>Ga0070694_100000511_pt1 | contig 21322 bp, 17 predicted proteins | sample KBSK1251metaG_FD_65470 | JGI IMG/M metagenome (GOLD analysis project Ga0070694, IMG submission 65470) | Corn, switchgrass and miscanthus rhizosphere microbial communities from Kellogg Biological Station, Michigan, USA - KBS K1-25-1 metaG | ecosystem: Host-associated > Plants > Roots >... | reverse complement strand
AGACAGAAGCTGCCCGCCATCACACGACGATTTACAAACTGCGGCGTTCGTTATTTCGTCAGGAGGTGCCCAGGCATTCGCCGCTGCTGGAACCTTTTAGCTTCGTTGCGTAAGTTCTGCCAATGATTCCAAGCGCCTGACTCCAAGCGCCTACGGCTTCATTAACTCTTTTTCGATCAGGTCAATGCTGTCTTCGAACTTCTGTCGTTTGAATTCACACCGATGCTCAATGCCCCTTCCAATTATCGACCTGAAGCGTTCCTCGACCTTGCCCTCATTCTTATACTCATTGTCTGGATTGATCACTAGAAATCGCTTGATTCTAGTTGCCCCTTCCGTGCCGAGCGCGAAGAGATAGCGAAAGAATGAATCTGTCTCCGGTAAGGAATATCCGATTATGATGATCGTCTCTGCTGCCGCCAGTTCTTCCGCTGCTTTCGCCCACACCTGGGATAGACCTTGGTGATATTCAGTTTTGTTCCAAGTCGGCGGAACTAGCACCGGTGGCGTTAGGAGCGGATCTAAACAGTGCTGCTTTCGGTCAATGTTGGTCCCTAGGTCGAAAATAACATGCCCTTTGTCAAAGAAAGGGCCGAAGCGAGCTTCTCCCACACCCCAAGGGACAATCATCTTGCATTTTTGGCAGGCCCCCCAATTGATAGAGCCATGCAGCTTTAGGTATGGGCTTCCGTTCGCAGATCCGCTTCCGGACAGACAGTAATCAAAAGGGATGCCATAAAAATGCAGGGCATAATCCAAGCCCAAGTCATAGTTGAATGAAAGGAAGGATGCTGGTACGCGATCAAGATAATGGTCCTTTACTCTTTTGAGCATCGCCCCGAAGTTGTTGTAAGGCTCAGGTGGAGACACCCGGTACTCATCATGTGGAAACTCCATGCTGTGCTCGATAGTTTTTACAATCAGCGTGATGATCGAGCTTTTTAGACCGGTGATCTTTTCAGGAGTTCGTTGCCCAAACTTTTTGAGGATCTGCGCCATTTCGATGGCTCCAAAGAGGGTCTCGATATTATCAGTAGAGAGATAAGACTTGGCGTAAACTGCTTGCAGTTCCGAGAGCGCATCAAGGACATCTTCAAACTCGGCTTTCGCCTCAGTGATTCCTTTGATCTTTCGGCGGTGCAATTCTTCGGCTTTATCCAGAAACTCAGTCATCAGCGGAGCACCTGCTAGCTTGGAAGCGCCGGCGCCGAAGATACAAACAGTCTTCATATAGAGTCCCTACCTCTCACTTCTTGTGGAATCCGAATGGTAAACACAAAAGCCGCCAGTTAGTGCGTCTACGCCAATGACGTTCCCGAATGACGTTCCCGTGAAGCGGGGACGACGCGAACACACTAACTAGCGGCTCTTTGAATGCCTCACATCAGCACGTCACTGCTGGCGCGGCTCTTACGCGCGGCGAAATCATAGCACAAGGAGGGGGCTGACCAACATGAGACCGCTGCTGGGGCATGCCAAGGCGCACGGCAGCGGCCACAATTACCTGATCCAACACAGCGCCGGTTCGGGCAAGAGCAACAGCATTGCCTGGCTGGCGCATCAACTCGCCAATCTGTGTGGAGCCGACGGCCAGCCGGTCTTCGATAGCGTGGTGGTGATTACCGACCGGCGCGTGCTCGACAAGCAATTGCAGGGCACGATCAAACAGTTCGAGAAGATCAAAGGCACGGTGTCGAAGATTGACCGCAACACCAAACAACTGGTCAAGGCGCTGGAACGCGGCGACAAAATCATTATCACCACGCTGCAAAAATTCGGCTTTGTGGGCGAACTGGCGAAGATGCCGGGCAAGCGTTTTGCCGTGCTGGTGGACGAAGCGCACAGCTCGCAGACCGGCGAAGGCGTCAAAGACCTCAAGCTGGCGCTGACGAGCGATGAGGAACTGAAAAAAGCTTTAGGCCGGGATGATGAGGGCGAGCCGGAAGACCCCATCGAAGCCGAACTGGAGAAGATTCAGAAGGCGCGGCAGAAGCTTCCTCACCTGTCGTTCTTCGCCTTCACCGCCACGCCCAAGGACAAGACGCTGGAGTTGTTCGGCGTGCCGGATAAAAGCGTCAAGAAGGGCTTTCGGCCTTTTCATCAATACACCATGCGCCAGGCCATCGCCGAGGGCTTCATCCTCGATGTGCTGGAGAGTTACACCACTTACAAAACCTATTTCGAGTTGATTGAAAACGAGAAGGCCGACGGCGAAAGGGAAGTGGAAAAGCTCAAGGCGCGGCGGTTGATGCTGCAATATGTGGATCAGCATGAGTTCGCCATCCGGCGCAAGGCACATATCATGGTGGATCACTTCACCCGCCACACGGCGCACAAGATCGCCGGGCAGGCCAAGGCGATGGTGGTGACGCATTCGCGCGCCCATGCGGTGCTCTACAAACAGGCGCTGGATGAGGTAGTGCGCGAGCAGAACCTGAGCTTCGGCGTCTTGGTAGCGTTCTCCGGCACAGTGACGATCAACGAACAGAAATACACCGAAGAGAACATGAATCCGCCCGGCACGGGCGACATTGCCGAGGCCTTTAAGCATCCGACGCAGCGGATTTTGGTGGTGGCGAATAAATTCCAGACGGGCTTCGATCAGCCGTTGCTGCACACCATGTATGTGGACAAGAAACTGGGCGGCGTGGCGGCGGTGCAGACCCTGAGCCGCTTGAACCGCACCTTCCCGCCGCTCAAGCAGGACACGATGGTGCTCGATTTTGTGAATGAGCAGGAAGTCATTCAGGACTCGTTCCAGGATTACTACCAGCGCACGGAACTGGAAGGCGCGACCGATCCGAACAAGCTCTACAACCTGAAATACACGCTGGAACAGATGCATGTTTTCACGCCGGAGGATGTGGCTGAATTTGTGCAATTGTTCGTGGTCAAGAAAGTGAAGTCAGAGAGGCTGCAACCTTTCTTCCAGCGGATCGTGGATACCGGCTACGAGAATCTGGCCTCGGCGCAGAAAGGCACAGCGGATTACGAAAAGCTGAAGGCCGAAGCCAAAGACAAGTTCCGCAAGGAGACGGCCCGTTATGTGAAGCAGTACAGGTTCATCAGCCAAATCATGACCTTCACCGACACGGCGCTGGAAAAGTTCTACCTGTTTGCCAATCTGCTGCTGCGGCAACTGCCGTATGAGAAGCAGACCCTGCCGCTGGAAGTGGTCGAGATGATTGACATGGATAAATACCGCGTGCAGGAAGAGCAGAACGGGCGCATTACACTGGCCGATGAAGATGCTTCACTGGAGCCGTCTTTGGATGATGGTCATCGAAGCGGACAGGAGGTTGAAAAGGAAAAGCTCAAAGTCATCGTTCAGAAACTGAACCAGGATTTCGGCATTCCCTTTGAGGAAGCGGATCGGGTCATGAATGCGATCAAGCAAAAGCTGGAAGCGGATGAGGCATTGCGGGCGGCCTTCAAAACCAACAGCATCGAGTTTCTGCGCAGGCAAAAGCTCGAGAACAGTATTAAAGAAGCCTTCCTCAGTAATGCCGATGAATTCTTGAACTTCATGTCGAAGACCGAGACCGATACTGGCTTTGGGAAGTTCTTCTTCTCGGAGATGTTCAAATGGTATGAGCAATCGGTCACGCCGAAGAAGCCGTCATGAAGCCGGGCAAGTCGTCGCATTTGTAAGCGTTCAGTCTCTGACTAGACCTGCTGCTAGAACAGCAATGTACAGATACCATCTTGAGAGATATTCTATGTTCTATGCTCGCAGGGCGGCATATCGTGAGAGAGACTGAACGCTTACTCTGAAAAGGAGAAGGTTGATGAGCAGCAAAGTGAAACCAATACCTGAAGGCCTCCACACTTTGACACCGCGCATCTTTGTCAGAGGCGCGGCCCAGGCCATCGAGTTCTATCAGCAGGCATTCGGCGCAATTGAACTGGGACGCCACGCCGATCCAGGCGGGAAGATCATCAATGCCGAGATCAAGATTGGCGATTCGATAATCTCACTGGCCGAAGAGTCGCCCGAATGGGGCAACCACAGCCCGCAATCACTCGGCGGCGCGACGACGATCATGACGCTGAATGTCGAAAACGCTGATGCCGTGTGGGGGCTAGCCCTGTCGGCCGGAGCCAAGGTGATCTTTCCGCTGGCGGATCAGCCCTATGGATACCGCCAAGGCAGGTTGGAAGACCCCTTCGGACACCTTTGGATTATCTCCACGCGCATTGAAGGCTAGATGAAAGGGCTGTATTGAAAACAAAGTGGCGTACCTGAACGCTTACGTCGCATTACTCCAAATATAGCTGAACGCTGATTGGTACTTAGCAAGCGTCTGATAACGTCCGAAAGCTTATATTTAGGGCACGGAGTAGGTCATAACTAAAATGCCTAACCTCCACTTCCGCTCTTGACGCTCAGGCTGCTTTTCATAATGATTGGCTTCCCAAGACAATCATAAGATGTGCCAGGGCCGGAGTCGGGATGTAGTTCCGGCGCTCGTGCAATGGTTGTTTGGCCTGTTCGCGGGAGGTGAGATGAAACCTGAAGCGCGCGATCTTGCCAAGACCAAGGAGCAGTTGGCGGCTGAGCTGGAAGAACTGCGCCTCCTCCAGGCCCAGGCCCTTTCTTCCAATGTCGGCTCGCCGACACAACACACCGATGCAACGCACTCTGAGCCATCACGCTCTGAACTCGATACGGTGAGCGTGCCTGAAGCCTTCGCGCCCGTCTTTCTCAAAGCGCAGGATTATGTCGCGCGCTACTTCGCCAGCAAGATCGCAGACCCTACTAAATCCACGATCTCGATTGCGGGCGAGCGGTATATTCTGGTGCGGGCGGCTTCGATGTCGGTGGAGTTTGTGGATCTGGTGCGGTCGCTGTATCAGGATAGGGGCGAGGAAGAGGCGCGGCGCGTGGCGAACAATCTGCTATATGATCTAGCGCACGCCATCGGTAAGGCGGACGCCAAAGCCTTCCACGCGCAGATGGGGGTGACTGATCCGATTGAAAAGCTATCGGCGGGGCCGATCCATTTCGCCTACTCCGGCTGGGCTTATGTCAGTATTTTGCCGGAATCCGCGCCGAGTCCTGACGACAACTATTACCTGATTTACGACCACCCCTTTTCATTTGAGGCGGATGCCTGGCTGCGGCAGCAGCGGGAGACACGCTTTCCGGTGTGCATGATGAATGCGGGATATTCATCTGGCTGGTGCGCGGAGAGCTTCGGTTTGCCGCTTGTCGCAGTAGAAGTCGGTTGTCAGGCAAAGGGGGATGAGCATTGCCGCTTCATTATGTCGCCGCCTCACCGGATCGAGGGACATCTGGCGCGCTACTTTGACCACGCCGCTTCGGCCTCGTCCGCGGAGGTCGTGACGGAACCGCATCGCGTGGCGGTGCCGGAATTCTTCGAGCGCAAACGGCTGGAGGAGGCGTTGCACGAGGCTAATCGCGGGTTGGAACGGCGCGTCGCGGAGCGGACAGCGGAACTGGAATCTGCCAATCGGTCGTTGCAGCAAGAGATGGCCGAGCGGCAGCAGGCACAGGAAGCATTGCGGAAGAGCGAGGAGCAGTTGTTTCAAGCGCAGAAGATGGAATCTATCGGCACGCTGGCCGGCGGCATCGCGCATGACTTCAATAACATATTGGCTGCGATCATCGGTCAGGCTGAGATCCTCTATGCGCGCTGTCGCGATCAAGAGGAGGTTTCGCGGCGGCTCGGCGATCTGCTGAGCGCAGCCAATCGCGCCGCCGCATTGACCGGGCAGTTGCTAGCCTTCAGCCGCCGCCAGCCTTTGCAGCGACGAGCGATTGACCTCGGCTCAACGATCCACGATTTTCTCAAATTGCTGCGGCGGATCATCGGTCAGGAGATGGAGATCCGTTTGCAACTCGAATCGAGCGCGCCGCCGATCTTCGCCGATCCCCGCCAGGTCGAGCAGGTCTTGATGAATCTGGCGATCAATGCCCGCGATGCGCAAGCCAACGGCGGACAACTCCTGATCGAGACACACTGCGTGATACTTGGTGAGAGCGATTGCCGCCCCCAGCCGTCGGCGATACCTGGCCGATATGTGCTGATGGCGGTGAGCGATCAAGGTAGCGGGATGGATGCGGCAACGCGGGAGCGGATCTTCGAGCCATTCTTTACGACCAAAGAAGTAGGGAAGGGAACCGGGTTGGGGCTGGCGGTCGTCTATGGGATCGTCACTCAGCACGGCGGCTGGATAGAGGTCGAGAGCGAACCGGGCCGCGGCGCCAGCTTCAAGCTTTATTGGCCAGTGGCTGCGACTTCGGCGGCAGAGACGCCGATGGCGTTGGCATCCGTGCGCGGCGGAAGCGAAACCATCCTGGTGGCGGAAGACGAGCCGATGTTGCGAGAGTTAGTGTCGGAGGTACTGAGCGAAGCGGGATACCGGGTCATTGCCGCTGGTGATGGGCAAGAGGCCGTCGAGTTATTCAGGGCGCGGCATTCAGAGAATTTGGCAGATAATCTGGCAGAGAATCTGGCACAGATTGACCTGGTCATCTTGGATGTGATGATGCCGCGTTTGGGCGGTCATGCGGCATACGAGCAAATCCGCGCGCTGTCGCCACGGGTGCCGATAGTGTTTATGACCGGTTATAGCACGGATTTGGTGGTGCCGGCCGAAGCGGACTGGTTACAAAAGCCCTGTGGAGTCGAAGCGCTCAAGCGCAAAGTGCGCGAGGTCCTTGACCGATCCCAGCAGAGAGCGAACGAGTGAAATAAAGATCGCTCCTCTTCACCTCTTTTTATTTGATTGTTGCCTGAGTCTGATAACAAACTTATTCATCTCTTATTCATATCGCAGTGCTTCAATCGGATCCAGCCCAGCAGCTTTGCGCGCAGGGTAGTAGCCGAAGAAGATTCCGACGGCAGCCGAGAAGAGCACTGACCCGACAATCGAGATCGTGGAGATCAGAGTTGGCCAACCGACCAGCCTGGGGATGAGCAGGGAGAATGAAGTGCCAAGCACAATACCCACGGCCCCGCCAGTCACGCTGAGCACGATGGATTCGATCAGGAACTGAGTGCGGACATCGGATGAGCGTGCGCCGATCGCCATGCGGATTCCGATTTCACGGGTGCGCTCAGTGACTGAGACGAGCATGATGTTCATAATGCCGATGCCGCCCACCACTAGCGAAACACTGGCCACGCTAGCGAGCAGAATGGTCATAATCCGGTTGGTTTCATCAGCCGTTTCGGCGACATCCGTCATATTGCGAACCCAGAAATCATTCTCATCACTGCCGCTCAGTTTGTGGCGCTGGCGGAGCAATTCAGTGATTTGCTCCTGAGCGGTGTAAGTCGCTTCGGGCGAGACGGCGGAGACGTAGGCCGAGTCAATATAGGTGATGGAGCGGAGCTTCTTCTGTAGAGTGGTATAAGGGACGAAGATGACATCATCTTGATCCCGTCCGCCGGAATCCTGGCCGCGTTTGGACATCACTCCTACCACACGGAATGAGAGTTCGCGGATCCGCATGGTCTGGCCGATAGGACTGAGACCGGGAAATAGATTGTCGGCAATCGTCTGGCCAATGACAGCAACGCGAGCGGCAGTGCGCACATCTCCTTCAGTAAAAAATTCGCCACCATCATCTCCGTCTCTTTTAATCGGCCATTTGCGGATCTGTGGGAGGCTTTCGTTATACCCTTGGATGGAAGTGTTCCAGTTCTGATTCCCAAAGATGATTTGGGCGTTGGTGCGGACAACCGGGGTAGCCAGAGCCACCCCGGCGCATTCAGCTTTGATTGCTTCGACATCGTCGGCGGTGAGCGTGTTGCGGCTGGTGGCGCCAGTGCCGCTTCGCACGCCACCCATATTCATCGAACCTGGGCCGATCATGAGCATATTGGTGCCCATACTGGAGATTTGCTCTTGAATCGAAGCCTGTGCGCCCTGACCGACGCTGACCATAGCAATGACGGCTGCGACGCCGATAATGATGCCAAGCATGGTGAGCGCCGAGCGCATCTTGTTCCGGGCTAGAGCGCGGAAGGCAACTCGGAAAATAAGCAGGAAGTTCATTTTTACCCTCTTTATCCTCTTTTGATTATTTGTTATCAGACTCAGGCCTGATAACAAACTTTCCCAAAACCACCTCACCCTTTTTACTCTTTAAGTCGGCTCCTCGTCATCATCATCATCATCCGTCAACTCAGGCAAAAGCTTGAGTTCGGCAGAAGCATCGCGTTGCTCAATAATCGGATAGTCTCGGCTGATCTTGCCATCTTTGAAGACCACCACTCGCTTGGCATATTGAGCGATGTCGGGTTCGTGCGTGACGAGCACAAGGGTAATTCCTTGCTCGCGGTTAAGGCGCTGGAAGATCTCCATAATCTCGACCGAAGTGCGGCTGTCGAGATTGCCGGTCGGCTCATCGGCTAGAATCAACGAAGGCTGGTTGACCAGGGAACGCGCAATCGCCACGCGCTGCTGCTGACCACCGGAGAGCTGGTTCGGATGGTTATGTTCGCGCCCAACCAAGCCAACAGCAGAAATAGCTGTCATGGCACGGCGATGGCGCTCAGCGGCGGCAAGACCAGCATAGAGCATTGGCAATTCGACATTCTCCAACGTCGAAGTACGTGAGAGCAGATTGAAGCCTTGAAAAACGAAGCCGATTTTGCGATTACGGATATCGGCGCGCTCGTCCTTGGAGAACGTCGAGACATCGCTCCCATCAAGGATATAGGTGCCACGCGAGGGGCGGTCAAGGCAACCGATGATGTTCATGGTCGTTGACTTGCCAGATCCAGAAGCGCCCATGATGGCGACAAACTCGCCTTGGCGGATGGTCAGCGAGATGCCGCGCAAAGCATGCACCTCAATATCTCCCATGTGATAGATCTTGTGAATATGGTCGAGTTGTATAACGGGCGGCGCGGCCACATCCATGGTCGCGGCTTCCTGCTTGGTTTCGGTATCGATGGCCGATGACATTGAACTGATCCATTAGATCCGGCTCGGCTGCCAGTGAGAGGGGGCCAAGTCCGCGATCATCTTCTTTCCTGAAAACTTGTTTCCTAAAAAACTTGATGAGGCGGCCCACCACACTCACTTCAGAGTAAGAAGATGAGAAGGCCGCCTCACATGAGACAGGCATGCTTACCGCGGGCCGCGTCCGCCACCGCCAGCGCCACCCATGCCACCCGGGCCACCGAATCCAGGAGGACGCTGCGTGCCTTGGGGACGAGACTCAGCCGTGCGGTTTTGGCCGACAATGATTACATCACCTTCTTTGAGGTCACCCTCAGCGATCTCAGTATTGACTCCATCCGTAATCCCTAGTTTGATGCGGTGAGGTTGCGGCGTATTGTTAGGGCCTGGTGACCAGACGATGCGTGTTTGGCCAAGACCGGGAGAAGGCGACATGCCCGCGCCGCGGCTGAATCCGCCCTCCCCACCAGAACGACCACCCGGTCCCTCGCCACGCTGTCCTCCGCCCTGCTGACCACCTCTTTGGCCACCCATCTGTCCCATCTGGCCGCCTGATCGCCCTCCCCCTGCCTCACCGCTCCTCCCGCCGCGTCCTTCACCGCTCCCAGCACCCTGCCTACGCTCTCCACCACGCTCTCGCCCACCTTGTCCCTCTCCTTGCCCCTGACCACGCGAGCTACGCTGCCGACCTTCTTGACCACCCTGACCAACTTGGCCACTCTGAGCTTGATCCCCACCTTGTCCCTGACCGCGCCGACCACGCATGCCGCCTTCTGATCGGCCTTCCTGCCTCCCCTGATCTGCGCCTCCGCCTTGCCGATCTCGCCTTCCTTGCCTACTCTCGCCAGCGGTCTGACTAGGTTGGCTGCTGGGAGACGTAGACGGCGATGCAACCGGTGATCCCGTAGGCGATCCACTCGGCGCGGCACCAGGCACAGCCGCAGTTGAAGCGGCAGGCGAAGCTTTGCCATCTTCCGGAGGCTTGCCCCCGCCGCTGCCGCCGCGAATCAGTTCACGGATCTTTTCCTGAGTCATACCTTGCGGCATAAAGCGGAGCGCAGCATTCGGCACGCGGAGCACATTCGTCCGCTCAGCGATGGTGATCGTGAGATTGGAGGTCATCCCCGGCTTGAGCTTGAGCTCAGGGTTCTCGACATCTATCACCACATTGTAGGTAACCACGTTCTGCACATTCTGCGGACTGAGTCGAATTTGCCGGATCTTGCCCAAGAATCCCTGACCGGGGTAAGCATCAACCGTAAAGTTGACGCGGTTGGACTCATTGATCACACCGATATCCGCCTGATCAATATTGGCAATGACCTGCATATTGGTCAGGTCGTTAGCAATGGTAAAAAGCACCGGCGCGTTGAGCGAAGCGGCTACCGTCTGCCCCTTATCCACGCTGCGCAAAACCACGACTCCGTCAATCGGTGAGGTGATCGTCGTGTGACTCAGATTGACCTGAGCCTGCTGGACGGCGGCATCGCTTTGCTGAAGCTGAGCCTTAGCCTGCTTGAGTTGAGCTTCAGCTTGAGCAAGACCGGCGGTGGCGGCTGATTGCTCGGAGGATCGAGCCTGAGTGAGCTGGGCCTGCGCCTGTTTGTAACGGGCGTCTTGGGCTTCGAAGTTGGCGCGCGCCGTTTCCAGATCGCGCTGCGTCACGATGCCGCTCTTGGACAGCGCTTCCTGCCGCCGGAGATTACTCTCGGCGTCGTCGCGCTGAGCCTTGACGGCCGCGAGGTTGGCTTGAGAGCTGGAGACACCAGCACGTTGGTTTTCGATGGTGGCTTTGGCCGCCAGGATGCGAGCCTCGGCGTCAGCTAGATTGGCGCGTGCTGATTCATTACTTGCGCGCTGCGAGGCGAGTTGAGCATCCAGAATCGCCGGGTCAAGTTGCGCGATGACCTGTCCCTTACGCACCTGGGAATTGAAGTCCGCATAGAGAGCGGAGATGGTGCCGGAGACTTGGCTGCCAACCTGCACGGTCGTCACGGCCTGGAGCGTACCTGTTGCGGTGACCGTATGGCGAATATTACCGCGCTCGATTTTCGCGGTAATAAAGTCCTCAGCCGTCGCTCGTTGTGTCCACCAAGTGGCCGTAGCTGCCCCGGCCACGATAATCAGTCCCAGAATGGTGAGGGCGAGTTTTTTACCTTTACTAAGCTTCATGATCTATTCAATATCTCCCGAAATCTTCTCCTGAAGCGAAGCAGCCGTTTGAGCTGCCTCAGTTCACTGTTTATCTTTAAAATTACTTTTTGTCTTTCCCGGATTTGTCCCTCTCGGAGAGCCGTTTCTCGCGTTGCGCGTCGCGCTCGCGATTATAGTCGTCGTAGAGCGACTGCTGCTCGGGTGAAAGCAAGCCGCGGATCTTGGTGCGGGTGGCACTGCGGACGGACTCGAAGCGGGGGTTGACATCCTTGCGAATCTCCTCGAAGCGAGGCCTCACCTCCTTCTGGAGTTCTTCGTACTGCTTCTGGGTATCATCCAGAATGTGTTGGACCTGCTGGCGTTGCTGCGGGTTGAGTTTGACTTTTTTAGTCATCTCCTCAAGGCCGCGAATCCCGCGCGGAGGAGCGGTGTTGAGGAGATTAGTGATCAAAGCACCGGTCAGCCCGCCGAGAGCGAAGGTCGCGAGCAGCACGAGATTGGCTTTAGTTTTACTTGCGAGCATGATCGTAGTCCTCGTCGGCGAAGAGTTCGAGTACCGCGTCGCGGCTGAGCGGCTCGTGAGCGGCGAGCACAATATTTGCGCTGCTGTCCGGAAGCGCCAGCGTATAGCTGTTCAATTCAGTGCCTGCCTCCCCACTGTGCCAAGTGAAGATGAAAGCGGCGAGCAGAATCGCAGTGACTGAGCCAAAGGCCAGCAACCATCCGTTGGCCGTCGCCACGGCAGCTTCCCAGAAAGTAGTGCTTGCCTCAGCAGGCACGGCGTTGATACGAGCGCGCAGCCGGGTGAAGAAATAAGGGGAAGGGAAGAGCGGTTCGCCCGTGCGGTCTGCGGCGTGCGCTCGAATGAGGGCCACCGCTAAGCGTTCAAGACCCCAGCGGCGGCGACAATGGGCACAATCGGTGAGATGCTCCCGTGCCTGGCGCGTGGTCTCTTCTGCCATCGCCGATGTCTGTCTTCCTAGAATTTTGGCGGCTTCGCGACAATTCATCATAAGTTATTACCTCGGTTGTAACCTCCTGCGATCCCTCAGGACTCGACAGGTCGCGTGGGGCGTCTTTTGCCCTTGCGCGTTTCGACGCGCGTCAAACGTTCCAACGCCCGGCGCATGGCGTGGCGGGCGCGGAAGGCCCGGATCTTGACCTTGGCTTCGGACCAGCCCATCAACTGGGCGATCTCTCTCACCGAGCGCTCTTCCGCGTGCAGGAGCGTGAGAATCAATTGGTCACTGGGCGAGAGTCCGGCCAGCAATTTCCCGGCGACCTCTGCGGCGCGTTCGCGCTCGCGCTCGCCCAGATGGATTTCAAATGAGGCGCGGGCGAGCTTGTTTTCGAGCCAGGTCCCCTCATCCTCAGTTAAATCGGCGAGCGTCATCTCTCCGCGCTTTTTGCGCTTCCGCAGTTCGTCATAGCAATTGTTGACTGCGATCTTGGCCAACCATTGCTCAAAGGATGCGCCACGCCGGTAACTGGCAAGAGAGAAGAAAGCTTTGGCGAAGGTCTCCTGCGCGATGTCTTCGACCGTCTCCGGGTGGCGGAAGAAGTGGCGCGCGATGGCGAACACACGGCGTCCGTGTCGGGTCACAAGTTGCTCAAAGGCCTGCTCATCGCCAGCCAAAGTGCATTCAATCAACGCATCATCAGAAGTGCCAGCAACCTCGGTTAGCGCTTCCACTTCCCGCGGCATGGGCGCGTGTTTATCAGGGCGTTGGTTGTGATGTGGCATAGCCATCGGCGAAACGCTCTCCAGCCTCACTCCGCACTCCGCGATGTCCCGATCGTGGGGACACCAATTCTGATCCTCTGAGCCAACTCACTCATTGAACTTCGCCTACTGCTCCAATGTCAAGAGTTGAGGGCCTCTTTGCCCTATTGCACAGTGGATCGCTGGTGCGAGTGGCCGCCGCCATACCCTATCAACACCCGATCAACGGTCCGTAAATTATCCGTCTGTCAAGTATCATCTCACGACGCCAGTTACAGCCTTCCTTACTGACAGCTTTATCGTTGGCGCTGACACTGGCCGCGTGCGCTAGGCACACTCGATTAGACGCCTTCATCAGAGGCTCGGTTACATGAATTATTGCGCTAGGCGTGTGTGGTATGGCTGATGGATTAGTGGGTGTTGAGCCATTGAGTGAAAATGAGGGCTTCGTCATGCTTACCGCTCCAGCGTGCGCGGTTGCGTCCAATGAGTGCCATGACCTGGGCATGATGCTGACCGGCGCGATCCCCTAAGCGTTCGAAGTAATGGAAGAGGCGGTCAATCCGTTCAACACTCTCTTGTGCTGCTTCGACCGATTTGAAGGAGAGAACGCCGCGAAAGAATTTACCGTAGAGGTTGTGAGGCTGATTAGTAGTCGTGTATAGATCAAAGTATCCAGAGAGCAGCCCCGCCTCGGTTAATACCGCAGCCGCGTAGCTGGGGCTAGCACCAGTGGCACAGACAATCTCGGCTAAGTCGCGCTGGCCATGCTGGAACATCTCTAGGATCAGTTCTTTTTTACTGCTCTGATGCTTGATCTCGGCGTCAGCATGAGCTTCGGCTTGGTCAAGACGATTGAGAGACTGATTGGGTAATGGCATACGATACGGCCCCACTGTTGACTAGTGTTGATTGAGATCTTCACTCCCCATGGTCTTACCTCATGATCATACCTACTAGACTGCGCGCTGCCACTGTTGTGGCTCGGGCTGTTGTTGCAGCTTGAGTTGATCAATCAGTGCAGACGCAGCTTGGCGTGAGAGTTCTTCCAGTTGGCAGTTATAGATCTTCTGGCACTCCTGCTCGGCCTGCAAGCCTTGAGCGTGTGCGATGGCGCGGATCGCCACTAGCTGTTTGGGCGTGATGAGGTCAGCCAGGGTTTTGGCCAGCGGATCGCGCGGTTGTTGGGGCAAGTGTTCGGTCGGTGACTCGTCTCCCTCTGTGTCACGCCTGTAAAGTTCGCGTGCAATCCCAAATTTAACCGCTGCGCGTTTAAGCGCATCGTGCTCTGCCTTCTTGATTCCCATCTCACTATCAGAGGGGCCGGTGCCGATGCCCTCACGGGTAATGCCATTGATCGTAATAGAAGCTGTCACGGCCACTAGGCTACCAATAGGTGTGATGGAGCGCACGGCGTGTGACCACTGGGGGGCAATATGGTCAAGTAGATCAGCGACTGTGTGCCATTCAATGTAATCAACGAAGTGCGTCAGGCCATCGCGTCCTCCCCATCCTTCTCGCTGTTTGATCAAGGCGATAGGAATCGGTGCGCTCAGCTTCTTGAGGACCAACTGGAAGTTGGAGTCCGTAGTTATGCTGCAAGAGGTGCTCTCTAAGTCTGTTTGTGACTCGGTTGACATAGTGGAATAGTGGATGGACATGTTTGCATCTCCTTCTTTCTTCCCGCGTTCTAGCGGAACAGCATTTTCCTCCTTTGCGCTGCTAGCACTGCCACTACCCCATGGAGTAGGGGGGACACTGTTTTGCGGAGGAGGGGTGAGTGTAAGCATGAATTTGACCGCCATGATATGTTCGCATCGGAAGTCAGGGGCTGTTTGAATAGATTGCGTAAATTGCTGGCAATTGCAGCACACCTTTCCAAGTTGATTTCGCCAGACTTGATATTGCCCCTGCTTGTTTCTGAGCGATGCGGTGCCAACCAAAAAGTGGTTGCCGTTGCGCTTGACGAGCCCCATTGCAACGATCGCTTGGGCGCGTTTGGTGAGAGCAATGAGATACTGCTGTTGATTGTCAGGCATGAGACATCTCTCCTCTCCATGAATACTAGCCCGGTTTATAAAGATGGGCAGCGTTTTACACTTGCAACATTATACCACTCAAGGTGCGGTGTTGCAAGTGTGAAATATAGTCTTGCTTCTGAAAGAAGGCTGTGCTATAAAGAGTGCCATGAAATGAGTGTGCAAAGGAGACTGTAACCTATGACTGCAAAGACCTTGATTGAAGATCAGGAACAGCCCCTCATCAATGTGGAGGAGTTAGGGAAGTATATAAAACGTAAGAGGCAGAGTGAACATCTTTCGTTACGTGGGGTTGCGCAGCAGACGCAGGTTAGCGCTTCAACTTTGTCCCGGATTGAGAACAGCACTGGCACGCCGGATTTTCCGACATTGGCACGCTTGGCAAAGTGGCTGAACATTCCGCTGGAGCGGATTGTTGGTGGTGGAGACCATCAGGGTGGGGAGCCAGTAGTGTACTATCCGCAGGAATCAACGCCGGATATTGTGGAAGCGCATCTGCGCGCAGATCGGAACTTAACGCCGGATACAGCACGGGCACTGGCAGAATTATTTCGTGTCGCATATAAGCAGTTTAGCCCTCAAGCCCGACATGAGGGTAGTTAATAGGCTTGAGTATGTTTACCGCGAGTGCTTTGCTCCCACCAGTAGGGAAATGTCGCCGTTATGAACGGAAGGCTCTACAGATTCGGCAGTTTGCGGGTGTGAAGCTTGATGAGCCTCTGGATCCATACCTACTTGCTAAACATGCCCGACTTCGTGTAGTGTCCTTAGATGAGCTTTGCGGACTGTCACCTGAGGCTAAGTCTCAATTGCTGAAGTGTGATCCCGATGGCTGGTCAGGCGGAGCATCTGAACCCTTGCCAGATGGTTCACGATTAGTGATTCTCAATCCGATGCATGGACGGGAGCGCCAAGCCGCTACGTTGATGGAAGAGGTTTGCCATGTTTTCCTGGGACATCATCTTAACCGTTTGGGGCTGCCAGTGCATGGAGTTAGTGAAGCATCTCGGGATTATCATCAGATTGAAGAAGAGGAAGCATATGCAGTGGGCGCGGCCGTGCTGGTTCCGTATTATGTACTGCGAGAGGCTGTTGAGATGCATTTACCTATTGAAGCATTGGCTAGGCGCTATGGGGTGAGCCGCCGTTTGGTGGAGTATAGGTTGCGGGTTTCAGGGTTATGTTTGGCTAGAGTTTTGGCAGAGATTTCATAAGATACATTATCAGACGCAGCGGGAGCGGAAAAATGCGAAAGACCCGCTTCATACTCTTCTCTTATTTCACTATAGAAGTTGTGCCGTTTGTGGTCATCGCATTCCTTATGCTGACGACTCTCATCCTGGCACAGCAGGTAGGACGCCAGCCAGAAATAATTTCCCTCTCGGCATCTCTTTCGCTAACAGCCAAAGCCCTCTCATACTTGCTCCCCAATGTAGCTATTATTACCTTGCCCTTCGCCTTACTGATTGGAACCATCGTCGGCCTTAACCGACTCTCTGCCGACAGTGAGATTATCGCAGCTAAAGGCAGCGGCCTGAGTCTGTTAAAACTGGCAACCCCATTGTTTGCACTTGGCATTGCGGCAACAATGGCCTCCCTCCTTCTAACCCATTACGTATCGCCTTGGTCTATCAAGCAACTCAGATTAACTAGGGACCACCTTATTCGTGAGACACTTGGCCAAAATATCAAACCGCATACTTTCAGCAACTACTTCCCCAATTACCTGATTTACATACAAGAGATTGACCACGTTAGTGGCGACTGGCTCGGCGTCTTCATACTCAACAAAGATTCCACACAGGCCACGCGGTTGTTCACAGCTAACCGCGGCGAAATCAGAATTACTGACCCTCCTATCCCCAGTATTGAAATCCAACTCTCTCAAGGGTTGTCTCTTGAGACATTTAGCAATGCCGCCAATAATCAAAATCTTGCTTTTTTTAATAAGCTAACTATTAAGCTCTCTAACCTTGGCAATGCAGCAACAAATACTACGTTTCAAGAGAGCCATCTCTCAGTACAAGAGATGCCAACTTATCAATTAACTGATCGAATGGCCGACCAGGCACAGCCCAAGGAGATGATCCAAGCTGCTATCGAGTATCATAAGCGCTTCGCACTTCCTTTCGCTTGCTTGATATTAGTTGCGATTGGAACGACCGTAGGAGTACGCGCCTCCAGGTACTCAGGACGTGCAGCGGGCGGCGCACTAGGGTTTTCAGTCGCTATTACTTACTATCTAATTCTAATAGCGGGGCAAAATTTAGCGATCTCAAGAACCTTGGCTCCCGCTGCGGGGATATGGTTAGCTAATGTCATTTGCCTGGTCGGGATCGGTGCCATCTCCATCTCAAGCCGCGCCCTCATCTATCCCTATCGGATAGCCCCCAGAACTGCCCATCCCTATTCGTCACCATTGATTCCATCGAAGCCACCGAAGCTCATGTATAACCGCAATCGCACCCATATCACCAGCCTTATCAATTATATACTAATCAGCGAGCTGACCAAATATTTCGTTCTCTCCTTAGGCTGTCTAGTGGTCATTTCAATCATCTTTACACTCTTCGATCTGCTCCCTGCCATGGTACGTAACAACGTCAGTACTCAATACACATTTATTTATCTCAGTTATCTCACACCACAAATAACTTATTATGTAGCACCTTTCGCCCTCCTAGTTAGTGTCTTAACCACATACAACATACTTTCTCGAACTAATCAGCTTACAGCCCTCGTTGCTGGAGGCCAAGGGCACCTAGCACTTAGCCTCCCCTCACTGTCCGCTGTTGCTCTGCTCATTATCTTACTCTTCACTCTCTCGGAAAGCGTGCTACCATCCACTAACCGTGAGCAGGACTATCGCTATCATCACATCAAAGGGCGACAGATCGAACAGGCAGCTATAGCCTTTGGCCAGAAATGGGTCTATGGTCTCAACCACACCATTTATAGTTACCAGTATCGTGATAATCTATTACTTAATACAACAGCTTATCATTTGGATCCCTCGCAGTATTTCTTGCGTGAGATAACTTATGCTCAAGCGGCCATTCAAACCGATCCACAGACATGGAGTGTGTCATCCGGCCACCGTTATGAGATTCTCAACCACCAACTAAGCATAGTTCCATCCTCTCCTTCTCACCAACTAACCCTTAACATTCCCGAAGGTCATGCTCTCTTCCGGCGCACCACCAATGAAGCTAGCAAAATGAAACTGAGCGAGCTACGTGATTACCTGCAACACCTCGCCCTCATTGGAGCCTCAACTACAGATCTTCGAATCGAACTAGAAAAGAAGAAAGCTTTTCCGTTCACCTGCCTCACCCTAGTGGCACTGGCTCTTCCCTTTGCATTAGCCAACACCCGTCGGAGTGCGTTCGCCGGATTTGGTCTTAGTATTGGCTTTAGCCTGGCTTTCTGGTCTGCAACAGCTCTTCTGGAAGCAGCAGGCAAAAGATCACTTCTTCCAGTATGGATGGCGGCTTGGGGTGCTCAAGCTCTCTTCTTAACCCTGGCGGCTTATCTGCTCTCTAGGCGGAGATTTTAGCAGTGCACTAAAAAAGGAACCATTTCAAGTGCCGTGCTGCCAGCTATTGATGTACTCAAGTTGTTCAGGTGTCAGATCATCAATTTGTAGTTTCATGGCAGCCAATTTGAGACGGGCAATCTCAAGATCTACTTCCTCTGGTAACACATATATCTGTGGTGAGAGTCGCCCTCGGTTCTTTACCAAATACTCAACGGAAAGTGCTTGGTTAGCAAAACTCATGTCCATGACGCTGGCGGGGTGGCCCTCGGCAGCAGCCAGATTGATAAGCCGTCCCTCACCAAGCACGATGATGCATCTTCCATCGCGTAGGCGATACTCTTCGACAAAGGGTCGGAGTGGGAAGCGGCCATCAGCTTGGTCTTTCAGCGCTTCGAGGTTGATTTCTAAATCGAAATGCCCGGAATTACAGACGATTGCCCCATCTTTCATTAGATTGAAGTGTTGGGCGTCAATCACATGGCGATTGCCAGTGACAGTTACAAACACATCTCCGATCCCGGACGCTGCCATCATTGGCAATACACGAAAGCCATCCATCGCAGCTTCCAATGCCCGTATCGGGTTGACTTCTGTCACAATGACGTTTGACCCCATGCCCCGAGCACGCATGGCAACGCCCTTCCCACACCACCCATATCCCACCACCACCATTGTCCTCCCTGCAAGCAATATATTAGTTGATCGGATGATGCCATCCAGCGTGCTCTGCCCAGTTCCATAGCGATTATCGAAAAAGTGTTTCGTTTGCGCATCATTGACGGCAATAGCCGGAAAGCGCAACTGTCCTTCACGCGCCATGGCCTTAAGGCGCACAATACCTGTCGTTGTCTCCTCAGTCGTACCGATCACCTCTTCAGCTTGTGCCGGACGCTCTTGGATTAACGTCGCCACTACATCTGAACCATCATCAATAATCAGATGCGGGCCATGATCCAGTGCCAACCGCACATGCTTGCGGTAGGTTTCTGTACTCTCACCTTTGATTGCGAATACCGATACTCCATAGACCTGCACCAGTGCTGCAGCCACATCATCTTGTGTGCTGAGTGGGTTAGAGGCAATCAGCACACTCTCCGCCCCAGCGGATTGTAGTGCTCTGACTAAATTAGCTGTCTCGGTCGTGACATGTGCACAAGCTACCAATCGCAAGCCAGCAAGCGGCTTCTCTCGCTCAAAACGTTCGCGAATCAGCTTCAATACTGGCATGTCTCTCTCAGCCCACTCGATTCTCATCCTCCCTTCCTCAGCCAACCCAAGATCTTTCACCTCATATCTCATCTCTTTACTGGTCACGTTGATTCTCCCTGTTTTTCCCGCTTAATGTTATCAGACTCAGATACCAGAATCAGCCCGCAGCCGCTCAGCGCGATTGGTCTTTTCCCAGGCAAAACCTTCTTCCTCCCGCCCAAAATGACCAAAAGCCGCAGTTTGTTGATAGATCGGGCGACGCAAGTCAAGTGATTCAATGATGCCCCGAGGCGTGAGATGGAAATTAGCCCTCACAATTTCTGAGAGCTTAGCTTCATCTACCTTTGCTGTGCCAAAACAATCCAGATAGACCGATACTGGCTCGGCCACACCAATTGCATAAGCAAGTTGGACTTGACACCGCTCTGCAAGCCCTGCCGCAACCACATTCTTGGCAATGTAACGCGCCATATAACAAGCAGAGCGATCCACCTTCGTTGGATCCTTTCCAGAAAAAGCACCGCCACCATGCGGAGCAGCGCCGCCATAGGTGTCGACGATGATCTTACGCCCCGTCAATCCAGTATCACCCTGCGGCCCTCCGATGACAAACCGCCCTGTGGGATTGACATAGTATTTAGTGTTGCGATCGAGCAGGTGTTCCGGAATCGTTGGGCGAATAACCCGATCAATAACATCTTCGCGAATCTGTTCCGATCCCACCTCAGGACTGTGTTGGGTAGAGATCACTACCGCATCAACGCGAACCGGTTGACCATCATTATATTCCACCGTCACCTGCGATTTCCCATCCGGCCGTAAATAAGGCAGTGTCTGGTCGCGCCGAGCTTGGCTCAATCGCCGAACCAACCGGTGCGCCAACTGAATTGGCAACGGCATTAACTCCGATGTCTCACTACAAGCGTATCCAAACATCAACCCCTGATCACCTGCCCCACCTGTATCCACTCCCATGGAGATGTCAGGTGATTGCGCGTCAATCGCTGAAATAACAGCACAAGTCTCGCTATCAAAGCCGAATTTCGCTCTGGTGTAACCTATTCCTTTAACTGTTTCACGTGCAACCTTTGCAAAGTCCACTTGCGCTTTCGTAGTAATTTCTCCACCAACTAGAATTAAGCCAGTAGTGACCATCGTCTCACAAGCTACCCTTCCTGTCGGATCCTGCCGTAGAATCTCATCCAGAATCGCATCCGAGATCTGATCCGCAATCTTATCTGGATGGCCCTCAGTCACTGATTCTGAGGTAAATAGAAAGTTCCCTTTTTGTCTCACATTACCCTCCTCATGAAGTTAATCTTTATAGACCACTTGCAAGGCTCAGTAAGACGAGCCGTTATGTATCTCGTATTTGGTCGATCGGAGCTTTAAGTGGCGAGAGCATTACACATCTCTCTTCAATGTGTCAAGGAGATTGAACAAATGCGGACACAATAGTGATCAATAAGATCACAAATAAATGGCTTGACCTAATCAATTGCCATCTACTACATTGGTATCATAATCAATGAAATTACTAGAACCTTGTCCAACGTTATCAGACTGAGTTTAACTGCAAGGAGATATTATGAAATTAGGTGAGATTGCTGCCTTCTTGCATTGCCAGACGATAGGTGACCCAGATGTAGAAATACTAGGTCTGGCCACTATCGAAGAGGCCCAACCAACCCAGCTCACCTTCATTAGTAACATTAAGTA
>Ga0070694_100000510_pt1 | contig 21358 bp, 19 predicted proteins | sample KBSK1251metaG_FD_65470 | JGI IMG/M metagenome (GOLD analysis project Ga0070694, IMG submission 65470) | Corn, switchgrass and miscanthus rhizosphere microbial communities from Kellogg Biological Station, Michigan, USA - KBS K1-25-1 metaG | ecosystem: Host-associated > Plants > Roots >... | reverse complement strand
GCAGCAGATGATCGACGGCAACCTGGGGAGCGCCTTCTTCTGCGCGCGCGCGGCGCTCCCCGCGATGCGCGAGCGCCGATCGGGGGTCATCGTGAACGTCTCGGCGCTGAGCGCCGAGGTGTCGCCCGGCATGACCCACGACGCGCCCGCCTACTTCGTGGCCAAGTCGGCGCTCGCCATGCTGACCCGGTCCATGGCGCGGCTCGAGGGGGAGCACAACATCCGGGTCAACGCGGTCAGCCCGGGATTCATCGAGACCGAGGAGTACGCCGACTGGGACCCGCGCGAGAAGGAGCAGTGGCGGGAGCGGATCCCGCTCGGTCGTTTCGGACGGCCGGAGGAGGTCGCCGAGGCGGTCGCTTTCCTGGTCTCCGAGCGCGCCGCCTACATCTCCGGGACGATCCTGCACGTCCACGGTGCCTTGTGGATCTGAAGCGCGGACGCCTCGTCTTCGTCACCGGCCAGCTCGCGCAGGATGCGCTCGCCCAGGCGCTGGCCGAATGCGGCGCGGGTTTCGAGGGAACGATCGCCCCCCTGCGCATCAAGGTCGCCGCGCTGATGACGACCGACTACATCACCTCCACGCTGAAGCTGCCCCCCTGCGACGCCGTGTACCTGCCCGGCCTCTCGCAGGCGAACACCCGGGCGCTTTCCGAGACGTTCGGGGTCCCGTTCGCCAAGGGTCCGAAGGACCTGCGCGACCTGCCGGCGTTCTTCGGCCAGGAGGGGGAGGGTTACCGGCCGGACGGCGAGCACGCCCTGACCATCCTGGCGGAGATCAACGACGCGTTCCGGCTCACCGACGACGAGATCCTCTCCGCGGCGGAGCGCTATCGATTGTCCGGCGCCGACGTGATCGATCTCGGGTGCTCTCCCGAGAACCGGCTCGAGGACGCCGGTCGCATCGTGGCGCTCCTGAAGCGGCGGGGCTTCCGCGTCAGCGTCGACACCTTCGGCGAGGGCGAGGCGCTGTCGGCCGACGCCGCCGGCGCCGAGCTCCTGCTGAGCCTCAACTCGAGCAACATGCACCTGGCCGGGCGGCTGCGTTCCGCCGTGCCGGTGATCGTGCCGGACCAGGGGGGCGGCCTGCCGTCGCTCTACCGGAACATCGCAGAGGCCGGGAGGCGCGGCGCCGCGCGGGTCATCGCGGACCCGGTCCTGGATCCGATCCATTTCGGGTTCGCGGCCTCGATCCGGAGGTACGCCGAGGCCCGCGAGGCCCTGCCCGGGGTAGACATGTTGATGGGGGTCGGCAACCTGACCGAGCTGACCGAGGCCGACTCGGCGGGCGTCAACGCCGTCCTCCTAGGGATCATGAGCGAGCTCGGCATCCGGTACGCCCTGACCACCGAGGTGGCGGCCTGGGCGCGCGGGAGCGTGCGCGAGCTGGACTGCGGCCGGCGCATGATGCACCACGCGGCCCGCCGCTCGACCATCCCGAAGGGGTTCGACGACCGGCTGGTGACGACGCGCGACACGAAGGTCACGCACCCGAGCGAGACGGAGCTGCTCCGGATGCAGGGACGGATCACCGACCGGAACTTCCGGATCGAGACGGACGGCGAGTCGATCTTCGTGTTCAACAGCGAGCGCTTCGAGAAGGGGACCGACATCCGGAAGATCTTCCCGCGGCTGGGGGTCGACGGGGACGCGTCCCACGCCTTCTACCTCGGCCGCGAGCTCACGAAGGCCGACCTGGCCCGCCGCCTCGGCAAGAAGTACATCCAGGGGGAGCCCCTTCACTGGGGCTACCTGACCTGGAGCGAGGAGGAGGACGGCGGGCACGCGCGGGCGCGGCGGCGGCCCGGAGGAAGCCGGCGCGAGCCGGCCGGCCGCGGCACGGCGGGACGATCATGACGAAACGATCGGATCGCCTGGCGCTCTCCGGCATCGTCTGCCACTGCCACATCGGGGTCACGGACGAGGAGCGGCGGGAGCGCCAGAAGATCGAGATCGATCTCGAGCTGTTCGCCGATCTCGAGGAGGCCGGCCGGACCGGCGACCTGAAGCGCACCATCGACTATCGCGAAGTGTCCGAGGCGGTGCGCGGCATGGTGGAGAGCGGCCTGTTCAACCTGGTCGAGGCGGCGGCCCGCGGCGTCCTCGACCTGGTGTTCACCCGGTTCCCGGTCCAGCGCGCCACCGTCCGCGTCCGCAAGTTCGTCCTGCCGGACGTCTCCCACGTCGAAATTCAAATGGAGCGCGGGCGCGAGTCCTGAAGGCGAAGCTCCGACCCCCGAAGTGACTCAGCGCTCCGGATGCAGGACCTTGGGTGCAGGGCCGCACTGCGCCTCGGCGCGGGCCAGGAGCCCCTCGCGCAGAAGGACCCAGATGCGCCGGTGCGTCTCCGTGGCCGCCTCGGGAGAGAGCGGGCCGCCGGCAGGCGGGGCGGGGACGACCAGATCCCGCGGCTCGCCGCTTTCAGGAGCGTTCTCCGCGGCGGGTCGTCCCGCGGCCATTGTGCCTGCAACTCGTCTCTGCCCGGCGGCGTAGGCGCGCAGCTCCGCGAGGCCCCGGGCTTCGTCCTGCCCGCCGGCGGGCAGCGTGCAGACATAATCCCCCGCGGTCAGGACGACGCCGAGATCCGGAAGGACCAGGACGCGCGCCTCCGGAAGCACCAGGACCAGGGTCATCCGGGAAGTCCCCGCCGGTTTCGCCGGGCCTCCCACGGCTTCCGCCACCAGACCCGCCGGAGCAGCAGCCGCTTCCTCCACCCCCACAGCCATTCTGTTCGCTTCGGCGTCGGCGCTGTCGAGCCTCTCCCCCGGGGGCGGGGCGACCGCCTGGGAAGGCGCCACCTTCATCCGGTTGGCTTCTTCCTTCGACTCGTCCCTGTCCGCGAACGTCTGGACCGAGGTCGCTTTGTCTTTCTTGATGGAGGGAAGGCCGGTCGCCTTGCGGGAGGCCACCGGTGGAGACGGGGCGAAGGCGTCCGCCTGCCCGCCCGGGGCCGTGGCGGCCGGGGGCGGCGCGGCCTGCCTGGCCGGCGGAGGGGCCGCGGGCTCCGGCTTCTGCGGAATCACCGGCTCCGGCTGCGCCGGCTGGGCCTGATCCGTCGAAGACGCGGAAGCAGGCGGCGCTTCGTTCGATCGGGATTCGGCCAGGCGCTCGCCGGGGATGCGGCCGCGCAGGACGACCCAGAGGGACGCCGCGAGCAGGACCGCGGCGGCGGTGGCCAGGGACAGCCGGGCCCGGGGCCGGAAGAGGGAGGGCGCGGGGACCGGCCGCGCCGGCGATTCGGCGTCGAGTCGCCGGCCGATCTTCTCCAGGAGATAGGCAGGGATGGGCGGCGCCGCTTCGCGCCGGGCGGCGGCCGCGAGGGCCCGGAAGTCGGCCAGGACCCACTGGCAGGGAGTGCACGCGCCGAGGTGGTCGTGGACGCGCTCCCGTTCCGCCGCCTCGAGCCTGCCGTCCATGTAGGCGGAGATCATCTCGATCGGATGTTCGGCTCGTTCCGGCCGGTTCGGGCTCATGCGGTCTCTCCGTTCAGGCACTGGCGCAGGGCCAGCCGCGCACGCGCCAGGCGCGAGCGCACGGTCCCCAGCGCGATCCCGAGGGCGGCGGCGATCCCCTCGTACGGCGTGTCGTCGACGTCGCGCAGCGACAGGATCGACCGGAAGGCGGCCGGCATCCTGCCCAGGCAGTCGGACAGGCGGCGCTGCAGCTCGCCGGCCTGCAGCGCCTGCAGCGGCGACCCGCCGGACCCGGCCGCGGCCGGGAGGGCGTCAAGGACATCGTCCAGCTCGACCCGGGCGCGGCTGGCCCGCTCCTCGGCGCGCTGCAGATGGTTGATCGCCCGGCTGACCGCGATCCGGTGCAGCCAGGTCGACAGCCGCGCCTCGCCCCTGAACCCCGACAGCCCCCGGTACGCCGCCAGGAAGACCTCCTGGACGACGTCCTCGGTGTCCTCGCGCTGGCGCACCATCCGCCAGACGACCGCCCAGACACGGGGCAGGTGCAGGCGTACCAGGTCGTCGAAAGCGTCGCGGTCCCCGCGGCGCGCCCGCGCGAGAAGCTCCGCCTCGGCGACCGCAGGGGCGGCCTCCTCGCCCGCTGGACTCGCGGCGTCGATGCGCCTCACGCGTAACAGTCTGCCACGCCGCGGGGCGAAAGTCTCATGTCCATGCCACATTGGACAGGGGCCGGGGGCGAAAGTTCCATAGTGGCGCTCAGAGTGTGGAACCGAATCGGACTAGTGCGACGACCTGCCGGTCCATGGCCATCCATCTTCAAGGTTTGCGCCAGACGTCTCCCGTCCCGGGATCAAGTAATTCTCCACGAGTCACCGCGGCACCGCGTTCGCGGACGGCCGGTTGTCCGCGGACGGATCCCGCCGGCGAACGGCTCCATGCACAGGACATGTCTCCACACTCTGGGCGCCACTATGGGCACCGGCGGTCCGGGAGGGTGCTAGAATCCTTCCATACTCGGGAGATAGCCATGGCCTTGCCGCGGACACGCGGGCTCGTCCTGTGATCCTGGAGACGATCGTCTCGACGGTCGATTCGCAGGGGCGGCCGAATTTCGCCCCGATGGGGATCGAGCTCGAGGGGCCGCGCATCCTCCTGCGGCCGTTCAGGACGGCCGTCACCTGGAAGAACCTCCAGGAGGTGCCCGAGGGGGTGGTCCATTTCACCGACAGCGTCCTGCTGTTCGCGCGCTGCGCGATCTCGGCGTACCTGCCGCCGCACCGGGACGCCGGGCGGGTGCGCGCGCGCGTGCTCGAGGACACCTGCCACTGGAAGGAGTTCGTCGTCGAGTCTCAGGATCTCGGCGAGGACCGGGGCCGCTTCAGGGGCCGGGTGGTCGCCGAGGGGCGCGCGCGCGATTTCGCCGGCCTGAACCGGGCGAAGCACGCGGTGATCGAGGCGACGATCCTGGCGACCCGCCTGCATCTGCTGGGACGCGACCGGGTGATGGAGGAGATCTCGCGGCTGCGACCTCTGGTCGACAAGACGGCCGGGCCCGAGGAGCGCGAGGCGTTCGAACTTCTGGTGGACTACGCGCGGGGGTGGGACCATGCGCATTGAGGTCAGGGCGCACGCGAGGCTCCATTTCGGCTTTCTCGATCTGTCGGGCGAGCAGGGGCGCCGGTTCGGCGGCATGGGGGTGTCGGTCGATGCGCCGCGTCTCCTCCTGAGGATGGAGCCGGCGAAGCGGCTCCTGGTGGAGGGGGAGCAGGCGGAACGTGTGGAGATCCTTGCGGCCCGCTTCTGCGAGGCGGTCGAGGTGCGGCCCGAGGTGCGCATCCGGCTCGTGCAGACGATCCCGGAGCACGTCGGCCTGGGATCCGGAACGCAGCTCGCGCTCGCGGTCGCCGCCGGGCTGACCCGCCTGAAGGACCTCGACCTCGGGCCCGAGGAGCAGTGCTCCGTGATGAACCGGGCGCGCCGATCGGGAGTCGGGTATCACCTGTTCCAGGCCGGCGGGTTCGTGGTGGAAGGGGGACACACGGTCGAGGGGCAGAAGCTGGGGGAGGCGCCTCCCCTCCTGATGCGGCACGAGTTCCCGGAGTCCTGGCGCATCGTGGTGGCGGTCCCCGTGCCGACCGAGACGATCAGCGGTGAGACCGAGGAGGCGGCGTTCGCGCGGCTCGGTCCCGCCTCGGACCAGATGGTCGATCAGATCGCGCGCATCGTCCTCATGCGCCTGGTGCCGGCTCTGGTGGAGCGGAACCTCGACACCTTCGGCGCCGCCCTCACGGAGGCGCAGGAGCTGGTCGGCACCTGCTTCGCGGCGGTGCAGAACGGCCTGTTCCATCCCGACGCGGCGGCCGTGATCGCCCGGCTCAAGGAGGCCGGCGCCCGCGGCGTGGGACAGTCCTCCTGGGGTCCGGCCGTGTATGCCTTCGCGGGGGACGAAGGGGAGGAGCAGCGCCTCCAGGATGTCGCGCGGCGCGCCTGCCCCGGAGGCACGGTGTTCACCGCCCGCGGCTGGAACCGCGGGGGCGTCGTCGAGGCGCTGTAGCGCGCGGCGCTGCAGCGCGAGGCGCTCCCGCGCCCCCCGCGTCCTTCCCGATCCGCCCCAGGAGCCCCTGGTCGTCGAGGAGCCACAGGAACAGGGAGGCGACCGTCAGGTCGGCCGTCGTCCCGGGATTCCGGGGAGGCCGCGCCGAGCGCAGATCGCGATCGAGCCTCTCGGCCAACCCCCGGCCGCGCTCCGTGAGATAGCCCCCGGCCTCGACGATGCGGCGCGCGCGCCGCCGCACGGCGTTCGCCGCGGCCGCCCCGTGACGACGGACGACGAGGGTGTCGGGGGACTCCGCCAGAAGGACGAGGTAGGCCTGGGCGATGGCGACGGGCAGCGGGACGTGGCGATCGCGAAGCCGCCTGATGTTCGGCAGGCCGACCGCGATCGACGTCTCGTACCCGGTGGCGTACTCGCGCGCCACGGCGTCGCGCCCGGCCGCCAGGCGCATGCACCCGAGGAGGGAAAGGGTCGGCGCCTTCCGCACGTCCTGCTCGTCGACGGTCCCCAGGCCCCCCGCCTCCGCCATCCGGATGGCGCGATAGGCGTCCCGGGCGTCCCGAACGTCGAGCGCGTCCAGGACCCGCCGCAGGCGATCCCGGAACGTCCCGCGCCTCTCCAGCGCGGCCCGGGCGAGAGGCGCAAGCAGGAGGACGATCCCGAGGTTGGTGTTGGTGCGCACCTGGCGGCGGGTCCGGCGCACCGCCTCCAGGATCAGACGGCCGACGCGCCCGGGCAGGTGGGAACGGAAGGCCGGCCCGATGGCGTAGGCGCTGAGGACGAAATCGCCGTAGCTCAGCCCGGGAAGATCGCGCCCGCGCCCGACGTTCCCCGGCTTGGGCGCCATCACCTCGAGAAGGCAGGCGGCCTGGGCCGCCGCGGCGATCAGCGCCGTCCGGCTTGAAGCGCGCCCGGGCATCACGCCGACGGGGCGGCGGCCCGCCTGGCGGCGAGGCGCGTCCTCGCCAAAAGGGCGACCTCCTGCGCCAGGTCGATGGAGGTCGTGCGCTGCAGGGCGCTCCACCCCGGGATGCCGTTGACCTCGACGACCAGGAGCCGTCCGTCCTCGGCCTCGATCAGGTCGACGCCGGCGTAGTCGGCCCCGACGGCGCGCGCCGAGCGCACCGCCATCTCCTCCTGCAGCGGATCGGGACGATGGGGCTCCACGCCGGCCCCCGCCGCCACGTTCGACTTCCAGCCGATGCCGGTCCGTCGCGCGGCGGCGGCCACGCGGCCGCCGATCACGAAGACGCGCAGATCGGAGCGTCCGTGCGGCACGAACTCCTGGATGTAGAAGACCGCGCGCTGCATCTCGAGGGCCCTGAAGGTCCTGTACGCCAGATCGGGATCGCTCACGCGCACGATGCCGCGGCCGCCCGAGCCGAACAGGGGCTTCACCAGGACGTCCCCCAGGGTCGCGAACGCCTCCATGGCGTCGTCGAACGACTCGGCGGCGACGGTGCGCGGCGTCGGGATGCCGGCCTCCTGGAGGAGGCGCGAGGTCCAGTGCTTGTCCACCGTCCGCTCGACCGCCCGGGGCGGATTCACCACCGGGAGCCCGGCATCGTGCAGGACGTGCAGCAGGTCCATCCGGAAGACGATCTGATCGAGCGACCCGGGCGGGATGAAGCGGACGAGGAGCGCGTCGAGCGACTCGAGCGCGCGGTCGCCGGAGCGGACCGAGGACGAGAACGCCGCGCCGCGGCCGGACGCTCCCGGCCCGATCAGGCCCGTGAGGCGCGCGGCCGGGATCGGGACCGCCTCGCAGCCGAGGCGCTCGATGGCCGCCCCGAGCCTCTGCACGTGCCAGGTGTCCCCCGTCGCGAGGATCCCGATCCGGTCCTTCATTCCTCGATCCCGAACGATTTCATCAGCAGCCCTTCGTCGGTGGCGCCGGCGCTCCACACGCGGCCGGTGGCGGCGTTCATCAGCGTGACGCGGGCCGGGCTGAACAGCATCGGATCGATCGCATAGAAGTCCCCGTGTTGCTTGAAGAGATCGTAGAACAGGCGCCCATGCTCCTTCGAGGCGGACGACGGGAGCCGATCGATCACCGCCTCGACGTCGCGGTCGTCGGCCCGCACCCAGAGCGAGACGGCGGCGCCGTACAATACCGCGTCGTTCGTCCGGCCGATGGCGCGCAGCGGATCGGGAAGCCCCGGGGCGATCGGGCAGGTGCCGGCCCCCGCGACGATCGTGCCGAGGTCGAACCCGAGCTCCATCAGCTTGTGCAGGGCGGTCTCGACGCTGCGGGCCGCGATCTGCGTGCAGCCGGCGAGGCTGCCGGTGGACGCGACGATCAGGGTCAGCCGCGCCGGCTCGATGCCGCACCTGGTCGCCACGAGCTCGGCGACCTCGGCCCCCGGCAGGCTCGAGGCTTCGAGCAGCAGGACCGTGCGGTCCGATTGCGTCTTGAGCGGATGGCTCTGGAAGAGCGGCTCGACCGCGGCGAGGCTGCGCGCCGGGCCCGAGCCCATGGCGAAGAACGGGCCGACCTGGATCTTCCACCCGGCGTACTGCGACCCCATGCAGGCCCGAAGCGGCGCGTCCACGGTCACCCGCGCCTCGGGGAGCGTGGCCGGACCGAGGCGCATCACGCCGATCGCGACCTGCCCGAGCCCTCCCAGGCACGCCTCGGCGTACAGCCGCCCCGCCTCGTGCGAGCCGGCCGCGGAGACGCCTGCGTCGATCAACCGGGCGCCGTTCGGCAGGACCCGGACGGCGACCCCCAGGTCGTCCGCCCGCCGCGCCATCTCGTCCGCCAGGCGCAGGGCGGCGTCGTGCATGCCATCCCCCGGGTCCTCGCCCGGCGCCCGGCTCATCGGGCGGCGCTCTCCGGCCCCAGGAGGTCGGCGACGCTCTCCGCGAGCACGCGCGTGTGCAGATCGACGTCCTCGGTCGTCGTGTCGGGGGCGACGAGCGCCATGTTGTGGAACGGAGTCATCAGGATGCCGCGGTTCATGGCGTGCAGGTGCAGGAAGGCGTCGAGGTCGTAGTTCATGGCCGCCTCGGCCTCCGCGCCGTTCCGCGGGGGCGTGGCGCGGAACTGGTACTCGACCCGGTTGCCGAGCTGCACGACGTGCCACGGCAGCCCAGCCTTCGCGATGACGCTCCGCACCCCCTCGGCAAACCGCGTCGCCAGGGGGATCATCCGCGCGTAGGCCTCGGGGGTCATGACGCTCGTGAGCGTGGCGCGCATGGCCGCCATGGCGAGGGCGTTCCCCGACAGGGTGCCGCCGATGCCGCTGACGTCCGAGTCCTGGACGTTGGTCCTGGCGTGGATCAGGTCGGCGACCTTCTGGCTGATGCCGTAGGCCGCCGCGGGGAGGCCGCTGGCGATCGGCTTCCCGATCGTGAGCAGGTCCGGCTCGAGGCCGAAGGCCCCGGTGTATCCCCGGGGGCCGGTGCAGATGGTGTGGGTCTCGTCGATGACGAGAAGCGTGCCGGTGCGCCGCGTGAGATCGCGCAGCGCCTCGTGGTAGCCGGGGTCCGGCAGGATGATCCCGACGTTGGTCAGCGCCGGCTCGGCCAGGACGCAGGCGACGTCGCCCGGCGCCAGGGCCGCCTCGAGCGCCGCGAGGTCGTTGAACTCGACGAGGCGGGTCGTCAGGGCCGGATCGACCGGCGGCCCGAGGCTGCTGTGCTTGGCCTGGGTCCGGCCGTCCTTCAGGACGGCCATCGTCTCGTCGACGCTCCCATGGTAGCAGCCGTTGAACGCCAGGATGAGCGGGCGGCCGGTGACGGCGCGGCACAACCGGATGACGAACCGGTTGGCGTCGGTCGCGGTCATGGCGAACTGCCAGTAGGGGAGGCCGAACCGGCGGGACAGCTCCTCGCCGACGCCGATCGAGTCCTCGGTCGGCAGCATGAAGGTGATGCCGCGGCGCGCCTGCCGGGCGATGGCGTCCGCCACGGGCGCCGGGGAATGCCCGAGCATCGAGCCCGTGTCCCCCAGGCAGAAGTCGACGTAGCGATGGCCGTCCACGTCGACGAAATGCGCCCCCTGCGCCTCCTCCACGAAGAGAGGGAAGGGGCCGGCCCACTTGACCATCCAGTTCATCGGCACGCCCTCGAGCAGGGACGATTGGGCGCGCTCGAACAGCGCCTTCGACTTCGGGCGCTCGGCGGCGAAGCGCCGGCGCTCGTGGTCCATCAGGGCGGCGAGGCGTGTGGCGGAAACGCTGACCATGCAAGGGCTCCTGTCCGGCCGGCAATGCGCCCGGTGAAACGCGCCCCGGAACGGCCGGGGCCGACATGCTGCCACACTTGGGAAGAGGACGAAAGCCGTCTCCGCGCTATCATACGGCCGAACGCGCGGACAGCGGAGGAACGGCATGCGCGGCCTGAAGGGGAAGGGAGTGCTCGTCACCGGAGGCGCGAGCGGCATCGGCGCCGCCACGGCCGCCCGCTTCCTCGAGGAAGGGTCGAAGGTCACGGTCCTCGACCGGGACGCGCAGGGCTGCGCGGCGATCCGGAAGTCCCTGCCGGCCCTGTCCGGGGCGCTTCCTGCCGACGTCGCGAGGCTCGACCAGGTGCGCGAGGCGTTCGCGGAGGCGGTCCGGCTCATGGGGCGCGTCGACGTCCTGGTCAACAACGCGGGCATCAGCATCCGGCACGCCTTTCTCGACATCACCCCCGAGGAATGGGACCGGGTCCTGGCCGTCGACCTCACGGGCGTCTTCTACGTCGCCCAGACCGCCGCCCGCCACATGGTCGAGAAGGGGAGCGGCGTGATCCTCCAGACCGCCTCGACCAACGGGATCATCGGGCACCGCCTCTACGCCGACTACAACGCCGCCAAGGCCGGCGTGATCGAGCTGACCCGCTCGATGGCGCTGGAGCTGGCCCCCAAGGTGCGGGTGAACGCCGTGGCCCCCGGCTATGTCCTGACGCCGATGCAGCGCGCCGAGTACACCGAGGCCATGCTCCAGGAAGTGAACCGCAAGATCCCCCTGGGGCGTCACGCGGCGCCCGAGGAGATCGCGGGACTGTTCGCCTACCTGGCCTCGGACGACGGGGCGTACCTGACCGGCCAGGTCTATGTCATCGACGGCGGCGAGACCGCCGGCGGCCTGGCGAGCCGCTAGGAGCCTGTCCGAGTATTCGGCCAGGCCGTGCGCATGGGGCTTGACGATGGGGATCGGCGGGATTCTGCGCGGCAAGGCGACCCTCCTCACCGGCGGGGCCTCCGGGATCGGGCGGGCCACGGCCACGCTGTTCGCCGCCGAAGGGGCGGCCGTCGCCGTCTTCGACCGCGACGCCGAGGGGGGCCGGGACGTCGTGCGCGGCATCTCGGAGAGCGGGGGGCGGGGACTCCTGATCGCGGGAGACGTCACGCAGGATGCTGATTGCCGGCGCGCCGTCGACGAGACGCTCCGCGCCTTCGGGCGGCTGGACGTCCTGTTCAACAACGCCGGGATCATCCGTCGCGCGGCGATCACCGACACGAGCGAAGAGGACTGGGACCGCACCATGTCGGTCAACGTCAAGTCGATCTTCCTGCTGTCCCGCTGCGCCATCCCGGCGATGGAGAAGGCGGGGGGCGGCGTGATCATCAACACCGCGTCCAACTGGGGACTGGTCGGCGGCCCGAGGGCGGCGGCGTACTGCGCCTCGAAGGGGGCCGTGGTCCTCCTCACCAAGGCGATGGCGCTCGACCACGGGCCGCGGAACATCCGGGTCAACTGCATCTGCCCGGGGGACACCGACACCCCGATGCTGCGCGGCGAGGCGAGGCAGCTCGGCGAGCCGGTCGAGTCGTTCCTGTCGCAGTCGGCCGACTGCCCGCTCGGGCGCGTGGCGCAGCCGGAGGACATCGCCCGGGCGGCGCTCTACCTCGCCTCGGACGCGTCGTCCTTCATGACCGGGGCGCCTCTGATCGTGGACGGCGGGTTCGTGGCGGGATAGCGCGGCCCGCGCCCCGGGCGGGGGCGGACCGGGGAGGAGAGCGATGCGTCTGTCGGGGAAGGTGGCCTTGATCACGGGGGGGACGTCCGGCATGGGCCGGGCGACCGCCGCGCTGTTCGCGAAGGAGGGGGCGCGCGTGGTCATCACCGGCCGCGACGAGGTGCGCGGCCGCGTGGTGCTCCACGAGATCAAGGCGGCGGGATCGGAGGGGATCTTCGTCCGCGCCGACGTCCGGTCGTCCGACGACTGCCGCCGGTCGGTCGAGGAGACCCTCAAGGCCTTCAAGCGCCTCGACATCCTGTTCAACAACGCGGGCGTCTTCTTCCCGCACTCGGTGCCCGACTGCCCCGAGGAGGAATGGGACCTCACGGTGGACGTCAACCTGAAGGGGACCTACCTGATGTCGAAGCACGCCCTGCCCGTGATGATCGCGCAGAAGAGCGGTGTCATCATCAACAACAGCTCGGGGTGGGGGCTGGTCGGCGGGGACGCGGCGGCGGCGTACTGCGCGTCCAAGGGGGGCGTGGTGCTCCTCACCAAGGCCATGGCGATCGACCACGGGAGGCAGGGGATCCGCGTCAACTGCATCTGCCCCGGGGACGTCGACACGCCGATGCTTCCCGAGGACGCGCGGCAGCGGGGCCTGAGCTGGGACGACTACATGAAAGGGGCCGCCAACCGCCCCCTCGGCCGCATCGGCCAGCCCGAGGAGATCGCCAGGGCCGCGCTGTTCCTCGCCACGGACGACTCGTCCTTCATGACCGGGTCGTCCCTGGTGGTCGACGGCGGCGGCAGCGCCGACTGAGATCGACGGTCGTTGCGCCGGAGGTCCGTACCTCTATCCCTCCGTGATCCTGGCGAGCGAATCCAGGAAGTGCCGGACCGTGTCGAGGCCGTCGTAGTGCGCGAAGGAGGCCCGCACGGTGCGCCGGCTCTTCAGGGCACGGTAGACCGCCAGCGAGTAGTAGTTCCCGTCCGGCACCTCGATCTTCCCGTCCTCCCACAGCCGCCGCTTGACCTCCATCTGGGTCTTTCCGGACACCTCGAACAGGAACGTCGGGTCGCGCTCCGGGGCCCGCTCCGGGTCGGCGATGCCGTGCAGCCGGACGCCCCGCTTCGCCAGGGCGGAGAAACCCAGAAGCGCCGCCTTCGTCAACGCCTGCTCGTAGTCGCGCACGGCGCACATGGCCCACTTGAGCCGCCGGCGGTCGCGATCGGGATAGAGGGCGGCGAGGCGCGCCGACATGGCGCGCAGATCCGCCTGGCCGTCGGCGGCCGACTCGATGCGCCCGCCGAGCGCGTCGAGATAGTCGAGGGCCGCGGACAGCCCGGCCAGGACCGCGTGGTTCGGCGTCCCCTGCTCGAACTTCACGGGCGTGCGGTCCTCGTTCGCCTCGACGCGATAGGGGCGCAGCGCGTCGAGCCATCGCTTCCGGCCCCACAGGACGCCGACGATCGGCCCGAAGACCTTGTAGCCCGAGAAGGCGAGGAAGTCGCAGTCCATGGCCTTGACGTCGAGCGGGCCATGACAGGCGTGATGCACCGCGTCGACCACCACCAGGGCGCCGCGCCATGCCCCGCGGGTCTGGCGGGCCGCGCCCCTGGGGGGCTCCGGCCGCCCATGGCGGCGGGCGATGCGCGCCACCTCGTCGACCGGCACGACGGTCCCCAGGCCATTGGAGGCGCAGGTGACGGCCACCAGGCGCGTGCGGCGGTCGACGAGCCGCTCCAGCTCCTCGAGATCGAGCGTGCCGTCCCGTCGCACTCCGCACTCGCGCACCTCCAGGCCGCAGTCCTCCCCCCAGATCGACTCCCACGGCGTGACGTTGGCGGCATGATCCAGGCGCGTGACGACGAGGTTGCTCCCGCGGCCGAGCAGGTCGCGGAAGGCGAACGACAGGTTGAACAGGGCGTGCGAGGTGGACTGGTGGAAGGAGATCTCGTCCGGCGACGGAGCGTTCAGGAACGCCGCCGCCGCGCGGCGCGCCTTGGCGTGGATCTCCGCGGTCGCCCGCTCGCCGCTGCCGACCGCGCCGTCCTGGGCGTTGGCACGGAGCGCCGCCTCCTCCATGGCGCGGGCGCTGCGCTCGGCCACCAGGGTCCCGCCGGCGCTGTTCAGGTAGACGCGCCTCCCGCCGGTGATGTCGCGCTCGCGCGCCGGGAACTGCCGGCGCACCTCCCCGTGCAGCGAGCGCAGCACCTCGGCCAGGGCCGCCCCGCCGGCCGGGATCCCCTCGTCTCCCCGGATCACCAGCGCATCTTCGGGGCCACGATCGTCTGGCCGCCGTCGACGAAGAGAGTCGTGCCGGTCATGTAGTCGCAGGCGCTCGAGGCGAGAAAGACGATGGCCGCCGCCACCTCCTCCGGCTCGCCCCCGCGCGGCAGGACGCCGAGGTTCTCGATCGGCGTGCCCCGGGGCGGCAGATCGGCGGTGGTCATGTCGGTGTGGATCCAGCCGGGGGCGACCGTATTGACGCGGATCCCCCAGTCGGCGAAGTCGATGGCCATCGAGCGGGTCAGGCCGACGATGCCGGCCTTGGCCGCGTTGTAGCTGCCCCCCAGCGGATCGCACTCGTACGCCGAGGTCGAGGAGATGGTCACGATGCGGCCGGGTGTTTTCGCCGCGCGCATGGCGCGCGCCGCCTCCCGCCCGCAGAGGAATGTGCCGCGCAGGTGCACGGCGATCATCCGGTCCCAGTCCTCGACCGAGGTCTCCGCCAGGTTCCGGTACGGGTCGGCGATCCCCGCGTTCGCCACCATGACGTCGAGCCGCCCGAGGCGCCGCACGGTCTCCGCGACCAGCCGCACGACGTCCGCCTCCACCGCGACGTCGCAGGCCATCCCCTCGACCCGGCCGAGGGGGGCCAGCTCCCTGACCGCCGCCTCGACCGACTCCTTGCGCAGGGACGACACCATGACGGAGGCCCCCTCGCGGAGAAGTGCCTTGGCCGCGGCGCGTCCGATGCCGCGCGACCCGCCGGTCACGATGGCGACCTTGTCTTTCAATCCGAGATCCATGAGGCCCTCCCGCACGACTTGTACCATCGCGGCGCGCGCGCGGTCAACGAGCGTTTTTCCCTTGACTCGAGCGGAATCCTCGCGTATGACCAGACCCATCAAAATCACGCCTAGGCGTGGGGGGAACCATGAAACGCATCCTGCCGGTCTTCGTATCGTCATTATTTATTCTCGTGGGCACATCGGCCCAGGCCCAGATCTGCCAGGGCTCGGGGGCCGGCCCGGTGAACGGGGCGAACGCCGTGTGCACGAATTTCCGGGTCGCCCTGATCGACATCGGGCCGATCGAGCCGGGCTTCGACATCACCGACGAAGGCTGGGTCTGGGTCGCCCGGGGCAACCCCGATCCGTCGCTGACCACCACACGGTGCGTCAGCGGGGTGGTCCTCTCCAGCAACATGGCCAGCAACGACACTCCGGCCAATCACAACTCCCACGACTGGGTGTTCCACCTGGAGGTCGACCCGGGGATGCAGGACGCGCTCTCCAACGTCAACGGCCCCAACGACGGGGACCGGGACAACGACCTCGTCCCCGACGACGAGCACCAGACGGTGACCCCCAGGGAGATCGAGGTGGAGTGGGAGTCCGGGATCAAGCCCTCGGAGAAGTCGGGGGACGGGTCGCTCCATTACTTCCCCAAGTGGGCGTGGCCCAGCGCGGGGGATCGGGCCTGGGCGGACGGGAACTGGGTCTTCGACTGCGGCCACGGCAAGGAGATCGGGCACATCGAGATCGACCAGGAAACCAATCTCCCGAAATTCGTCGGCGACGAGTACTTCCGCACCGAGATCCACCCGGCTCGCGCCGTCGCCGCCATGCGCCGCCAGGTCGCAACCCTGACCGGGTCGGGGACGACGCCGGTGCCCGTGACCGCCACCGATCTCTACATTCACGGCGGCGGGGGGTTCGTCACCGACATCCTGAACTGCGGGATGAGCATCATCCTGGACGGCGTGGACACGGACCATGACGGAAACGGGGACGGCAACCCCGACGCCTGTCCCGTCAAGACCACGCCGATCGCCGAGGATTTTCAGTTCGAGGTCTGCCTGCCGCCCCGCCCCCACCCCGCGGCCTCGCTGGTCTATGACGTCGAGGCAGGGCCCGGGGACACCGTCCCCTCAGTCGTGCCGGACATCGACGAGCAGCCCGCGAGCGCGGCGTGCGCCAACGACGGCGACGAGGACCCCGCCACGTTCCTGTACGATCAGACGACGTCCCTGCTGGTGACCATTCCCCTCCACGGGACCGGGGTCGCCGATACCGAGGTCTACGCCCGGCGCATCCGGGCGGGATGGATCTTCCCCGACCCGACGACCCGGCACCTGACCGTCACCCTGCAGCAGATGGACCTGCACAACGATCACGACGACTTTCCCACGGACACCGGCGAGCTCACCTTCTTCTTCATGAACGTCAGCACGGCCCCCGACGAGTGGGCGCGCCTCTCGGACTTCGACATCCCCACGCACGACAGCTGCGGCGCGCTCTGCTTCGAGCACACCAACACGATGAACGATTACGACGATGACGATCTGTGCTGCAACGGCTTGCTGAACTTCTCGGGGCCGGTGTACGACTTCTACATCTCCGGCGGGCGGAGCTTCACCATAAGGGCCAACGGGTACGACCAGGACTGCTACGATTTCCACAACAACTTCGGGGACCACGACCTGTCCCTCGGCCTGTACGCCGCCTGCCACACCGTCGACATCACGGAGTTCGGGGGGAACGACCCCATGGTGCCGCTCCCCACGACCCTGGAAGGGTACGAGAACGAGACGACCTTCGGCCCCCCCGACTACGGCGTCGGCTTCCAGGACCTGAAGGCTAGGAGGCTGGTCCAGCTGCCCGGCCAGCCCGGGCCGACCCTGACCTCGGACTACGAACTCGAGGTGATGATCGCGGAGATCCCGCTCGGCCTCGAGGACACCGCCGATCTGTCGGTGGACAAGACCTGCGTCGCCGACGGAGAGGTCGCGCTGGTGGGCCAGCCGGTGCACTGCACGATCACCGTCACGAACCCCGGGCCGGGCCTGCCGCGAGGCGTGACGATCAGCGACACCCTGACGGGGGTCGGTCCCTTCGTCGTTGGACCTGCCTCCCTGAAGGTCGGGAATTCCGCGGCGGTCCCCTGCACGGCCACCGGGTCCGGCACCTTCACCTGCGACGCGGGCACCATTCCGGTCGGGGGGACGGGGACGGTCACGGTCGACGTCACGCCGCTGGCCGGCGGGGCCTACACGAACACGGTGTCGGTAACGACCGCCTCCACCGACCCGGTGGCCACGAACGACCAGGACTCGGCCACGATCGACGTGTTCATTCCCATTGACCTGGATATCCACCCGGGGTCGGATTCCAATCCGATCAACACGGATCGAGCCGGCTCGATCCCGGTCGCCATCCTGACGACCCCCACGTTCGACGCCGCCACGGTGAACTTCGCCACGGCCTGCTGGGGGGACGACGGGGCGCCGGCCGAGCGGGACTGCACCGAAAGCCACGGCACGGGGCATCTCAAGGACGTGGACAAGGACCGCGACGACGACCTCCTGCTCCACTTCGACATGCCGGCGGCGGGGATCGACGCGGGGGACACCAAGGCCTGCCTCACCGCCCGCACGTTCGGCGGGGTCGGCGTGTACGGGTGCGACACGGTGAAAACGAACTGATCGGTTTCAGTGAACGCGTTCGTTCGATGGCGGCTTCCGGGATAGTCTCCCTGGACGGGTCAGGCGCGATCCGGTTGCCGGCTCGTGTCGGCGGCTGCCCAGGCCGCGCAGGCTGGCCTGCAGGTCGAGGAACAGGGTCAGCTCGAACGCGTGGGCGAAGACCGAGTTGTTTTTCACGATCGGGATGAACGACCAGATGATCGTCCGCTGGTCCTCCAAAGTGTCCACGACGATGCCGTTCTTCCCCGATTCCAGGCACCTCTTGACGATCCCGGCGGTGTCCGCGGGAAGGATGTGGATCGGGTCGTCCTTCCCCAGGGAACGCGCCAGGACGCCCGCGGCCGGGTTGCTGAAGCGGAGAACCCCGTCGCCGGAGAACTCCAGGACCGGGTGCGGATTGGCGCGCGGCACCTCCTCCAGCTTCTGGGCCGTCTCCTCCGCCTGTTTGCGCTCGAGCTCGGCGCTGGCGCGGACGCCGAAGATCTGGACCATCGACTCGACCACGCGGAGGTTGGCGGGCGTCCGGCGCCATATCGCGGTGATCAGCCCCAGGACACGACCGGACGAAGCGAACAGCGGAGTTCCGACGTAGGTCTCCGCCTGCATCTCGGCCAGCATCCGGTCCCGCGGAAACCGGTCCTTCACGCCGTGCGGGTAGGTGCAGAACTTCAGCTGCACCACCCCCTCGCAGGGAGTGCCCGGCAGGAAGTAGTCGAAATTCGGGGCGATTGCGCCCCCGCTGCAGACCGCCAGCGTCCGGACAGAATCGCTCCCCTCCAGCAGCTCGCCGACGAGAACACAGTCGGCCTTGACGCTCTTAGCCAGGTGGCTGACGATCGACTCGAAGAGGTTTTCCCCCTTTCCGACCACGATTCCCTGCGCCAGGCCTGAGAGCATCCGCTCGGCGCGGCGGCGCTCGATGACCCGTCCAAGCTGCACCCCGACCTGATGCATGACCATCAGGGCCGACTCGTCCGGATCGACGATCTCCGTCTGGAAGAACTCCAGGACGCCCGCGACCTCCCGGCCCACGAGTATCGGCATGGCGAACGCCGCCCGTAGCCCGAGGTCATGCACCAGCTTGCTGCGCGGGAAATTGGTGTCCTGGGTGACATCGGGGATCCATGCGGGGATGCCACTCGAGAGGACCCGGCCCGGCAGCCCGATCCCCCGGCCGAAGGTGATCCCCTCGCTGACCTTGCGAAACGCCGCGAAGCGCTCCGACCCGTCGAGGTGCCACAGGCCGGTCGACGCGACCTCCTCGCGGTTCTCCACCTTCAAGAGGGCGTGCCCGATCGGCCAGCCGGTCGAGGCGCAGACAGCGTCGAGCGTCGCCTGCAGCGCCTCCTCGATGGTCGTGGCTTCGTTCGATACCGAGGTCACGACCCTCAGCAGGTGCACGAACCCGCTCTCCCGGTGAAGTTGCCGGCGGATCCGCCCCAGCATCACGCGGCCCAGCTTGATCTCGGTCTCGCTGTCGGGAACACCCATTGGAACTACTCCGTGAGACCCGGGGGACGCCGTGGATCGGATCGCGCGACCTCGAAGCCGATCGAGCGCGGTCCCTGGTGCACGTACCCGCCGCCGACCGGGCGTCGCACGCCCTCCACTTCCTGATAGATCCTCGGCCGGGCTTGCAACACCGCTCCCGCGGGAGTCTCGAGACGGAGGCCGCCCTGCGCGTCGATGTCGATGTCGCTTACCCCGTCGAAGTCGATGCGGATCGACTCGGGCCGGGCTCCGGACGCCACGACGAAGTCGTACCCGAGGTCGTCCGGCTCGCCGTGGAACTCGACATCGATGCCCGGATAGACCTGTGCGTATCGGATGCGACCGTAGTGCGGGACGTTCGACACCCAGCGTGACGGGTCCGGATCGAGATAGTCATGACTGCGGGTCGCGACAGGCTCGAGGCCCTCGATCTGTGCGTCCGGGGCCCCGGCGAATCGCATGCCGATGCGCGTCGCGGCTCCCCCGGTCTGCCGCGGCCCGGTGAGCGTGAGCGTCACCTGGTCGGGCGAAAAGGCCGCATCGTAGGCGGCCGCCCTTGCCTCGAAACGGACGTCGCAGGCGGCCTGCCCCAGGTTGGCCTCGAAAGTCAGATCCCTCCCGAAGCGGGCCGGCACTCGCGGGTTGGTCGCGGCCTGAGGAGGCGCGGTCTCATCGCGAGACGGACGTGGTGGCGGGGCCCAAAACGCCAGGGCAAGGAGGCTCGCGCCCAGGAGGAAGAGCAGCATCAGGATTCGTTTTTTCATGATTTCCCCGCAGGTCCCGACACGAGTGGGGTTGCAGATCTTCACTCGAATTCGCGCACAATAGCGATTTGCGCGCGGGCAAACAATCGGGCCTTTCCTGAAGAAAGCGTCGGATTCTCCCTGAAGGATCGGACCCGAATGGGTGGAAAGCATGGGGATTGCTCTATACGAAATATCCTGGTCGCACTTCTGCGAGAAGTCCCGCTTCTGCCTCGACTTCAAGCGCCTGCCGTACCACATCGTGCCGGTCAACCCGTTCACCAGGCGCCAGGCCATCCGCCTGGGCGTGCGGGGGGATGTGCCGGTCCTGGTGGACGGCGGCCGGGTGATCGCGGGATCGAATGTCATTGCCGCCTACCTGGAGGAGGCCTACCCCGACCCGTCCCTGCTCCCGCGTGACGCGGCGCAGCGGTCGGAGGTCCTCGACCTGGAAAGACAGTGCGACGAATGGCTCGGCCCGGATGCGCGGCGGGTCGCCTACGATGTGGCGCTCGAGAACCGGGATCTCCTCCTGGGGACTCTGCTCTGGTCGAATCCGCCCGCGCGCTGGCTGAACGGGATCATGATGCGGCTGCTCGAGCCGCGCCTCAGGCGCAAGTTCAAGCTCTACCCGCGTGAAACGGATGAGAGCCGGGAACGCCTGCGCAGTCTCCTGACCCGGCTGCAGGCGCGCCTCGCGGCGGGTCCCTACCTGGTAGGCCAGGCCCTGAGCCTGGCCGACATCGCTGCGGTCTCCCTGCTAGACCCTCTGGAAATCGTCCCGGAGTTCGTGCGCGACCAAGCCTACGCGCCGCTCTTCTCGTGGAAGCGCGAGCTGGCGAGGGCGCACGGTCGCCGCCAGAGGGCCCCCTGGATGTCGGGCGGACCGCCCCCCGGCTACCCGCTCCCGGCAGGTCGCGCCTGATACGGAAGCCGGGTGCGGCGGGCCTTTGCGCGGCGTTGCCCCCCCCGGGTACCGGACCCTATATTGAGCCCCCGTCGTGCCCTGCCTGAAGTGTGTCCGGCCGCCGGCGCCGGGCGGGAGGGGTAGGCGAGGGAGCCGCTGCATGGCCGGACGCAGGAACGGACGGGTCGTCGCAGGTCCTGAGAATCGGGGAAGCCTCGCCTTGAGCCGCAAGCTCGTCCTGGGGGCCGGACTCCTCATCGCGACCCTGGGCGCCGCGCTCATCTGGACAGGAACGACCCTCATCGACCGCCGGGCGTTCGAATCGATGCGGCAGCGCGGCCTCTTCCTGGCCCGCCTCGTCGCGCTGGCCGGGGGCGATTCTCTCGAGAAATCCGGCTCCGCCGGCCTGGCCGGGATGGTCGCGAGGCTGGCGGGGGAGGGGGACCTGGTCCACGTGGACATCGTCGACCGGGACGGGAACCTCCTGGCCGAGGGGGGGTCATCCGGACGACGGCCTGTCTATGCGGCGCGCGGCCTGCCCCAGGTCCCGGCCGGCAGGGACGACCGGGTGCAGGGCGTCTCGGGGGAGCCGCTCTACGTCTTCATCTTTCCCATGCGGATAGCGGCCGGGGGAATGGATCCGGGCG
>Ga0070694_100000509_pt1 | contig 21367 bp, 17 predicted proteins | sample KBSK1251metaG_FD_65470 | JGI IMG/M metagenome (GOLD analysis project Ga0070694, IMG submission 65470) | Corn, switchgrass and miscanthus rhizosphere microbial communities from Kellogg Biological Station, Michigan, USA - KBS K1-25-1 metaG | ecosystem: Host-associated > Plants > Roots >... | reverse complement strand
CTCGTCGTCGCAGACGAAGTAGTCGATCTCGCGTCCGCCGTGCTCGCTCCACATCCGCTCCTTGCGGAGCCACTCGGGGCCGAAGCCGGGCGCGTCCTTCTGGAAGAACGACTTTCCCTGGATGCCGTCCGGGTAGCGCGTCATCACGAGCGGGCGATCGCGCAGGGCGTGCAGGATCCACGGCGAGATCGCGCGGTAGTACTCGATCAGGTCTCCTTTGGTGTAGCCTTCGTCGGGCCAGAAGACCTTCTCCAAGTTGGAGAACTTCACTTCTCTGGGGAGAGGGGAGAGGGGAGAGGGACTCTCCGATGGCACCGCAAGGTCCCTCTCCCCTCTCCCTTCTCCCTTTTTGGCTATCTCGGATACAGGCTTGTCGTCGCGGAACCTGACAAACACCGGCTGCCGCAAGAGTCCCTCATTCGTCCATTCCTTATACCGTACCTCGGCCACGAGCGTCGGCTCGACCCACGTGTGTCCGTCGTCCGGCGGCACGGGTCCGGTGAACGGCGGCGTTGGGCGAATGCCGCGCTCGAGCAGCGCGGTGACGTCCTTGAGCTCCTTATCGGTGAAGCCGCTCCCGGCCCGTCCGGCGTAGACGAGCTTGCCGTCCTCGTAGGCGCCGAGGTCGAGCGCGCCGAATCCGGAGCGCGAGCCTTTGGGACGAGTGAACCCGACGACCACGAATTCGTCGGTGCGGTCGGCGCGGATCTTGAGCCAGTTGGGCGAACGGCCGGCGCGGTACGGAGAGTCCGCCTTCTTCGCGACGATCCCTTCGAGACCGAGCTTCACGACCTGTTCGTATAACGCTTCGCCGTTCTTCTCGAAGTGCTCGATGTACTTGATCGGGCCGACACCGGGCACAATCCGCTCGAGGAGTGCTTTCCGCTTCTCGAGGGGCAGGGGCCGCGCGTCGTACCCCTCGAACGCGAGCAGGTCGAAGACGTACAGCACCCCCGGCGAGTCGACCGCCGCGCGCCGCACATCGAGCGCTCGGCCCACGCGCGCGCGATTCTGCAAGCGCTGAAAGCTGGGTCGCCCCGCTTCGTCCGGGACCACCAGCTCGCCATCGAGAACGAGCCCTTCATAAGGAAGGGCCATGATGGCGCGTGCGATCTCGGGGAAGCCGGCCGCGATGTCGTGCCCGTTGCGGGTGACGAGTCGCGCCTCGTTTTCTTCGCGCCCCCCCCCAGCGCGGACGCGATACCCATCGAGCTTGAGCTCGAACAGCCACCCGGGCTTCGAGAATGGCTGCTCCCGTGTCTCGGCGAGCATCGGCCCCGCCTCCTCGAGCGTGACGGCCCGACGAGGAGCCTTCAGGCGCTGGAGCTCCTTCACGACGGGCCCCGCGCGGTCTTTCCCCGCCTTCAATTCTTCGACGGTCAGGCCGGATAGGACCGATTCTGGCGGGAGCTCGCTCGAGTCGGAGACGTAGCCGTCTTTCTCCTTGATCAACAACCATTCCTTCTCCCCCTTCTTCAGTTTCACGAGCGTCCACCTGCCCTTGAGCTTGTAGCCGTGCAGCTCGAAGAGGAGCTTCCCGTTTCTCATCCCCGCTTCGGGATCCTCGAGAGGTACCCAGCGTCCGCGGTCCCACACGATGACGGCGCCGGCACCGTAGTTGCCCTCCGGGATCACCCCCTCGAAGTCACCGTACTCGAGCGGATGATCTTCGACGTGGACCGCGAGCCGCTTGTCGGCGCGATTGGGCGAGGGGCCCTTGGGGACCGCCCAGGAGGTGAGCACGCCATTCATCTCAAGCCGCAGATCCCAGTGGAGCCGCCGGGCGGCGTGCATGTGGACCACGAAGAGGCCGCCCGGCGCGGGGGCGGGAGCGGGCGGGCGGGCGCCGGGCTCCGGCGTGCGGTCGAGCGACCGTTTTGCGCGGTACTTGCCCAGCGGATCGGGTTGGGGCTTCCGTTTTCCGCCCATGGGAGTGAAATCTTAACTCACTATGAGCGCACATCCCATTGGGTCGGCGACCCTCTCGTTCGGGCTGGTCTCGGTGCCGGTCAAGATGTTTTCGACCGGCGAGGCCTCCGCGGCCATCTCCTTCAACTGGCTCCATAAGAAGGACGGGGCACGCCTCAAGCAGCAGTACGTCTGCTCCAAGGACGGCGACAAGGTCGAGAAGGACGAAATGGTCAAAGGCTACGAGTTCTCGAAGGGCCAATACGTGATCTTCTCGCCCGAAGAGCTCAAAGCCCTCGAGGAAAAGTCTACCAACGCGATCGAGGTCGCGGAGTTCGTTCCCGCGAAACAGGTCGACCGGGTGTTCGTCGAGAAGTCGTACTTCCTGGGACCGGACAAGGGTGGCGAGCGGGCCTATCGACTCCTCGCTGAAGCCCTGAAGCAAACCGGCCGCGTGGCGGTGGGCCAGTACGCGGCGCGGGGCAAGCAGTACGTCGTGTCGGTGAGGCCGGAAAAGGACGGCCTCGTCATGGAGCAGCTGCGCTACGCCAACGAAGTGCGCCGCATCGACGAGGTCCCGATCCCCAAGGTCGACCTCAAAAAGCCCGAGCTCACGCTCGCGGTGCAGCTCGTGGACCAAGCGTCATCCGAAGCCTTCAAGCCAGAGAACTACGAGGACAACGTCCGCAAGCGGGTGCTCGAGCAGATCCAGCGCAAAGTCGAGGGCAAGGAGATCACGGAAGAGCCGGCCGAGGCGCCCAAGACGCAGATCATCGACCTGATGGAAGCGCTCAAGGCGAGCCTCAAGGGCAAGGGAGCGGTGGGCGGGGAACGGAAGCCCGCGAAGCGGGTCGAGAAGAAGGCGGGGGCGAAGGCGGCCGCGCTGCCGGCGGCGAAGCGCAAGGTGGGAGGTGCGCGGGGTTAGTACAACGGCATGAAGGGATACACGTCCCAGGACGTCGCCAAGCTGCTGGGGTTGACCGTCGCGCAGGTGCGGGGATACGCGCGCGACGGTTTTTTATCGCCCGGCCGGGGAGGTGCGCGGCGCTCACTGCAGTTTTCCTTCCAGGACCTGGTGATCCTCCGGACCGCCAAGGCGCTCGTGGCCGCCCGGATCCCTCCTCGTCGGATCCGGCGCGCGCTCAAGCGACTACGCCTGCAACTGCCCCGAGGGCGGTCCCTGGCCGAGCTGCGGATCGTCGCTGAGGGCGACCGGATCGTGGTCAGCGACGGCGACACGGCGTGGAACCCCGAGTCGGAGCAGACCCATCTGGACTTCGCCGTATCGGACCTCGCGACACGGGCCGCCCCGATCGCACGGCGCACGGCACAGGCGGCGCGCGACGCGGAAGGCGACTTCGACACGGACGACTGGTACGAGCTGGGGCTCGAGCTCGAGGCCGTGGATCCGGAAGAAGCCCGCGACGCGTACCGGCGCGCGCTCGAGCTCGATGCCCACCACGCCGACGCGCACGTGAACCTCGGCCGCCTACTCCACGAGCAGGGCCTCGTGGAGGAAGCAGAGCGACACTACCGAGCCGCGCTGCGGGAGGACCCCGCGCACGCCACGGCGGCATTCGACCTGGGCATCGCGCTCGAGGATCTGGACCGGCCAGCGGACGCCATCGAGGCGTACCGGATGGCGCTCGCAACCGATGCGCGGCTCGCGGATGCACATTTCAACGTCGCGCGGCTGTATGATAGAATGGGCAAGCGGGCCGCAGCACTGAGACACTTGAGCACGTACAAGCGCCTTACCGACCCTCGCTGAGGATACGCACCATGGCTGCTGTCCCAGCGGCGAAGATCCTCATCGTCGACGACGACAAGACCTTCACGACCATGGCGGGTTCGCTGCTGCGGGCGACGGGCTACGGTACCATCGTGGCGTTCGACGCCATGCAGGGGTTCATGTTTGCTCAACGCGAGGCACCGGCCTTGGTTCTCCTCGATCTCAGCATGCCGGCCGGCGGCGGCATGCAGCTCCTCGACAAGCTCCAGCACTCCTCCCGGACACAAAACATCCCGGTGATCATCGTCACGGGCACGGGCGGACCTGCGGTCGACGCGGACGCGAAGGCGAAAGGCGTCGCGGCAGTCCTGAAGAAGCCGATTGACTCGAAGGCCCTTGTCGAGCTTGTGAAGCAAGTCCTGGCGGGGCAGACGACATAGATGAAGCTCATTGCCTCGCAGGTGGCGGCCTATCTCGACAGACTGGTCCCCCGTCGCCCTCGGCGACTGGCCGAGCTCGAAGCCGAAGCGCAGCGCACCGACTTCCCGATCATCGGCCCGGCGACGGGGCATCTCTGCTATCTGTTGACTCGCCTCACCGGCGCACGCCACGTGTTCGAGCTTGGGTCCGGCTTCGGATACTCGACGGCCTGGTTCGCGCGCGCCGTGAAGGAAAACGGTGGTGGCACCGTGCACCATGTGGTATGGGACGAGGATCTGTCTCGCGCCGCGCGGGAGAACCTGGCGGCGCTCGGCCTCGCGGACGTCGTGCGGTTTCACGACGGCGAGGCGGTCACGACCCTCACAGATGCTGCGGGTCCGTTCGACATCATCTTCAACGACATCGACAAGCACGACTACCCCAAGGCGCTCGACGTCATCGCGAGCAAGCTCAAGGCCGGCGGCCTGCTGCTCGCGGACAACCTGCTCTGGAGCGGACGGATCTTCGACCGCAGCGACCGAAGCAAGGACACGCGCGGGATACGAGAATTCACGCGCCGGGTGCAGGCGGACCCGCGCTGGATCAGTTCGGTGATCCCGATCCGGGACGGACTACTCGTGGCCTATCGGTCGGCCTAGCATCTCCGCGAACTGCTGCGCCAGCTTGGGCCCGATCCCCGACTCCTCGTGCTTGAAGAAGATGAACGCGTCCTGCCAGCCCGTCCCCACGTCCTTCACCGTCTGGGCCCACCGCTCCAGGTCCGCACTCTGATAGCCTTCGTCCCTGAGCCGCATGTAGCCGAAGTCGGCAGTGGCGACGAGCGGCGTGTGCTTCTCCTCCGTGTCCGCGACGCACAAGGCGGCATTCGCCACCCGCAACGCCTCGAATACGTCGTCCGTGAACCAGGAGTCGTGACGGAACTCCCACGCGCACCGGAGGTCGGGGGGGAACTGCGTGAGCACGTCGTTGAGCCGGCCGACGTCCTTCTTGAAGTTGGGCGGAAGCTGAAACAGGATCGGCCCGAGCTTGGGGCCGAGCTTACGGCCGGTCTCGAGGAAGTAGCGCAGGGGGTCGTCCACGTCCTTGAGGCGGGCGATATGCGTGATCCGCTGCGGGGCCTTGAGCACGAAGGTGAAGCCGGCCGGCGTCGCCGCGTCCCATCCCGCCACGGCTTTCGCGTTCGGCATCCGATAGAAGGTGTAGTTGATCTCGACCGTCCCCAGCCGCTGCGCGTAGAACTCGAGCATCTGCGCCGCCGGGATCTTCGCCGGGTAAAACGAGCCCTTCCATTCGGGAAAGTTGTAGCCCGACGTGCCGACCCGGACGTTCACGCGACCCACACGGTCTTCACGTTGACGAACTCGCGCAGTCCGTACTCCGAAAGCTCGCGCCCGTAGCCGGACCGCTTGACCCCGCCGAACGGCAGGCGTGGATCGGATTTGACGAGCCCGTTCACGAACACGCTTCCCACTTCCAGCTCGCGCGCGATCCGCTCGCCGCGCTCCCGGTCGGCCGTCCACACCGACGCCCCGAGCCCGTACCGGGACGCGTTCGCGAGCCGAATCGCGTCCGCCTCGTCTTTGGCGACGATCACCGCGGCCACGGGCCCGAACGTTTCCTGGTCGAACGCCGGCATCCCGGGCTCCACCGCCACGAGGAGCGTGGGCGGATAGAAGGCGCCCGGGCCGGGGGCCACTTTGCCGCCCAGCAGCAGCCGTGCACCGCGCTTCACGGATTCCTGCACCTGCGAGTGGAGGTTCGCTCGCAGGTCGAGGCGCGCTTGCGGTCCGACCTGCGTCGCGGGGTCGAGGGGGTCGCCCACCTTGCGGCCCTGCAGCGCCTCGGCGAATTGGCCGACAAAGCGCTCCGCCACCGACTCCGCCACGATGAAGCGCTTCGCCGCGATGCAGCTTTGCCCACTGTTGATCAACCGCGCTTCGGCCGCGGTGACGACGGCGCGGTCGAGATCCGCATCTTCGAGCACGATGAACGGATCGCTGCCGCCCAGCTCGAGTACCGTCTTCTTCAAGTGACGACCCGCCTGCTCCGCCACCTGACTGCCCGCACGGTCGCTACCCGTGAGGGTTACCGCGTGCACGCGCGGGTCCGCGATGACCCGGCCCGCCCCTTCGTTCGAGAGCAGAACCGCTCGAAACAATCCGTCGGGGAAACCCGCCTCCCGGAACACCTGCTCGATCTCGAGCGCGCAGCGCGAAACATTGGGCGCGTGCTTCAGAATCCCCGCGTTCCCCGCCAGGAGCGCCGGCGCCGCGAACCGGAATACCTGCCAGAAGGGGAAATTCCAGGGCATGATCGCGAACACCGAACCGAGCGCATCGAACCGCACGTAGCTCTTGGATGCGTCCGTCGAGCGCGGCTGTGGCGCGAGGAAGCCCTCCCCCTGATCGGCGTAGTACTCGCACGCCCACGCGCACTTCTCGGCCTCACCCACACCCTGCGCCAACGGCTTGCCCATCTCGAGCGCCATCGTGCGACCGTAGGCATCCTTCCGCTCGCGCAGGATTCGAGCGGCGACCCGCAGTCGCTCCGCCCGCTCGCCTACGGCCACGCGGCTCCACGCGCGCGCCGCCGCGTCCGCCCGCTCGAGAATGCGATCGAGCGCGTCGGGCGACGTCTCCGCGAACGTCTCGATGACCTGGCCCGTCGCGGGGTTCACCGACTGGAAGGTCACGACACCACCTCGGGGCGGTCCCGCATCCGATCCACCGTGCATAGGAAGCCGAGCGGCTCGTTCCCCGTCGCGCGAAACTGGTGCGCCACGCCCGGCGACACGTATACGCAATCGAACGGCGCGATGTCGAAGGCCCGCTCGCCCAGCGTCACGCGACCCGTGCCACGAATGACGACCACGGCGTGCGGATGCTGGTGTCGCTCGAGGGTCGAATAGCCGCCGGGCTCGATCTCGAAATAGCGCGTCAGAAAGGAGAACGGCTCCTCGCCGTTCCCCTCGCCCAGCAGCGTTTGCCGCGTCACGCCCCGGTAGGGGACGTCTCCCGTCTTGTACTCCCGTACGGGGACACCGTCCCAGCCGTAGCTCCGAAACTTGAGAACCTTGGATCGATCATCCATCGCCGTGTCGTCTCACCGCTTCGACCAGCCGTTGCGCCGCGCTCGCCCAGTCCTCGTGCCGGTACAGGCTCGCGCCCAGGAGGAAAATGGTGTCGGCCCCGTAGCGCTCGATCCAGTGCGGCACGCGGGCGGCGTCGATCCCGCCCGCGGGCACGGGGAAGGCGGGCGTCACGGGTCCGAGCGGCCGGCGCAGTCGCTCGTTGATCGCCACGCAGGTCGCTTCTGAGAAAGTAAACCGTCCGCCCACGTTCGGATAAATCACGGCATCGCTGCCCGCGATCCGGAACAGATCGCCCAGCAACACGGCCGGCACAATGCCGTGATCCTCGTGAAAGAAGGCCCCGGCGAGAGACGGGTGTGACATCACGGCGAGCCCTGTGGCGCCGAGCGGCCGGAGCACGCCGAGTCCCGCGGGCAACGCGTTCACGACCACGCCGCCGCACCCGGCATTGCGCGCAAAGGTCGCCCGCGCGGCGAGCTCCATCGGGGCCCCCGTGACGTTCGGGAAGTAGAGCGTGTTGCCGCCGGTCGCTCGGTTCGCGTGGCCCACGGCCTCTTGGCACCGCTCCACGCGATCCCGGAAGGGAGCGGTCTGCTGATCGACGAGACTATGGTCGTCCTTGATGAGATCGATGCCGGCGAGAGCGAATCGATGGGCGCGCTCCGCGAGCTCGGCGGCCGAGAGGCCGAGCGGCTTCAATGCCGTGCACAGCAAGGGCCGACCGTGCACCCTCGAAAGGTCGCGGACCCCGGCGATCCCGAGGGCCGGCCCGTGCAACGCCGCGAGCAGCTCCTCCGGCCACGCGACGTCGGCCACGAGGATTCCGGCTTTCAGCGAAATGTTTCCGAACAACAGGTTGAGCAACTGCGGCAGATCGCCACAGACCAACGCCGGATCGTACGAAATGACGGCCGCCGAGCGCCCTCGGCCGAGCGGCGTGACCGACTCGACCCGTCCGGCGACTCGCTGCGCGACTTCGGGCGACACCGCATCGGGCGAGAGCTCGACGGTCTGCTCGAACGCGATGTCGCGAGCCGTGGCGGCCGCGGCGCGACGGGAGCCCGCGAGATGGTAGGTGACGGCAAGGCGCATGGTGATCGGGGTCACGCTCCAATTCGTGTCGCAGCGCGGCGCGGTGGCCGACTCTGCGAACGTGCCGCGAATTACAGTCGCATCGTCAGCTCTCCCTATCCTTATAGCACCGGCTGACTTGTCGCGCACGCCCGGTATGGGCACGCCCCTTGCAAATCTGGAGCGCGCCCGCGAGTGCGGCGACGAGGAGTGACGCATGACACACGGATGGCGTTCCGACGACTGGCGCGACGACGACGACGACCTGGAGCGACTCTTTGCCCAGGATCGGGAGGCGTGGCGTGGCGACGTCCATCGCGACGCCGAGGCGTGGCGCGGCGGCGAGCACTTCGCCGACTGGCCGGAGTCGGCCGCCGGCCCCGAGTATTGGATGTTCAAGCGGGCCGCCGACGGGGAGTGACCGCGTCCGGGCAGCGGGGGTCAAGCGGGTGACCACGAAGCCGGCTCTCCCCTCTGGAGGAGGAACCATGCGCCTCAGCGCCGCCCCGCTCATCGTCATGCTCGCTCTGCCACTCGCCCTCGTCGGCGCGACCCCATCTGGCCCGGCGAGGCCCGCCGCCCCGGCTGCGATGTCGTACGCGGAGCCGCACCCTGAGATCAACGCGGCGATCCGCTCCCTGGAACGTGCCAAACTGCATCTGCAGAAGGCGGCCCACGACTTCGGGGGACATCGAGTGGAAGCGATCCGCGCCATCGACGGTGCGCTGGAACAGCTCAAGCTCGCGCTCCAGTACGATAAGAACTAGCCCAACCGCTTCCTGGTTTCGAAGGGGCCCGGCCGCACGCATGTGAGGTCGGGCCGCTTCGTTCCCGTGGCTTGCGAGAGCGAAGGCAGCGGGATATGCTGCCCGCCCCCCAGTCACCGGAGTCCTTTCATGTCGAGGGTCACGACCGGCCGCGCGCTCACATCCCTGTTCGTGGCTGTTCCCGTCGCATTTTCGCTCGCCGCTCAGCGACCGAAACGGAGCCCTCCTCCGCGTCCGGATTCGACCCGCGTATCGCCTCCCGTCGCCGTCGACCCGGCCTTCCGTGCCCTTCACTGGCGCCTGGTGGGGCCATTCCGCGGCGGGCGCGTGGCCGCGGTCGCGGGCGACCCGGTCCATCCGTTGACGTTCTATTTCGGAGCGGTGGACGGTGGCGTGTGGAAGACCACGAACGGCGGCGAGACGTGGCGCAACGTGAGTGATGGATCCTCCGACATCGCGTCGGTGGGCGCCATCGCGGTGGCGCCGTCGGACCCCAACGTGATCTATGTGGGCGGGGGGGAAGCGGACTGGCGTGAGGACCTGACGTACGGCGACGGGATGTGGCGCTCCACCGACGGCGGCGACACCTGGCACCACCTTGGCTTGGAGGATACGCGCCACATCGCGGCGGTGCGCGTCGATCCGACCAATCCCGACGTCGTCTACGTCGCGGCCATGGGACACGCGTTCGGACCGAACGCCACGCGCGGCGTCTTCCGCTCCACCGACGGCGGCAAGACCTGGGCGAAGGTGCTGTTCGTCGACGATTCGACGGGCGCGATCGATCTCGCCCTCGATCCGTCGAACCCACGGATCCTGTATGCCGCCCTGTGGAAGAATCAGCGTTTCCCCTGGGGCTTCGCCGCCGGCGGCGGCAAGAGCGGACTCTGGAAGAGCACGGACGGCGGCGGCACGTGGACCGACATCACAGGGAATCACGGCCTGCCGCCGCGCCCCCTGGGGCGTATCGGGATCACCGTCTCTCCGGCCAATGCCTCTCGCCTCTGGGCGAGCGTGGAGGCAGCGGACTCGACGGGCGGCATCTTCCGCTCGGACGATGCGGGCAAGACCTGGGACCGCGTCAACGCCGACCAGAAGTTCATGGTCCGCCCGTGGTACTTTTCGTTCGTCACCGCGGACCCGAAGAACGAGAATACCGTTTACGTCCTGAACCTGGGCACCTGGCGATCGGTCGATGGCGGTGGGACGTTCGCGCGCATCCGCGTACCGCACGGCGACTGCCACATCCTCTGGATCGACCCGGCCGATCCCAAACGGATGATCGAGGGAAACGACGGGGGTGGGACCGTGTCGTTCGACGGTGGGGAGACCTGGTCGACTGTATACAACCAGCCGACCGCGCAGTTCTATCACGCGATTACGGACGACCAGTTCCCCTATCGCATCTACGGTGCGCAGCAGGACAATTCGACGGTCTCGATCGCCAGTCGGTCCGACGAGGGCGCGATCACCCTCCGCGACTGGTACGACGTGGGCGGCGGGGAGTCGGGGTACATCGCGCCCCAGCCGGGCGAACCCAACATCGTCTTTGCGGGGACGTACATGGGGACGCTGACGCGGTTCGATTACCGCATCAAGCAGGAGCGGGACGTCTCCGTGTGGCTCAATAACTACGATGGGCACGCCGCCGCCGATGTCCCCTATCGGTTTCAATGGACCTTCCCCATCGTCTTCTCGCCGCACGACCGCAATACCCTGTACGTCACCGCGCAGCGCGTGTTCAAGACCACGGACGGGGGCAGCCGCTGGGAGGCGATCAGCCCCGACCTCACGCAGCACGATCCCGCCACGCTCGGCCCGGTAGGCGGACCGATCACCCGCGATATGACCGGCACCGAGTGGTACGCGACGATCTTCACGTTCGCGGAGTCGCCGGTGAAGGCCGGCGTGCTCTGGGCCGGCTCCGATGACGGGCTGGTGCACGTGTCGACCGACGGCGGCAAGACGTGGCAGGACGCGACGCCCAAAGGGCTCGGCAAGTTCACCCGTATGAGCATTATCGAGCCTTCCCACGGGGACGCGGGCGTCGCGTATCTCGCGGCGAACCGCTACCAGCAGGACGACTTCGCGCCGTATCTCTTCAAGACCGCCGACTACGGCAAGACCTGGGTGAAGATCACGACGGGCATTCCGGACGGGGCGTACACACGCGCCATTCGCGAGGACCCGACGCGGCGCGGCCTCCTGTTCGCCGGCACGGAGACCGGCATCTATGTGTCGTTCGACGACGGCGCACACTGGCAATCGCTGCAGCTCAACCTGCCGCGCAGCTCGGTGCGGGACATCGCGATCCACGGCAGTGACCTGATCGTCGCGACGCATGGTCGCGCCTTCTGGGTGCTCGACGACATCTCACCGCTGCGCCAGCTCGGCCCGAACGTGCGCGGGGCGGCCACCCAGCTGTTCGCGCCCGAGCCCGCGGTGCGGTTCGCGGGCGGACGGAGCACGCGTCCGATCCCTGCGGTCGGCGAGAATCCATTCCCGGGAGCGGTGGTCTCGTACTGGCTCAAGGACCGACCGGCAGGAGAGGTCACGCTCACGTTCCTCGACAGCGCGGGCGCCGTGCTCCGGACGTTCACGGGCAAGGCGGACTCGACCAGCCGGGACGACAGCGCGACCTACATGCCGAGTGACTCCGCCGTGCCGGTGCGGGCGGGGACCAACCGGTTCGTGTGGAACCTGCGGGGGCCGGACGCGAAGAAAGCCAAGGACATCGTCATCGACGAGGGGATGGTGGAAGGTCCGGTGGTGCCGCCTGGCCGCTATTCCGTGAAGCTCACCGCCGGCGGTCAGAGCGTGACGCAGCCCTTTACGGTCGTCAACGACTCGCGGGTAGCGACGTCGACCGCCGACCTGTTCGCGCAATACGCGCTCGCGCTCAAGATCCACGACCGGATCGATTCACTGGTCGCCGGCCTCGATCGCGTCCAGCAGGCGGAGGCGCAGCTCGCCAGCTGGACGGAATGGACCAAGGGACGCCCGGAGGCGGCGCGGATCAAGGCGCAGGCGGACTCGCTCAAGGGAAGGTTCGAGGCAGTACGCGGCCGGATAAGCGAGCCGCACGCCCACGCCGACGAATCCACCTTGCACTGGCCGATCGAGATCTACAATCAGCTGCTGACGCTCAATGCCATGGTCCAGAGCGCGGATGCGGCGCCCACGTCGCAAGAGCAGGAAGTCTTCACGGAGCTCGCCGGGAGGCTCGACAAAGAGCTCGCTACCCTTAAGACTATCGAGAGCGAGGACCTGGCGGCATTCAATAGAATGCTGCACGATCTCAACGTGCCCGCCGTCGGCGCTGGAGGAGAGAAGAGGTGACAGGACGACCAGCCAGAAACACCCGTGCGGCTGCCACCGCCATGGCGCTGACGTGTGCCGGGGCGATGTTCTGGAGCGTCAATGCTCCGGCACAGACCATCGCCGGAACCGTACGCAGCGGCCGTGACCCGATCGTCGGCGCGACCGTGCGGGTGCTCGAGCTCGACCGCTCGTTGCGGTCCGGTGCCCGCGGGCAGTTCGCGTTCTCGAACGTGCCGAACGGGCGTTACACCGTGTTGGTCGAGGTCATCGGCTACCAGTCGGCGACTCAAACGGTGCAGGTCGAGTCTACCCCGACAACCTTGGAGTTCAACCTCCGGCCATCCGCCTTTGCCCTCGATCCGGTTGTCGTCTCCGCGTCGCCGGTGGCACGAACGGCAAGCGACGAATACCAGTCCACGGCGTCGAGGTCGCAGGTCGAGTTATTGAACACCGCGGGCGCCAGCTTCTCGGAGAAAATCTCCGATCTCCCCGGCGTCGCGGCCCGCCTCAACGGGGCCGCGCCGTCCCGTCCCGTCCTGAGAGGTTTGGGGGACAATGAGGTGCTGGTGCTGGAAAACGGACTGCGCATCGGCGATATCGCGACGTTCGATCCCGCGCACGCGACGCCGATCTCAGCCGCCGCGATCTCGCGGATCGATATCGTCCGGGGCCCCGCGACGGTCCTCTATGGGCCCAGCACGATCGGTGGTCTCGTGAACGTGCTCACCGACGTCGTTCCGGCGGTCGCGGACCATCCCGTCTCCGGCAGCGCGATCGTCGACCTCAGTTCCGTGAGCGATCAATACTCGGGGTACGTCAACCAAGTCTTCAGCGGCGCGCGCCACGCGTTTCACGTCTCGGCGGGCGGAGTCCACACCAACGACATTCACATTCCCTCGGGAACCTATGTGGATCCGGGGAGCGGCATGCCGTTCGCGCTCGACCGCATGCCGCAGTCCTTCGATCACAGCAGCGAGCTCGGCGCCGGCTACAGCTATCAAAGCGCACGCGGATCGATCGGGATCGGGGCGAAACATTACGAAATGAATTACGGAATCCCGGGGGTGCCGCCCAACCCCAATTGGTCGACGGTGCCGCCGACGACATCGCGCATCGCTCAGGGCCGGAGCACCGTGGAGCTGCGGGGGCTCCTGCGCAGCGGCGGCCCGTTCTTCTCCGACTGGAAGCTGAACGCGAACTACAATGACTACGGACACTCGGAGTTCCCGACCGAACAAGATTCGACCGGGGTGTCCGCGCCGCAGGCCAATCACTTCCACAAGCGTGAATTCAACGCCTTCCTGCAGGCTCGCCACACGCCTCTCAAGGCGGTCGCGGGCGCGATCGGCTTATGGGTCAACGTGGAGGATATGACGATCGCAGGCGATCAGCCGCTCGGGCCGAACTCGCGCACCACGGGGTTGGCGGCGTACGCGTACGAGGAGTACAAAGCCGCGCCCGGGACCCGGCTGCAGGCAGGGTTGCGGTTCGACTACAACAAGATCCAGACTCGGCCGTATCCGCAGTCGACCGATTCGGTGTTTCGCACGATCAACGCCTCACGGCTCGCCAACGCGGTGACCGGGTCCCTGGGGGCGATCCGCCGGTTCACGTCCAACGTCACCGGCTCGATCAGTCTGGCGCGCTCGTTCCGCGCTCCAACGGTGCAAGAGCTGTTCGCGAACGGGCTGGACGCAGCCAGCGGCACATTCTCGATCGGCACTGCGACGCTCGGCCCCGAGACGGGGTTCGGCATGGATGCTTCCCTCAAGGGCTCGTTTGCAGCCGCCACATTCGAGATCTCGCCCTACCTGAACACGATCGATCACTACATCTACGCATTCTTGCGCGGCGATACGATTCAGAACTTCCCGGTCCGGCAGTTCGCCGCCACACGGGCGCGCCTGGCGGGGCTGGAAGGGAGCATCACCGTCGAGCCGTTGGCCCGCGTGGCGCTGACCGCGAGCGGCGACTACGTGAACGCGCAAGACACGCGGCGGAACGTCCCGCTGCCGTTCACGCCGCCATTGCGAGGATTGGTCCGGGGCAGCTACCAAGACGGAAGGTACCTTGCGGTGATCGAGTGGCGGATGGCCGCACGTCAGAACCGCCTCGGGGACGGCGATACCCCCACTGCCGGTTACGCGGTAATGAACGTTGGGACCGGCATGCGGCTCGTGCAACACGGCCTGGTGCACAATATCGGGATCCACTGCGACAACGTGTTCAACACCGTGTACCGCGATCACTTGTCCGTCATCAAGGATTTCGTTCCACAGCCGGGGCGCGCGTTCCGACTCACGTACGAGCTCCTGTACTAGGTTCGGAATGCGGACCATCCTCGCTGCCGTTCTCGCCCCTCTCTGCGCGGCACCGCTTGCGGCGCAGGGCTTCCGCCAGAAAGACTTCGACGCCTACGTCGCCAAGGGACTGCAAAGCCTGCAGACCCCGGGGGCCGCCGTTGCGGTCGTCTGGGACGGCAAGGTGCTGTTCGCGCGTGGATATGGCGTCCGCAAGCTGGGCGACAAGACGCCCGTGGACGCCCACACGCTTTTTCAGATCGGGTCCAACACGAAGGCCTTCACGACGGCAGCGCTCGCGATCCTCGCGGACGCCGGCAAGCTCTCCTGGGACGATCCGGTGACGCGCCTCTTGCCGGGCTTCCAGCTGTACGACCCGTACGTGACGCGTGAGTTCACGATCCGCGACCTGGTCACGCACCGCAGCGGCCTGGGGCTCGGGGCGGGCGATCTGCTCTGGTTCCACTCCAACTACAGTCGCGCCGAGATCGCGTACCGGATCCGGTTCGCGCGACCGGTCTCGAGCTTCCGAAGCCAGTACGCCTACGACAACGTGCTCTACGTCGTGGCGGGCGAAGTTGTGGCGGCTGCGGGCGGCGCGACATGGGACGAGGTCGTGCGCCAGCGCATCTTTGCGCCCCTCGGCATGAACGAAACGGGAACGACCACGGAGTACTTCACCTCGGGCGCCAACGCCGCCACGCCGCATTCAGTGGATGGAGGGCAGCTGCAGATCGTGCCCGTCGACTCGGTGGAGAACGTCTCACCCGCGGGTGGGATCGCCTCCAACGTGACGGATCTCTCGAAATGGCTGATCTGTCGACTCGACTCGGGCCACTTTGCGGGGGGTCGCCTGTTCAGCGAGCGCCAGGCCCGCGAGATGTGGTCGGGTCAGACCATCCTGCCGATCGGCGACCCTCCGCCGCCGCTCGCCGCACTGCGGCCCGACTTCGCCGAGTATGGTCTGGGGTGGCGGCTGACTGAGTATCAGGGACGCAAGGTCGTCTCTCACACAGGCGGGCTCGCGGGCATGACGTCGCAGATCACGCTCGTGCCCGCGGAAAAGCTCGGCATCGTGGTGCTCACGAATTCAGAGAGCGCGCTGATGGCCGCCCTCTCGTTTCGCCTGCTGGACGACCTCCTGGCCACACCGCGCCCGCGGACCGATTGGGTCTCGGCCTTCGCTGAGGCGGCGCGTCTCGGGCAAGCACGCGCCGATTCGACCCTGCGCGCCAGCCGCAGTGTGCGCGACTCCGCGTCCGGGCCTTCTTTGCCCCTCGAGCGTTACGCCGGTCGGTACCGCGACGACCTGTACGGCGACGCCGATCTTTCGCTCGAGGGGGGCAAGCTGGTGCTCCGGTTCAGCCGCTCCCCCGCATTCGTCGGCGATCTCGAGCACTGGCAGCACGACACCTTCATCGCGCACTGGCGCACGCGGCACCTCGAGGACGCATACGTGACCTTCGCGCTGAACCCGGACGGGTCCATCGACAGGTTTCAGATGGCCGCCGTCTCGCCGCTCGCCGACTTCAGCTTCGACTACCAGGATCTCCTGTTCCGGCCCGCACCGGCCACTCCTGCGGCAGGGAGCGTGCGGTGACGGCGGTGGATCGCCGGCAGGGCCGGACCTCGCCCGATCTCGAGCCCGACGAATTCCGGGCGCTGCTCGATCAGGCCGCGGCCATCGCGACGCGGCATTGGGAGCGCCAGCCGGAGATGCGGGCGTACACGCGACCACCCGAGGAATTGGTCGCGGCATGGCGGGCGGCGCCCCTCCCGGAGCGCGGCGAGCCCCTCGACCGCGTGCTCGATCGCATCGCGCGAGACGTGGTCCCCTACCCGCTCGGCGTCGGCCAGCGGCGCTGGTGGGGATTCATCAACTCGCCGCCTCATCCCGTCGGCATCGCCGCAGAGCTGATCGCGGCGACGCTCAAGAACAACTGCGCCGGAACGAGCCAGATGGCGGTGCAGGTCGAGCTGACGGTGATGGATTGGCTGGCCACGCTGGTGGGGCTGCCTCGCGGCGCCGGCGGGCTCCTGGTCAGCGGCGGCTCGATGGCGAACCTCGTCGCGTTGGCGGCTGCCCGTGAGGCCAAGCTCCCGGGGAGCCGCCGGCAAGGGTTGCGCGGCGTCGCGCGACAGCCCGCCCTGTACGCGTCGACTGAAGCCCACTCCTGCATCCGTCGGGCGGTCGAGGTGCTCGGGCTCGGGAGCGACGCCCTGCGCCTGGTGCCCGTTGACCGGGAATACCGGATGGACGTTGCGGCGCTCCGCACCATGGTGGCCAACGACCGGGCGGCCGGACTCCATCCGATCTGCGTAGTCGCGAGCGCGGGGACGGTGAATACCGGGGTCGTGGATCCCCTATCGGCTGTTGCCGACGTGGCCCAGGAACACGGATGCTGGTTCCACGTGGACGGGGCCTACGGCGCGGTCGGAGCTGCGTTGCCCGAGCTCGCGCCGCTGTATCGCGGCATGGAGCGCGCCGATTCGGTCGCGATGGATCCGCATAAATGGCTGTACGTGCCCTACGAAGCGGGCGCCACGTTGGTGCGTGACCCGGCTACATTGCGCGCGATGTTCGCGCATCGAGCGGAGTACCTGGCGCTCGAAGAGGATTCGTATCTCGAAGGATCGGTGTGGATCTCGGATCTGGGCCCGCAGCTCACGCGCGAGTTTCGGGCCTTGAAGGTATGGGCGGTCATGCAGGCGGTGGGCCTCGAGCGGTATCGGGAGCTGTGGCGCTCCGATATTGCCGTCGCGCGAGAGATCACGCGGCTCGCCGCACGCGAGGAGCGGCTCGAGGTCCCCGTGGCGTCCGACTTGAGCTGTTTCTGCGTGCGGTACGTGCCGCGCCGCGGCGACGCCAACGCGTTCAACCGCACGCTGCTCGATCGGACGCATCGCGACGGACGGATGTTCGTCTCCGGAACGACGCTCGACGGGACCTTCGTGCTGCGCGGCTGCGTCACAAACTTTCGCTCGACCCTCGCCGATGCGGCCATTTGTGTGGACACGATCATGGAGCTGGGCCGCCAGCTCGAGAAGGAGCGAGCCTGAACGGGGAGCCGGGAGACGCGCGGCGCGACGCGCTCGCTCGAGCCCGGGTGAGACTGGCGGCGGCGGTGATCACGTTGATCGCCGCCGTCGTGCTCCTGTCCTACCAGATCCCGCCCTTCCCAACCTGGTTTTACGTGTTCGCCTGGTATCCCACGCTGGTCATCCTCGACCAAACCGTGGTGTTGCTCGGCGGAGAGTCGCTGCTCGCACGCCCGCGCGATCTCGTCTTGATGCTGTGGTGGTCGGCGGTGATCTGGTTCGTGTTCGAGGCGCTCAACTTCCGTCTCCAGGACTGGTATTACGTGTTCCTTCCCGCGGGCCGTCTCGCGCGCTGGGTCGGGATCACCGTCTCGCTCGCGACCGTGGTTCCCGCCGTGTTGCTCGGCGAACGCATCCTGCACCGTCTGGGAGTCTGGCGGGACTTGCGTTGGCATTCGGTCATCCTTGACCCGACGCGCTTGCGGATCGCGGGCTGGACCGGCTTCGGCCTGCTCGTCGCGGCGCTCGCCTTTCCGCGATTCCTCCACCCGCTCACGTGGGGCGCCGTATGGCTCATGGCCGAGTTTCATCTTTACGCGCGCGACCCCGAGCGATCGTTGTTCGGAGACATCGCGCGAGGCAGCTGGGGCCGAATCGCGCGCTTGCTGGCCGCCGGCTTGTTCGCCGGGGTGCTGTGGGAGACGTTCAACTCGGTGGCGCGCGGCCGCTGGATTTACACGGTGCCGTTTCTCGAAGGTCTCAAGATCTTTGAGATGCCACTCGTCGGGTTCCTGGGTTTCCCGTTCTTCGCGCTCGAGGTATGGTCGCTGTACCATCTCCTCGTCTCAATGACCACGCGACGCACGTTGCTCGCGTCTGCCGCGTTCGCGCTGCTCGTGCTCTCGGGGATCGACTACTGGACCGTGAGCTCGACGGAGCCACGTCTGGCGGACGTTCCCGGCGTACCGAACGCGGTATTGTTTCGAGTGCGTGACGCAGGGTGGACGGACGTGTTTCGGCTGGCGCGTGCTCCAACGGCCGAGATCGCCTATCGCGCCAACCTGAGTCCGGCGGACGCGCGCGCGGTGCGGGGGGCGGCCCGCCTCGTGACGCTGCGCGGGATCGGGACGGCCCACGCGGCGGCGCTCATCGCGAGTGGCATCGGCACCGTGGAGGAGCTCGCTGCCGCGCCCCCCGACTCGATCTGGCGACGGGTACATCGGCTGCACCGCCCGCGACCCACACTCGCGGAAGTCCGGGTGTGGGTGCGGGCCGCTCAGCAAGAGGTGCGGGCTATGCCACCGCCGGCTGGGGGATCATCTCCCACTCCGTCACCACCTCGTCGGTCGTCCGCAGCTGGCGCGCCGGATCGGTCGCATACCACGTCTTGAAGTACTCGAGCCCGGTTCGATGCGCCTCCTCCGTAAACGCCTGGAGTACGTCCGTCACCCACACGAGGTCGAAGCCGCGCTGGAACGCGTCGCCCGAGGTATGGCGCGCGCAGCAATCGGTGTGCAGGCCGGTGATGTAGAGCCGGGTCACGCCGCGCGACTCGAGCGCGCGCGCGAATGCCGGATTCATGAACGGGCTGTATGTCTGCTTGCCCAACACGATGTCACCCGGCTCGGGCGCGAGCCCGGGGACGATCTCGGCATTCCAGGTTCCCACCATGGCGTGTGGCGGCCACTTCTTGAGCTCGCTATCGGCCGGTGTGTGCGCATCGGTCGCGTAGACGACCGTAACGCCCGCACGCCGTGCGGCAGCGAGCAGGCGGCCCAATGGCCCGATGATCCGTTGGGCGCTCCGCTGATACTCGGGGCCGCCCGCATCGGCGATCACGCCCCCGGGATAGACGAAATCGTTCGCCATGTCGATCACGACGACCGCACTGTGCTGGAGATCCGCGTTCTTCGAAGACATAAGACGCTCCCATTGTTGTAGAGCCGCCGCCGGGGGGCCGATTGGGCAACGCCTAGGTCCGACCGAGATGCCGGACCGCTCCCGGAGCGAGACGCGGACAAACCCGCGCCGCCGAAATATAACCGTGCGGCGATCCGGACTCAGTCCGGTTGTACGGGACCTGACCCGGCGCGACTGCGGAGGATGGCCGCGGCGACCTCCTCGAGATCCGCCACCGTGAGCTCGACCGTCGCGGCCCCGATCCAGCCATCCACCTGCGCCGGCGTGCGGGCACCCACGATCGCTCCCGTGACGCCCGGCCACGCGAGTGTCCAGGCGATGGCGATGGCCGACACCGTCGTCCCATGGCGCCGGGCGATCGGCTTGAGCGCGTCGCGGAGCGCGACATTTCTCGAGAGGTTCGGCTCCCGGAACTGGGCGCTGCGGCGGCGCCAATCGTCGGGCGCGAGCGCGGCGACTCGGGCGGCGCTGAAGCTCTCGGTGAGGATCCCCGACTGCATCGGACTGTAGGCGATGACGCCGTTGCCGTGCTCGGCGGACCACGGGATCTCCCGTTCGGCGACATCGCGACGGATGAGCGAGAACGGCGGCTGCAGGGAGTCGACGTGCCGGATCGCCTCGCAGCGTGCCAGTAACGCGACATCGAAGTTCGACACACCGATTGCTCGGACTTTGCCTTCCTCCACCAGCCGAACCATTGCCCGCCAGGAGTCCTCGACCGGGGTGCCGGTCTCGTCGGGCCAGTGGAACTGATACAAATCGATGCGCTCGACGCCGAGGCGGCGCAGGGACGCCTCGACCTCGTGCCGGATCGATGCGGGCTTCAGGGTACGGCGCGCTTCCGCCATGCGGTCGCGATCGTCCCAGACGAGGCCGCACTTGGTGAACACCAACGGGCGCTCGCTCGCAGGTAGGTCGTGAAGCAGTCGGCCCACGACCTCTTCCGAATGGCCCAGCCCGTACACCGCCGCCGTGTCGATCCAGTTGATGCCAAGCTCGATCGCGTGCCGCATGGTCGCGAGCGAGTCTGCGTCGTCCTGCGGTCCCCAGCCGAACGCCCAGCCCCCGCCGCCGATCGCCCAGGCGCCGAAGCCCACCGTCGTGATCTCGAGCCCGCTCGTTCCGAGCGGGCGGGTTGGCAAAGTCATGGTGTCCTCCCGGTCCCCCTCCCCTCCCTCCCCTCCCCCGGCGCGAACGTCGCGCGGAACACTCCGGTTCCGTCGAGGGTTAGGTCGGGTATGAAAATCTCATTCATCGGTCTCGGCAGCATGGGTCTGCCCATCGCGCGTAACCTGTTGCAAGCCGGCCACAAGCTCACAGTCTACAATCGTACCGCCGCACGAGCCGACGCTCTCAAGTCCCTCGCGCCCACCGTTGCCGACAGTCCTGCAGCTGCCGCTCGGGGAGCGGACGTTCTGTTCACCATGGTCGCGGACGACGCAGCGCTCGAAGAGGTGGTGCTGGGCGATCGCGGTGTCCTCGGCGCGCTCCCCCGTGGAGGGATCCACGTTTCGATGAGCACCGTTAGTCCGGGCCTCGCGCGGTGGCTCGAGGAGCGCCACCGGTCGGCCGGACAGATCTACATCGCGGCGCCCGTGTTCGGTCGGCCCGAAGCCGCGGACGCGAAGAAGCTGTGGATCGTGGCCGCGGGACCGCCGGCCGCGATCGAGCGTTGTCGCCCGCTGTTCGAGGCGATCGGGCAAGGCGTCCTGCCCGCGGGCGACGCGCCGCCGCGCGCCAACGTCATCAAGCTCGCCGGCAATTTTCTCCTCGCGGC
>Ga0070694_100000508_pt1 | contig 21381 bp, 23 predicted proteins | sample KBSK1251metaG_FD_65470 | JGI IMG/M metagenome (GOLD analysis project Ga0070694, IMG submission 65470) | Corn, switchgrass and miscanthus rhizosphere microbial communities from Kellogg Biological Station, Michigan, USA - KBS K1-25-1 metaG | ecosystem: Host-associated > Plants > Roots >... | reverse complement strand
GCAGCTCCATCCCGAGGCCTGCACTCTCGCGCTACCCGAGCCGCCGCGCCCCCGGCGCGGTGACCGAGTGCGGCTCGCGCCGGTCGGGGGCCCTCAGACGCGGCGTCTGGACGAATGGTTAGGGCAGCTGCGGCAGGCGCAGGCATCCCTCTCCGATCCGCAGTCCACTACCGAAGACCACTAGCCTCCCTCCCCGTCTTTCGGCTCGTCGTCGCTCCGTGACGGCAGACCTCCACTCGCGTGGAGGCCCGCGGCCGCTCACGGACATGGCCCGAACGATCACCTACGGGAGGGATCCAATGGCGGATCTGACCGAACGGCAGAAGGAAGACTACTGGCGATACAACGTCCGGCTCACCACGATCCTGCTCGTGATCTGGTTCGTGGTGACGTACCTGGTCTCCGGCCTCTGGGCCGGCACGCTCAACCAGTACTCCTTCCTCGGCTTTCCCCTCGGCTACTACATGGCCGCGCAGGGCTCGCTCGCAATCTTCGTCGTGGAGATCGCGGTGTACGCCTACCTCATGAACCGGAAAGACGACGAGTACGGCATTCGCGAGGAGGCCTAGCCCATGAGCCTGGACCGGATCTTCGGCATCTACACCGTCACCTTTCTCGCCGTCACCATCCTGATCGGGATCGGCGAGCTGGCCTTCGGCCTGCCCAACCGCTGGATCGGCTGGATCTTCATGGCCCTGTCCCTCGTCATCTATATCGTGATCGGCGTGGTCACCCGCACGTCGAATCCCGACCAGTACTACGTGGCCGGTCGCGGAGTGCCCGCCTTCTACAACGGGATGGCCACCGGATCCGACTGGATGTCGGCGGCGTCCTTCATCTCGATGGGCGGCGCCCTCTCCGCGCAGGGCTTCGCCGGGCTCGCGTACGTCATGGGCTGGACGGGCGGCTACCTGCTGCTCGCGGTCTTCCTCGGGCCCTACCTGCGCCAGTTCGGCGCCTACACGATCCCGGACTTCCTGAGCGCCCGCTACGGCGGCAACGCGGCCCGCGTCATCGGCGTGGTCGCGGCCATCGCGTGCTCCTTCACCTACCTGATCGCGCAGGTCACCGGGGTGGGGCTGATCGTGTCGCGCTTCATCGGTCTCGACTTCAACGTGGGCGTCTTCGTCGGGCTGCTGGGGGTGCTCTTCTGCTCCGTGCTGGGCGGGATGCGCTCGGTCACCTGGACCCAGGTCGCCCAGTACATCATCCTGATCATTTCCTACCTCGTGCCGGTGGTGTACCTCTCGTGGCAGCTGTTCAGCATTCCGGTTCCCGAGCTGACCTACGGGCGGCTGCTCCAGCAGAACAACGTCAAGGCCGTCGAGATCACGCGTGACGCGAAGGAGAAGGAGACGCGCGCGCTCTGGAAGAAGGACGCCGACGACCTGAACGCCAAGGTCAAGGCGGGCGGTCTCTCCGAGGCCGAGGCCGAGAAGCTCAAGGCGCAGGCGGCGCTCGCCGGTCGCCAGGCCACCGCGCCCGCGGCCAGCGACGACGCCAAGATCGGGCGCTACCTCACGGTGCCCACGGGCGTCGGCATGTGGAACTTCCTGGCCCTCACCTTCTGCCTCATGGTGGGCACCGCCGGGCTGCCCCACATCCTGACGCGCTACTACACGACGCCGTCGGTGCGGCAGGCGCGCACCTCGGTGGCGTGGTCGCTGTTCTTCATCTTCCTCCTCTACTTCACCGCGCCGGCCTATGCGGCGTTCGCCCGCTTCGCGATCTACGCCAAGCTCGTTGGCACCAAGCTCGCCGAGCTGCCGCGCTGGGTCACCCTCTGGCAGCCCGCCGGGCTATTCGACGTGGTGGACAAGAACGGCGACGGCATCGTCCAGTGGGCCGACTTCGTGGTCAAGAGCACCGACTTCGTGGTGCTCGCGATGCCCGAGATTGCGGGTCTTCCGTTCGTGATCACCGGGCTCGTGATGGCGGGCGGTCTCGCCGCCGCGCTGTCCACCGCGGACGGGCTGCTGCTCACCATCGCCAACGCGATCTCGCACGATCTCTACTACAACGTCATCGACCCGAGCGCCTCGCTCACCAAGCGCCTCACCATCACCAAGGTGCTCCTGGTGGTGACCGCCCTCGTCGCGGCCTGGGTGGCCACCTTCCGCCTGTCGCTGATCGTCGAGCTCGTGGCCTGGGCCTTCAGCCTGGCCGGCGCGTCGTTCTTCCCCGCGCTGGTCATGGGCATCTGGTGGAAGCGGGCCAACAAGTCGGGTGCCGTGGTCGGGATGATCATCGGCCTCGGCGTCACGACGTACTACATGATCGGGAGCCGGTTCTACGGGGTCTCGTGGTGGGGCACCCAGACCATCGCGTCGGCCATCTTCGGCCTGCCCGCCGGGTTCCTCGCCATCTGGATCGTATCGCTGCTGACTGCGCCGCCACCGAAGGCGGTGCAGGACCTCGTGGTCAGCGTCCGGTATCCGAAGTCCGGTCAGGCCACCGCGCTGTCGGCCCAGGGCATCGGGCTCGGCCAGCACTAGACCGGAGTCGAGCCGCGGGCAGGGGTGCTAGAATGGCCCCTGCCCGCGGGGCGCTCCCATGCTCGAGCTGGCCCACCGCTGTCTCGTCATCGTCTGGTTCCTGTCCTACATGGCGACCCTCTACTTGGCGCTGCACATGGTGGTCGCCCGGCTCAGTCGCGCGCCGGACAGTCGCCTGCTGTGGTTCTTCTCCGTCGTGACGGCGCCGCTCACGCGCCCGGTGCGCGCGCTCATGCCTGCCGGCACCACCCAGGGCAGAGTCCGCCTCGTCACGCTGCTCATCCTGCTCGCCCTGTGGATCGGCGCCCGGGCCCTCCTGGGCACGCTGGGCGGCGTGGGCATCGGCTGAGGCACGGGAACCCGTGCTGGCCTTGGCCGCGGTCGACACCCTCGCCGCGATCGGGTTCGCCCTGATCTACGCCGCGGGGGGCTCGCGGCTGCTCACGCAGGGGGCCTTCCTGGTCAGCCTCGTGGTCTTCTTCGTCTCGGTCACCGCGCTCTGGGCTCGGATCGAGCGCTCGCGCTCCGGCCTTCGGGACGTCGTCGCCCGGATCGGCCGGGGCTCGCTCGCTCTGATCGTCGTGATCGTCGGTCTGCCCGCGCTCGTGCTGGCGCCGCTACTCGGGCTGCAGGAGGCTTTGCCGGCCGCCGCGGGGTTTGCCGACGTCGTCCGGCCCACGCTGGTGCTGCTCCTGATCGCCCTGGCCTGGGCGGTCGTGGTGAACCTGGCCGGTGCGACCATCGTGGCCGGTGCGGCGCTCTGGACCGCGGTGACCCGGCGCTCCCGGGCGGGTCCGTAGGCCGGGCGCGGCGTCCCGGACCATGGGCGGCGATCTCGGCGCCTCTTCGACGGCCCAGCCGGGCGACGTGGCGCTGTACGTGCGCCGGGTGGCGGGTCTCCTCAAGGGGCCGCCGGTGAGTTGTGCGCCCGCGACCTCGGTGACCGACGCGGCCCGACTCATGACCGAGCGGAGCGTGGGGTCCGTGATCGTCACCGGACCCGACGGGCGGGCCGCGGGGATCGTGACGGATCGCGACCTTCGGACACGCGTGGTGGCGGCGGGCCGGTCGGGGGAGACCCCGGTGAGCGCGGTGATGACGAGCCCGGTCGTCGCGGTCGGCCCCGATGCGCTCGCCTTCGATGCCCTGCTCGAGATGACCCGTCGGGGGATCCGGCACCTGGCGGTGGCCGAGGCCGGCCGGCTCCTCGGGGTGATCTCGAGTCAGGATCTGGTGCTCCTGCACGGCGCGCGGCCCATCGACCTCGCGCGCGACATCGAGGCCGCGACCTCGGTCGAGGGGCTGGCCACCGTCGCGCCGCGCATCGTCGCGGTCGTGCGCTGGCTGGTGGGCAGCCGCGTCGGGGCGGGGGAGATCGGCCGGCTCGTCGCGGAGCTCAACGACCGGCTCGTCCGGCGCGCCCTGGCGCTCGTGACCTCCGCGCTCGACGCGGAGGGCCACGGCCGCCCGCCCGTCCCCTTCGCGTGGCTCGCCGCCGGGAGCGAAGGCCGGCGCGAGCAGGCGCTCAAGACCGACCAGGACAACGGGTTGGTCTACCGCGACCCGGCCCCTGGTCTCGAGGCCGCCACGGCGGAGTACTTCGCCCGGTTGGCGACCGGCATGAGCGCCGCGCTCGCGAGGCTCGGCTTCCCGCCCTGCCGCGGCGGGTTCATGGCCTCGAATCCGCGGTGGTGCCAGCCCGAGTCGGGGTGGCGCGGGTACTTCGGAGCCTGGATGGAGACGCCCCGACCGGGCGCTCTCCTGGAGGCCTCGCTCTTCCTCGACCTCCGGCCGATCGCGGGCGACGTGGAGGTGGGCCGCGAGCTCTGGGACTGGGTGTGCGCCCGGATCCCGTCGCAAACGCTCTTCCTCCGGCACCTGGCGCGGTCCGCCCTCGATCGGACCGTGCCGCTCGGGTGGTTCGGCCGCTTCGTCGTGGAGCGAGCCGGTGAGCATCGCCGCGCGCTGGACGTGAAGAGCCGCGGCGTCTTTCCCGTCACGCAGGCGGTGCGCGTGTACGCTCTCTCGATCGGGGCGCCGGACACCAACACCCTGGACCGGCTGGCGGCGGCGGGCGCGCACGGTATCTTCACGCCCGCCGAGGTCGCCGAGATCTCGGACGCCTACGACGTGGTGACCCGGCTGCGGCTGGCGCGCCATCTCGCGTGCTTGGACGGCGGGCGTGAGCCGGACGATTTCGTCGAGCCCGGGGCGCTGGGGAAGGCGGACCGGGTGCTCCTGAAGGAAGCCTTCAGGAGCATCGCGTGGGTCCAGCGCCACCTCGACGATCGCTTCAGCGCCTCCCAGGTGACCTGATGCGCCTCGAGCGAAAGATGACCCTCGCGGTGCTCGGCCTCTTCGCCCCGCCCACCGTGGTGGCCGGCCTCGTCCTCCTGTTCCTGTACCGCCGTGGCCTTCTCGAGGAGCCTCGCGCGCTGCTCACCGCCGTGCTCGTGGGGCTGGCCGCCTTGATGGCTTACCTGGCTCTGATCGCACACGGGCTCGGCGCCTCGCTGGTCCGGACGATCGAGGCCCTGCGCCACGGCGCGGAGCTGATGGTGACCGTCAACCTGGACCACCGGCTCGAGGTCCGGACCGGCGACGAACTGGAGGCCCTCGCCCGTGAGATCAACCGCCTGGCGGATCGGCTTCGGCTCGCCCGCAACGGACTGGCCGAGCGCCTCGAGGTCGAGACCCGAGCCCTCCGGACGGAGCACTCCCGGCTGACCGTCGTGCTCGACGGCCTGGCCGATGGCGTGGTGGTGGCCGGGCCGGACGGGCGAATCGCGCTCGCCAATCCGGCCGCCCGCCGGCTCCTGAACGAGGGCAATGCGCTTCTAGGCGCTCCGATCTCGGATTTCGTCGGGCACGACTCACTCGGGCCATCACTCACCGAACGGGCTTCGACGGCGGCAGGCCCGCAACGGTTGGTCGTCAAGACGGCCGCCGGCGTGGCGCTCCACGCGATCCTGGCGCCCGTCCTGGACCAGGGGAGCGTGACTGGCTTCGTGCTCGTCCTGAGGGATCCCATCCACGAGCCATCGAACGATCCCGCATCCGGACCCCCGGCGGCCGGCAGCCTGGACCAGCCATCACCTCGGCTCGTCGGTGCCGGGCTGCGCTCCGGCACCGCCGCCCACGTCCCCGGCCCCGTGCGGTCCGATCTCTACGACTTCTCTCTCCTCGACGAGGTGGAGCGCCACGTCGGCCTCGCAGGTCGCCAGCGTCGTCTCGACCAGCTGAGCTTCGTGGTCCTCGATACCGAGACCACCGGCCTGCGCCCCGGGGCCGGAGACCGCGTGGTCTCGCTCGCCGGCGTGCGCGTGACCGGGATGGAGGTGAAGCGCCAGCAGACGTTCGATGCGCTCGTCCACCCGGGGCGGTCCGTGCCGCCCGAGAGCGTCCGGTTCCATGGGATCACCGACGACGATCTCGCCGGAGCGCCCCCGCTGGACGTGGTGCTCCCGGCGTTCCTCGCCTTTGCCGGCGACGCCGTGCTGGTCGGGCACGAGGTGGCATTCGACCTCGAGTTCCTGGCGCCGGAGGTCGTCCGGCTGGGCCTCCCGCCCTTGACCGCGCGACCGATCCTCGACACGCGGCTCCTGTCCAGGAGCCTGCACGGTCCCGCCGCGGATCACAGCCTCGAGGCGGCCGCCCGCCGGCTCGGCGTCCCGGTGGTGGGACGGCACTCCGCCCTCGGCGACGCGTTCACCGCCGCCGAGATCCTGGTCCGGCTGCTGGCCTTGCTCAGGGGGCGGGGCGTGGAGACCCTCGGCGACCTGCTGAGAGCGTCTCGCCAGGGACACACCCCGCTCGCCTGAAAGCCGCTCGGAGGGGGATTTCGCCGCTCGGCCAAGGCCTTCCCGCGTCCAGTCACCCATAATTGACACACCGAGTGCCGAATTTTCCCACCCGGTCCAGGGCAATTTGCCCCGCGCCCGGGCCCCGCGATCGTAGATCTCAGCGAATATTGAGCCTTTTGAGCCGTCTCTGTCCTGAGGTGTCCGGGCATAGGCCTTGCAGCAGGGGACGCCCAGCCGGGCGGTCCGGGTCGAGTCGATCCGGAGCCCAGGAGGGAGAAACGGACGATGGACGAGATCAAGAAGCGCCTGGAAAGAGAGCTCAGCCACACGGTGCAGCGGATCCGGCACATGGGTGGCGTGATGACCTTCGAAGAGCTCGGGGGCGGTCGGGGTGATTCGCCGCTTGCCGACGAGGTGGACGTGATCCGGGTCAACGAGGACCGGGAGATGAGCTTCGCCACCCGGAGCCTGCTCGTGGAGCGCGCCAACAAGCTGGCCGAGGCGCTGGAGCGGCTGCGGGGCGGAGAGTACGGGGTCTGCGAGGAGTGCGGCGAGGCCATCGCGCCCGCCCGGCTCCGCGCCATGCCCGAGGTCACGACGTGCGTGCGATGCCAGGACCGGCTCGAGCGCATGATGCCGCGCCTGGAGACGGTGGCCGCCGCGGCGGACGCCGACGAGTCCGAGGACGAGTAGCCGCTGAACCTTCCTACCGATCGAGCCGGGCGCGCAGCGCGCCCGGCCGGTCGGTGATGATCCCGCTCACGCCCCAACCCACGAGCCGGTCCACCTGGGCCGGCTCGTTGACCGTCCAGACATGGCAGCCGAGCCCCGCCTGCCGGACCTCGCCGACCAGGCCCGCAGAGCATGCCGCCAGCGCCGGGCAGACGGCGTCCACGCTGCCGGGCACCAGCAGGGCCGGATCCAGGGGCGCCCGGGTCACCACGGCACCGACGCGGATCTCCCGATTCAGCGTCCGGACCTCCAGGATCGCGGCGGGATCGAACGACTGCACCACGACCCGGTCGACGACGTCGTAGATCTCGATCGTCGAGACCACGCGCTCCTCCAGCCCGGGATAGAGGCCGGGGCCGCCCTTGAGCTCGAGCCAGAAGCGGGTGCGGTCCCGGAAGCGCTCCAGGACCTCCTGGAGCGTCTGGATGCGCTGGCCGTGGAAGCGACGGTCGTGCCAGCCCCCGGCGTCCAGGCGCTTGAGCTCGCGGACGCGGAGCGCACTCACCGGGCCCGCCCCGTCGGTGGTGCGCTCCAGGGTGAAGTCGTGGATCACCACCGGATGCCCGTCCGCCGAGAGATGGACGTCCAGCTCGAGGCCGTCGGCGCCCTGCTCGAGCGCCAGCTCGAAGGCGGCGATGGTGCTCTCGGGGGCATCGGCGGACGCGCCCCGGTGGGCGATGAGGAGCGGCCGGGCGGACGTGGCCATTGGCGCGCTCAGGCGTCGCGTGGCACTATCGGGCCGTGCGCACGCCCGTGGTCGACGCGTTCCGCCCGATCGTGTGGCTCGGAGCACGGGTCTACTTCCGGATCCGCTTCGAAGGCGTCCATCACATTCCCCCCTCCGGCCCGCTCCTCATCGTGCCGAACCATGTCACCTACGCCGATCCGGTGCTCGCGACGATCCCGGTCCGCCGGCCCGTCCACTACATGGCGTGGAACGCGCTGTTCCGCGTTCCCGGACTCGCCTGGCTGATTCGACGGCTGCGCGCCTTTCCGGTCGATATCGACGGCGCCGACGCCGGAGCCACGCGCACCGCGGTGCGCCTCCTGAGCGCCGGAGAAGTCGTCATGATCTTTCCGGAAGCCGGCCGCAGCCAGGACGGGCGCGTGCAGCGCTTCCGCCCCGGCGCGTTCCGGATGGCCTGCTCGCTGGGCGTCCCGGTGATGCCCGTCACCATCATCGGCGGCCACGAGTGCTGGCCGCCGGCCCGGCGCCTGCCGCGGCCCGGCCGGCTGACCATCGTCTACCATCCCTTGATCGCGCCTCCCTCCGATCTCGACGTGAAGGAGGCCGCGCGCGAGCTCGCCCGGCGCGTGCACGCGGTCGTGGCCTCCGGCCTGCCGGACCACCAGCGTCCGGACGCCGCTCGCGACGCTCCGGTCTGAGCCCCGGAGCATTATACGGGCGACGGAAGCCGGTATTTGGCGCCGTCGCCGCCGCGGTGTATTCTCTCCCACCAATGGCACGCCGCGTCGTATCGGCTATTCTCGTGCTCCACGGCCCGAACTTGAACCTCCTCGGCACCCGCGAGCCCGCGGTCTATGGCCGCGTCTCGCTCGCCGAGGTGAACCGGGCGGTGCAGCGTCACGCGGAGAGCCGCGGCGCGCGCGCGGTGTGCCGCCAGTCCAACCACGAGGGCGAGCTCGTGGACTGGATCCAGTCGGCCGCCCGGGAGGGATTCCAGGGCATCGTGCTCAATCCCGGCGCGCTCTCGCACTACTCGATCGCGCTCCGGGATGCGGTCGCCTCGGTCCGGGTTCCCGTCGTCGAGGTGCACCTCTCGAACATCCATGCGAGGGAGGAATTCCGCCACCGCTCGGTGGTCGCGGCCGCCGCGGTCGGTCAGATCTCAGGCTTCGGGCCCGCCAGCTATCGGCTCGGGGTGGATGCCCTGCTGGGCGGATCGCCGGCGCCCTCCGGCCGCCGCGGCGGCCCGCGCCGCCGCCGGTGAATGCGGGCGCCCCGCCTGACGTCGAAGCCTCTGTCGGATAAGGGGCGTGAGGGCCACGACCGGGCCCGGCGGTGATGGGTCCCGAGCCGCCGTCGGGCTCGCCCGGTCCCGCGGGGGCTCCCGAGTCTCCCGGAATCGACGAGCGTGCGCTCATCCAGCGATGCATCGCGGGAGACGCCGCGGCGTTCGAGCCGCTCGTCGAGAAGTACCGTCAGCGGGTGTGGCGCCTGGCCTACCAGGTGCTGCACGACCGGGAGGAGGCGTGGGACGTGGCCCAGGAGGCATTCGTGCGGGCGTTTCACTCGTTGCCGTCGTTCCGAGGACAGTCGGCGTTCTACACCTGGCTGTTCCGCATCACCGTCAACGTCGCCACCGACCGGCACCGGCAGCGCGGCGCCCAGGCGCGTGCGTTCGGACCGGAGCGGGTGACCGAGGAGGAGTGGGCGCGCACCACCCCGGATCCGGGCGGGGGACCGGAGCAGCAGGCGGCCCGGAAGGAGCAGCGCGAGCGCATCCGGAGCGCTCTCGATGCCTTGCCGCCCAAGGCGCGAACGATTATCATGCTCAGTGACGTCGAGGGCCTCTCGTATCGCGAGATCGCCGAGGTGCTGAACTGCCCGATCGGGACCGTGATGTCCAGGCTGCACAACGCGCGTAAGCGGCTCAAGACACTCCTCGGACCGATGCTCGTCCTCATCCTCTGGCTCGGAATGTCCATCGTGCTCGCGGCGGCCGCCGAGGCCCAGCCGATCATCCGCTTCGGCGTGCGCATCCTCGAGGCCTCGAGCGCTCCGCGGAGCCCGGCCGGTCCGGCCGCGCCGGGGTCGGAGGCCGAGCCCGACGAGCGGCTCCGGAAGATCATCCCGCGTCTGCAGACCCTGTTCCGGTACACCGACTACACGACGCTCGATCGCCAGCGGGTCGAGGGCCCGCTGGGCACCCAGCAGCGCTTCGCGGTACCCGGCGAGCGCTGGCTCGAGGTCACGCCGGACCAGATGCAGGGCACGTCGGTCCGGATGAAGGTGCGCCTCCTTCGCGGCACGCGGCCGGAGATGAACGCCAACATCCTCGCGGCGCCGGGCGCGCCCGCGGTGCTCGGCGGCCCCCCCTACGGTAGCGGGGTGCTGATCATCATCCTCTGGGCCAATCCCAACCCCAAGCCCTGACCCGATGAGCGAGCAGCGCTACCGCCAGGAACGCAGCCGCATCGAGCAGGGCCACCTCAAGTACCGCGACAAGCTCAAGGAAGAGGGCAAGCTCTTCGTCCGCGACCGCCTGAAACTCCTGCTCGATCCCGGCACCGAATTCCAGGAGGACTTCCTCTTCGCCCGCAACCAGGAGGCCGACACCCCCGCCGACGGCGTGGTCACCGGCGTCGGGACGGTCGGAGGCCGCCCGGTGTGCGTGATGGCCAACGACTACACGGTGAAGGCGGGCTCCTGGGGCGAGAAGACGGTCCAGAAGATCGTGCGCATCCAGGAGCGCGCCCAGCGCCTGCAGATCCCGCTGCTCTACCTGGTCGACGCGGCGGGGGGGCGCATCTCCGAGCAGATCAAGATCTTCCCGGGCCGCTTCCATGCCGGGCGGATCTTCTACAACGAGGTGCAGCTCTCCGGGGTCGTGCCGCAGGTCTGCGTGCTGTTCGGGCCGTCCCCGGCGGGCTCGGCGTACCTCCCGGCGCTCACCGACTGCGTCATCATGGTCGACGGCAAGGCGAGCCTCTACGTGGGATCGCCCCGGATGGTCGAGATGGCGATCGGGGAGAAGACCACGCTCGAGGAGCTGGGCGGCGCCCGGATGCACTGTTCGATCTCCGGATGCGGCGACGTGCTCGCCTCATCGGACGAGGAGGCCATCGAGCTCTGTCGCCGCTACCTCGGCTACATGCCCGGCTCCTTCCGCGAGCGGCCCGCCTCCACGGAGGCGGTCGCCGCCAAGCCGGGGCGCTCGATCGAGGAGATCGTTCCCTACGATCAGCGGAAGTGGTTCGACATGTACGAGGTCATCGACCGGCTGGTGGACGCGGGATCCTTCTTCGAGATCAAGCGCCTGTTCGCCCAGGAGATCATCGTCGGTCTCGCGCGGCTGGGGGGGCGGACGGTGGGCCTGGTCGCGAACCAGCCCAAGGTCAAGGGCGGCGTCCTCATGGTGGACTCCGCGGACAAGGCGGCGCGGTTCATCGCGCTCTGCAACGCCTACAACATCCCGCTCGTCTACCTGGCCGACGTCTCGGGTTTCATGGTGGGCAGCAAGGTCGAGCGGGCGGGGATCATCCGGCACGGCGCCAAGATGGTGTTCGCGACGTCCCAGGCCACCGTTCCGAAGATCTGCGTGGTCGTCCGCAAGTGCTACGGGGCCGGGCTCTACGCGATGTGCGGACCGGCCTTCGAGCCCGACGCGGCGCTCGCACTGCCGCAGGGGCAGGTGGCCATCATGGGGCCGGAGCCCGCGGTCAACGCGGTGTACTACAACAAGATCATGGAGCTGCCGGAGTCGGAGCGGGCCGCCTACGTCCAGAAGAAGCGCGACGAGTACGCCCAGGACGTCGACATCTACAAGCTGGCCTCCGAGATGCTCGTCGACGGCATCGTGGGAGGCTCGGAGCTGCGCGACGAGCTGATCCGGCGTCTCGCCTTTGCCCAGTCCAAGCAGCTCGAGTTCCCGCCGCGACGCAATCCCGTCCTGCCGGTCTGAGCGGCGTGCCCGCGGCGGTTTCTCGGGTATGGGCTCGTTGATCCTCGCGATTCGTTTCCTGACCGTGGTGCCGGTGCCCGGGCGGGAGGCGCCGGGCGCCTCCGCGCTGGGCCGCGCCGCGTGGTGGTTCCCGGTCGTCGGGCTTCTCCTCGGGGTCGGGCTCGCGGGCGGGGCCTACGTCCTGGAGCGCCTGTTCCCTCCACTCGTGGCCACCACCCTGCTGGTCGCGGGGTGGAAGGGGATGACCGGCGGGATCCATCTCGATGGGCTCGCCGATGTCATGGACGGGCTCGCGGGCTGGGATCCGGCCCGGCGCCTCGCCATCATGCGGGACAGCCGCATCGGGGTGTTCGGTGCGGTGGGCCTGATCCTCTGCCTGCTGGTCGCGGTGACCGCGGTGGCCGACCTCTCGGGCCCCGCTCGCACCCGGCTGCTCCTGCTCGCGCCGGTCGTCGGGCGCGTGGCACCGCTGCTCGTGGGCCGGTGGATCCGGCCGGCCACGCCCGGGGAGGGGCTCGGCGCCGCGTTCGTGGCCGGCCTCTCGCGCTGGGCGGGCCCGGTCTCGGCCCTGGGCGGCCTCGCGCTGGGGGCGGCGCTGCTGGGCCCCGCCGGCGTGGTGATCGCCGCGGCGGCCTGGAGCGCGGCGGTCCTCTGGGCGGGCTTCGCCGCGCGCCGCCTGGGCGGGCTCACCGGTGACGTGCTGGGCGCGGTCGTCGAGCTCGCCGAGCTCGGCACGCTCCTGGCCGGAGCCGCGGCGATGCGGCGAGGGCTGCTCTGAGCGCGACCATCGTGTTCCTCGTTCGCCACGGAAGCGTGGTCGGAGCCGAGACCCGCCGCTTCATCGGCCACCTCGACGTGCCGCTGTCGCCCCTCGGGGAGGCGCAGGTCGGGGCCCTCGCGGCGCGCTTGCGCGGGGTTGCCCTCGACGCGGTCTACTGCAGCGATCTCCGCCGCACCCGCCGAAGCGCGGAGATCCTCGCCGCCCCGCACCGTCTCACGCCGATCAGCGACCCGGCGCTGCGCGAGTTCGCCATGGGCCGGTGGGATGGGCTGACCGCGGAGGAGATTCGGGCCCTCGACGCGTCGGCGTTCGACGCGTGGATGGGCGACGTCGGGCGGTTTCAGTTCCCGGGGGGCGAGAGCCTGCCGGACCTGGAGGCGCGCGCGTGGCCCGCCTTCGAGGCCATCGTGACCCGACACGCCGGCGGGGCGGTCGCGATCGTGGCCCACGGGGGCAGCAATCGCATGATCCTCTGCCGCGCGCTCGGTCTCGGCCCCGGGCGGCTCCTCGCCCTGGGACAGGACTACGCGGCGCTCTCCGTGCTCGAGGGCACGGGTTCCCGGTGGACGCTTCGCCTGCTGAACCATCGCGAGCCGGCTCCGACCGGGTGACCGCGGAGCCTTCTGCTATAATTCCGCGTTTTCCACTCTCGATTCCCAGGAGGCGGCCGTGGGCGACGCGACGACCGAAGGCGCCGCCCAGGCCATCGGGCGGCGTCGGTTCCTCGCGGTCACCGCGGGGGCCGCGGCGGCCGCGCTCCCCCGCGGGGCCCGGGCCCAGCCACCGTCGCGGGGCGGGGTGCTCAAGCACATCGGCCTCGAGCCTTCGACGTTCGACATCCACGCCGCCGCCTCCTACCCGACCCAGCTCGTGTCGTCGTTCGTCCGTCGCACCCTGTTCAAGTTCGTGAACGGCGCCAGGTACGGGCCGTCGAACTTCACCCTCGTCCCGGACCTCGCGCTCAAGGCCGCGGTCTCTCCGGACGGCACGGTCTACACCATCACGCTGCGTCCGGGGATCCGCTGGGAGTCGCGCCCTCCGGTGAACGGGCGGGAAGTGGTCGCCGCCGACGTGAAGTACTCGTTCGAGCGGGCGCTCCGGAGGTCCCCCTACGCGCCCCGGCTCGGGCCGGTGGAGAAAGTCGACGCGCCGGACACCCGCACGGTCCGCATCCACCTCGGGGACGCGTTCGCTCCGTTCCTCCACAACCTCGCCGAGCCGTGGAACGCGATCCTGCCGCCCGAGGTGGAGGACCGGCTGGGCGACTTCCGGGCCGCCGAAACCCTCGTCGGCTGTGGGCCGTTCATGCTCGAGCGCTACGAGCCCGGGGTCAAGGCCGTCTTCGCCCGCAATCCGACCTACTACGAGCCGGGACTGCCTCATCTCGACAAGGTGGAGTGGCTCTTCATCAAGGACCGCTCGACCCAGCTCTCGCTGTTCCGGGCCGGGCAGGTCGACATCCCGTACCACGACGGGCGCATTCCCCGGTCGGACGTGGGCTCGTTCCGGAAGTCGAATCCCGGCTACCCGCTCGTGTACTGGGACCGGCTCGCGGTGCGGTCCCTGGCCATGCGGACGGATCGGCCCCCCCTCAACGACGTGCGCGTGCGCCGTGCCCTGAGCCTGGCGCTGGACCGGAAGAAGTGGGTGAGCCAGTACCTGGCAGGGCAGGGCTACGAGGATCCGGGACCGGTGCCGAGCCCCATGCGAGAGTGGAAGCTGCCCACCCGCGAGCTCGGCGAGGGCGCGCGTTACCTCGCGCACGACCCAGCGCTGGCCCGGAATCTCCTGACCGAGGCCGGCTTTCCCGGCGGTCTCAGGCTCCGGTGCACCAACTGGCCGGGCCGCGGAGCGGAGTACGTGGAAGATCTCGAGCGGCTGGCCTTTGACCTGAAGCAGATCGGCGTGGACCTGCAGATCGTGAACGAGGAGTACGAGCAGTACGTCCGAGGCTCGTTCCTGGGCAAGTTCGAGGAGGCCAGCTGGGGCCCGTCGCCCCTCTTCACCGAGATCGACGGCTACCTCTACGATTTCTTCCGCGGCGGGCCGCCCGGCAACCGCAGCCACGTGGCCGACACCCGGCTCGACGTGTTGCTGGAGGCCCAGCGCCGGTATACCTCGAGGTCGTCGCGCAAGAAGGTGATCGACGACATCCAGCGCCACGCCGCGGCGCACGTGTACTACGTGTACACCCCGTCCCCGAAGAACGTGTCGTCCTGGACGCCCCGGCTCAAGAACTACGGACCGAAGAATTCCTTCGACCGCGGCGCGCAGCTCGAGGTGGTCTGGCTCGGTAGCGCCTAGCGGAGGCCCGGGGCGGCCCGGCGCCGGCGTCCCCGGGGGGCTCACCGCCCTTCCAGACCCGTCCTGCGGCGGACGCTTCGTGTAGGTACCCTGTCACAACTTGTAGATAGGCGCGCCCGCCGCAGGATTTTCGGCGCGCCGGCCCCGGCGCCCCGCAACGATTCCAATAGCTTACCGTGTCGCCGGGCCGCTCCTAGACGTATCCAGCCTGGCACCTGTCTTGCTCTCTAGCCGGCCGAGTAGCAGGAGGTCTATACCATGCACGCGTTGCGCCGACTGAAGATACGCTCCGGGCAGTCCGGGTTCACCCTGGCCGAGATCATGGTGGCCTGCGCCATTATCGCCGTCGGGTTGATCGCCGTCAGCACCGGCTTCGGGTTCGGGGTCGATGGGGTCGAGGCGGGCCGCCAGCAGAGCACCGCGGTGTTCCTCGCCGAGCAGCGCATGGAGCAGGCCAAGGAGCTGGCCGCGCGTCAGCCCAACCTCGGCGACCTGACGACCACGAACCTGCCCGCGACCGAGGCCTACGGAAGCATCGCGGGAGCGCCTTCGACCTACCGTCGGACCACGACCATCACCCTCAATCCCGGCGGCACGACCGGGGCCCGGGTGGATGTGAGCGTCTTCTACCGGCCGGTCACCGGCCGTGGCGTGCTCACGACCGAGCGGGTGGTTTCCCTTTCGATCTTTCTGGCCAATCGATGAGCCGAGGGCAATCCATGAGCAACGAGCGCGGTTACACGCTGGCGGAGATGCTGGTGGTGTGCGCCATCGTCGGACTGGTGATGGCGAGCCTGCTCGGCCTGGTGGTGTCAGGCCAAAACGCATTCTGGTACGGGACCACGCAGGTGGACGCGCAGCAGACCGCGCGCGTCGCGCTCGAGCGGATGGTGAAGGAGATCCGGGAGGCCGGCTACTACCCGCAGAACCCAGACACGGCCCCGACCACCTGCTCGGCTCCTCCCTGCTACGCCTTCAACGCGATCGCGAGCGGACAGACGGCCAGCTCGGTCACCCTGCAGTACGACTGGAACGGTGACGCGACCAGCGCCGGGTCCGGCAAGGTCAACGATCCGTTCCTGTGCGCGACCGGGACGGCCTGTCGGGGCGAGCGGGTGATCTATTCCTTCTCGAGCGGCGCGCTGACCCGGCAGGAGATCGGGGTGGATACCACCGCCCAGACCATCGCCTCCGGCATCAGTTCCCTGGCTTTCACGTACCTGGACAACAACGGCACCGTAACGACCGTACCGTCCGACATCCGCATCATCGGGGTCACCGTGACCGCCCAGAGCGCGACCCAGGGCGCCTACGTGACGATGTCGGATCGCGTCCGTCTCCGGAATCGATGAGTCAAGTCTACGAGCGGGAGGTTCGCATGAACCGAGTCTTCACATGGGTACGAGATGAACGCGGGGTGGCGTTGCCCCTCGCGATGATCCTGCTGATGGTCCTGACGCTGCTCACCATCACCTTCATGTCGCTGGGCGCGGTCGAGCCGCAGATCTCCAAGAACCTGTCCGACGGCGCGCGCGCCCGGCAGCTCGCGGAGTCCGGCATCGAGTGGGCCATGAGCGCCCAGATCGGCAACCAGGATCTCAACAGCACCAATCTGCTGGGTGGCACCATGACCAGCGGAGGCGCGTGCGGGACGGGGAACACCTGCCGCGTCCTCGCGTCCAGCCAGACCCTCCCCGGATTGACCTCCTCGTCCGGCACCTTCGCGGTGACGCTGCGCAACGACATCAACACCAATGCCGGCGACCAGCAGCTGATCGGCACCGCCCTCACCCGGGACAGCAGCACCACGCTGGACGCCAACGGGGCGGTGATCCTCACGTCGACCGGCACCTTCAACGGCGCGAGCCGGACGATCACCGCGGTGGTTAAGCGGGGCAACCTGAACATCAACGCGGCGGTGAGCCTGCCCGGCGTGCAGACCGACACGTTCACGAACGATCCGCCCTGCGGCGGCTGCTACAGTATCGACGGGCGGGACTGGAGGCTCGCGGACTCCAGCAGCCCCAGCGGTACCACCCCGACCAAGCTCGGCATCGCGACGTATACCGGGACCGAGAGCAGTACCGGGCTCACCTATGAGGCCAACGCGGAGGCCGGGTTCAACACCGCGGCCAAGCAAGGGTACGTTCAGGGCAAGCACCAGACCACCGGTGTCCTCACGACGGGCCTCAATACGATCGCCGCGGACACGTCGTCCACTGCACTGAATCCGACCGTCATCCAGAACTTCCTCACGAACCTGGCCGCCAATCCGCAGACCCAGATCATCAACAGCACGCAGGCCTGCCAGTACGCGAGCGGGGGCTCGAGCAAGCCGGAGGGGCTGAGGATGAACTCGACGGGGACGGCGAGCACGGTCACCATCACCAACAACTGCACCGGCGCCGACCAGATCAACGAGACGGTGAGCCTGGGCACGGCGACCAACCCCGCCATGGTGTACGTCAAGGGCGAGTTCGATCCGAGCTCGAACTTCATCGGCATGGCGGTGAACGGCAGTCAGAGCATCACCGGCTACGGCATTCTCGTGATGGAAGAGGCGGACCTGTCCTTCTTCCAGTCGAGCCAGTTCACCTGGAACGGTATCGTGATCGTCACCGGCCGGAACGTGGGCGTCGGCTTCCGCTCGGGGAGCAACACCGAGATCCGGGGCGCGCTCATCGCGAACGAGACCTACGGCCTCGAGGCCGGCGGCTACTTCGAGTGGCTGAACCAGGCCGCCACGCTGAAGCTTCGCTACGGCAAGGAGGCGATCGACCTCGCCCTCCGCGGCCTCTACAACACCCGCATCACCGGCTACCGCGAGAACTAGGCGTGCGACGCATCCTCCTGCTGGCGGCGGCTCTCGTTCTGGGAGCCGCATGCCAGCAGGCGCCCGTCTCCCATCCTCCCGTCTCGACGCTCTCCCCGGCCGAGCAGCTCAAGGCCGAGGGTGATGCGTTCATGGCCAAGGGTGACTACGTCAACGCGGTCGAGAAGTACCGGCAGGCCGCCGACCTCGATCCCGCCGCGGTGGCTCCTCGCTTCGGGCTGGGCACCGCCTACTCCTTCCTCGAGAAGAGGTCCGAGGCCGTCCTTCAGTTCCGCTGGGTGCTGGGCCACGCCGATGCCGCCTCCCGCGAGTACCAGGAGGCCCGCCGCTGGCTGACCCGCGTGGGGGCCCTCCAGGAGCCGACGGTGGCCGACGCCGGCCCGAAGGCCGAGACCCGTCCGGTCGATCCCTCGACGGTCGGCCGGCTAGTGGGGAAGACCGAGTGGCCCGGAATAACCCCGCAGCGCCGCCTGATCACCGGGACCATGTCCCTGGTCGGGGACGAGCCGGTCACCCAGGAGGTCAGGCGCAATCGGTCCTTCCGCCTGGGCGACGGCTACGAGTTCAGGGACGTGCCGGCCGGCCGCTATCGCGTCGTCGCGGTGGTGGACGGGACGACGGTCTGGGACGAGAAGGTCACCGTCGAGACCGGCAAGGACACGAGCCTGACGCTCAGCCAGTCGACGAGCCCGGTCTCGGCCGGCAAGTTCACGCCGGCCGCCGACAAGCCAGACGCGCAGGCCTCCGCCGAGCAGTCGAAGTAGCCCGGCACGCGCTACCGCCTGAGCGTCAGCGCCCCGCCTCCGATCATCGCCACCGCGAGGGAGACGACCGCGAGCACCAGCACGTACTCGTAGCCGCTCGGGTTCGCGTGGGCCCAGAAACCGTTCTTGAGGTGGACGAACAGCAGCGCCCCGACCATGACCGGTACGTTGGCCAGCGCCGCCCAGCGCGTGAACAGGCCCAGCACGAGGAAGATCCCGCCCAGCCCGTGGGCCACGATCAGGTACCAGGTGCCGATCTCGGGGAAGGGGACGCCGTGCTTGGCCTGATAGGCGATCATGCCCGCCGGGCCGAAGACCACCACCGCGAGGTAGGCGTGCATGATGTAGACGACGCCCAGGATGAGCCGGAGCAGCGTTGCGCCGTAGGCGGCCATTGCGCCTCTCCTCTCGTGAGTCAGGGCTTGCGGAAGAGGATCTCTCCCACGTACGACTCGGCGGAGGAGCTGGTGTCGTTGGAGTCGATCGCGATCGAGATCGCCCCCACTTCCTCCCCGGGCGCTTCCCCGTAGATCTTCTTGTAGTCCTCGAGCACGTTGCGGCTCTCGGTCAGCCACTTGCCGAGGTCGGCGGGCCCGGAGCGTACGACCACGTAGGTGACGAGCCCGGTCTTCTCGCTCTTGAAGACGGACCCCGCCGGCGCGGTGGTGTCCCAGATGTAGGAGATGATCCGTGAGCGGACCGCCGAGGGGAAGCGCGGGAACGTGACATAGATCTGGGCGGCCTGGTCATCGGTCGCCGACTTGCGGGCGTCGCCTCCCTTCGGCAGCGTCACCGCCTGCCAGCTCCACTGGACGATCGGCCAGGTCTTGACGTCGACCTTGACCTCCTTGGAGATGGTCGAGCCGTCGCCCTGGCTCTTGAGGTGGAGGGCCTTGTGGCCGCCCTGCGTGACGATGCGGAAGTCGTACTTGGGGCTTCCCCAGTTCTGGCCCTTCCACCCGTCCGGGATCCCGGTCTTGCCCTCCGGCTGCTTGGCCCAGTCCTCCACGACCTTGGTGGCGGGATCGGCGGCGCGGAGCGGGGCGGCCGGCACGGCGAGGAGAGCGACCGCCAGCAACGCGGCCGTCGTGGCGAGCGCGATCGCGGAGCGGATCATGGTCGTCTCAGTCTCTCACGCCCCGCCCTGTGCTACGGTAAAAACCTGATGTCGGACGTGCGGATCGACAAGTGGCTGTGGGCGGCCCGCTTCTTCAAGAGCCGCACGCTCGCGGCCGCGGCGTGCGCGGGCGGCAAGATCGACGTCAATGGCGACGCGGCGAAGCCGTCCAAGTCGGTGCGTCCGGGAGACCTCCTGCAGATCACGCTCTCGCGCAGCCGCCGCATCGTCCGGGTGGCCGCGCTGGCCGAGCGGCGGGGCAGCGGCAGCGAGGCCGCCCTGCTCTACGAGGACCTCACCCCGCCCCCCCCGCCGCGCGAGTCGAGGGCCGCGCCGCCCGCCTTCCGTCCGCCCGGGGCCGGCCGGCCCACCAAGCGCGAGCGGCGGCACATCGATCGCCTCTCCCGCTGGTAGGGGAGCGGCACGGGGCTCGCCTTGCCTTTGCCCCGTCGCTCTGCTACGGTCGCTGCGTCATCGGTGTCCGGGCGGCCCGCCGGGTGCGGGCCCCAGGGAAGGCGGTGTGAATCCGCCGCGACCCCGTCACTGTAATCGGGTACGAAACCCGCGATCGGCCACTGATCCGGCGCGAGCTGGATCGGGAAGGCGCGGGGAGTAGGACGATCCGAGAGCCAGGAGACCTGCCCGACACCGCCACCCCGCACCGGTCTTCGAGGGAGGACCCGGGTGACGGTCGTGCATCACTCGCATCTCCTGCTTGGCGGCGCCCGCAGCGGCAAGAGCAGGTACGCGGTCGAGCAGGCTCAAGTGATCGGCGGCTCCGCCGCGGTGGTTGCCACCGCGCGCGCGCTCGACGGCGACATGGCCGCGCGCATCGCCCGCCACCAGGCCGAGCGTCCCGCCCGATGGGCCACGCTCGAGGAGCCGCACGACGTGCCGGCGGCCTGCCGCCGGGCCGCCCGCTCGCACGGCGTCGTCGTGGTCGACTGCATCACGGTCTGGGTCTCGAACCTGATGGAGCGCGGGGACGACGACGCGCTGGTGCTGGCCGCGGTCGACGATCTGGCCAAGCTGCTGCGCGAGCGCCTGGTGTCGGTCATCCTGGTCTCCAACGAGGTGGGCCAGGGCGTGCACCCGCCGACCGAGCTGGGCCGACGATTCCGCGACCTGCTGGGGCTGGTCAACCAGCGTCTCGCCGCCGCCGCGGACCGCGTGACGCTGATGGTGGCGGCCCTCCCGTTGATCGTGAAGGACACTCCATTGCCCTCCTCGCCGCCGCATGTCCGCGCTCACGAAGCTCCGTAGCCTCGTCACCCTGCCGGACCCGGGCGCCGAGGTCGAGGCGCGCCGCCGGCTCGATCAGCTCACCAAGCCTCCCGGCAGTCTCGGGCGCCTCGAGGAGCTGGTGGTGCGGCTGGCCACCATCGCGGGGACGTGCCCGCCGCCCCTCCGCGATCCGGTCATCTTCACCCTCGCGGGTGACCATGGCGTGGTCGCCCAGGGCGTGAGCGCGTATCCCCAGATCGTGACCGCGCAGATGGTCGAGAACTTCCTCCGCGGCGGCGCCGCGGTCAACGTGCTCGCGCGCCATGCCGCCGCGCGGGTGGTGGTGGCCGATCTGGGCGTGGCGGCTCCCTTGCCGCCTCATCCGGACCTGCGCGATCTCAAGGTCGCGCCCGGCACCGCGGACATGACCCTCGGGCCGGCGATGACGCGGGCGCAGGCGGTGCAGGCGATCGAGGCGGGGATCGGCCTCGTCGAAGCCGAGCGGGCGCGGGGGGCGGATCTGATCGGCACCGGTGAGATGGGCATCGGCAACACCACCGCCGCGAGCGCCCTGGTGGTGGCCCTGACCGGTGCCTCCACGGAGAGCGTGACCGGCCCCGGCACCGGCGTGGACGCGGCGGGTCGGCGGCGCAAGGTCGAGGCCATCCGGCGCGCCCTCACG
>Ga0070694_100000504_pt1 | contig 21457 bp, 25 predicted proteins | sample KBSK1251metaG_FD_65470 | JGI IMG/M metagenome (GOLD analysis project Ga0070694, IMG submission 65470) | Corn, switchgrass and miscanthus rhizosphere microbial communities from Kellogg Biological Station, Michigan, USA - KBS K1-25-1 metaG | ecosystem: Host-associated > Plants > Roots >... | reverse complement strand
CGATCAGCAAACGACGGTCTATGTCGAGCGCAAGGATATGACCGGAGCGGAGCGTACCTTCGCCAATTCCTACCGACCCAACGAAGACATAATCCGCTATAACTCCGCCAGCAAAGTCCATAAAGTCAAGGCAGGCGACTACGCGAGAGTCGTAGCGACCGATCATGAAACGAACAAGATTACCGTTTGCTTTTTAAATGGCCGCCAGCTCACTTATAACCCGGCGCGGTTTTCCGGTGTGAGCGTTTACTACGAAGCAGAGCGCGCCTTCGCCGAGGGCGATCGCCTCCAAATCCGCGCTCCCTTTAGAGCGAAAAGGATCGCTAACGGCGAGCTCGGAACAATCACCAAAATAGAACCCAACCAAATACGTTTAGCGATGGATAGCGGGCGCGAGCTTAGCTTTAGCCTTAAAAACTTTCGCCATCTTGATTACGGTTACGCCGTCACCAGCCATTCCTCGCAGGGACTAACTTTTGATCGAGTCCTAATCAACGCAGACACGCGAGAATCCGTGCGCCTGCTGAATGACCGAATGGCCTACGTTGCCATTTCCAGAGCACGAGACGACGCCCGGATCTATACCGACTCCACGCAGAATCTATCCGAAGCGCTCAATCGCGGAATAGATAAAACAACTGCGGTTGAAGCAGTACAAGACAACGAACGCGAGCTGGAAAAAGCCCTCACTCGAAATGAAATTTCTCGGCTGGTTGAACATTCCTTTGCGCTAGCCGATCCGGCCATGCTGCGCCAGGCGAACAGTCATCAGGAACAACCACCCTCGATTCTCGAACAGTCGGCCAAGGCAAACGAAACGATCCTGACTGAGCTACTCGCTAAGAATGATCCAACGCTCCAGGACATAAATGCGCTCTCGTTAGCACAGCGCGATCAGAATATTTCCCCATCGACTGCGCATTCCCATTCCGATCCCGTACGCAGCACTAGCACTCCACCGCAGCCATCGTCACAGGAACAGGATCACGATATCGATCTCCTGCATTAATTCGCAAAAAACGATTCCCCTGGGCTGACCCTCTGGTTATTTCTAACACTCCCCTCGGCTAGGCAAAACAGGTTTTTAGAACCGACGGCATTCTGCGCTCGTCACATTTATCGAGCGAGGTGTATTCCCTATGCCGTATCTTCGCCAGCATCATCGAGGCCAATGGACTCCGCTAGTAGCACTTGTACTAACTCTCATCTTTATTTTCGTTGTATTGCCGGCAGGGGCGACTGTATTCGTACATATTGCGCAGGCTCGTTGGGAAGCCGCTCACCCGCCGCAAACACTTGTACCAGACCTCGCGGGTCGCGACGCTATTTCCGCTGAAGCAGCTATAAGGAGCGCCCAGCTTCGTCCGCGCATTTCCTATACAACGATCGATGATAAATGTTGGCAGGACCAGCCCGCAGCAAACACAGTCGTCGATCAAGAACCCAAGGCGCTAACGCCAGTCGCGGTTGATACGCAAGTTCAAGTCACCATCGGTATTCAAAAATCGAATTGACTTAATAGCCATCTTCAGCACAGGCCATGTCATATTCTCAAGGCTGCCACGTCGGGGGATGATGCGAGTACAGCGGCAACATCTGGGTGCATTTTGGAGCGATGCCGCCCATCGGATGAGTTGACGCGGGCGGCGCGAATTCATTCAACCTTCGCCGGACCAATTATGATGCGAAACACGCTCCCGCCGCCCGCGTCCAACGATTTGTTATACGTCCGTCGGGTTAAGATTTCAATTTCATCATTCCCAACACGTGCGAGTTAGCCGTTGAGAAACCCATGAGTCCATTGAACAGGAGCAAGCTGAAGGAGAGTGATTCAAAGCCCCGAGGATTGCCGCCTGTCCAATGTTGAAAAACCTTCGTCGGCATGAGCGGGACGAAACTGTCCTGCGCAATGCGTTTCATGTCGTCAAGCCACATTTCGCGATATTGATTGAGACGTTTCTCCAACAGAAAGTCCGCGATTGCGGTGAGTCCAAGCCGCGGTAAGCCAGACAAGTTGCCAAAAACTTTAGGATCGACTTTGCGCAATTCAGAAGAAATGATGAGACGTTCTTGTTCGTCTTTGATGAAGTCATCGCCAAAGACAACGGCACCACCGTTACGTTTTAGAGCGCCGTAAAATAAAGCAACGATTTCGTCAACGATAGGTTTTGTATAGGGAAGAAAATTTTCGGATAGCTGCAAGTCGACAACAAGGACAGCGAGATATGCGATGAACAAGTTAAAGTGAAGTTTCAGTCGCTGCTGCTCGGCTTCTGGGTCTTTTGAGAAGCGACTAATGAATCGTTTTAGCTTGTTTTGATTTCCTTCGAGAACGGTCTTTGTTGAGTCCTCCGCGAATTTCAAGATCTGTTCCGTAAGAAACAGTCCGAGTTCGGGAACCGTAACTGTACGCTCGGTCATAGTGCGTCTTGGGATATAGGACGTATAACGGTTGCGTTGACGCGGCGGCGCGAATTCATTCAAGCATCACCGGACCAATTATGATGCGAAACACGCTCCCGCCCCTCGCGTCTAGCGATTTGTTGTGCGGCGCCCCGTCGTTAGAACAAGTCACAGGTCCGAGACTTCGCAAATGACACACGTCAATCCGAAGGGCAACATGATTTGCAAACCGCCTACCAGTTTTGTCCCAGCGTTTTCCCACATCTCGGAAGGTATGCTGCGGCTCGGATCAGAGTAAGCAAAGGAAGCACCCTTGAAGACGAGAAAAAACCGACCCCTTTCTGGCCACGTGAGCATTAGACCATCTTTGTCGAAGCCCTGAAGTCTAGCCATAGATGAAAACTTGATTCCGACGAAGGATTCATCGAGAGGTCCTACCGTTCCGCTTAGCAAAACGAAGACGGATGCATTTTGCCACTTGGTCAAAAGCGCCAGAGCATCGTCCAGCGAACAACTCATATGTGGTGATGTTGTACTCATCGCGACAAAAATATTCCGTTAACATGTATTAGCCGCACAACGGCGGAGTTAACGCGGCCGCGCGGTAGCGCCAATGTAGCTTACAAAGTTCATGCAAAACACGCTATCGCGGCTCGCGTCCAGCGATTTGTTATGCGACCTGTGGCGCGGACTCTTATGATGCACCCCACCGTTTGCGTGTCTTGTGAGAAAAGATTGAGATCTCATCGTCTTCTGGAAAAAGAATTTTGTGTCTTGCGAGCGTTTTCCGAAGCAACTGCCAGTCATTCGCTCCGAGTTGTTTGATACTGTTCCAGCCTGCAGCCTGGAGAACCTTGCGAACCTGATTAGTATTCTGCGGCTTGACCTCGGCCAGGACTTCGGCAAGGCGCATCTTGTCCAGGCCAAATATGTGACCACCAAGCTTAGCGATACCTGCGAAATAATCACCTGAGATGTCTAGCCATACCTTTTCCTCAAGAAATGCTGGAACGTCCACGCTTTCGACAAGAATTGGAAGCACAATAGCTTTTGACTGCCTATTTTCGCGAGATAGCGCTTGATTCAATTCCTTACGACACCATTTTGAAGTGATTGAATTGCGTGTCAACAGAACTCCGACGTAGGAAGCGGCTTCTAACGCAACGCCAATTGAAGCATACAGCGAGTCACCTGGCGCGAGTTCCCATTCGTCGAACCATGCGTAAATGTAGAGTTCGTGTAAGTCACGTGCCAGCCTTCGTACGAAAGGTTTGTCCTTGTGGCTATGGCATAGAAACAAATCAGGAGCTTTCGCGACGTTTTCAGACATGATCGCAATTCCTTTCCGAAAGCCGCATAACGGTTGGGTTGACGCGGCGGCGCGAATTCAATCAAGCATCGCCGGACAAGTCATGATGCGAAACGCGCCCCCGCCGCTCGCGTCCAACGATTTGTTGGGCATCACTGTTCGTCACGCGTCGCGGTGATAAAGAGGTTTGTGTTTTTCATGTGCGCGACCCCGCGCATTTCACCGAGGCGGTACGTAACCAGATAAGATAACGCGATAGCAATAGATGCGACGACAAGAAAAACAACCTCTGCGCCACTGCCACGAACCAATAGATAGTCAGGATATCGAGGGAATGCGTACCCCCAGAAAACACCGGCCAGAAGGAAACAGCCAAACACCACGGCCATGACACTCGAAAGTAATGACGAATGTGGAACCACGCTGGGAGGTGACGGACTAGCAAAGTGGTATTCGCGCAGAAGAAAACTATCTGCCCAGCGCACGAGGTAGAGGAAGTAAAGCCCGGTCAGTCCAAAGATTACAAAAGGAAGCATTAGCGGTCCTCCTGGCGTTAGCTAGCGATTCGTGGAGGTTCGAAGATTCCGCGTAGATAGGACAACGAAACATCCTCCGTGACGTTCCCCATGATCATTCCGTAATCACCGTTGTGCACCACGATCGATGCTGCTCGTCGCGAGAATTGATAGGGCACGCCGCGGATGATCGCCCGCATAACCGGCGAGCCATTCGGGTTTTGTGTGAGCGCTGGCAGTCCGTCAAGTCGTGAGTATATAACACCGGCCAGTGCGGATAAGGCAGTGTCGCCGAGATCAAGAATTTGACGCAGATATTGTTTCAACAGATCCATTTTAGTGTCACCATCCATAAGATTCGTTTTCATTGCATGACATTAGGAAAATTCGTCGGATGAAGCAAGGAAATTCGAAAAAATGAGATCAGAGCGGCGATGTGATGCCCAACGGTTGAGTTGACGCGGCGGCGCGAATTCAATCAACCATCGCCGGACCAGTCATGATGCGAAACACGCCCCCGCCGCTCGCGTCTAACGATGTGTTATGCGCGACCCTGGAAATTAATTCTAAAATCGTATGTTTTCGTGCCGATCGCTGTAAACAGTTTAAGCCGCGCATCGAACGTTTCAGATATCACTTCTTCGTCAACATACAACTTAATGTCCAACGAGCCCCAGCTGTCAGGAAATAGCGGGCGCGGAAGATGTAAATTGCATGCGACTCGCTTCTCAGGTAATCGTGAGTTGGGAAGGCCTTCCGCCTCTGGATAAACTGTTTCCGGCAGTATTAGGGCAAGGCTAAAGGAACTAGGATCTACTGTACTATTGGAAATATTGTGCATGTCCAAAGTTGTAATGGCAGAATAAACTCGGCCGCCGCCGCGCTTCATTCCCCTTGATTTGGGATCATGCCACAAGCTCACTTCATTCGAACCTGTCAAGGCAGTTCCATTGAGGAAGAATTCCAGATCAATGTCAACGCTAGATAAGGACTGTTGGGGATTGTCCATGCACCAACGTATCCTCGATTCAAGTTGCGATTTCAGAGTCGTTATGCTTCCGTGATAGACAATGTGGGGGTAATGCATGAGATCAAAGGGGATATCCTCGGCATCCTCAGTAAGCAAGATTACCGTTTTGTTTAGCGCATGAGCATATCCGGTCTCATAAAACACGTTTGGATTCCGCCCCGTCATTTCTGCAACGATGATATCCGCTTTTGCGATCTGGTTATAGACTCGTTCAATTATGTTCTCTAGAAAAATTTGCTCATCTACGCGCTCGCAGTATGCACCTGCATCCTTACAAGCCGCTTTGATTCCCACCTCATAAGCATCTCTAAATTTGTCCCCGAAAGGCATCAAGACAAAGACGAATGGTTTTGGATTGGTTTCCACGAAGTTATTTTTGGCTCAAGAGCGCATAACAGTTGAGTTGACGCTGCGGCGCGATTTCAATCAAGCATCGCCGGACCAGTCATGATGCGAAACACGCTCCCGCCGCTCGCGTCCAACGATTTGTTATGCCGCGCCCCGATTCTCTTGGAAGATTTTCCACCATTCAGCATCAAGATACGAACAAAAGTCTTCAATCGCCTCGATGGCGGCAAAAAGACTGTCGCGTGTGACGGTGATTCGTGGCTGTCGCATGCCGCCGTCGTTCGCAAAAAGCTCTCGTTCCCATTGATCGGCAAAGATAGATGCAGGAAAACGATTAAAGTATTGCGGATTCTGACGGTGCTCCATGTCGTAGAAGGTTCCGCCATGTTGAATGTCGTTCCGCGCGAAATTGATTTCCTCAAGAAAGTGCACATCGACTGGCGATGCCGCCCAATCGATGTTGTATGCCTGCAGAAAGACACGTCGGTGTTTTTCAAAAGCACTGTCACCGCCAACTGTATTCAAGGTTACCGCCGCGTTCACGGGAGCGTAACTGTCAATAAAGCCCCTGAGATAATTGAAGAAAGCATTTTGGAGCAGGCATAAGCAAGATTTGCCGAGAATGTTTAGCGACTCGTCGGCATCCAACCACTCGGCAAGAAACGGCGGTTCCTCGTCATCGATATTGAAATGATGAAACGGTTCTTCATGCTGTTCAATCTTGCGCTTCGTATCAACAAATGCATCCGAGGTTATTTCGTAAAACCTTCGGATGAAGTTTAACTTGTCCAGTAGAGAAGGTAGAACCATTGTTCACACCGTAGCGGCATAACGGCGGAGTTGACGCGGCGGCGCGATTTCATTCAAGCATCGCCGGGCCAGTCATGATGCGAAACATGCCCCCGCCGCTCGCGTCCAACGATTTGTTCGACGGCGCCGGAACAATTACCAATCGGTGAGACCAAGGGGCTTTAGTATTGCGCGAATCTGCTTAATTGTTTTGTCCCGATTTTCGAAAAACTCATAATTCGGATCTTTAACTACTGTGGGCAAGTTCTTAGTAAATCCGTCTCGTGAATTAAGGTGACGCGCCATATGTTCTGTGATCGAAAACGTTGGACCATAGAGCGTCGCAACCTCATTCTGTAGCTTAACCATGAGATGGATTGCTTCCCCGAGTTTTTCGCGAACCGACGCTGAATTGAAGTATCCAACAGTCCCTTCTAGCAGGACCCGAGTTCTGCACAGAGTGAACAAAAAGTATTGCCAATTCTCTTCGCGAATTCCATAGAACGCGGGACGCGAAAACAGCGGCTTTAGAATCTTGACCAAATCCGTTTCGGAAGGTCTAGAGTCTTCATTTTGCAGGTCACATAATCTGGCCTGTGCCGTGTCAATGACATTGTCTCCTGTCTGCACAGGAGGACAGAAATTAGGTGTTCTCATTGGTTTCGGTGTCGGAGTTGGTGTTGGGGAAATTGTTGGACTTGATGCCGGTAATTTCACAGACTCTTGAGGCCGCGGTGTCGGCAAGCCATCTAAGACAATGTCTTTCGTATCTGATTTCTTCTGTGGAGTCCACATGAGAATCAAAGCGGCCACTGCAAGGAGAACGAAAGCAGCGCTGATTAAGAGCTTCACGCCAACCGGAAGATTCGCGATCCAAGGAAAGAGATCTTGAAGCTTGTCCATATTGAGACTCTACTATCACAACTTGCGGCACGATGAGAAGAGCCGTCGACTAAGTATTATACGGAACCGTTCCGTATAAGCCAGCGTCTTATACCGCCTGCCAAGACGATTAGACTTGGTTGACAATACTGATACACTGCAACTCAGATGTTTGAAAGATTTACTGGGACATTACTGGGACAGAGGCGATTCATTCAACGTCACTCTCAGAATTTCTCTGTAAATGCTGGTACTTTTTAATCGAGCGGGCGTAACTCAATGGTAGAGTGTCAGCTTCCCAAGCTGAAAGTTGCGAGTTCGAGCCTCGTCGCCCGCTCCAATTTCTGTTCAGTCTGGTTGGTTGTCAGAATTTGACGCAATTCGAGCACAATACTCTAGCTAACTAAGGTTGAATCGCTTAGCGGGTTGGCCGGATTCGCACCCTGCCGGAGGCTTTTGTGAGAATCTGCTGAGACTTTTTCATCAGGGAGTGCATAACATTGCCGCTGAGTGCAGTCTCGTTCTTCTCTTTTAATCTCACGTAATCGAATTCGAGCTGTTCATGAATTAGTGCGGGCACCATCATCAGGATCAAAAAAGTGAGCCGCCACATTTCCTTGGGCTCGACTTCATCTTCGGGTATACCTGCGACTTGATGCGGAGTGAATTCTGCCTTTGCTCTTTTCCAGAGCGCCGCCTCGTTGTCGTCGAGGATGGCTTCGATGAGTTCAAGCGTTAGCCGGTAGAAGTCATACCTATTCGGCTTTCCCGTGGGATGATCAGGATTGTTTGCGGGCGGTGGTATAAGGGAGAACTGGTTGAGGTACTTCACCGGTCGATCGGACTCGTCGCTATAGCTCGTCAAAGGCTTAGGCGCCGCCCGTACATCAACCGCTCCGTCCGAGATGATACTCCCAAACTGATAGGCTTTGTTGCTGCCGAGACGATTGGCCGAGCCGGCAATAATCAGCCGGCGTCTGTATACGTGGCTGTCGGCTTTCGTTTTCTTTTTGTCCAGTCTGATATCCTCATGAATATCCTTTCCGGCTATGGTATCGAAGAGAATTCGCAGGACTGTACTAGCATATCGCAGAGAATTGGTGGGCCACGTTTTTTCCTCATGACGTACTTTGACGTCCAAGGTGCTTTGTGCGACGCCCATCACCGCAAACAAATGACGGTTGTTTGCGCGTTCATGACCGTGCTTCGGATCAGCGAATATTTCCTTAAGCAGGAGATTGCGTTTTGCCTTTAGCGTGTTGAAATAGTGGTAACTTGATCCACCCCGGGCCTGCAATTTTACAATCTCCTTCGCTGTCTGACGTTGCCAAACTACAGGTTTGACCAGTACCGGACGACCCAACATCACATCAATAAGTTGGCGAACTCTCAAACAGCGCCGATTCCAATCCCACATGTCGTCCCACTTATCGGTGTACTTCTTGGACTCCTTTGGATGTTGGCTTAGGTGAGGTCGTAACAAAGAGAGCGCCGCACTCGCTACGTAGGTCATCGCCGTCACCTCCCGTATGTCGCTCCAATTTCCGCGGGGATCCTCCTCCTCCTCCGCTATGGGTGCGGGAGGTGACTCTGGCACCTTCGGGACATCCCCGTCAGCTTCTGACGCTTTTTTCGGCTTCTCCAATTCGAAAGACTTGACGCCGTCCAGGCGAAATGAAACTGCTTTCGTATTAGAGGCCCGGTTATCAAGGGTAAACTCCTTCGCTGCTCGTGCCGTCAGCGTGACGAGTAACGCCTCGTGCTTGTTTGCAGGCAGCGTAAGGAATGACGACGTCGGATCTTTCCATGAAGCGACGACCGCTGGTCGGGAAGTCTCATCCTTTGCTGTAGCTGCAGATGGTGAGAAAAGGGAACTCGCCGGTCTCGATGCATTAGCCGCGCCGTAAGAAGTCACCGTGAGCACGCCCGTTCCGGGATCATCGGCGAGTACACTCGCGTAACGAGCCGGCCACCGTTGAGCCAATTGTGGGCCATCGAGCAGCAACGCCAAAACCAGCGTTGGTCCAACGCCCCTGATGAGTTCTGACACGGGCTCGATCCTGGCGAGGTCCTCACAAATGAGCGGGCACAAAACCAACCATGGCGTCGGCGCATAAAACGTCAGCCGGCGTTGCCCCACAATATTCCGCTCAAAAAGAGGCCGAGCAGTGCTGAGATGACCCTGCAAACCGTACTGCCGGATTTGGTGTTCGTCTAATTGCCAGCGGTGATGCTTTTGTTGCTTAAGCTCATACCACTTACCTGCAAAGTGAGTGGCTAGTCGGAGTTCATTGTAGACAAGTCCTCTCTCGTCCGTTCTTGAGACTCCGGCTACTACGACGGGCATAAATCGCGGGTCACCTGACCCAAAGCTCTTAGAGAGTAGCTTTAACAAGTCGAAGTAGGTCTTTTCGTGGAAAGCCGTTTCGGTAAATACGAGGAAATGGGGAGCGATGCCGCCATCGCGAACGTCTTTGATCAATCTTACGGCTCTGTCAAAATCCTTCCACTCGCCTGGCTCATAGGTGAAGTAACCCACGCTTTCAAAGTGCTCGGTATCACCCTTGAAGCTATTGGGATCGAAATCGAAAGGATACGGTATGTAAAGGATGTTAAGCGTGTTTTCATCAAAATTCGCCCAAGGGAAACTGCGCCACATCACTTCAACTTCGCAGTCATGGTAAGTCAGATTGTGTGAGAGGTTCCTCAGCGTGAGCCCCTTCTGCGGCGTGCGCATTTTGGGAAGCACGACACCGAAGAACTTTGGAGCGGTGGACAGCGAACCGCGCAACGCCAGCAGCACATTCGCAAAACCATCGAACACCGCCGACTCATGTGTTGAACGGCGAGGCATGCCAACGGCACCAGACGCCGCGTCAGCCAGAATATGCAGACCGATTATCGCTTCAATGAATCGAGCCGCCTCATTCCGCTCAGCAGGCCCTCCAGGTTGATTAGACGTATCCGCCTTGACGCCTACGGCGAGCAAATTTTGATCAGCCAAATAACCATCGGCGTCTCTTAGCTGTACGATGTCGCGAATGAATGCGTCCAGAAGATTATCGCAAGCGTCAGGCTGCCGGTCGGCGCCAGTCGGCTCGCCCTCGAATGGCAAAGCCTGGCCCTCGAGGCGACGTCTTTCACATCGGTCCTTGATTCGTTCTCTTAACCTTTCCCACAGCTTCTTATCGGCAAAAATCTGGTAGTTTGACCTTTTCCCCTTATTGAATTCCTTGTCATTTAGCGCCTCTTCAAGGTCGACTGGTTCGAGAATGTGTCGACTGATCACGCTACGCCAAGCTTCTGCATGCGCCTCGACGCGCTGGGGCCAATCGAGTCGTAGCCACAGATGTTTGCCGACTGTGCTGTCGGGACCTACGATCAAGCGATAGGCCCCCGTTCGCATCAACACCGATGAAGTAAGAGCAAAGACATCGGGAGGCCACCAGACCAATTGCCGCAGTCGGCTCTCAAAGGCTGAGTGGCCCCCAATCAAGTTCTCCTCGTTAGCTTGGATGGCGCTCGATCGATCGAGTCCGTCTTCATAGTCTCCAAATGACAAGACAAAGAACCAAGCGACCAGAGAGCGCAAACTGCTGGGGCGTGGCGCGTCAACCGACTTTCCGCGGTTTTTTAGCATATTGTTCACAAAGTCTAAGTGGCGAAGCACGCCGCAAAGCCCTTTGCTAATCGAAAGAGGTTGTGAGCTTCTGCGGTTTTGAGTCGAGTCTTTGGGTACCGCTAGACCGGCGCAGTCTACACTCGTATATCGAAACAGGCAAGGAAAGACACGAGGCAGCTTGGACTTTTCAGAGGGTCAAAATCTTCAGATCTGGTTTGCCGACCACTGTGAGTTGGAGGCGTCTCGGAGACGAAACCGTCCCCCAAACGTCCCCCAGCGATACACAAATCAGGCAACACATGCACGGTATGCAGCGCATGCACGCACATTTTTTCTGAGCGATTTTGTAAGTGTTGAAAATAAAGGATTGAAAATTCAGATTCCCAAGCTGAAAGTTGCGAGTTCGATCCTCGTCGCCCGCTCCATTTTCCCTCAGTAAGATTCTTAAACTCGATTTTCAAAAGCTATAGACCCTCTAGAAACGTACCGCAAAATCTGTCTGCGTAAGTGTCAGTCTCCAGAGATGACACTCGCGACGGATTCTAATTTTGTTGCGCAGCTATTCACCTCGCCTACTAAGTTCTACCAACCAGTACCTATACGCACCCTCACACGCCCGAACGACAGCGCCAGCACCTCATAATCAAGTTTCTAATACCCCGACTACTATCGCCGGACAGAACCTGTTCACCGCGGATCACCAACCGCGAAGACTTGTATATGTGTGATAGCGCACAGACCCCCTAATTGCCGTTATTCTAATCTCCTACTCCTAAAAAAGGTTTAGCTGCAATCCGTCTCGCCTCCGCGAGGCATTCACAATCCTAGCGGGAAGCCAAGAAGTGCGACGGTTGTTCCCCGACTGGAGGTTCGTTGATGCCCAGCGGTTTGGCAAAGAACGACGTCGAACAAGCCCCCAGCGAAAAAAGCAAAAGTCTTGAATCCATGGTTTCACCGCCTCAGGGCGTCGGTGCGATCAGAGGGATTCGCGAGAAATTCACGACGAATTCCGTGACAGGCACCGGGGGGATGACGGTTCCGTCAGGAACCAGTGCCGGCCGTTCTGGGTTTGGCCTGCGACTGTCGCTGGCTTACGACTCCGGTATGGCGTTGGTCCGTTTGGGTTCGGCTGCCAGCCATTCTTCACAAGACCTACAAAGGATTACCACAGTACCGCGATGCCGACGCGGCGGACATCTCTCTTCTCTTCGGCGCGTAAGGACTGTTTTCCAACCGGACGACAGCGGACGGACAAGACTATCGCGAACAGCACGATGATTTCAGGCCGACCAATGATTTTTAGAACGATACGACTACGAAAGGACAGCGAGATCATGAAAACGAGAAAAGAGATAGCGATGAAGAAAGTAGTTCGCAACTGGCAAGCATTGATCCTCTGCGTCCTGCTGCTTACATGCCCCCTCGTCAGAGCGAGCGCTCCTGTAGCTATGCCCGACCAGATGTTCAGCAATGATGAATTGGATCAATTGCTGGCACCGATCGCGCTTTATCCGGATCCCTTGCTGGCGCAAGTGGTTCCGGCGGCCACGTTTTTCGAACAAGTTGGAAGAAGCAAATCGGGTTCTGGGCGGACGATCGGACGATAACGCGATCTCAAATCAAAGCTGGGACGTCAGTGTTAAGTCAGTGGCCCACTATCCACAGGTACTCCAGAAGATGGTGCAGGATCGCGATTGGACGATTGCGCTCGGCCAGGCCTACGTCAATCAATCAACCGCGATTAAGAAAGAGGATTTGGGCGATATCTTTGATCCGCTTACACGGGGACTTGGGCAAGATCACAGCGGGGCGGGCCTCGGCCTTGGATTGTACATTGTGCGCGAAATTGCCCAGGCACATGGGGGCGAAGTGAAAGTGCAATCCGACAACGAGAAAACCGTGTTCGAAGTGCGCCTGCCACGGCGCAATTAGAACAACGGTTCCTCGGTTTGCGTTATTTGGTTGAATCGTCCCGGGCCAACGTGAACTTCACTACGTCTTGCTTGGAATGTTCAATACCTGCCCAATCTGAATCTTGTCTGGATCTTTTAGCGCTTCGCGATTCGCGTAGAAGATTCGCATGTACTCGCTCGCATCGCCGTAGAACTGCTTACTGATTTTCGACAAGTTATCACCAGACTTAACCGTATAGGTTTGTCCGCCCTGTCCCGAACCACCGCCAACCGCGGCAGCCATCGCGTTCACGGTAATGTCCGCGGTTATGTCGTCTGCGTTGGGGTTCACCAACTTGATCTGATCCCAGATTTTGTTTTTCGCGTCTTCTGAAGGTGCAGTAGCTCTGATAAAGAGCTTGTTGTCCTGCACATGCAGATTCTGAAACTGTATTTGTTGTTGATCGGCTGCATTAAGTACCGATTGGTATTTTTGCTTCAGTTCAGTGAAGCGCTGCTCATGATTAGGTTGCTGCTGAGCTTCAGAAGCCCCGCTTCCGAACATTTTGTCAAAGAGTCCCATATTCATAATCTCCCGTGTACTAAACATTTTCTTACAGGAGCGATAAGAGCAATGACCATGCCGCTGAACGCCAGTTGTGCGGCGTCGGGGATCGCCGGCAGGCAGGGCCACTCCATTGCCTCAACCAGCGACTCACCCGTGCGGTCCACTCCTCTTTCATTTCCGCGTTGAACTGCGAACCTGCGTGCGCCCCCATAGTCTTCAACTGCTCCCAGTTTCGTTTCGAGTGTCTGACATGAAATTTGGTTGAGTTTGTTTTCATCCAGCCGCTAACGTGAATCCAGTGCGGCGGCGTTGTTCCATTCCCACAACGAGTGTACGTGTACGCTGCACGCGAAACCTGCGGTGACGCGATTCAACACATCCCTGATGACAAGCGGCGAGTCCCAAACGAATGAACGGCTGTTGCCCCGAGCGCGACCCGACTTGCCTAAGAACTCCAGAGCGAACGTCTCAGCCGCGTAGCTGTGACATATTTGTAGAACAACGCTGCTCAATGAATTCCAGCTCCGGAGGAGCGGCTCATTCTGTCGCCCATAAATGGGCTGCGCCACCCCATAAAGTTAATTCCGCGAGGCCCTATTTGCCGCAGATCGTGCGATTGCGAGGCGACGGCATCGTTGTTGCAATGATCGTTTTCTCAAACAAACGTCATTTCAGGAAAGAGGCAACATGAAAAGGAAAGCGACTGGTGAGCCATTGAACACTGCTGAAACCGTTGAACTGCTTTATCAGGCTCTGGAAACAGAAAAGGGCGGAGTCCAGATCTACACGACTGCACTTCGCTGTGCCGTCAACGAAGACCTCAGGAAAGAATGGACCGAATATCTCGAACAGACCAAACAGCACGTGCAAATAGTTGCCGGCGTTTTGCGGCAGATGAACTTAGACGTGGACACTGAAACGCCCGGCCGCAAGATCGTGCGTCACATCGGTGAGTCGCTCGTGAAAGCGATGGAGATGGCCCTGCGCGGACCGGACTTGCGAGCTGCGCAGTTGGTAGCGGCGGAATGCGTCACGCTGGCTGAAACCAAAGATCACCTGAATTGGGAGTTGATAGGCGAGTTGGCGAAGAACGCGAGTGGGGAGCTAAACGCCGCTCTCAAAGAAGCGCATGATCAGGTCGAGCCCGAGGAAGATGAACATCTGTATCACACGCAGGGATGGACCCGTGAGTTATGGATCGAGACGTTGGGAATGCCCGCGGTGCTGCCGCCTCCCGAAGAAACGAAGGACGTAAAAACGGCTATCGAGGCAGCCCGAGCGAAGGAAAGCCGAAAAGCCAAAGCAAAATCCGCCTAACCAGGAGATTTCACACTAAGAAAGAATTCGAACATTGAGATAAAACTATGCCCACAGGAAAGAAAACTACGCGCACTAAACCGCAACCGAAACCGAACCGCCGGCCCGAGCTTCCGGACAATGACGACAAGCAGGCCGACCTGCAGAAAAATGCCGAAGACAGCGGCGGAGAATTTCTCACCACCAATCAAGGCGTTCGCGTCAACGATAACCAGAATTCGCTGAAGACGGGAGATCGTGGCCCGACCCTGCTCGAGGATTTCATCCTTCGAGAGAAAATCACTCATTTCGACCACGAGAGAATTCCCGAGCGAGTGGTGCACGCGCGGGGCTCGGCGGCTCATGGCCAGTTTCAGGTTTATGAATCGATGGCCGAATACACCAGGGCCGCTTTTCTACAGGACCCGGCAGAAAAAACACCGGTGTTCGTGCGTTTCTCAACCGTTGCGGGTTCCCGAGGTTCGACAGACCTCGCGCGTGACGTGCGGGGTTTCGCCGTGAAGTTCTATACACAGGAAGGCAACTTCGATCTGGTCGGTAATAACATCCCGGTTTTTTTCATTCAGGACGCAATGAAGTTTCCCGATCTGGTTCATGCGGTCAAACCTGAACCGCACAACGAAATTCCGCAAGCTGCTTCGGCGCATGACACGTTCTGGGACTTTATCTCATTGATGCCTGAATCCATGCACATGATCATGTGGGTGATGTCGGATCGAGCGATTCCTCGTAGCCTGCGGATGATGGAAGGTTTTGGCGTTCACACTTTTCGCTTCATCAACGAACGCGGCAAGGCTCGATTCGTAAAGTTTCATTGGAAGCCGTTGCTCGGATTGCATTCCGTTCTCTGGGACGAGGCGCAGAAGATTTCGGGTAAAGATCCCGACTTCCATCGACGCGACTTGTGGGAAGCGATCGAGAACGGCGACTTTCCTGAGTGGGAGTTGGGCGTCCAGATTGTCGAAGAGAGAGACGAACATAAGTTTCCCTTCGATCTTCTTGATCCAACGAAGATTATTCCCGAAGAATTGGTCCCGGTGCGTCGCATCGGAAAGCTCACGCTCAACCGCAATCCAGACAACTTTTTTGCTGAAACCGAGCAGGTCGCCTTTCACGTAGCCAACATAGTTCCGGGTCTCGACTTCACCAACGATCCGCTAATGCAGGGCCGGCTGTTTTCTTATCTCGACACGCAGTTAATTCGTTTGGGCGGTCCTAACTTTCACGAGATTCCAATCAATCGGCCCATTGCGCCGGCTCATAATAATCAGCGCGACGGCTACATGCGTCAGACCGTGAATCGCGGTCAGACTAGTTACGAGCCCAACTCGCTGCGAGGCGGATGTCCGTTCCAGGCGGGCGTGGACATGAGCGGCTTTGCCAGTTATGCCGAGCGAATCGACGCTCAAAAGATTCGGCAGCGCAGCCCGAGTTTCCATGATCACTTCAGCCAGGCAACGCTCTTCTATAACAGCCAGTCTGAGGTCGAGAAGAATCACATCATCCGGGCATTGCGTTTTGAACTTGGAAAACTCGAAACGCCTTCAATTCGTGAACGCATGTTGGGAATGCTGGCCCAGGTTGACGGCGGACTGGCAAAGAGTGTTGCCGATGGCCTCGGTCTCAAGGTGCCGCGCAAACTCGAGAAACCGCTCAACATGAGTGTGCCGGCTGACGTCGATCCTAAAAAGGTCCAGCCAAAGCGCGTGGAGCAAGGCATCGACGCGTCACCGGCCTTGCGCCAAATCGACAATCCCAACTTTCCCGGAGATACGATCAAGACCCGCAAAATCGCGGTGCTCCTGGCGGACGGCTTTGACGATCAGGCGGTAGCGGAAATGAGTAAAGCCCTGCTTACCGCCGGCGCAGCTGCAAAATTGATCGCGCCACGTTTGGGTGTCGTCACCGGCGCGAACGGTACTGAGTTGAAAGTGGACTTCAGCTTCCTGACGGCAGCGTCTGTCCTCTTCGATGCAGTCTACGTTCCCGGTGGAGAAGCGAGTATTACCGCGTTGACTGGTGAACAGGACGCGCTGGAGTTCGTACAGGAATCTTTCAAGCACCTCAAGACGATTGCCGCATCCGGGGAGGGCACAGACTTTCTAAACACCGCGCTCGCCGGCAAAGAGACGGGCGAGGATCCCGGATTGATTGCCGGACGCGATCAGTCGATCGATACGACGGCGAATCAGTTCATTAAAGCAATCGCCAGACATAAACATTGGGGACGCGAACAGATCACGATGCCGCTGTGAAAGCAAAAGAAAAACAAGATTAGGAAAGGATCAAAATGGCAACGAAGAAGAAAACCACCAAAAAGAAAACACCTGCCAGGGGAGTGAAGAAGTCCGCCTCCAAGGCTACGAAGAAAACCACCAGGACTGCAAAGAAGTCAGGAAAATCAGGCAAATCGCGCTCGGCGAAAGGAATCCTCACTCAGGCGAAGGAAGCTTTCGGTAAAGTTCTCACCGGCGCAGCCTCGGGCGCGGCCAAAGGAGCGGTCGAAGGTGTCGTCGACGCTAGCGGCGCTAAGGAAACGGACTCAGCCAGTAAAGGGTCGAGCAAGGCCAAAACTAAAACGGCCGCGAAAAAATAGCGCATAACATTCGATAACCAATTCACTTCGATATCTGACTCGAAGGTGTCTGGCAAATGCTTTATGGACCTGCTAAATGCTATTCAATGGCCGGCGATGCTGGTAACGGTCATCGCGGCCTGGATGATCGCCTCACAAAAGAAGTTCAAACGGAATTGGGGCTTCTGGCTCTTTCTTTTGAGCAATCTTTTATGGATCGTTTGGGGTCTGCATGACCACGCGTATGCCCTAATCTTTCTGCAAGTGGCTCTTGCCTTTCTGAACATCAGGGGAACCGTGAAGACCTCTTCGGCGAGCTGAACCAGGGCTGGGACGTGCTTTCGATGTAGTGGAGTATTTCTAGTGGATAAGGTAACGCGTAAGCATGGTTAAGAGTTTCGGCACGTCAACAGGCTTTGGCAGGAAATCCGTGCAGCCCGCCAGGATAGCTTTCCCGCGCCACTCCCAACGGTTATAGGCAGTGCAGGCTATGATCGGGATCGTGGCCAATCGGGAGTTCTGCCTGATCTTCCTGGTGCACTGACAGCCGTCCATGAGGGGCATGCTCATATCCATGAGGATAGCGTCAGGTTCATATTGCCGGGCTGCTTCCAGGCCGTCGAAACCATTCTCCGCCTCGATGACGCGATAACCCACGCCCTCTAATGTAATTCTTAGTATTTCACGAGTATCGCGATCGTCTTCAACTATGAGGACGGTGAGGTCGTCGCTCTTAGTTTCAGTTTTGACCTGCATGAGTTCTGAGGAAATCGGAAGCTTGGCTTGCGTTATTCTCCCGCTACTTTTCGCATCGAGCGCTCAAGCACAGCATCTACATCAAGATGGCCGTTCACGGTGAGCGGGGTCGAAGCGCGACTGACTTTCTCAGCAGGAATATAGGGCTCTACGGCCTGCTGACTGCGCTCAATTTTGAGGTCATCGCCGCTGACGTCAGTCGCATCTTCGTGTGGTATGTTTCTGGTTGCTTGTCGCACCGGTTAGGTTTCCTCTGCTCCTCAGCCAGCTTTGGCTTGCCCATTCGGTTTGGCCGGCAAAGCTCTTTCGAGCCAACTGCCGACCCAGGTAATTACTGCAGGTAAAAGGACCTCTTGCGCCTTCGTTGAGATCTCATCAACGAAACGATTCCCGATTACACCAGCCTCGCTTTTTACTCGATCGTAAGCAGGTGTCTCCTTAATTCGCTGCATCAGTCCGGAACCAGATTCTTTTTCCGCTCCCTTCTGAGGTGCTCTACCGGCATCGCTTACCAAAGCTGCTCGAGTGTTAATGGCTCGGCCATTCTCGCGCGGTAGTGAGATTTTGGGTGGGCCTTTAACCACTGCGGCAACGCCGTAACCGACTATGAAGCCGGCGCCTAGCGCACCCGCACTCCAGGCCACGGGACGCCTCTTGACTTGTTCGTGCCAATCGAGCGTTTGGGAAACCGATTCCTTAACAGTTTCGTATTGATTCACTACCGTATCCTTTATTTCGTCGACAGTATGCGAGATTGATTCGCGAGCCGCTTCCATTCGGTGTTGCAGTTCATCTTTGGATGAGTCCTCATCCGGTTTTGATAATGGACCTGATGGCTCGTTCGAGCGCACCAGTCCTAAAGTTCCTTCTTCAACCATTCCTTGTCCTTTCTGAATTCGTCCACCGTCCTATTCGGGACGAGGCTCTGTTTGGATAAGCGCCCTTTCATTACCAAAGCAACGATGGTCCCAATGAGTAAGTAAGCTGCGCCCATGATGAGGAAACCCAGACCGTGCCTTCCGGCCTGAGAAAGATTCGTATTCTCCAGGAGAGTTGAGATGCCTAGTGCCGCCGCGACGCTGGCCAGGGCAAAGCCAATCAGCGCAATCATCGCGGCGACGGCAATTCCAATACCGGCCTGGAGAAAAGCATTTACGTCCTCTTTAACTTCGACTTTCAGCAGACTCATCTTCGTGTCGAAGAGCTGCGTGACGTCGTCGCCGAGACGCGTTAATAGTACGGGCAGATTTTCCATTTCCGTCGGCTGCCCCGACCGTCTATTTATCGCTGTACCAGGTGTTGCCATTGCCTTCTCCTCTTAGAGTTCAGCTGTCCTTTATTCAACTCCCCGTATCAGCGTCGGCCGCGAACGAGTAGTCCGAGGAGGACGCCGGCTCCGGCGGCAACCAGAATCGCCTGGCCTGGATTTTGACGCGCAAAGTCTTTAGCCTTTTCCGCTAATCCCCCGAGGTCATCCGTCGCGAAGTCCTTTATTTTTCCGCCGACGGTATTGACCTTGTCGCCTAAGTAATCCCTGGCCTGGGTCACCACTTCAGCAATCTTGTCTGTCGCCGTGTTAAGGCCCTTGCCGGTATCGTTTTCTCCGTGCGAAAGCCCGCCGTTGTCGCCCTGACTCCACGCCGTTTGGTTGTTCTCGGTCGTCAGTTGCGTACCTGTCAAATTATCTGTCATGGAATTCTCCTTAAATCTAATTTCAGTCTTTGGATAAAAGCGTGAGGGTACGAGCAATCGGTATGCCTTGAATTGGATTAGTTCTGCGTTGATGAATTCGTTGGCCGCTCACACGGCTACCAGCGAAAAGGGTACGTCTCTTATTTTTGTAGGTCGAGAAACATACAAAAATTAGCTTTTGCGATTCTTGAAACGATTCGCGTGAGGGCCCTCGCTCGTCGCCAGGGTGCGTGAAATGGCTATCTGATCACACGGCTGCCCGCTCATGCCAACAGCGGCATACCTGTTGCTCTAGATAGTTGTTCTAGAAAGTCGCTGAATCGATAACTATACAGTTAGAGAGGCCTTTTGAATTCATCAAAGACGGAGTCAAAGGCCAATCATAAAACAAGATGCCCGCAGTTCATGGTGCGTCTTGCGGCTACGAAACAATTATCTGAAAGACAAGGAGCAATAATTAATGTCAGAAACAGCAGCAACAACCAAAACAAAAACAGGAATGGTCACGGGACTCTTTCCGGACAGAGAGAGCGCGGAGAGCGCTTACGGATCGGTCACCAGCAGAGGCTACACACAGGACGACGTCAACCTGGTCATGTCAGACGATACCAGGAACAAACACTTCGCCGTCGATAACAGAGAAACGGAACTCGGTAATAAGGCCCTTAAAGGCGCGGGCACGGGCGCTGGGATTGGCGGCGCGGTAGGTGCGACGCTGGCTGCGATTGCAGCTATCGGGACGACTCTGGCGTTGCCGGGCTTGGGCTTACTCATCGCCGGTCCACTGGCTGCGGGAATCGCAGGAGCAGGAGTCGGGGGTGCAACCGGCGGCTTGATTGGTCTTCTCGTCGGCGCCGGTATTCCTGAAGAACGCGTCAAAGACTACGAAGAGGGGATCAAGAAGGGCGGGATCCTGATGGGCGTAACACCGCGCACACCGGAAGATGCCGAGTACTTTGAGCAGGATTGGAAGAAGAATCGCGGTGAAGCGGTCTACCGCTAAGTCTGGCCTCCAGAGACAAGGAAAAACAAAACATGAAACGAACTCTAGGGTTAGTCTTTCTGGCGGCGATTCTCGGATTACTCGGCGCGTGTAGCACCGTGGAAACCAATGCCAATAGGAATCTGAACGCGAATAACGCGCCTGCGAATGTAGGCGTGGTTACGAATAACAACGGAAACAAGAACACCGCCGGTGTCAATAGCATTGACAACGGAAATAGCAATCACAATGCCAACTCTGGAAATGTGAACGCCAACAAATAGTCAGAGCTCCCTCCGGTGAGCACTGCTTATCGAGAGAGTAATGGACGAAGATTGCGGCAGGCCCTCGCCTGCCGTTTTCAATTGGAGACGGAAGCCAAACTGGTTAAGGAATCCCGATCAAAGAAACTTCCGTCGCCGTTTAAGTGCGGCGAGCAGCTAACATTAGAAAGCGATTTAGAATATGGATCCGCTGAATACCATTAATGACGTGTAGAACACACCAAGCACATCATGCATTAGCAAATTCTCTGGGGGTTATTGTAAGCGTTGAAAACAAAGGCTTGCTCGGTTACATTCCCAAGCTGATACTCCGGCCCAACTTCAAATCAAAACTGGGCATCGGCAATCCTGGCTCGCCTCTATGTGATTTCAACCAAATTTTCAGGCGTTCCAACAATCTTTTCGGAGCCTGCTTTATTGTTTTCACCGAGGCCGAAGATGACTGGCTAGGCACCGAATCGGAGCGGGCTGTCGCGGATGGAAAGAAATTCAG
>Ga0070694_100000502_pt1 | contig 21514 bp, 12 predicted proteins | sample KBSK1251metaG_FD_65470 | JGI IMG/M metagenome (GOLD analysis project Ga0070694, IMG submission 65470) | Corn, switchgrass and miscanthus rhizosphere microbial communities from Kellogg Biological Station, Michigan, USA - KBS K1-25-1 metaG | ecosystem: Host-associated > Plants > Roots >... | reverse complement strand
CGGAAAAGTCATTAGTCATGACCGCACCCCGAAGGGGTGCCAGACGTCAGGTCAACGTAAAAGATCTTTACAGCGAAGGATCTGGCACCCCTCCGGGGTGCGACCCAATTAATATCGCATCCCGGTGGTCTCCGAGGACTCCGACCACCGGCTACTTTCTTTGCAACCCTTCGGGTTGCTGAGGTGAGTCAACTATATAGTTACCCTCCCACGGCTTTTCAACTTGCCTCAACTGCACCGAACCTTTAGGCTAACGCCACTGAGTGATGATTCATTCAGTTTCAATTTATGGCCCTGAAACCTGCACGAAATGGATCAAAAGCCAAGCGCGAGCTGATTCTGCGAGCTGCCACCAAGGTGTTTGCCCGCAACGGTTATTTCAATTCCAAGGTCGCGGACATCGCCCGCGCGGCCGATGTTGCCGACGGCACGGTGTATCTCTACTTCAAAAGCAAAGAAGAGATTCTGCACTCGATCTTCGATCAGAACATGGCTGACGCGATCGAGTCCGGCCGCGAACTGATTAAAAACGCCTCTGACCCGCGCGAGCAGTTGCGGCGGATTGCGCAACTTCATCTGCAACGTCTGGGGGCCGATCGCGATCTCGCGGTTGTGTTTCAGGTCGAGCTGCGCGGCTCGACGAAATTCATGGAGGAATTCTCGGCGGCCGGATTCGCGGAATATCTGAACCTGCTTTGCAAGATTTTTCAGGAAGGCCAGCGGAGCGGCGTCTTTCGCAAGGAATTGAATCCGAAGATCGCCGCCAAGATGCTTTTTGGCGCGCTCGATGAAATGGCCACGAACTGGATCATTTCCAAGCGACATTACAAGCTGGAGCCGATGGCCGATCTGGTGATGGATGTTTTTCTTAATGGCGTGAGTTCGTGATTATCAATGTTCGACAAACTTCAGTTTGTCGTTAATCATCGCTGAAGACTCGTATGATTGAGACTGCCGACAAACTAGAGTTTGTCGAACATGATCGTGTTCCGCTCGATCCGAACAAACCCACGACGCTCGTGGAGATCTACGAGTCCGTCGTTCGCGATCATCCCAAGCCAGACAATCTGAATTACAAACGCGATGGCGTGTGGCGGGCGCTTTCTGCTGCCGACATGCTCGGCCGGGCGCGTCGCCTGGCACTCGGTTTGTACTCGCTCGGTTTGCGCAAAGGCGATCGGGTCGCGCTTTTGTCTGAGAGTTGTGTCGAGTGGGTGCTGGCAGATCAGGGTTGCATCCTGATGGGGGCGATCTCAGTTCCTATCTATCCGACTTTGAGCCCCGATCAAGTCAAGTACATCATCAACGATTGCGCGGCGCGAGCCATTTTCATTTCCACTGGAGAAAAACTCTCAGAGCTGGAAGCGACGCTGAAAGATTGCCCGTCGATTGAGAGCGTTATCATCTTTGATTCCGATGTCGAGCCACACACCGGCCTCATCGCCTTGCCGGAACTTGAATCGCGAGGACGCGTCATTGAGGCCGAGAATTCACAACTCATCAGCGAGCTGGCGCGGGCCGCTAAACCAGAAGACCTCGCCACAATTATTTATACGTCCGGCACCACGGGTGAACCGAAGGGCGTGATGCTGACTCATGCGAACATGGTTTCGAATCTGATTGATTCGTCGAACCATCTGGAATTCGGTGAAAGCGATTCCGCGCTGTCGGTGCTGCCGCTATCGCATGTGTTCGAGCGGCAGGCCATGAATATGTATCTGCATCACGGCATGAGCGCCTACTTCGGATCGCTGGACACACTCGGCGAACACCTGCGCGAAGTACATCCGACTGTGCTGGTTGGCGTGCCCCGCATTTACGAAAAGATTCTCGCGCGCGTTCAGGACCGCGGGGCGGCGAAGGGAAAGCTGAACGGCGCGCTGGTTAACTGGGCCATCGAAGTCGGCCAGAGTTGGGCGCAACTCAAAGCCGAGCATAAAGCGATTCCGATCGGGCTCGCGTTGAAACATAAACTTGCAGATTTACTAATCTTCGAGAAGCTGCGCAAAGCCATGGGGGGACGGATACGTATTCTGGTCTCCGGCAGTGCACCGATTTCTGATGAGGTGGCGCTGGCGTTTTTAGGCGCCGGCTTGCCGATCGTCCAGGGTTACGGTTTGACGGAAGCTTCACCCGTGATCACCGCAGGCCAGATCAATGACAATCGGATTGGCACTGCGGGCAAGCCCATTCGTAACGTTGAAGTGCGCATTGCCGCCGACGGCGAGATCGAAACGCGCGGCCCGCAGGTAATGCGGGGCTATTGGAATAAGCCGGACGAGACCCGGGCTATGTTCACTGAAGATGGCTGGATGCGCACCGGAGATATCGGCCATCTCGACGAAGGCGGTTACCTCACGATCACGGATCGGAAAAAGGAGTTGTTGAAAACTTCCGGCGGCAAATACATCGCCCCGCAACCAATTGAGCAGCTCATCAAAGGCTCGCGTTTCGTTAATCAGGTTGTGGTCATCGGCGACGGTCGCAATTTTCCGGCAGCGCTGATTGTGCCTGACTGGGAGTTGCTTGAGTCTTACGCAAAATTGAAAGGCCTGGATTTGCACACGCGCGCAGAGTTCTGCCGCCACCCGCGCATCATCGATCTGCTCGAACGACAGATTGCCGCGCGCACAGTGAAGCTGGCTCAGTTCGAAAAGATCAAGCGCATCGCGCTGTTGGATCAAGAGTTCACGGCGGAAAGCGGCGAGTTGACGCCGACGCTAAAAGTGAAGCGACGGGTGATTGATCAGAAGTACCGCGATGTGATCGATGGGATTTACAGCGGCGCAGGTGGCACAGACTTTAGTCTGTGATCGTTTACTGTGTCTCGCTCGTGAATCGCGTGCAGATACGCGCTTTGGGGTCACAGACTGAAGTCTGTGCCACTTAGAACGACTCACGCACTTTGATATCAAACCCGGCCAGGATTTTGTCGGCGGCTTCAATTGCAGCTTGCTTAATTGAATACTCGGAGAAATTGGGGCCGCCTTTCGTGGTTGGCAGGGAATTTCCACCGCGGCCGCTTTGATAAATGTGTCGTTGCGTTCGGCCCGAGCGCTTGATTTTCCCGGTCACCGGCTCAACCACGGTGTATTCGACAAACAACTCGTCCTGTTCCGGTTTGATTTTTTGTCCTGACTCTGCAAAAAGGCTCTTCACTTCCAGGCTGACCACCCAACGGGTCGTTTCTTCCCGCGCGGCTTTGACGGCTGCTGAACGATTCATACTGTTGCCACCAGAATTAACAAAAACGATCTCGGCGTCACTCAGACGCTTGATGCAATCAGCCAGAAGCGTGTCGTAGACGTAATACGGGGTGATGGTATATGAGTCGGCGCGATTGATTCCCACCAGCAATTGCAACCGGGATTCCGCGTCCGGTTTCTTCTCGGCGGTTTTTGCCGCGGTCGTAGATGGAGCCGTAGCTGTAGTCGTGGTTGATCCGGGGGTCGATCGCCGGCCGGATTGCGCCTGCGCGACACCCCAGGTCAGCAGGGCAATCGAAATCACTAAGAAAACTCGTCGCTTTCGCAGCATGGTCTTTGGCCCCGCATTCTAGCATTAATGGGATTTCTGGAAACCTTTGATGCAAATGGAATCGGCCGGGTGGTTCGACAAATTGCGGCAGACCCGACCGTCAGGGAGGGTGCCGAAAATCCCGAGCGCTGGCACCCTCCCTGACGGTCGGGTTTCCGATTCCGACGTGCCATCTATTAGACTCGACATTTCATGGATCAAAACTCAATTCGTTCACTCAGGATTACCTCGGTGCGCGGGCAGGGTCGCGACATTCGCTCGTTCGACCTGATGCCCGTCGACGCCACAGACTCACATAACGTGCATTTTATTCCCGGGCAGGTGGCGGTGCTCCAGGTCGCGAATGAAGAACCGGCTTATTTTGCATTCGCCGGCTCACCGGAAGACCGCGAGCTGGAAATTCTCGTGAAGCGAACGGTGGGCGCCAGTGTGGCTTTGTTCGACATGAAAGTTGGCGAGCAGGTTGATTTGTTGAGTGTGGCTGGACACGGCTTTGATCTGGACGCGCAACGCGGTCACGATTTGGTTTTCGTGGCGATGGGAACCGGCGTCGCGCCTTTGCGTTCAGCCCTGCGCCACGTCCTGAATCGCAAAGATGATTTTGCCCAGCTCATGGTCTTGTATGGCGCCCGCACTCCGGACGATTTTTGTTATCGAGACGAGACTGATGGTTGGGAAGATTTGGGCGTGGAACTGCGGCAGGTGATTTCCCGGCCGGGCGATCACGATTGGTCCGGGCCGACCGGATATGTTCAGTCGCTACTGGATCACGTTCTGCCGGAATTGAAATCGCCGGTAGCTTTGATTTGCGGATCGCGCGAGATGATCACGCAGACGCGTGACCGTCTGCAACAGATGGGTTTTGCGCCGGACAAGATTCTCACGAATTATTGAAAGGCTTATCCGCAGATTACACAGATTGAATAAGGGTCAGTACCGGGAGCGGTAGCGACCGGGTAAAGCATTGGTACTCGCGATCAATGGACCCGGTCGCTACCGCTCCCGGTACTGACTTCAACAATCTGCGGATGACTCTTTCAATTGGTGGCGCCGAATCCGTGTCGCTGTCTGCACAGCCGGCAGAAGCTCGGCGGTTCGAGATTGTCGAGTTGGTGCTTCACCGGCTTTACTGTCTTCAGATAAGCGAACATCGATTTCAGATCCTCGTCGCTAATCTTTCCATAGTAGTACCAGGGCATCGACGCACGTATAGGCCGGGCACCGACCTTTCCTGTGCGCAGAGCCTGAATGAAGGTAGCGTCATTGTAATAACCAATTCCCGACCCGGCCGGAGTAATGTTTGCCGACACCACGTCGCCCTTTGGCTCGTGCAGCAGAAATCCTCCTGCGAATTCCATCCCCGGAATCGGCTGACCCTTTTCCTGCGGGGTATGACAATCCGCGCAGGCCGCCATCCTGACCAAATAAGCACCGCTTTTCTCCGGCGTGGATTGATCCGGCGCCGGCACTGTGCTCACCGGTTGCGGCACGTTATTCATCAGGTATTTCAAAGGGAACGGCATCTTGGTCGTTGGCAATTGGTTCCGGACTGGAGGGACAGTGCGGAGATAGACGACGATCGAAGCAATATCCTCATCGGACATTTCGCGATAACTTTGGTATGGCATCATCGGAAACAGTGCGCGCCCGTCATGGCCAATGCCTTCGCGAATCGCGCGCGCCAGCGTGTCATCGTTCCAATTGCCGGCGCCGGTTTCCTTATCCGGCGTGATGTTCGGAGCCACCAGCCAGGGCAGATCCTGATCGGCCCAGATATGTCCTGCCCCTTCGCGGCCGGCGACAGGCGGCGCCCCGGGTTTGGACCAGTCAGGATCGCTATGACACCCAAAGCACCCGGTGACGCCGTCAACCAGATACTTACCGCGCATCAGGCGCGTCTGGGTGGCTTCAAATTTTCGATCAGTGACGGCGCGTTTCCTGGCGCCGATGATGGGACGCCAGCCAATTGTGAAAGTAATTCCGACCACGACGACGGTAATTATGATCAGGGCGACGAGTGCCAGCTTGTTCCAATTACGCCGAGCCATTAACAGTCTCCGGATAAAAGAATTAGTTAGAGCGATGAGCTGCCGGCGCACCCTGCGCACGGTTTGGAGGCGAAAAAGCCAAGGCCGGGTTCAACTCTATTATTTTCGCGGTACTCCTCAATTTGAATTACTTTTATGTAGCCCAGGCGTTTACGCCTGGGGAATGAAAGACGTAGTTTTCAAAAGCCCCATTAATGGGGCTTTGATAGCGACGGCTGTACCTCACCCAAGCGTAAAGAGGCTGTGTCAAAACTCGGAGTTCCAGCGCCAAGGGCGCGAAATGTAACAGCCTGGGCCATCGGCCCAGGTTGACGTAGTTGCAGGATCCAAGCGCTGAAAGCGCGAAATAACGGCCGCGCTACGAATCAGTGCTGTCTTCGTTTAACGATTCTATTTCGCGCCTTCAGCGCTTCTAAATCTCACTTTACGCTCACCTGGGGCGTTGCCCCAGGCTATTACATTTCGCGCCGTTGGCGCTCGGCGGATTGCGTTTTGACACAGCCTCTAAACGCCTGGGCTAGAGAAAAACTCTACGAGGAAATCAGGTCACCATTACTTTCGCTTGATGGTCGATTGCTTGGTTGAGCGCTGAATCTTTCTTAATTTCCGGACCCGATCCTCGGTATACGGCAGTGTCGAGTTCTCGAGCACCGCTAAGACCCAACGCTTTTCTTCGCGAACATAATTTCGAAAAAGGAAAACGATTTTCTCACCGAGAAATATTTCCCTGCGGATTCCTTTTTCGGCGCCATGATAGTACTCGACGGTTTGGCCTTTGCGAAACTTACCCTTAAACGGTTCGAGCACTTCACCAACCAGGTGCCAGTCCTCGTAACCACCGATGGTTTTGACGATCTCAGCTTCGCGAACGCGCACATGCGCGACCATTGCGACCTGGCGGTAATCACTTCGCAGATAAGATAAGGACGGCCAGTCATCGCCGTCCTGCGCCCGGGCCAACATCGGCACGGCAATCAGCACAACAAAACAAAGAATTATCGTTCGGGTACGCATGAGTTCTTCCTATGAACGGTGCTGAGTAAGCACAAGAGAGTCTCCGAATTTCGCGGCGTTAGAGTACCAACTTTAGTTGGGCTCTTCGCTGGCCGCAGAAAATGCCCGACTAAAGTCGGTACTCTGACGCCGCCTGCGAAAGTAAGACACTACCCAAGCTAAAGCTTGAACTCTGAACCGCGGTCGCGGACAAAATTCAGAATCGCCTGCGCGGCGCGTCTTGACGCGCCCGGCTCACCAATTTTCTTCATCACTTCTTTCAACTCGGCTCGCATCTCCGCGTTGCGCAGCGACTCTAATAAGGACAACAGTTCCAGCGCCAGACTCTCGCCGGTGAAATCATCCTGCATCAATTCAGTGGCAAGTCGCCGTCCGGCGATCAGGTTCACCAGGCCGAAATGCTCTGCGGTGATCAAATTACCGAGCGTGTGCCAGTTCAGAGCGGATTCCTTATAAACGATTACGGTGGGAATGCCCAAAAGCGCCGCCTCCAAAGTCGCCGTGCCGCTGGCGACGGCGGCGGCATCCGCAGCTGCCAGCGCATCGCGGGTCTGTTGGTGAATCACGGTCAGAGATTCTTTCATGTGCTGAACGGCTGCGCTGCGGTCGATGATTTTCTTTGCTTCGCTGACATCACGATTGGGCGCGACGACAATAACGAACTGGATGTCCTGCCGCCGGCGTTGAATCACCCCGGCCGCATCGAGCATCGGCGGCAGGATCCGGAAAACCTCTTTGTGCCGGCTGCCGGGCAACAACGCAACAATAGGACGAGTTGGATCGAGATTGTTGCGGCGGCAAAACTCTGTGCGATCGCATTGCGGCCGGACTTCACCGGTCAGCGGATGACCTACATACTCGACATTCGCAATGCCGCGGGCGGCGTACCACTCTTTTTCGAAGGGAAGAATCGACAACATCAAATCAACGTCGCGCTGAATGCTGCGAGCGCGATACGACCGCCAGGCCCACAATTGCGGACTGATGTAATAGATGACCGGGATGCCGCGGCGCCGGAGCCAACGCGCCAGGCGCAGGTTGAAGTCCGGCCAATCGACGAGCACCGCCGCGTCGGGTTGTTTTTGCGTGGTGGCACGTTTCAGTTCAGCGAAAGCGTTCCAGAATTTTGGCAGCGCGCGGCCGATTTCCCACAAGCCGAGGATTGATAACTCGTCCGCCTTGACGATCGATTCAACGCCGGCCTCGCGCATCTGTGCCCCGGTTGAGCCAAAGAACTCAAACTCGGTTTCGGGCGCCGCCTCGCGCAGCGCGCGCCCGAGCGCTGCTGCGTGGGCATCACCTGAGGCTTCACCGGCGACGATGAGAAGACGCAGTGTGTTCGGATTGGACATCGAATCGGTGGTAGGCACGCCTCTGGCGTGCTGCTCAAGAAACGACTAACTGTCAACGCAAGCACGCCAGAGGCGTGCGTACCGAACCGGTCGCTATCGCTCCCGGTACTGCATCAACTGCTGGCGAGCCCGGCAATAGCGTTCCTTGTCGCGCCTCGCGCGCGCATGTTAGCATCGCCGCATTCCGTTAGCGAAAACGGCGCGCCTGATGCGACTTCTTCGGGACTTCGCAGAGGGCGCGATTGATTATCGCCATGCGCGGAGGAAATGTTTCCCTCTTCCCGGCAGAGATGAGGGAGAACTATCAAGGATGCTCTCGCACAAAGTGAAGTACCCTCTTCCGCTGCTCGCGTGCATCGTGCTCGCTGGCGCTTTCGGTTTTCCCGCACACGCGCAGCAAACCAATCCGGTCGATCGCAAGGTCGAAAACCCGATCACCGATACGCCTTACGTCAATCCGCTGCAACAGGACCAGCCCGTGCGTCCGACGCCGGCAAAACCGCCAACGATTCAGGCCGGCGACGAACTGTCGGTTAGCTGCGCGCGCGAATCGTTCTCAGGCCCCAAAGAGAACCGCGTTTCGGTTTGTGAAGGAAACGTCGATGCGCGCATCGGCACTTATCGAGTGCAGGCCGACAAGGTCACCGTCTATGACGCGCGAAACCTGATAGTCGCCGACGGCAACGTTGTCTTTGATCAGGCAGAGCAGCAGCGCATTACCGGCAGTCACGCGGAATGGAATTACAAAACCAAGACCGGCTTCTTTGAAAACTCGACGGGGTACACCAATCAAACGAACGACGGCACGCGCATGTATTTCGTCGCCGATCGCGTTGAGAAAATCAGTCTCACTACTATCGTGCTGACCAACGCCGAAGTAACTGCTTGTGACGAAGAGAAACCGAAGTGGGCTTTCCGCGCCAGCCGGGCCACGATTAAGGCCGGCGATCGCGCGCGTTTCAGTTCGCCGACTTTCCGTCTTAAGAACTTCCCGCTGGTCTACCTGCCCTTTGCATCGCTTTCGTTGAAGCACCAGGACCGCGCCTCGGGTTTTCTGACGCCCACCTTCAGCGCTTCCGGGGAAAAAGGATTTCGGATCTCGGAAGCTTATTATTTGACGCTGGGGCGGTCAGCTGACTTCACTCTGCGTGGCGATCTGTTTTCGAAACGCGGCATCGGCATCGGCGGCGATCTACGAACGCGCGCCAACTCGCGATCGTTTTTCAACATGGGTTTTTATGCTGTGAAGGACCGCATGTTTGGGCCCGGCGTGGACGCCGATCATCCGGACCAGGGCGGTTCCAGTTTTTATGTCGATGCCGTGCATTACTTTCCCAATGGTTTTCTGGCGGCCGCAGACGTGAATATCACTTCGAGCCTGACGTTTCGGCAAGTGTTCTCGGACTCGATCCAGCAGGCAATCTCTCCGGAAGAACGCTCTCAGGTTTTTCTCAACAAAAACTACAGCGGCTACAGCTTTAATTTCAGAATGAATTCGCAAGCGACCAGCTTGCAAAACTCGCAGATTCGCATACGCGAGCTGCCCGGCTTTTCGCTGGAGCGGCGTTGGGCGCCGCTGTCGTGGTTCAAGAACCTTCCGATCTATTATTCGTTTGAAACCGCCGCCGAAGGAGTCAGCCGCAAGGAAACCGCGAGCAATGATCTGGTGTTTTTGGTTGACGCCGGACGTCCGCCGATTATCACGCCCTCGATTGTGCAGCGGCTGGATCTTCATCCCAACATCTCTCTGCCGCTCAATTTTGGCGGCTGGTCGGTAACTGCGACGGGAGGCGCGCGGGCTACCTACTACTCGAATTCGATCGATCCGCTCACCCAACTGGTTTCGCCCCGTGATGTGATCCGCGGTTACGGCGAATTTGAATTGGACGTGCGGCCGCCGGCCCTGGCGCGCAATTTTCATCACAGTGACGGCTCAGTCCGGTTTCGCCATGTCATCGAGCCTTATGTGATCTATCGTCTGGTCGCCGGGATAAACAACTTCGACCGGGTCATCCGCTTTGATTACCTCGATGCGATCGCTGACACCAACGAGATTGAGTATGGACTGGTGAATCGTTTTTTCACCAAACGATCGACCGAGAGTGTGGGCAAGAACGCAGCCCGTGAGACGCGCGAAAAGAAATCGCTGGCCACCCAGCCTTACGAGGCCTTGAGCATCACAATTCGTGGCAAGTACTTCTTTGATCCGTATTTCGGTGGCGCCCTGATTCCCGGTCGCCGCAATCAGTTCTGGCCGATCGACACGCTTTCGGGATTCACCTATGGAGCGGTGCCGCGCAAATTCTCGCCGGTCAATGTGGACGTTCGCTACCGGCCCAGTCAGCGTTTGTTTGCTGATTTTCGGGCGGACCTCGACACGAAAGGCGGCGGACTGCGGGCGATGTCGGCGACGTTTGGTTTGAATCGATCGCTGGTCGAAGCCTTCTCGACTTTCTATTACACCCGCGCGGTCGAATTGGTGCCTTCCCTTGCGCAGTATGCCAACGCCGCCGGAACCGAACCGGGCACGCTGCGCGGATCGCAGTGGAGTCCCGCCCTGTTTCTCGGGAACCGGGAGAAGGGATTGTTTGGCGGCGTGTCTCTGTTCTTTGATTTTCAGAAACATCCATTCGCCGGGAGCAATCGCGCACTGATTAGTTCCACCGCGACGCTGGGCTACACCTGGAAATGCTGCATGGTCACGGCCCAGGCCTTCGGCTTTAACGTGGGCGTGCGCAACGAGAACCGCTTCGTTTTTGCCTTCCGCCTGAACGGCATCGGCACGTTCGGAACTGAAAAAATTGGGCAGTGGGTGAGCAGGCAATAGGTCCGGGACGGAACGCCCGGCCTCCGGCTGCGCCTGAGTGAGCAAACCCAGGCACTCTCTGGAGTCGTGCGTACCTGCTATCGCCTGCGTGAGGTACTGATGCAGTTTGGAATAAATGTCCGACAAACTTCAGTTTGTCGCCAAGCTTCGACAAGCTAAAGCTTGTCGGACATCAAGCTGCATCACCACCCTTGCGCAGCAAGTCGTTGACAACGTCGCACGTCAATAATAGAGTTGGCATGCCTCTAAATCTGAGCTGCGTTTGGCGACTACAGACACCCGATTTACTTCTAAGCAAGCCTAGGAACCACGGATTTTCCCATATGAAACACAGAACCATAGCCACCGCTCTAATTCTATTTGTGCTCCTCTTCTTCATGATTTGGAGTTTCGGCTCTTCTGCCGCTAACCCCAACGAATCTGTGACGAAAGCGAATTCGCAATCCGAAAATGAAGCGAGCGAAGTCTCTCAGGAGAGGGAAGGCGAAGGGGGAGATGCCGACGCTGACCTGGGAAAATGGGGCTCGCGCATGAATCGGGAAGAATATCTTCGCGAGCGCAGTGAGTACATAGGCTTGAAACGCGGCTTCGAAGCGGGCCTCCCCTTCAATCCCGAGGTCCGCCGCAGGGCGATCGATCAGATGGAGCGGCAGGAGAACGGCCGCAAACTGGAATCAGTCGTCAGCGGTGACCTGAGCCCGTCCGCCGGGGGCGCATGGATTCCGATTGGGCCGACTTCAATTGCCAACGGCCAGTCGCTGTCAGCCGGTAACACTGCGGTCAGCGGCCGGGTCACGGCAGTCGTGGTAGATCCCACCAACCCAAACAATGTGTATTTGGGAACGGCGCAGGGTGGCGTGTGGCGATCTCTTAATGCCGGCGCCACCTGGGAGACGATTTTTGATAACGCCGACTCGTTGGCGATTGGCGCGCTCGCGCTGGCGCCTTCGGATCCGACCAAGCTGTATGTCGGCACCGGCGAGTTCAACGCCTGCGCTGATTGCTTTTTTGGCGCGGGACTTTATCGTATCGACACGGTCAACACGACGCCGAGTCTCGTCGGACCGATTAACCCTATACAGACTGTCGGAACCCAGAACTACAACATCTTCAACGGCCGCGGCATTACCAAAATCGTAGTTGATCCGACGAACGCGGCCACGATTTTCGTTTCAACGGCCCGCGGGATTGGCGGCAGCGGCGCCAATGCCAAGAGCACTACGCCGCCTGTTGCTCTCAGAGGCTTTTGGCGTTCGACAAACGCAACCAACGCTGTCGGATCAGTCACGTTTCAGAAATTTGTACTAACAGCCGGCGCGACCCTGGATAACGAGAATCTGGACACAACCGACATAGTGATGGAGCCGGGGACGCCAAATAATTTGCTCGTGGCGATGATCGGTTCCACCACTACAAACGGTGGAATTTATCGAACGACTAACGCGTTGGCCGGAACTCCGACCTTCACCCAGGTCTATACCGCCGCCAGCGGGGTTCGTTTGAATCTGGCAATCACTAAGGTTGGAGGAGTGGTAACCGCGTACGCAGCTACAAGTGAGACACCGACCGCTACCACAGGATGCACCACAGCGGACAGCGGCGCCGTGCGCAAACAGGTCGACCCGTTCGCTTCGACTTCAACGTGGTCAACGCAGCTTACAGGTGGCGGTGGATACTGCAGCGGACAGTGTTTCTATGATATTGCGATCGCGGTTAGTCCGACCAATGCAGACGAGGTGTATCTCGGCGGTGCGGCCGGTACCGGCGCTTGCGGTAATGGAATGAAGAAATCGACAAATGGGGGCACCTCGTTCTTCCGCGATCAAACGGGATTACATGCTGATTCTCACGCGCTATTTTTTGACGGCGCCGGCAATATCTACGCCGGCAACGATGGCGGAATCTGGAAGAAAGTGGCCAACAATACGGCAGAGAGCGCCTGGACGAACCTCAACAGCTCGCCGCTCAATACACTTCAGTTTGAAAGTATTGCCGTGCATCCTACCGATCAGTTCATGATGATTGGCGGGACGCAGGACAACGGCACTGAATTTCAGCAGACTTCGTCGGGAAATTGGAGCAACGCCGAAAGTGGGGACGGTGGCTATGCCCTCATCGATCAAAGCGCTACGAACACGACGAACGTGACGATGTACCATACGTTCTTTAACAACAGCTCGCAGATCGGCTTTGATCGAATCATCAATACGGCCTGTCTACCGATTAAGAATTCCTGGCCGACACGCGGTGCGGGTTTCAACGGCGCTGGTGACGCGGAAGACCCGAACCCGGTGGCTTGTGACGGAACTGCCGGCTATCTGCATAATGGCCTGGTGCTTCCGGCGGCGAGCACGAACATCCTGTTCTACGCGCCTATGGCTCTAGGTCCTGGATCTCCGAACACTGTCTATTTTGGTTCCGACCGACTTTATCGTTCGATCGATCGCGGCGACACCATGACGGTTGTCAGTCAGGCCTCGATTTCAAACCCGGGCGGTGGTGGGTCACCAATCAGCACGATCGGAATTTCGCGAAGTGACGACAACGTTCGCGTTGTCGGATTACAAAACGGTCAGGTCTGGGGCACTTCGACCGGCTCATCGACGTTGGTTAATCTTGCCCCTCCGATACCGGCGAACCCAAACGGTTCGATTACCAACAAGTTCATCGGGCGCGCAATGGTTGATCCCAACAACAAGGATGTTGCTTACATAACTTTGTCGTATTACGCGCCGGCAGGGCAGGGAATCTGGAAGATTACAAACCTGGTCGCGGCGGCTGGCGCGGCGCCGGCGACGCCGGTATGGACAGCTGCCGGAAACGGCATCCCTTCCATTCCGATCAATGCTTTTGCGATCGATCCGGCTAACTTGAACAACCTGTATGCCGGCACAGACATTGGTGTCTACTTCTCAGGTGATGGCGGGGCCAACTGGTCGCCCTACGGCACAGGGTTGCCGCGGGTGGCCGTGTTCGATTTGCAAATTCAGCCCACCAGCCGCATCCTGCGTGCCGCCACTCACGGCCGCGGGGTCTGGGAAAACCCGCTGGTGGCTCCGCCGGCTTCGACAATTCAATTCAGTTCACCCACGCTTTCGATTACCGAAGGCCCCGTCAGCGCGACTGTCACCGTGACCCGTTCTGATTCCACGGTCCCCGCGTCGGTCAACTATGCGACGGCCGACACTTCTGGAGCTAATGCATGTGGCACAATCACGGGTGCGGCTTCTTCTCGCTGTGACTACATCGCGACCTCCGGTACCCTGGACTTTGCCGCGGGTGAGGCTTCGAAGACGATTTCGATTCCGCTTTGGAGTGATTCATACATTGAAGGGGCGGAAACCTTCACGGTGGTCCTCAGTAACGCCAGCGGCGCCAATGTCTCGCTGGGCGCGCCATCGACGATCACCGTCACGATCAATGATAGCGGTTTCTCGGGACCCAATCAGATCGATACCACGGGCTTCTTTGTGCGCGCGCAGTACATCGACTTTCTGAATCGCGAACCTGATACTGCCGGATTCAATTTCTGGGTTAACAACATCGATAGCTGTGGCGCTGACGTTGGTTGCCGCGAAGTAAAACGCATCGATACTTCAGCAGCTTTCTTCCTGTCGATCGAATTCAAAGAGACGGGTTACCTCGTCGAGCGAATTTACAAGACCGCGTACGGCGACGGCACCGGAACCTCAACAATTGGCGTCACGCATACCCTGCGCGTTCCAGTCGTTCGTCTGAACGAATTTCTGCCGGACACGCAGCGAATTACCAGGGGAGTGGTCGTATTACAGACAGGCTGGGAACAAGTCCTGGAAGCGAATAAACAGGCGTTCACCCAGGAATTCGTACAAAGGTCGCGGTTCGTGACTGCCTTCCCGCTGACGCTGACGCCAACGCAGTTTGTTGACGCTCTGAACGACAACGCAAAGAGCAATAGCGACGCCAAGCCTTTGTCGGCAGCTGAACGCACTCAGTTGATAAATGCTCTGACGAACGGAACGATGAGCCGCGCCCAGGTCTTGCGCGCGGTAGCTGAGGATACTGATCTCCTTAATTCCGAGATCAATCGGGCGTTCGTGTTGATGGAGTTCTTCGGATACCTGCGGCGTAACCCGAACGATCCGCAGGATTCTGATTACACCGGCTATGACTTCTGGCTGACGAAGTTGAACCAATTCAACGGCAGCTACGTTAACGCCGAGATGGTTAAGGCTTTCATCAGCTCAATCGAATATCGGAAACGGTTTGCTCAGTAGGTCAGAACCGCCTGCGGTAGCGGGCGGGCCAATCACCTCGGGTCACAGTGGGCCCGCCCGCTACCGCAGGCGGTTCTGCCTTGTGAGCAACCACGCCGCAGCGAATTGAAACTAAGCGGAGTGGCCGCTTGCGGTTACAACTGGCCACCGCTTACAATGAGCGGCCTGGCTCGATCGGATTTTTGTTGGGTTTCTTACTAATTTGGCCTGGACCCAGCAGGCCACAGACTTAATCGTTCAATTCGGTTTCTTAATGAAAAGACTTGTAATTGCCTTTTTGAGTGCGGCAGCGGCGTGTATGCTCGTCGCGGGCGCGATTTCTTCGGCACAATCTCCGGCTACTGCTACTCCTGACGCTTTTGTCACTCAGCTCACCAGTTCCAGTCGCGGTTTGTTTACAAATGAAGCGAATCAAGTGGGATCTTTTGTGGGTGATACGACCGCGAATGGCCGTTTTGTGGTAATCGAGTCGAATGGCGACATCGCGACTGAGAAGACCGCGACGCGCAATAATCAGGATGGTAATGCGGAGATCTTCATTTACGATTATGCGCAACGGCGAATTTTCCAGGTTACCAATACGCGCAGCGTTCTGAAACCCGCAGGAAGCCCATCGCCGTCGCCCAGTCCGAGCCCCAGTCCAAGCCCCAGCGTGTCTCCCAGTCCTACGCCGACTGTTAGTCCCACGCCTCCGGCTGATGATCCGAGGAACGTTCAGATTGAAATAAGCAACAGACAACCGATGATTTCGCTCGAGCCGACTTTGTCCGGCGGCAATCGAACTTACACGGTCGTATTCAGTTCCAATGCGCCAGTGTCACCGGCGAGTTTTAACGGTACGGATCCCGGCGCTCCGACCAACACTGATATGAATCAGGAAATCTGGCTGTATCAGTTCACGGTCGCGGACACGGCAGACCTTTCGAGTGGCGCTGAAATTACGCCAGTGGACTTATCCTCCGGCACCTTTACGCGCATCACGAATACTCCGGCAAGCCGGGCGCCTTCGCCTGGGGGGGTCGTGTCAAACCAGGCTTTTTCCCCATTCATTGCCGATGACAACCGCGATGCCCAGATAAGTGACAATGGGCAAATTATTGCCTTTATCTCGACGCGCAATCTTGTACCTGCGGTCGGTAATGTGGATGCCGATGCGCTTCCGCCAAATGTTGGGAATCCCGAGGTCTTTCTCTATAACGTCGCGACTGCGGCGTTTACGCAGGTAACCAACACAAAGAGTACTTCGTTCAATAATCCGATCGCGAGTTCGAATCCGGCTTTGAGTGGTAATGGTTCGGTCCTGACTTTCATATCTAACGCAAACCTGACCTCAAACAACGATGATGGTGGGGGCTTGAGCAACGCCGAGATATACGTCGCTAATTTTAATGGTTCGACGGTAAGCGGTTTGCGACAGGTAACTAAGACTAAAGACGGCTTTCCCAGCGCTACGCCGTCGGCATCGCCCACGGCAACTCCATCTCCCGATTCCTTTGCCACTGCGGTGGTCTTGAGTTTCGGCCGGCGTATGAGCCGTGATGGCAGGTACATCGCGTTTGAATCAATCGCGAGCGATCCGAAAGCCAACGGCACCAACACCTTTTTCTCGACTCCTTTTGTTTACGACGTGAGCCTGGACACCTTTGCGCAAGTCGGACCGAGAGGCACAACCACGCAATTCGATCCATTCCGGCACCTTCCGGTTTTCACAGATTATGATGCGGCGCTCAGACCCGGATCCATCATGTGGACCTCGGGGCTTAATTTTACGTCCAATGGAACGTTGGTTACTGACAGCACCGGGTTGAATCCGTCCAGCGTGGGAAACAACTTTGTGGCGCAGGTTTTCCTGGCGCCGCTGCCGGTAGTGACTACCGGCCCCTTCACCAGGGTCACCAACTCCGAAGGTGTCGGAGGTATCGGCGCTATTCCCAGCAACACACGACGGCGCATGGCGTACTCCAGACCTGCAGAATTCGGCTTCGGGAACGCAGATCAATCAAACGAAGTTTTCTATCAGGTGTTGCCGAACATAACGACGGAATCCCCAGGCACTCTGTCCCTGCTGACCGGCGCAAGTTTGCTGACGGTGCCAGTGGCGAGTCCGACGGCGACACCAAGTCCGTCCGTTAGTCCTTCGCCAAGTCCGAGTCCCAGCCCGAGCCCAAGCCCTTCGGCAAGTCCCTCCGCGAGTCCGGTCACCAGTCCTATCGGATTAGCGGCAGGAGAGTTAAGTGTCGCGCGGTCGAGCGTCAGTTTGGCGCCTGCCACCATCACGGTAAGCGTGGCCAACGCGTCCGAATCAAAACGGGCGCCGGCTTTGCCGATCGAGCTGAGCGGAGTTTCAGTGGCGATTAACGGATCCGCATGCGGGCTGTTCGCCGTCAGTCCGACAGAAATCAGGTTCGTTGTGCCGCGCTTCATGAACCAGGGCACTTATCCGATCGTTATCAACAACAACGGCACCGTGATCCGGGGCGGATTGACCATTGTGTCCGCTCAGCCCGACATCTTTACGAGCACGAATGGACCCCTGGGACGGGCGGTAGTCTGTAATGCGACGAATCCGGCAGTGTGTTCAAACGAGCCTTTCGGCGTGACCTCCAACGACGGTACGGGAACACAAGTTCCCACAGTCCTCCGTATTTCATTGACCGGTGTGCGCAACCTGCCAGTGACCGTGGTCCAGGTGATCGTGGGCACGACGTCGATTACTGCCAGCACCAACCTAAGCACGGATCTCCCGGGCACCGACAACGTGACCATCACGTTACCTGCGACCGTAGATCTCGGAGATCTGCCGATCGTTGTGGTGGGGAACGGGACCTCCAGTCGTGATACCAGCACGGCCCCGCACATCACAATCAACGCGGGCGCTTCGCCGATACCGAATCCGATCGACACGACAGCCTTCCTGGTGCGACAGCACTATCTGGATTTTCTGGGCCGCGAACCGGACGCTGAGGGCTTTGCCTTCTGGCAAAACGAGATCAATTCGTGTGGCACGGATGCGCAGTGCCTGGAAGTGAAACGCATCAACGTTTCTGCTTCGTTCTTCCTGTCAATCGAGTTTCAGCAGTCCGGCTATGAGGTGTATCGAACCTACAAGGCTGCTTACGGAAATCTGCTGAGCGCACCGGTGCCGCTGACGCGAGCGCAGTTTTTGCCTGACGCCCGGGCGATTTCAAATGGCGTGATCGTTAATCAACAAGGCTGGCAGGATAGACTCGAAGCAAATAAGGTGGCGTACTTTGCGGAGTTTGTTACCCGGCCGGAATTCCTGGCTGCGTATCCAGCAGATCGAACTGCCCAGCAATTCGTCGACAAGCTCTATCAGAATGCGGGAATTGCGCCTGCTTCAGCGCCGAATCGTGACGCTGCGATTGCCGAGGTTAGTTCGGCGCCGGCGGACAGCACTGCGCGAGCACACGCTCTTCGTTTGGTTGCCGAAGATCCGATGCTCATCCAGCGGGAATTCAATCGCGCCTTTGTCCTGATGGAGTACTTCGGCTACCTGCAACGCAATCCACCCGACGCGCCAGAGCCCACGCTGGATTACCAGGGCTATAACTTCTGGCTGAATAAGCTGAACCAATTCAACGGCAATTACATCAATGCCGAAATGGTCAAGGCCTTTCTCTCTTCCACGGAATACCGCCAGCGATTCGGACAGTAGCTTTCCGAAGCACAAATTGTTAATTTGCGGGGCGCAGGTTCGGAACTTGCGCCCCTTTTAATGCGCATTGGACTCGATGGCTATCCCCTGACGGAACCGCGAACCGGCGTCGGCCATTATACTTTCGAGCTCGCTCGCGCCCTGGCCCGGGCCCACCCTGCGGACCAATTCGAATTGATTTCGCCGAAGCCGTTCGATGAATCTGTTTTTGAACGGGAGCCGTTGGCGAACCTCAGCTTTATCAAGGGAAAGTCATCTTCGATTCGTGGTCACTGGTGGTCTGTCGGCCTGCCTCTCTATGCGAAGCGCGCCGGCCTGGATCTGTTCCACGGCACCAATTTCGAGCTTCCCTTATGGAGCCGGCGCCGGACGGTGCTGACGATTCACGATCTGTCAGCGCTGCGGTACCCGGAGCTTCATCGCCCGCGGCTGGCGCGACGGGCGCGCGTGCGCCTGCCGCTGGCAGCCAAACTGGCGCGGGCCATCATCACCCCGACTGAAGCGGTCAAGCGCGAAGTATGCTCGCAGTTTCGTTTGAAAGCAGAAAAGATCACGGCGATTCACGAGGCGCCGCGCCAGGTGTTTCAACCCTTGCCCCTGGAGCAGACGCGTGAGATCAGGAAGCATTTGGGAATTGAAAATGATTTTTTGCTTTTCGTAGGCACGCTCGAACCGCGCAAGAACCTGCTGACGCTGCTCAAAGCTTTCGAACAGATTCTTCGCCACACCTCCTGGCGTCCGCAATTGGTGGTGGCCGGCGGCGAAGGCTGGCTGATGGATGAAACATTTTCGTTCCTGCAAGGGTCCGGCATCAACGAGCATCTGCAGCTGGCCGGTTATTTGAACGATGAGGAGTTGCGGGCGCTCTACTCATCTTGCCAGGCATTCATTTATCCATCGTTGTATGAAGGCTTCGGTTTGCCGCCGCTCGAGGCGATGGCCTGCGGTGCGCCCGTGGTCGCTACTCGGATCCCCGCGTTGCAGGAAACGCTGGGCGACTCGGCAATTTTGCTTGAGCCGGTTGATGTGGACGGGTTGGCAAGAGCCATCATCGATATTCTGGGGAACGAAGATCGACGCCGAGAGCTGTCGTCCAGTGGTTTGAAACAAGCGGGGCAGTATTCATGGGAAAAGGCAGCGGCGCTAACGTACGAGATCTATCGACAGGTTGCGTCGGGTTAGAGTTAAGTCGGCCCATGCGTGGCCCGAATGGCACCGGGTCACTACCGCCTCCGTGAGGAGGTGGGAAAAGGAAGCCCCTTGTTCGGAAAGACCTCAACCTCAAGAGTGCCGAGGACGTGACATTAATCCGGGAGATTCATAACTTATATCGTTGACTCTCCTCAGCAACCCGAAGGGTTGCAAAGAAAGTAGCCGGTGGTCGGAGTCCTCGGAGACCAGCGGGAACGCGATATTAATTGGGTCGCACCCCGGAGGGGTGCCACATCCTTCGCGGTAAAGATCTTTTACGTTGACCTGACGTCTGGCACCCCTTCGGGGTGCGGTCATGCTAATGACTTTTTCCGGTGGTCTCCGAGGACTCCGACCACCGGCTACTTTCTGGCAACCCTTCGGGTTGCGCGGAGATGAGTCAACTAGATGAATACCCTCGCAAAGCCTCGCCCTGGGCTTAACTTTGGCCGCTGCTCCGCAGCTCGTTGAAGGTTCACGTCCACTGCGCCACGATCACCAATCTCATTTTCCGTAGCGAAAACGCATCATCCGCAGCAGGGTCTTAAGGTAAGCCCAGCCAAACTTAATTAACTTTGCGTGCGACTCACCTGAGTTGCGCACCTGGTAGTGAAAGGGAACCTCGCGAATCCGTCCGCCGGCAACATAGATTTTTACGAGAATCTCCTCGAGCACGTCGAAGTCCCGCGCCTGCAAGTCGAGCTTCCGTATCACTTGTTGCCGATACATGCGAAAGCCACTCGAAAGGTCACGCAACCTAATTCCCAACAACAATGCGTAGGTGCGATTCAGGATGGTGCTCAAAATCCGGCGGCCAATTCCCATGTCGGCCCGGCCGCCGGGAACATAGCGCGAGGCTACGAGTAAATCGGCTTCCTGACGCTGCTCCCAAAAATCCTTGAGAAACTTTGGTGGGTGCGAAAGATCGGCGTCCATCGTCACCACATAAGGAGCGCCGGCCGCCGCAAATCCAGCGAGGAGCGCCCCGCCATAGCCCCGTTCGTTTTGTGCGACGACGCGCGCTCCCAACTTTTGAGCAACCATTTGTGTGTGGTCGTGAGAGCCGCCGTCAACCACAATAATTTCTGTGTTGAGTTCGAGTCGCGCAACCGTGTCCTGAATCAACGGCAGCAACAGTTCGAGGTTCTCTTGTTCGTTGAGCGCGGGAATGACCACGCTAATTTCCGGTGTTGATTCGCTCGTCGGGATGCCGGTTGGCAAGGTCGCTGATTGTTCTGTCAGTACAGTGGAAAGAGTCATCGATTTCGCCAGCGTGACCGACGATTGAAAATAGCCCCAGTCCGTGAAACGGACGACTGAACTTCGCGCTGCGAGTTTCCAGTCGTCCGTTTCACGGACTCTAACATGATCGCGAAGGCTATCCCAGCAGTGAGTGTTGGGGTAAATCGGTGTTGCTCGCCCACGGGGCGGTAGCCCGACCGTAACGGGAGGGCGCAAAGCGGCACGATCACGCCCTTCACCGCTTCGAAACCGGAGTGGGAGCTAACAAAAAGAAAGTAGTGGCCTGATTCTGTAGGGGCGTCCCTCCGTGGGCGCCCTTTTTTCGACTCCGGGGCGCCCACGGAGGGACGCCCCTACAATTTAGTCAAATT
>Ga0070694_100000500_pt1 | contig 21537 bp, 17 predicted proteins | sample KBSK1251metaG_FD_65470 | JGI IMG/M metagenome (GOLD analysis project Ga0070694, IMG submission 65470) | Corn, switchgrass and miscanthus rhizosphere microbial communities from Kellogg Biological Station, Michigan, USA - KBS K1-25-1 metaG | ecosystem: Host-associated > Plants > Roots >... | reverse complement strand
GGCCCTGCCCGAAGCGGGTGGCCGTGAACGTGTCGGGCGCCGGCGGAACCGCCGGCGTGGACGGGTCGTCGTCGACGAGGAGGCCCAACGCGAGCCCCACCCCGCTGCCTTGGGACAGTTCCCCGGCCGTGTACGAATCGCCGCCTTCGGCGTCGTACAGGAACCCGAGGCCGTACTGGATGCCCGTGCCCTGCGCGTAGTCTCCGGCGATGTACGTCGAGGCCTGCGTCGTGAGGTCCAGCAAGGCGCCCATTCCCCCCGTTCGGGCGGAGCCCTGCGAGTGGTCGCCGAGGGAGGAGTAGTCGGCGGGGGCGAGTCCGGCCACGACGAGGAGGCCCGACCCGCCCAGGTCGCCGAAGCCTTGGCCGAAGCCGCCTGTGAGCGAGAGCGTCGCCTGGGGGCCTCCCCCGATCCACAGCTGCCCGCTTCCCGCCACTCCGACGCCTTGCGCCGTGTTCGTGGCCGAAAGCGTGTAACGTCCGCCCGAACCTGCAGCGTAGAGGTGGGCGGATCCCGTGCCGCCGGTCTCTCCCGCGCCTTGGGCGCGCGAGGCGGCGGTGAGACTGTTGCGCTCGATGCCGGTGCCCGTGTCCACGAGGAGGCCGACGCCGGCTTGGCCGTAGCCTTGGGCGAAGTTGGCGCCGCGGTACGTGTCCTCGCCGCCGCGGTCGACGTGGAGGCCCACGCCGAGGGCGCCGTACCCATTGGAGCCGGAGGCCGACGTGTAGTTGTCGCTGCCGCCCGCATCCAGCAGGAGGCCGACGCCGAACTCGGCGGCGCCGAAGGCGACGCCCCGCGTGGAATCGTAGATGTCCTTTCCGGAGGTCCCCAGGTTGAGCGCGAGCGAGACGCCGGTGGCGTCCGCCAGTCGCGTGCCGCCGGCGTTGTTGAAGAACTGGTTGTCTCCGCCCACGTCGATGAGGAGGGGGAGGTCGGAGCGGTAGACGTTGGCGGCGGTCCCTCCGACGACCAGCAGGCAGGGTCCGAGCGGCGGCACGAGGGTGGTTCCTTCGACGCCGCACGCTGCCGCGCTCGCCTCCATCGGACCCCATCGGGCATTCTCAAGGAGGGGCAGGGCGGCTTCGACGCTTGCGACAAGGACGTCGGCGGCGTCAAGGAGGAGGCCGAGGTCGACCTGGGAGGCCGCGCTGGCGGGAGGCGGGGACGGTCCTTCTTCGAGACGGGCGCGCTCTTCGATGGAGAGGCCTTGGAGCGCTTGGGCTCGCAGCCGCGCGGCCGCGTTGGCGCCGGCGATGAGGCGGGCCAGGCCTTCTTGGGCCTCAGGCGCCAGCGACGCGAACGCGTCCTCGGCGTGGGCGCGTTGATCCGTGTCCATCGGGGCGCCGGCCAAGGCGGCGAAGGATTCGAACTCGTCGAGGACGGGTCCGGCGGGGGCGGCTTGGGCGGGTGGGCGCGTGCCGTCGGGGTCGACGGCGCGACGCCACTCCTCGACGAGGCCCGCGGGAGGCTGGGTCCAGTCGCGGGCCAAGAGGTTCGCCGGCACGTTCGCGAACTCCTCGGGCGACCGACTCGAGCCGGCCTGCCACGGAGGGGTGACGTTCGCGTAGGGGAACGGGTGCGAGAGCAGCCAAGGCAGGAGATGCGAGGCCTCGCGCGGGGGCGGGGCGGGCAACCCCGCGTCGAGGCCGAGGTCGGCCGCCGCCGGCGGGGCCACGGAGGCGAGGCCCAGGCTCGCGGGCACGCCGAGGGCCACGGCGATCCACGCGGTGAGGAGGAGACGGGGACGCATGGCTCAGCCCCATCGTGTCAGCGTGCAGCCGTCGCCGCCGAAGTCGCATTCGCTGCCGGTGGCCCACGGATAGGTGGGTGAGGCGCCCGTGACCCAGGCGGCCGCGTTCGTCACGGTGTGCCACCCGCCGCAGGTGTTCGTGGCGCACGTCCAATGCATGCCTACGGCGAGGCGCCCATGCACGTGGAGGGCGGTGCTGCCGACGCCGCCGACGGCGGATCCCATGGCATAATGATCGGCCACGTGCGTGTCGGCGCCGCCTTCGGAGATGAAGAGGGCGAGCCCAGCGAGGGCGTTGCGGGCGGCTCCCATGGTGTCGGTCGAACCGGTGAACTCGTCGACGCCGCCCCCGTCGTAGAGGACGGCGGTCCCGAGGGAGCCGTGCGTGCAGGCCTGCGTGCACCCGAACTCGTTGGTCGTTGAGGAGAGGAAGCGGTCGTCGCCTGAGAGGTCGACGAGGGCGCCGAGGCCGCCGTTGGCGCTGGCCTGTGCGTACGCGTTGGCCGTGTACACGTCGTTGCCGCCCGCGTCGTATAGGACGCCAAGAGCGCCGTTGCCCGCCGGGTCGAGGCCTGCCACGCCTTCGGCCCAGCCCTGGCCGGCCACGTCGATCGTGTACGAGTCGTCGCCTTCGGAGTCGAAGAGGAGGCCGAGGCCGGTCGCCAGGCTGCCCGCGCTTCCTTGGGCGCGTTCGACCGCGACATACCGGTCGCTGCCGCCCAGGTCGATGAGCGCGCCGATGCTGGGGCGGTCGAGGGAGGGAACGTCCGTGTCCGAGACGGGCACGTCCGTCGCCCCTTGGCCGACCGCCTTGGGAATCGTGTACGTGTCGCTGCCGGAGGTGTCGATGAGGAGTCCGACGCCTTGGCCGATGCCGGCGCCCATGCCGTAGTAGCCGCCCGTCTGGTTGGCCTCGTGGCGGAAGAGGCTGTAGGCGTCATCTCCGTCGACGTCCAGGAGGACGCCGACGCCGGTGACGCCGAACCCGAGGCTTCGGTTGGCGCCCTGCCACCGGTCGTTGCCGCCGAAATCGGCGAAGATGCCCACGCCGACCTCGCCGGCGCCCAAGCCGGGCCGTTGGACGCTGAAGTGGATGTCGTTGCCGCCCAGGTCGACCGCGAGGCCCTGACGGACGCCCGCGCCGGGGCCGCCGAAGGCGCCGTCGTAGCGGTCGTCGCCGGCGCAGTCGACGTAGAGGGGCCAAGGCTTCTCTTCGCTGCGGTTCGTGACGCCGGGGTCGCGGTAGTCGTGCGGCGCGTCGTTGCCCATGCCGCCGAAGTAGGCGACCACGACGTCGTTGCGCTTGGCGGTCTGGGGATCCTCGAAGGGCACGACCACGCTGACGTTGTCGCGTCCGAGGATGGCCATCGCTTGGCCGCATTCCTGCGAGAGCCCGGCGTAGCTCATCGGCAGCGACAGGGGTAGCAGCACGCGCTCAAGCAGGAGCGAGGCCTGGCCGCGCGGGTCCGCGACGGGGTCGGGGCCGTTGGCCAGCGCGTCGAGGACGCCGGCTGCGTAGAGGACGAAGGGGTTCGTCGAGCCGGACCACGGGGCGAAGGCGGCCGCCTGGGCCGACCGGGCCGCGTCGTCGACGCCGAGACGGACCATGAAGGCGTCCAGGGCCTCGGCGAATTCCACGGGCGCGTCGCCGGCCTCCGGCGTCCCGAGGAAGGCCTGGGCCGCGGCGAGGGGCGTGCGCGGGGCGTCCAAGAAGCGTTGTAGGGCCGCCTCGGAGGGGAGGGTCGCGTGCCCCCGGCCCAGCAGGGGCAGGTGGAGGGCGGCGCCCGGGCGCGTCGAGCGCCCGTCGACGAGCACGTCGCCCTGGGAGCGCGAGCGCGGCGCGAGGGCGGCGTCGCGGGCGAGGGCGTCCGCCCAACCGACCGCGCTTCCCCAATACGCGTTCTGGACCTCTTCGAGCTTGTCGCCGGCGACGGGAGCCACGTTGTCGAGGAGGAAATCATTCTCGTGACGCAGGCGCTGGACCTGTTGGGCGAAACTCTCGTCCGGGGAGAGCAGGGCGGGCTCGTAGTCGATGTGGCGCACGCCCTGGATGGCGCCCGTGGCCCGGTCGAGGCGGTCGAGGAGCACGAATTCCCCGACCGGCACGCGTTCGCCGAGCGTCGACCAGTCGAGGCGGCCATGCAACACCGCGTTGGCGGAGACCGCACGTACGAGGTAGGGTTCGGCCAGGAGGACGACCTCGACGACCTCGAGTTGGACCTCGATGTTCCACGTGCGGTCGAAGGCGGAGAGCTTCGCGGGCGCCGAGCCGCTCAGCACGAGGACCGCGGAGCCTTGGCCGGGGCGGTCGGCGGGCAGCCCCACGTGGACGGACGCCGCCGAGGCGTTCCGGCCCGGCAGCCGGGCGTCGATGACGGCGGGCGCATCGAGGCACGGACCCTCGATGTTCGTCAGACGGGCGGTCGCGTTCGCCGCCCAGAGCTGGTCCCACTGTTCGCTGAAGGCCGTGCCGTTGGGCCGTTCGTCCTTCGCCAGGCCCAGAAGGGAGGAGAGGTCCAGGTCGGCCCGCGTGCGCGATCGAAGCTCGGCTCGCAGGGCCTCCTCGTCGGCGCGCGTGTGGGCCGCGCCGCCCCGCTCGTCCTCGTAGTGGACGAACGCGTCCACGCCCGTGCCGAGGGCGCCGCCTTCGCGCTCACACGGCCCGGGCTGCAGAGGCGACTGGGCCTGCACGGCCGGCAGGACGAGCAGGGCGAGGCACAACGCGAGCGATCGGCGCATGGTCGGTCCCCTAGCAGCCCGCCGGGTTGAACAGGCCCGTGCAGCCCGAGCCGAAGTCCGGGTTCCCCTTGAGGAAGACGCCGCCGCCCGCCGCGATGCCTGCGTCGCGAAGTTGGGCGACTTGGGCGTCGCTCAGGTGGTGGTCCGCGTTGAAGGCGCCCGTCTGGGCGAAGTCCACCGGGAGGATGCCCTGGAACGGGTACGCGTAGCGCGGCTGACCGTTGGCATCGAAGGGCCAGCAGTCGCCGTTCTGGAAGTCGGGTCCACCGGGGCTGCCGGGCGGGATCACGCGGAAAACGCACCCCGGGACGGGGATGGGTTGCGTCTCCTCGAGCGCCATCTTCTCCGTGTAGGCTTCGGCTTTCTCCTCGGCCGCGAGGGCGAGAGAGCTGGGAAGCTGGTACGCCGAACCGTAGACGGACGAGGCTTCGGCGAACTTCTCGCCGCCCGCGGCCTGCAGGTTCTCCCAGACGAGCTCGCCAGCGTTGAATCCGCCGTTGGGGGTGAAGACGTTGCCGAACCCGCCGCCGACCTGGGCCGGTTCCTCGTCGTTGTTGGGGCAGACGAGGACGCGATAGTTGCCGGCTTGGTTCTGCGAGTCCCAGTCGAGGGGGGCCTCGCCGCCGACGCAGTCCTCGTTGGCCTGCGGCGCGTGGCGGCCGAAGACCTCCTGGACGAGGGGGTGCAGGGCGTCGAAGGTGACCTGCGTCGCGTCCACGTCCGCGGGAAGGCCCAGCCGTTCGGCGCCGCCCGATTCGCGCAGGTACCGCGCGACGGGCGGTCCGACCGTGAGCGTGGCCTTCGAAGGCAGGAACTCCTGCGGGGCCGCCGAAGGCGAGTCCATGTTCTCCGCCATGCACGCGTAGCAGATCGGGAACGTGTAGTCGAGCCTGCCGAGGTTCTGGTGGTAGTCGAGGCGGATGTACCACAGGCGGACCTCGGCGACGAAGTCGAGGTAGATGCCGGCCGTCACGTCGATGTTGCGGCCGTCGCCGCGGGACTTGGCGACCGCTTGGACGCCGAGGCTGATGTAGACCTGGACGCCGAACTTCTTGAACCAGCGGGGCGGCAGCTCGATGAAGATGCCGAAGCGACCGGCGAGTTCGCCGCCGCCGAAGGGGTGGTCGCCGAGGCCGAACCAGATGCTGCCGCACACCTTGAGGGCGAGGATCTCGCTCTGCCCTCCCATGCGCGCGGCGAGGCGGCCCACGAGGTCGGGGATGGCGGGGATGCCCACGCTGTAGATCGTCCAGAGGACGCGGCACTTCTCGAAGGCATCAAGCTTGACGTAGGCGTCCGCGTGCCAGCCGCAGGGGATCTGCTCCTCGCCGCAGTAGGCGCGCCGGAACTTGATGTTGAACATGTCGAACTGGACGCCGGCCGAGGTCTCCCCCTGCCACTCCTTCTCGTACGTGTACTCGTCGCCCTTCGTGTGGTGGTTGCCGTCGTGGCCCTCCTCGTGGCTCAAGGGGTCGACGGGTTCGATGAGGCGAAGCGTGAACTGGGGGTCGGTGCGGGCGGCCTGTTCGATGGCGGCCCACAGGACGGCTTCGGCCTTGGCGGGAACCTGGCCGCCGTGGAGCCGGTAGACGAGCTGTTCGAACGCGTCGAAGGCGGCGAGCTTGGCGTCGACTTGGCCGACGTAGCCGAACGAGGGCTTGTGCAGGGCGCGGGCGGCCGCGTCCGAGTAGCAGCCGATGAGGAGCACGCCGGTGGCGTGGGAGGCATCGGCGGCCGAGGCCAGGTCGGCCCAGGCGATTTCTTCGGCGCCGAAGGTGGCGCCCGTCGAGGTGCCGTGGGCGAAGACGGCGAGGACGCCGCGGGCGGCCCGGATGGCCTCGAGCGCGGCGGGCCCGTCGTTGGCGTTGCGTCGCGTGACGGTGAGGCCGTACTCGAGCGCGATGGTCTCGAACGTGGAGGCCGCGCCCTGCGGGGCGGACTCGGTCGAGGCGACGATCGTGACCCCGGGGCCGGAGCGAGCGGAGGCGGGCGAAAGCCCGGCGCTCGTGACGGGCGAGGCGACGAGGAGCGCGAAGACGGTCGCGAAGAGGGCCTTGAGCAGGAAGCGGGTTCGGTCGGGGTTCATACGTCATCACCGGGGGTGGCTAAAACGGGGGAAAGAACGGAGGGGAAGAGAGAAGGGGGAAGAGGACGGGGCAGGAGCCCGTTACTGGATGCGCACCGTGACCGGCGAGCCGGTTCCGATGTTGCCCGCGTTGTCGGTCACCTGGGTCTCGATCTTGCACTCGGCCGTCAGCGGCGTTCCCGTGACCACGCGGCAGCCGCGCAGGTCGAAGAGGCTCGCCGTGACGGTGACGGACCCACTGCAGGGGCGGTCCTGCCAGCCGCTGTCGAGCGTCGGGACGCCGGCCTGGATGGCCGTCACGCGGTATTGGCACGAGACGATGCCGCTCGCGACCGGGTTGGCGCCGTTCGTCGGGTCGTCGTCGGCGAAGCTCACCGAGAACGTCGTCGGCTGCGTCGAGCCGGTCGCCGGGCTCGTGATCTGCGTCGTCGGGGCCAACCGGTCGATGTTCACTTGGACCGTGTGCACGGCCTCGTAGTTGCCGGCCACGTCGTGGCTGCGGTACTCCACCGTGTGCAGGCCGCCGCTCGTCACGCGCGGGTTGCCCGCCTGCCACGCGCCGCCGTCGATCGCGTACTCGGGCGTGCCCGAGCACGAGGATCCTCCGACGTTGTCGCTGCACGTGAGCGTGAACTGGACGTCCGAGTTGTACCAGTTCGATGCCGAGGCGGCGGGGTTCTGCGTCATGGCCGTCGCGGGGGTCGTGCGGTCGATGCCGAAGGCGCGGGTGGCCTCGGTCGAGCGGCCCGCGTAGTCGAAGACGCGGACCCGGACCGTGCACGTGTTGGCGCCCTCGGCCGAGCAGACCTGGCTGCCGGACGTGACGGGGACCGACAAGCCGTCGCACCACGTCTCGGACCAGTCCTGCGAGTTGACGCCGGACTCGATGCGGTACTCGCACCGTTCGACGCCGCTGCCGGGCGAGGGGTCGTCCACCCAGAAGCTCACCCAGAAGTCGCCGTTGTGCCAGGTGCCGGCCGCCGGGTCGGTGATGCCGATTGTCGGGTTGGCCGCGTCGATGCTGAAGGACTTGCTGTCCGAGCCCGAGAGGCCCACCTTGTCCGTCGCGGAGCCGCTTTCCGTGTAGGAGCCGCCCGTCGTCCGGCTGCCCGAGGCGCACGTGGCGCTCCACGAGCAGGACTTGGACTGGACGCCGGAGCCGACCTCGTTGATGGTCGCGGTCAACGAGACCGAGGCGGGGCACCAGCCGTTGCGCTCGGTGCCGTTGCACACCGCGTTGACGGTGACCTGCGGCGCGGACGTGTCGACGTTGACGTTCACGGAGCCCGACGCGGTCAGGCCGGCGTTGTCCGTGACGGTGATTGAGACGGCGTATTGGCCGGTCAGGGTCTCCGTGTGGTCGGAGCACGAGATTCCGGTGCTTCCGCGTAGGCACGAGGTCGAGGCGACGCCGGACTGGCCGTCGGAGGACGTGAAGTCGATGGCGGCGCCTTGGCACCAGCTCGACCCTTGGCAGGAGGCCGGGGCGGAGACGAGGGCCGTGGGGTTCGTCTTGTCGAACTTGTACGTGAGCGTCGAAGAGCTCGTGGCCCAGCCCGCGCGGTCTGTGACCATGCCTTGGACCGTGTGGCTACCCTCGAGGTTCAGGTCGACGCCGGTCGCGCCGCCGCCGTACGTCTGCCAGCTGCCGCCGTCAATGCGGTAGTAGGTCGAGACGACGCCGGAGGCGCCGTTGTCGCCGTTCGAGGTGACGATGGCCTTCTGGACGGCCTTGCACCAACCGTTCGACCCGGCGCTCGTGCACGCCGTCACCGAGATGGAAGGCGTGGCCGGCGCTTGCGTGTCGACGTTGTAGGTCTGCGAGGCGCTCGCGCTGCGACCGACGTTGTCGCTCACCGAGCAGCTCCACGTCGACGTGCCGGCGGGCGGCGTGAAGGGGTTGCCGGGGCTGCAGCTCAGCGCCGTGAGGCCGCTGCTGTCGCCGGAGTCGCTTGCGGAAGCCGTCATCTGGCTGATCGAATTGGGGCACCACCCATACGACGTCGTGGCGGGGCAGACGCTCGTCTGCGCCTGCACGCCGGAGATGGTGGGGTTGTTCTTGTCGAAGGCGATGAAGACGATGTAGAACTGGGGGTTGCCGACGCCGTCGACGACCTTGAGCCAGACCGTGTTTCGGTTGGACGCCGTGCTGACGCTCACGCTGCTCGTCTGCGAGAAGCTGCACGGGGGCGGCAGGGCGTTCGTCTCGTAGTTGTTCTGGCACATCCAGTTCGTGGCCGAGTGGGCGTAGCACGTGGGGGTCGTCGAGTCGACGGGGGTCGAGGCCGAGATCGTCACGCTCGAGGCGCCATTGAACCAGAATCGAATCGTGCCCGGCTGTTGGTAGCTGGGGGGGATGCTCCAGCCGCCCGAGGGCGTCACGAGGTCCACGCAGGTCGTCGCCTGGGAGTCCGTGAACTCGGTGACACAGTTCTGGCCCGTGTAACGGATCGTCTTGGCGGTCCAGATGCCGGACTGGTCGAAGGTGACCGACGCGGTGCCGGGGGATGCGTAGTAGCCGTAGTCGGAGCCGTCGGGCTTGACGATCTTGAGGTAGGGTGGGATGTCGCCGTTGACGGCCGAGTGGCAGATGGCCGCGCCAGATCCGCTCGTTGCGACGCCGGTGCCTGTGAGCGCCGCGACGCCGTCGGAACGGATGGTCGCGCCGCACGGGTTACAGCTCCACGACGTGGTGGAAGCTGCCGCGGCGGTCGGAATGAAGGTCACGACGCTTAGCACGAAGAGGCCGGCAAAGGCGAGCACGGCTGCGCGGCGCGGCAACAGGCCGCGCGCGGGCCTTGTGGCGGGGGTCCGGTCGACAGGCTTGGGGGTTGCGGGGAACATTCGGGATACCATCTGCCCCCGTTTTCGTGGCTGGGGGCAATGGTTTCGACAGCTGCAGACTATAGAAGGCCGGGCAGGAGAATCCCTGCCAGCGTCCCGGCTTGCGGAAGCGGCGGTCCGCGGCCAGTTCCAGAAGGAGAATCCAAGCAGGTCGCCGGAGGTGTCCCTAGAGGGGAAAACGATAGCGAGGGATGGATTTGAACCATCGATCTACGGGTTATGAGCCCGTCGGGATTTCCTGACTACCCCACCTCGCTATGAGAAAGGGAAGCGTCGCAAGCGCCCCTCCCCTTTTAAGGTTTTGACGTGGCCGAGCGTGCCATCGAGAGGAACGGTTCGACGTTCGGCGCGTAGCCGACGTAGCCGTGCTCGGGGCATTCTTGGCGGATGTGCTCGGACCCGTCCTTGAAGGTCTGGATCGTGAGCGTGCACGGCTTCGAGCACTTGGGGCAGAGGATGCTGTGCTCGCGCGCCGACGGTTTCGAGCCCAGGGGTTCCTGTCCCGTCTTGGGCGTCGCGAACGGTCGCGTCGAGAGGGCGTCGGCGCGCTTGTTCTGTTCGCGCGGGATCCACTGGACGTCGATCGTGTGGTACTCGCCCGCCAGTTCCTGCACGCGCTGGAGCAAGGGCCGCAGCCGCGGCTCGCGGACGCGGAACTTGCCCAGGAGTTGTTGGACGACGAGGTTGCTGTCGCCCCGGATCATGAGGTCCTTGACGCCGAGTTCGAGTCCCTTCTCCATGCCGCGGATGACGGCCGTGTACTCGGCGATGTTGTTCGTGCCGTCGCCTTCGAGTTTCTCGCTGATCTCCGCCAACGGCTTGCCGTCCGTGCCTTCGATGTAGGCCCCGATGCCCATGGGCCCCGGGTTGGGGATGCAGGCCCCGTCGAAGTAGAGCGTCGCCTTCACGCCGCGCGCCAAAGCGGGCCCCGCTTATGTGATTGCCGCCCTACCGGGCCCGCGCCTTGGGCGCGGCGGTCTCGGCGGGTGACTCGTGGGCCTCGAGCCACTTCTCGGCGTCCATGGCGGCGCGGCAGCCGGCGGCCGCGGCCGTGATGGCCTGGCGGTAGCGCGAATCGTGGACGTCGCCGGCGGCGAAGACGCCGTTGACGCTCGTCATCTGGTGTTGCTTGAGGACCACGTAGCCCTTGGAATCGAGTTCGACGTGGCCTTGGAAGACCTGCGTGTTGGGCGTGTGGCCGATCGCCACGAAGACGCCGTCGACGGGCACGTCCTTGGACTCGTTCGTCTGCACGTTGCGGATGCGTGCACCGGTGACCTTGTCGGCGCCGAGGATGTCCTCGACGACGGTGTGCCAAAGGACGCGGATCTTGGAGTTGGCCAGGGCGCGCTCCTGCATGATCTTGCTCGCGCGGAACTCGCCGCGGCGGTGGACGATGGTGACCGTCTTCGCGAAGCGGGTGAGGAACGTCGCGTCCTCCATCGCGCTGTCGCCGCCGCCGACGACGATGAGGTCCTTGCCGGGGAAGAACGCGCCGTCGCAGGTGGCGCACGAACTGACGCCGTGGCCGCGCAGCCGCGTCTCCCCGGGCAACCCCAGCCAGATGCTGGAGGCGCCCGTGGCGAGGATGACCGTGTCGGCCGTGTACGATTCGCCTTCGGCCTCCACGGCGAAGGGTCGCCGTTTGAAGTCGACCTTCGTCACGTTCTTGTCGACCATCTTCGCGCCGAAGCGTTGGGCCTGCTTGCGGAAGCCCTCCATGAGGTCGGGGCCGAGGATGCCGTCGACGAAGCCCGGGTAGTTCTCGACGTCCGTCGTGAGCATGAGTTGGCCGCCGTTCTCGCGGCCCGAGATGACGATGGGGTCGAGGCGGGCGCGGGCGGCGTAGAGGGCCGCCGTGTACCCGGCGCAGGCGCCCCCGATGATGAGGACCTTCGTGTGCGGCATGGGCGTCTCAGGTCAGTTTGCGCGCGAGATAAACGTTTGGTTCAGCGGGCTTGACCGCGAAACCTCGGGCCGCTTGGACGCCGCAAACCTTTAGCGGCGCAAACCGATCTGCGCCCGCGGTGGGTTCCCTGAAAACGAAAAACCTGATCGTCGGCGTGTTCGTCGTGCTCGCGACCCTCGGCGGGGGCATCGCCGTCGCGCCCGCCGCGTCGGCCACCCACAACTGCGGCATCGACTTCTGTCCCCACATCGAGGACGTCCTGTGCCTCAAGATCGTGACGAAGTTCTTCCCGCAACTGTGCCCGTACTCGTGATCCCCTAGGGCGACGTGCACGGGTCGAGGCCGCGGGCCTTGAGTGTCTCGTGCAGCGCCGCCTCGCGCTGCGCCATGACGCCGGACTCGGCGAAGTACTTGCGCAAGGGATTGAGCCAGTCGCCGCTGCGCGTGGCCGCCTTCATCACGTCGTAGGCCTCGTCGAGTTGGGCCGGTGTCGGGTCACGGTACGCGTCCACGTGCACGACGATGTCGCGTGGCAGCCGCGGTTTGGGAGGAAGCTTCTTCACGGGGTGACCGACCGTAAGGCCCCAGAGCGGGATGACGCCTTCGGGCAGGGCCAGCGCGTCCGCGATCTCGCCCACGTGGTTCTGCACGCCGCCGATGTAGCACACGCCGAGGCCGAGGGCCTCCGCGGCGACGCTGAGGTTCTGTCCGAAGAGCGCCGCGTCGGTGATGCCGAAGAGGAGGGCCACGTGCGGCTTCATCCCGTAGCGCTCGCCGCGGTGCTCGAGGAGCAGGCGCAGGCGGCGCACGTCCAGGCAGACCACGACGAAGCGCGGCGCGGCGTGGACGTGCGCCTGGTCGCCGGCCCATTTCCCGACGCGGTCGCGCAGGTTCACGTCGCGGACCTCGACGGCGCAGTAGAGTTGGCCCGTCGCGTCCGTCGAGGCCTGTTGGGCGGCCGCCAGGAGTTCGTGCCACGACTCCTGCGTCACGGGTTCCGGCGTGTAGTCGCGCACGCTCGAGTGTTCCCGGAGCACGCGCAAGAGTTCGCGCATCGGGACGCGACCCGCAGCGGGGTCAAAGAGGTTGCGCGGCGGCCTCGCCGATGCCCGCCGTCGGGGCCTCGACGTCGCGTGGACGCCTGGCCTCCCGGGGCGGGCGTCCGTGGAGCACCTCGAGCAGCCGGTATTCGAGGCGGGCGCCGCGCTGGCACCAGAGGATCGTCGACTTCTGCGTGTCGCGCAAGTGGTCGCCGCTGCTCTTGATCTCGCAGAAGAAGGCGCGCCGGCCGCCGGGTTGCCAGGCGAACCAGTCCGCCGAGCACGCGTCGTACCCGTGAAGGAGACCCTCGAAGAGCTGGAGGGCGCGTGCGTCCGTCAAGGCCTCGAAGAGTTCGTCGAAGCGCTCGCGCGTGAGGTAGCGGCCGACGACGGGCAGGCTTCCCGGCGGGGGCGGGTGGTCGCGCGCGTGGGGCCGTCGGCCCCACGAGGCGAGGGCGTCGAGGAGGATCGGTCGCAACCCGTCCTTGCGGCACTCGGCCAGGCGGCGCCGGCCGCGGTCGGCCCATTCGAGGGGCCCGAGCCGCGCGTTGGCGAAGGCGGCCGGCCATTCGCCGGGCGCGAAATGCGAGGCGGGTCGGCCCACGAGGACGTGGAAGAGTCGCCGCAGCACGCCCGGGTGGACGACGTCGTAGCCGAGGCCGTGGAGGAGTTCGCGCGCCATCGATTCGACGACGACGGGGGCGCCGCGGTCGTTGTAGAAGAGTTTGCGGCCGCCCTCGCCGTAGCGGGAGCCGTCGTAGTCGACATAGACGCGCAGGCTCGGAAGGTGCGCGGCCTGGGCGTAGAGGGCCTCCGTCGCGACGACGACGCGAGCGTCGAGCACGGCCTCGAGCGCGCCGTGGCTGGCGCCGATGGCCGCGAAGTCGGACAGCGGCAGGACGAAGGTGGGTTCGCTGGCCGCGTTGGCGATGGCGAAGGCGGGCAACCGGTCGAGAAGGAGCCGGAAGCTGTCGCCTCGCACGCGCTGCATGCGGGGTCCGAACCACCCGTGGAAGGTCTCCTCGACGAGGCGCTCCGGGCCGTGCCACAGGTGCATGCGTCGCTCGCCTTTGGGGGCCGCGTCGCGCCGGTAGGCGACGATGGCCCCCATGAGGCCCTCGCGGGACTGGGCCAGGTAGTCCAGGCTCGTGCCGTGGAAGACGTACTTCGCCTCGAGGTGTTCCCGCCAGTCGAGCCGCTCGGGCAGCAGCGAGAAGTGACGCCGCGTCCAATCGTGGGGCAGCGCGCGGACGCCGGGGACGGTCAAGGACTCGACCAAGGACGAGGCTCCTACGTTGTGGCTTGGGCGGGGTGGGTGAAAATGGCATCCATAAGGCAGCCTTTTGGCCACGCCTCGCCGTCACGCCTTCGTGGCGTTCGAGAAGCCGGCCCACGAGTGGCCGCACCCGTGGCGCTATGGGACGGCCGTCGTCAACGGCGTCGCTTGGACGTTCCTCTGGTTCGGCTTGGAGGGCCTGCACGCGCCGGCCCTCGTTTTCGTGGCCGCGACGGCCATCCTCATCGCGCCCGTCCTCGCCTTCCTCGCCCGGTCGTGGCCGGATTGGTTCTCGGTCACGGGCGCGGCGGTCGCAACGGCCCTCTTGCTCACGTACGCCCTGCTCCCGTTGCCCGCCGCCGACTTGCCCCGCCTCTTCATCGGAGCGTTGCGCGCGTGGGTCCCCGTCCTCCTCGTGGACTCGGCACTCTTCGCCGTCCGGCGCCGATGGGGCGGTATTTAGCGACCGTAACCACGACAACGAGTCCACAACGTACATATAGCGTCATTTTGGAGTGAAGCGGGTCATGCGATTCGGGTGGGCCCTCGCCGTCGCCGTCCTCCTTCTGGGAAGCGGATGCCTGAGCGCGTCCGGGAAGACCTCCACCGACACGTCCACGGACCCCTCCGACGGTTCCTCCACGCCGCCGCTCGATGCCCAAGGCCCGACCGGGCCCCCGCGGACCTCGCCAAGGCCTTCCGGATCCAACCCTTCGACGAGTTCCTCTCCGTCGCCCGGCGGCGGCTCGACCGAGCCTCCCCAACAGACGCAGCAGACGCCTTGGCCGGCGATGGACAAGGCGACGATCCGCCCGGGCGTCCAGATCACGATGGCCGGCGCCCAATGCACGACCAACTTCGTCTTCCGTAGTCCCGACAATTCGACGCTCTACGTCGGCCTGGCGGCCCACTGTGTCAAGGGCATGAAGCTCGGCGACCCGCTTTCGATCAGCGGCGCCCACCTGCTCAAGCTCGCCTATTCCTCGTGGTTGACGCTCGGCCTGACCAACTGCGACGGCGAGAGCGACCCGCCGGGTTGCGACGAGGACTTCGCCCTTGCGCGCATCGACGCGGCGGACCGCGACAAGGTCCACCCCGCGATGCTCCACTACGGGGGCCCCATCAGTCTGGCCGATTCCTCCGGCTTCGCCCTCCAACAGAAGCTCCTCTTCTACGGAAACAGCGACCTCCACATGGGCTTCGAGAACGCGAACTGGCACGACGGCGTCGTGAGCAGCGTCCAATCCGGACCCCAGTTCCGCATGGTCAGCCTTCCCCCCGGCGTCCCCGGCGACTCGGGCAGCGGCGTCCTCACGAAGGACGGTCACGCGGCGGGCATCTTCGTCAACATCTGCATTGCGCCGTGCCCCGGCCAACAGGGCGTGGTGGGCCTCAAGGCGGCGCTCGAGACGGCCTCGAAGAAAGCCAAACTCGACGTCGAGTTGGCCACGTGGGCGCAGCTCGACGACGGGCTCTTGCCTTAGGCTTTCGTCGCGCGGGTCAGCAGGTACTCCATCTGGAGCACGTTGTCCACGAGGTATTGCGACACGAGGGCCTCGTACTCGGCGCGCCAGGCCTCCAGCTTGGCCGGCTCCTTCGCGAGGATCTGCGCGGCGCGCACGGTGGGGCCCGTCTTCGCCTCGTTCCAGACCCGGAAGTGCCGAGGGCTCAACGTGGGCCACCGCATGATGCCCCGCTCGAAGTGAAGGTCCTTGACGCCCGCGCCGAGGCGGTCGCGCACGACGTTCGGGTCGCCCCATAGGCCGACGGGTTGGCCCCCGGGCGGGGGCGGCACGTACTTGGCGCCCAAGGCGAACATCTTCCCGGTGTACTGTTCGGGCGGCCACGTGGCGAAGGCGATGCGGCCCGCGGGCTTGAGGACGCGCAGCATCTCGCGCGTGGCGACCTCGGGTCGCGGGGCGAACATGTGCCCGAACTGGCTCACGACGACGTCGAAGGACGCATCCGCAAAGGGCAGGGACTCGGCGTCGCCTTCCTTCCACGCGATGTCCAGGTTGGCGACGGTGGCGTTGGACCGCGCCTGCTCGAGGAGTTCGGGCGTGAGGTCGAGCCCCGTGACGCGGGCGCCCCGCAGCGCGGCGGTGACGGCGACGACGCCCGTGCCGGTGCCCACGTCGAGGACCTTCTGGCCGGACTGGACCCCGGCGTACCTCACGAGGTGGCCGGCGACCTGCGTCGTGAAGGCGGCGACCTCGCCGAAGTTCCCGCTCGCCCACGTGGCGCGCTGCTTGGCCTTGAAGTCGGCGAGGGGGTCCGCGGGGGCCGCGATGGGTTGGGTGGCGAGCGACATCGAGGCTCGCAGCGTCCCGCCGGTTTAAGCTCCTTCGCCGAGCTACGCGGCCGGGACCCTGGCCACGCGGCGCGGGCGCACGGCCGCGCGGGCCCTCACGGTGCCCGTCTTGAGGCCCGGCACCCATTCGTAGAGGGCCTCGGCGCGGCGGCGGTCGTACGTCGTTCCCGCCTCGACGAGGCGACGGATCCCCTGCGGCAGGCCCGTGCGGGCCTTCCAGCCGATCTCGCGTTGGATCTTGCTCGTGTCCGCCAGCGTCTCCTGGACGTAGTTTCGCAGCGGGTTCACGACGTAGCGGGGCTCGATCTTGGCCTCGAGTTCTTCGTTGATGAGGGCGATCATCTCGTTGAAGGAGTGTTCGCGTTCGGTGCCGATGTTGTAGACCTCGCTGCCCTTGCCCTTCTCGAGGATGAGGCGGATGGCCTCGACGAGGTCGCCGACGTAGGTGAAGTCGCGCGTCTGGGACCCGTCACCGAAGACGACGGGGCGCACGCCGTTGGCCATGGACCAGTAGAACTGGCTGATGTTGTTGGCGTAGCGGCCCTTGTGCTCCTCGTGGGGTCCGTAGACGGAGAAGAAACGCAGCCCGTTCGCGACGACGCCGAACTGGAGGTGGTACGCGTGGGCGGCCTGCTCCATGACGAACTTGCTCAGTTCGTAGGGCGTGGCGGGGACGATGGCGGCGTCCTCGCGGAAGGGCTTGGGGGAGCGCGCGTAGAAGCTGCTCGTCGAGGCGTACGCGACCTTGAGCTCGTGGCGGCGTGCGAGTTCGAGGACGTTCATCCATTCCTCGAAGTTCTCGCGGATGCGGGCGCCCGGCTCGGCGTCGTACATGGGCGCGCTCGTGTAGCCGGCCAAGTGGACGACGCGGTCCACGCCGTGCTTGCGGACCGTCCGCCCCAGGAGGCCTCCGTCGAGGGCGTCCCCCTTGACGCGCGTGCAGTCGATGCCGTTCAGGTTCGTGAACCGGCCCAGGAACTCGTTGTCGAGGGCGACGACGCGTTCGCCGCGGCCAACGAGGGATTCGACGAGATTGGAGCCGATGAAGCCGGCCCCGCCTGTGACAAGGATTGCACCCTTCTTTGCCAAGCGTTTCACCAGGGCCGGGCCAGAGGCCCTTCGGCGTAAGAAGGTTCCCCCGCCGAAATCGCGTGACGGACGCGCCGCCACGTGCCGCGGCCGGTGCGGGACTCGGTCGCGGAGTCCCGAGGAACGGGGGCGCCGTTTCGGTTCCCTTAAAGTCGTGCCGACGCTCTCGACGCGGACGCATGCCCACACCCGTGACCTACCCTGCGGGTCCCGCCCGGGATTGAACGATCCATGGCAGCCGCTGCAAGCCGGGGCGCCCTCCTCCGGGACGCCCTCCTCGTGGTCCTCGTCGTGGCGCTCGTCGGCGCCGCCCTGTACGTTCTCGACGTCCTCGCGTTCGTGACGGGCGACCCGCGGGGACCGATGGGCATCAACGCGGCGGAGCTGGGCATCCTATTCGCATGCACGGCGGGCGCCCTGCTCTGGACGGCGCTTCACCGTTCCTCCGGCGCGCGCAAGGCCGGCCACGCGGCCGGCGTCTCGGATGCCTTCGTCCAAGGCGTGGCCCAGATGACGAACGCCCTCGCGTTGGCCGAGCCGCCGGGGCACAACACGGACGAGCACCTGGAGGCCCACGCCGGGCCCTTCGTCGAGACGATGCGCCGCATCACGCAGGCCACGGGCGCTTCGCTCGATTGGAGCCGTGGAGACGCCTTGGTCGTCCTCGCGGCCTCCGGCTCCGAGGTCGGCGGCCGAGGCCGACCCCACGCGTTGCCGCGCACAATCTCCAACGAGGTCCTGCGGGGCGCCGTCGTCACGATCCCGGACACGCAGAAGGACCCGCGTCTTGCGTTGAAGGACGCGCCCGCAGGGGTCGTCCGCTCGATCCTCCTCGTTCCAGCCATCTTCGGCGAGCGCACCCTCGGCGCGCTCCGGCTCGTCTCGACCGAACCGAAGGCGTTCTCTCCCCTCCACGGCGAGGCCCTGCTGCCCGCGGCGTCGCTGCTGGCCACGCACCTGTGGCGGGCGGGCAGCGCGACCGACCACCGGGAGCTGCGCACCGCACAGACGCGCGCCGAGGCCCAGGCGCGCGAGGCGGAGGCCCGCCTCGACCGCGTGGCCGCAAACGTCCAGGAGGCCCTCATCGTCACGGACCCGGAGCGGACGAAGGTCCTCCTGGCCAATCCCGCGTACGAGGCCATCTGGGGCCAGTCCCTCGACTCGCTCTATGCGCGCCCCGAATCCTGGCTGGACGCCGTCCACGCCGAGGATCGCGACCGCGTGAAGAAGGAACTGGTCAAGCCGCTTCCGACGGGCGCCGGCCAGTCGACGTTCCGCATCGTTCGCCCGAACAAGGAGACGCGGCACGTCGAGGCGCGCAGCACGCCCATGCGCGACGCCCGCGGGGGCCTCCTGGGACTCTTGACCGTCGCCCGCGACCGCACGGAGGCCCTCCACATCGAGTCGACGAGCGACGCCCTTTCCCGCCGCATCGAGATCGGGCTCGATGAGAGCCCGTCGATCCTCTACGCCGCGAGCCCCGCCGGCAACTACGGGATCACGTTCGTGACCCCCAACGTCGAGAGCCAGCTCGGGTACGCGTCCACCGAGATCGTGGACGACCCCAACTTCTGGACCGCGCGCGTCCACCCCGAGGACACGACGCGCGTGTTCGCGGGCTTCCCCCAGCTCTTCGAGAAGGGGCGCCTGACCCAGGAGTACCGCTTCCGCCACCGGGACGGGTCGTACCGCGTCGTGCAGGACCGCATGCGGCTCGTGCGCGATGCGAGCGGCAAGCCCGTCGAGATCGTCGGGTTCTGGATGGACGTCACGGAACGCAAACGCGCCGAGGAAGGGCTCGCGTACAGCCTCAGCCGCATCAAAGAACTCCAGGACAGCCGGACCCAGCTCCTCAACACGATCGCCCACGACCTGGCCTCCCCGCTCACGCCCATCAACGTCCAACTCGCGCTCCTCCGGGAGAAGATCCCCGCCTCCGACAAGTCGAAGAGCGAGTCCCTTGAGATGGTCATCCGCAACACGGCCCACCTGCAGCGCCTCATCGGCGACCTGCGCGACGTGGCCAAGCTCGAGGGCGGCAAGTTGAACATCCGCCTCGAGGACGTCGAACTCGGCAGCCTCATCCAGGCGGCCGTCGACTCCTTCAAGGAGGACGCCAAGGGCCGCAAGGTGAAGCTCGCGTTCAAGCCGTCCGGAACGTTGCCCGTGCGCGCGGACTCGCAACGCATCACGCAGGTCCTGTTCAACTTCATCACGAACGCCCTCAAGTTCACGCCCGCGGACGGCACGGTCAAGATCGAGGCGACGAAGGAATCCAAGATGGCCACCGTCCGCGTCACGGACTCCGGCCGCGGTCTCACCGCGGACGAGATGTCGCGGCTCTTCAAGCCCTTCAGTCAGGTGCACGAACCCGGCGAGATCAAGGAGAAGGGCACGGGCCTCGGCCTCTTCATCTGCAAGGGCCTCGTCGAAGGCCACGGCGGCAAGATCTTCGTCGCGAGCGCCGGACGCGGCAAGGGTTCCACGTTCGGGTTCTCGTTGCCGCTTCGAGGCTAGGAACGCTCCGTTCGACGCGTGATGCGAGGGCCAGGATTCGAACCTGGGAAGCACTAAGCACAGGATCCTAAGTCCTGCCCCGTTGGCCGCTTGGGTACCCTCGCGACGTGTGGCGACGCCAAGGGACGAAGGGTGAAAAACTAATGCGTGGACGACGTGCTCCAGCGGGTCCGGATGCAGTTGTGTCCACAGTGCGGACGCGCCGTCGGAGCGCGTTCGCGCGGCTCATGTCCTTGGTGCGGGGCCGAACTGCCGAAGCCCGCAAGCCTGGAGCCTGCGCAGCCCGTACGCGTCGCTCCCGTTCCCGAGCTGCCCCGCCGACGTCGCGTCTGGTTCGTGGTCGCGGCCCTTCTCGTCGTCGCCCTTCTCGCGGTCGTGGCCCTCAACGGCGGCTCGGGGCCGAAGGAGGATCGGCGCGTGCTCATCGCCGACCACCAACCGTTGCGGCTGGAGCCCGGCGAAATGCATCGCCTCCAGTTCGGGTTGGACCGCCCTGCGCAGGTCGGTTACGAGGTCCTCGTCGTGAGCGGACCCGCGCCGGACTACTGCGTCACGCAACGCAATACGCCACCCAACCCGAGCTTTCCCAATCCATGCCAGGCCGGCTACCAAGCGGCGAACGGGTCGAGCCTACCGGCCGGTGGCTACGAGTTGGTGATCCGGTGCCCGGACAACGGGGTCGTCTGCGAGGCGAGTTTCAGCCTCTGGTACGAGCCCACCTAGATGCCGCGGGGCCAGTTGCCGGCCTTGTGCGTCGACTTGCTCCAGGCGTACTTGCGGAGCTTGGCCTCGGGGTATCCGCAGCTGGCGCAGCGGCGCTTCTGGGCGTGGTAGGATTGCCGTCCGCAGCGGCGGCACGTGATGTGGTTCTTCTTCCCACCGAAGTGGGACGGGGTTCCCTTCGACATGGTCGGTTCGCCTCAGACGCTGATGTAGATGATCGCGTCGCCCCGCACGACGAGGCTCTCGAAGCGTCCGACCGTGGACCCCTCCTTGACCTCTTCGGCGTCCTTGAGGACGAGGTTCAGGTGGGGGTGGTCGTAGCCGTCGAGCGCGCCCCGGTATTCGCGGCCGCCCCGCAGTTCCACCTTCACGGGCTTCTGGAGGGAAGCGTGGAGGAGGTCCAGCGGGCGGTTAGGCATCGCGAGGGCGCGGCCAAGAACGGAGACGCTATTTAAGGGTAAGGGTGGACTCCCGGAGTCCTCGACCCCTCCACTTCAGGAAGGGTGCAACCCGCGCGCCTACCAGGTCTGTCGAGTCCTCCCCACAACAGGAGGGCCTCACCGGCGTAGGAGCCACTCAGGCGCCGTGTTCCATCTTTGACGGGTTCCGGCAAAGTATTAGTCCCGGGCGGGAAACGGGAGCGGTTAAGGCTGGCACGTTCCAGGCGGTCTTGATGCGTGGCCTGGGAACGCTCGCGTCCGCTTCCTTACCCGGCGCCATCACGGCGGGGGTTCTATTGGCGGGGGTCGCCTGGCCGGCCTACCAGGAATGGGGCCGGCAGGCGCTTGGGGCGAGCGATGCGGCCGTCGACGAAGCACTCTACGTACTGGGACTGCCGCCCTTGCGCGTCCTGGCAGCCCATGCGCAGACGAACGACGGCCGCATCGACCGCCTCGTCCTCGTCGCCCAGGTACGGCCCGGCGACGCGATCTGGTTGAACGACACGTGGCTCGAACTCGTGTCCCACTACGAGGCGAAGGTCCTGCCGGCGCACGCCGCGTCCGCGGCGCCGCTGCGGGACCCCGACGCCTCGATCCTGCGCAACGAAGCCAACGAGCAGGACCTCTTCCAATTCCAGATCTCGCTCGACGGGCTTTCGCACCCGATCGGCGCCGACGACGTCTTCGAACTGTGGGCCCACGCGGGCGCCCAGAAGCCCCTTCACATGAAGCTCTGGGTCCCCTCCGGGCCGCTCGACCCCATCGCGCCGCTCGAGTGGAACGAAGCCATGTGAAGGCGCCGGAGCAAACTAC
>Ga0070694_100000498_pt1 | contig 21582 bp, 22 predicted proteins | sample KBSK1251metaG_FD_65470 | JGI IMG/M metagenome (GOLD analysis project Ga0070694, IMG submission 65470) | Corn, switchgrass and miscanthus rhizosphere microbial communities from Kellogg Biological Station, Michigan, USA - KBS K1-25-1 metaG | ecosystem: Host-associated > Plants > Roots >... | reverse complement strand
TTTCCCTCGTCGGGGTTTCCCCCATTGCGAAGTTTTCGCGCCTGCTGCGCCCCGTAGGGCCTGGATTCGTGTCTCAGAATCCATCTCCGGGCGACGTCTCCCAACGCCCGTACCCGTTGTCGCCTAGTGAGGCCGTTACCCTCACTACAAGCTGATAGGCCGCAGTCCCATCCTCAAGCGCCGGAGCTTTCGTCCACCAAGCCTTCCAGCATAGGTGAACTATGGAGTATTATCCTCAGTTTCCCGAGCTTATCCTCCACTTGAGGGCAGGTTGACCGCGTGTTACTGAGCCGTGCGCCGAGTGCATAACCACTCTGGACTCGCATGGCTTAAGCGAAAGCCAATAGCGGTGCCCTCTGGCAGGATCAACCAGAGTCTTTGGTTCTCTTCAGCCTTGGCCGAATCGAACCGGAGTTTGTTGCTTGGTCGCTACTGTTTGAACGATCTGAAATTGGCGGATTTGTCGAGTATCACCATAGATCGTGTCTCGCGTCAACCGTCAGGTCGCATGAGTTCACGCACCGCATCTCCGCCGGGTCCTGTGACCCGCGAAGAGGGCTCGGGTTTCACGCGCCTCCACGCTTTCGACGCGCACGGATTCGTCCCTTCATCGTCCGCCGAAGCGGCCTGGGGACGCAACGTTGTTGCGCGTCGTTCTGACTTGCATTCGTCGGCGGCTATCCATCGACGACGGCCTCCCCGCGCAAGCGCGGGCTCTATTTGAGCGTTTGGGCCGCCGTTGCCCGCAAAAGCGAAGGCTTCGCCTCAGCGTTTGCGGGACTCGTGGACAACCGTCACGAGCGCAGGACGGCCTCGTAGTCCATGCCACGTTTAAAGGTTTCCACTGATTATTCAAGGCGCATATAAGAACTTCTTAAACAGCGCGCGGCACTTCCACTCCATCCCATGGAGAGAACCGCTCGCTGAGGGGTTCAGGCACGCCCGTCAGGCGGCCGTCTCCGGTTCTCGGTTTATCTAGACGGGCCCGAATGCGCCGCCCGAGGATCCGGGTGCTGGGGCCACGCGAAGCGGGCACATTGATCGCCCAATACGACCGCCGCGCCCTGCAATTGGGCGTCACGGGCTCCCACAGCGCCCTGGACGTCTGCGACGGCGCCGCCGACGAGGGCGTGCCGAACGTCGCCTTCTGCGAACGCGGCCGCGACGCGACCTACAGCCGTTACTTCCGCACGGTGCGCGACGGCGCGGGTGCGCGCGTTCGCGGGTGCGTCGACCGCGCGATCGTGCTCGCGAAGTTCGGCGACCAGCTCGCGCCGCGCTGGCAGACGTGGATGCAAAAAAACAATATCGTCTATGTCCCCAACCGAAGCTTCACGAGCTACCTGAGCGTCGAGAAGATCGAGAACGAGTTCCGCGTGCCCCTCTTGGGAAGCCGCAATCTCCTGCGCATCGAAGAGCGAGAGGAGAAGGACAACTACTACACGCTCCTGCGCAAGGCGGGCATCTCGTACCCCGAGCACGTGAGCGACCCTACGAAGATCCGCGAGCTCGCCATCGTGAAGCTGCACCACAAGACGAAGCGCCTCGAGCGCGGCTTCTTCACGTGCGCCTCCTACAAGGAGTTCCAGGACAAATCGCGGCGCCTCATCAAGGACGGCGTGATCGCGAAGGAGGATCTCGCGAACGCCCGCATCGAGCGCTACGTCGTCGGTCCCGTCTTCAATTGCAATTTCTTCTACAGCCCCTTGACGAAGGGCGCGTCCAAGTTGGAACTGCTCGGCGTCGACTGGCGCTTCGAGTCCTCGCTCGACGGCCACGTGCGGATCCCCGCGGCGCAGCAACTCACGTTGCCCGAGCACCAGATGATCCCCGAGATGACGGTCGTCGGCCACAACACGGCGACGATCCGCGAGAGTCTCCTCGAGAAGGTGTTCGCGATGGGCGAGAAGTTCGTGGCCGCCGCGGCCAAGCACTACAAGCCCGGCATCATCGGACCCTTCTGCCTGCAGACGGTCGTCGACGCCGACATGAAGTTCTACGTCTACGACGTGGCGCCCCGCGTGGGCGGCGGCACGAACGTCCATGTGGGCGTCGGCCACCCGTACGGCAACGCGTTGTGGCGCCGGCCCATGAGCACGGGTCGTCGCGTCGCGCTCGAACTACGGCGCGCCCTCGAGCAGGACGCGCTGGAAAAAATCGTGACCTAACGCCGCGCGATCGGCGGCTGGGCGGCCCTGCCGGCAAAGACCGGTCGCAGCTCGCCGTCCTTGGTTTCGTCTTCCAGGAGCTCGCGCTCGCGGGTGGGTTCGAAGGCTTGTTCGAGGATTTCGGCGAGCGGGTTTCTGGCGGCCACGGCGTGCACCCAGATGGGCGCCAAGTGCCGATGTTCTATTTTATGGGCGGAGGTGGGTTTTTCGTCAATCGGCGAAACGAAACCCGCCATCCATCGTCAAAACCCGAACTATTACAGAGTAATTGAACATGTTAATGTTGCGGGCCGTGGTTGGTCAACGTCTCGCCGGGCGTTAGGACCCAGCCCAACGGCACGTCGTGGGGCTCGTCCGGAAGGGCGTCCACGACCTGCAGGTCGAAGGCGAGCCCGACCCGCGCCACGAGCGGCACCTGCTTGAGCAGGCGGTCGTAGAAGCCCTTGCCGTAGCCGAGTCGGTGGCCGCGGCGGTCGAAGGCGACGCCCGGGACCAGGACGAGGTCGAGCGCTGCGGGCGGCACCGCGGGCGCGCTGCGCAAGGGCTCCAGGATGCGCACGGGGTTGCGTTCGAGATCATCGCCCGGGCGCCACGCGTGGAACGAGAGCTCCACCCCGTCGATGCGCGGAAGCGCCACACGGCGCCCGCGGCCCACGCATTCCTCGATGAATTCCAGGTCGTCGAGCTCCGAGCCCACGGGGTGGTAGCCCGCGATGGTCTGGGCCGCCCGCACCGGCGGAAGACGCCGCAGGCGGTCGAGGACGGCCCGGGACTGGCGCCGTCGCTCCTCCTGCGACAGGGCCGCCCGGCGTTCGAGGAACGACCGGCGCAGGTCCCCCTTCACGCGCTCCCAGAGGCCCGGGCGCACAAAACCCCTTGGGACGGAAACCGTTTTGAGCGGAGCCCCACTTGCGCCGGCTTCAACCTTTGGGGTCCCCCGTGCCTGAGATTGACGCCAAGCGACTTCTCAAACAGTACGACCCGAAGAAGATCGTCATCGCCGCCGCGTGCTCCCACTCGAGCCTGCAGATCTTCCACGGCGCACGCCTGGAGGGCTTCAAGACCCTCGGCATCTGCGTCGGCAAGCCGCCGCGCCACTACGACGCCTTCCCGCGCGCCAAGCCCGACAAGTTCCTCGAACTCAAGGCGTACAAGGATCTCGTCAAGCTCGGCCCCGAGCTCGTCGAGGACAACGTCGTCATCGTCCCCCACGGCTCGCTCGTGGAATACCTGGGCGTGAACGAGTTCGAGAAGATCCCCGCCCTCACCTTCGGCAACCGCAAGGTGCTCCGGTGGGAATCCGACCGCGGCATCGAACGCGAGTGGCTCGAATCCGCCGGCCTGCCCATCCCTCTCCACATCGACGACCCCAGCGAGATCCGCCAACCCGTCATCGTGAAGTACCACGGCGCCAAGGGCGGCAAGGGCTTCTTCATCGCGCGCAACCGCAAGGAGTTCGACCAACAGGTCGACCGCTCGCGCCCCTACACGATCCAGGAGTTCGTGCTCGGCACGCGCTACTACCTCCACTACTTCTACAGCCCCATCACGGACGACGGGTTCCGTCTCAAGAAGGGCAGCCTCCAACTCCTCTCGATTGACCGCCGCGACGAGTCCAACATCGACGAGGCCAACCGCCTCGGCAGCGTCGCCGAACTCGCGCAGATCGGCATCCAGCCCACGTTCGTCGTCACGGGAAACATCCCCATGGTCATCCGCGAGTCCCTCCTGCCCCAGGTCTTCGAGATGGGCCAACGCGTCGTCGAACGCTCCATCGAGCTCTTCGGCGGCATGATCGGGCCCTTCTGCCTCGAGACGGTCGTCACGGACCAACTCCAGTTCCGCGTCTTCGAGATCAGCGCACGCATCGTCGCCGGCACGAACCCCTACGTCTCCGGTTCGCCCTACGCCGACTTCATCGCGACCGGCCTCTCGACGGGCCGCCGCATCGCCCAAGAGATCAAGACCGCGCGAACGAAACGGCGCCTCCTCGACGTCCTCTCATGATCACGCTTCTCCTGGCCGACGCCGAACTCGAACGCGTGCCCGCCTCCATCACGGGCCACCCCCAAGTGGCCTCCAGCGCGCGACGCGTGGGCGCAAGCGCGAGCCGCATGCTCTTGGACTCAAGCCTTCACCACGCGGGCATGCGCAAGCTGCCCGAGGCGGCGCGCCGCGGCCGGCCGGACCTCATCCACTTCTTCCTCCTGACGGCGCTGGAATCACCCGTCAACCGCGCGGGCCACCTGCGGCTCCTCGTGCACACGCGCGAGGACTACCTCATCCGCATCGAACCCCGCACGCGCCTCGTGCGCAACTACAACCGCTTCTGCGGCCTCATCCAACAACTCTACGAGGCCGGACGGGTGCCGGCCGAGAACGCGTTGCTCACGCTCGAACCCAGCCGCACGCTCGTGGACATCGTGGGCGAGATCGAACCCGACCGTACAATCATCCTCGACGAGACGGGCGACGTGCGCGCACCGTGGGAACTCTTCGGAACCGGCGACACGCAGGGCGAGACCCTGTGCATCGTGGGCGGGTTCCCTTCCGGGACCTTCCGCAGTACGCTGCCCGAAGGCGAACACGTGAGCTTCGGCTCGGACCTCCTGACCGTCTGGACGGTCGCGAGCGAACTGCTCGGGAACTACGAACGGTTCCTGCCGTGGCCGCCTACTCGCGTCGTCGGCGGACCAGAGCCAGACCCAGCGCCGCCGCAGCGAGAGCCGCCGCAGCGGTGAGGTTCGGCACCGCGTTCATCGGTTGACCGATGTCCTTCGCGTGGGCCGATTGGGCCGAGTCGCCTTCGGCGGCCGTCCCCGTCGCGTTGTCGCCCGTCGAGGTGGTGCCCGTCGAGGACGTCGTCGAGGACGTGCCCGTCGTCGTGGACGAGCTCGTCGAGTTCGTGCTGGCCGACGAGGTCGTCGTGGCGCTGGAGGACGTGGTCGGGCCGCTGCCGCCACCGCTTCCGCCGCCACCGCCGCCGCTGGCGCCCGCGATCACTGCGAGCAGGCCCGACGGGTTGGCCGTCGAACCGAAGACGACGTTGTATTGCTCGGTCTTTCCAAGCCCGTGGATGACGAGTTCGAGTTTGATCTTCGATCCGGCGGGAATCGAGACACCCGCCGTCGGGAAGCCGGCGCCGAACCGGATCTTGGCGCAGGTGGGGTTGCACGCATCGATGTGCGGCCAAATCAGGGTCGCCGCGGTCGCGGCGGCTTCGACGTTGGTGGATGCATTGTATGTAACGCCGTTGACGGTCAGGAACGCGGCGGCGCCCACCGCGACGTTTTGGTCCACGCCCATCAGCGTGGCGTTGAAGGTCATGTCGGAGAGGAACTTGTACGCCCGGTCCACCGTGAATTCGCCCCAGGCAACCTTGGCTTCGCCTTGCCTGTCGGTCGCGATCGCGCGGACCTTGTCCGTGGCATCGGTGGGGTAGCCTGGGGCCATGCCGGTCTCGGTCAGGGAGAGCCGGAAGAGGCCGCCCAGCTTGGATCCGACCACCGGGTTGTTGAAGGTGGTAAAGTAGCCGCTCGCGTGGGCGGCGCTGCCGAAGTGGAGGCGCGGGACCGGCGTGTTGGCGTTGTCGGCGCCGACCGTCTCGATTCCGATCTTGATGCCGGGTTTGGTTTCCTTAGGATACACAAGCTTGGGATTCACAAAGTTCAGGAGGACATGTTGGGGAGTGTCCGTCAGGACAAGGGGGTCGCCGTGACTGTCTCGGAGAACGGCTTCATTCGCGCAGCCCAAGGCCCTCGTCGAAGACCCGCTGTAGAATTGAAGGCAGATCCTGCGGACCGGAAGGTCTGCGCCGGCGCTGCTTAGCCATAGACTTACGAGGACGTCGGAGCTGGACGTGGCGCCGCCGGGGCCCGTGGGGACGGTCTCGATGGCTCCGAGGTCGACGATGGACGAGATGCCATTGCCGGGTTGGCAGACGGGCTGGGAGGCGCTGGAAACGGTCGTGAGACAGAGGTTCTTGATCTTGTCCGTCGTGCCCGTCGGCGGCGTCATGGTCGGCTTGGGGTCGTTCATGAAATAGGCGAACACGTCGTGGTCGTACGCGCCTGCGGCCGTCGTGGAAGCCGGGGCCAAGGTGACAACGACAAGGCAAGCAGCAGCAACAAAGAGGACCCAGGGACGCACTGACCACACCACCGATTCCGGTTGATTCCAGCGGTAAATCAGGTTGGTCTTATGCTTTGTGGGGGCCGTCGTACAGGCGTCGCGTGACCGAAACAGAACTCTCCAATAGCCTAAAGAGGGACGATCCGGGCCCGGTAGTGGTCGACCTTCTCCTTCACGACCTCGGCCTCCACCGTAACGACGCGGAAGCGGCGCCCGTCAGATAGACGAATCTCGTCGCCCACCTGGGGCTCGGCCTTGGGCTCCAGGAGTGCCGTTCCGGCCCGTTCGGTCCCAAGGACCGTGGCCACGACCGACTCGCCGCGCCGGATCTCGACCGGTTTGCCGATGTGGTTGAGGACGTCCCGCAGGCTCGCCATCCACACGGCGTACCGGCGCCCCGCGTATGGAGCTTCTGCCTGGCCTCACTGCTCGGCCGTGCAAATGGTAGAGGTGCCCCCAGACGCGGGGGCGGGAATGCAGGAGACTCGGCGAGCCGAGCTCAGCCGAAGAGGGCGCCGAGACCGGCGGCCGCTTCTTCTTCGCTGACGCCCTTCTCTTCCGGCTTCTCTTCCTTCTTCGCAGCGGCAGGCGCGCCGGCGGCGGGGGCCGCGGCGGCGACCGGCATCGACGTGGCCGTCTTGATGGCCTCTTCGAGGTTGACGCCCTCGAGGCTGGCCGTGAGCGCCTTGATCTTTCCGGCGTCGGCGGTCACGCCGGCGGCCTTGAGAACGGCGGTCACGTGCTGTTCGTCGATCGGCTTGCCTGCGCTGTGGAGCAGCAGAGCGCCGTAGATGTATTCCATTTCGTTTTCCTCCGTGGGTTCAACCTAACCGAAGAGCGCGCCGAGGCCGGCCGCAGCCTCTTCCTCGCTCACGCCCTTCTCTTCCTCTTTCGCCTCTTCCTTCTTCGCCTCGCCCGCGGCTGCAGGGGCAGCGGCGGCCGCGGCGCCGAGGGCCGCCTTCTCGTCCTCGGTGAGCTCCTCGCCCTTCTTCTGCTTGAGGAGCGCGCTCACCTGCAGGAAGGCCGTGCGCAGGTGCTCCGGCACGTCCTCCTTCGTGAGCTTGGCGGTGGCCGCGACGGCCAGGGCGCTCTTGACGCCCTTGCCGACGAGTGGTTCGATCGTGGTCTTCGTGGCCCAGCCGATCTCGAGCGCGACGCCCAAGGCGGCGCGCACGGAGGCAGCCAGGTCCTGGCGGAACTTGGTCTCGTCGATGGCGAGGACGTCCGCCTTGTAGATGACGCCGTTCTCCCAGACGCCCTTGACGTCCAGCCCGATGTCGATGGGGTGGATGCCGAGCTTGTCGAGGGCCGACGCGAGGTCGGCGCTGATCGCCTCGCCCTTCTTGACGACGACCTTCGTGGACTTGATGACGACCTTGCCCGCGTCGATGGCCGCGGGGATGCCGGCCTTCTGGAGTTCACCGACGATGGGGCCCGGCTTGAAGGGCGTGTCGCCCTTCTGGACCTCGATGTCGAAGGGGGCCGCCTGGCCCGCCTTGGCGGCGGCCTTGGTGCGGCTCTGCGTGAACTGCTTGAAGAGCGCGAACGGGTTGAGTTCGGAGCCGACGAGGGCCGTCTGGCCGCTCATGATTGCCTCGAGGCTCTTGACGCCGGGGCGCTCCTTCTCGGCCTCGTCGAGGGCGAGCATAAGGAGGTTGTTCTTGCCGCTGCGGACCTCGGCCTTGCCGCGCAGGCCCGAGCGGATCTTCTGCATGTTGGGGCTCGGGATGGAGCCAATCGAGACGACGGCGAGGACCGGGTGCGTGACGAGGATCTTCTTGATCTCGGTGACCTCTTTCTTCTTCCACTCGGCGACGTGTGCCTTGTGGGCCATCTAGACCACCTTCTCCGCGGGACCCATCGTGGTCTTGATCCAGGCGGACTCGATGTTGTTGCGGCCCTGCTCGAGCTTGACCTCGACGCGCTTGAGCACGAGTTCGATGTTCTCGGCGATCTTGTCGGCGCCCAGGTCTTCCGAGCCGACGACCGTGTGGAACGTGCGGCGGTCCTTGCTGCGGACGCGCACGGTGCGGCGCAGGTTCTCGATCATGGGCTTGGGGTCCGCCGCCGGCGGCAGCGGCCGCGGCATCTTGCCGCGGGGACCCAGGACGACACCGAGGGTCTTACCGATGGTGGGCATGAGGGGCGCCTCGGCGAGGAAGAACGTGTGGCCGTCGACGAGCTTCTTGAAGCGTTTCTTGTCGCCGGCGAGTTCGTTCATCTGGTCGGGCGTGATGATGGTGTCCGCGACGCCGCGGCTGCGCGCCGCGAGGTCGGCGCTCGCGAAGATGGCGACCTTGACGCCCTTGCCGCGGCCGTGGGGAAGCGGGACTTCCTCCTCGATGCGGTTCTTCGGGATGCTGAGGTCGACGTTCTTGAGGTTGATCGCGAGGTCCACGGTCTGCTTGAACTTGCGTCCTTGCTCCTTGGACTTGGCGAGTGCGGCCTCGACGGCCTTGAGGATGGTGGCTTCGACCACTGGATGGCACCTCCGTAGTCTCGCGGGAATTCGCGTCGCGGCCCGGAGGGCCGCTTCTACGGTGCGTAGGCGCGCCGCACAATCCGACGGTTTATAAGCATTACTGGGTGGGGAGCCCGGGCATGGCCCGTCGGCGGAGACGCCCCAAACGCACGTCCGCCAATGCGGGGCCGCCCGGCTACCTCAACGTGAACACCACAAATCCTTTAGAGCACTCCTAGGAGTAGTTCGGTTTCGTCCTGGGGCCGAATCCATGGGTGACGTCAGCAAGTTGGAACAAGCACTGCGCCGCGTCTTCAAGATGATGCGGGAAGACGCCGTCGCCACCGCCGAAGTGGTGGACAAGGCCTTCAAGGGCGAAGACGAGGTCAACGACGAGGACCTCGACAAAGACATCCGCAGCCTCTTCTACGCTCTCGAGAAGGAGAGTCTCCTCCAGGTCCGCCGCACCGAATACAAGTTCGAAGGCCAGGTCCGCCGGGCCTACTTCTGGCGCCTGAACCGCCTCGAAGCCCTCGGCCTGGAGGACTTCGGACCCGCGATCTCCAAGGAAGACCTCGAGGCAAGCAAGATCTACCGGCAACTGCCGCAGGAACTGTGGGCCCGCCGGCCGCCGACCTAGCTAGTTGTTCATCCGACCGTTCGAGTCGCGCTCGTAGCGCATCACGAGGTCGACGAGCTCGCGCCGGTCCTTCTTGCGCCGCTTCGCCTTCTTCTCGGCCCGGACCTCGCGCCGGAACCCGACGGCGGCCGCCAGGAAGATCCCCAGGCTCAGGACGGCCCCCGCCCACAAGAACCCCTCGACGGCCAAGTGTTGGACGCGTAGGGCGGGCGCCATGCCGGCGTACGTCGCCCAGCGGTGCCCCAGGGCGCCCGCGAGGAGGCCGACCCCGACGGCGAGGGACCCTCCCAGGAACAGCAACAGCAGCCGCCGGTTACCCCGCCACACAGGGCCTGCGTGACCCGTCAACCTCTTAACCCTTCTGGCGAGGAAGCGGGTCGGTCCCGCCGCGGAAACCCAACGTCACCGTCATATCCGACGGGGCCATGGCAGCGGGTCGTGGAAGCCGTCATCCTCGCCGGGGGGTTCGGCACGCGGATGCGTCCCCTCACGTACACGCGACCCAAACCCCTGTTGCCCCTTCTCAACCGACCCCTCCTCGCCCACATCCTGGACCAACTGCCGCCCAACGTGACGAAGGCGATCCTCCCCGTCAACTACCTGCGCGAGCAGATCGAGGCCTACTTCGAGGAACACCCCGACCCGCGCGTCGTCCTCGTCGAGGAGAAGGACCCGCTGGGCACGGGCGGAGCGATCAAGAACTGCGAGAGGCACCTCACGGGTCCCTTCTACGTCTACAACGGCGACATCGTCGCGAGCCTCAAGCTCGAGGACCTCTACGCGACGCACGTGGCAAAGAAGGCGCAGGCCTCCATCAGCCTCTGGCCCGTCGAGGAACCGTGGCACTTCGGCGTCGTGCAACTCGAGGGCGACGGGCGCATCAAGCGCTTCGTCGAGAAGCCGCCCAAGGGCGAGGAACCGAGCAATCTCATCAACGCCGGCCACTACCTCTTGAACCGCGAACTCCTCGACCGCATCCCCACCGGCAAGTTCTACAGCCTCGAGAAGGAACTCTACGCGCCCTGGTCCCAGGCGGGCGGCAAGCTCTACGGCCACCGCTTCGAAGGCTACTGGATCGATTGCGGCCGACCCGAGAGCCTCCTCGAGGCCCACCGGACCGTCCTCGCGTCCCAGAAGAAGACGAAGGTCGTCGGCGAGGACTCGGACCTCGACCCCAAGGCCCGCATCGACGGGTACGCCGTCGGCCCCAACTGCGTCGTCGAATCCGGCGCGCGCGTCGAACGCAGCGTCCTCATGCCCCGCGTCTCCATCGGACGCAACGTGACCGTGCGCGACTCCATCCTCGGCGAGGGCGTCGAGGTCGAGGACGGCACCCTGCTCGAACGCGTCGTCGTCGGGGACTACGGCATCGTCGAAGGCGGGCGCACCATCCGCGACCAACGCATCGGCATGCGCGCCATCGACGTGGAGGCCTAAGCGTGGGTCGCCTTTTCGGCACGAACGGCGTGCGAGGCATCGCCAACGTCGAACTCACGCCCGAACTCGCCTACCGCCTCGGCCGCTCCGTTGCGAGTTGGCTGGAACCGGGCTCCACCGTGGCCGTCGCCCGGGACGCGCGCACGAGCGGCCCCATGCTCGAGGCCGCCGTCACTGGCGGGCTCCTGGCCTCGGGCGCCCGCGTCGTCCGACTCGGCATCACGCCGACGCCCGCCGCCCAGTACTTCGTGAAGACGCACGAGGCGGTCCGGGCGGCCATCGTCGTCACGGCGAGCCACAACCCACCCGAGTTCAACGGCCTCAAACTCGTCGCGGGCGACGGCACCGAGGCCAGCCGCCTCGAGGAGGAAGCCGTCGAGTCGCTCTACTTCGCCAACCGTTTCCGGTCCACCCCCTGGGACGCGCTGCAACCCGTCGACGAGGACGGCTCCGCCAACGAGGTCTACATCCAAGCCATCCTCGCACGGTTGGACGGCGCCGCCATCAGCGCCCGACGGCCCCACGTCGTCGTCGATGCGGGCGGCGGGCCCAGTGCCCTCACGACGCTTCCCCTCCTGCGCCAACTCGGCTGCGAGGTGACGCCCCTCTTCGAGGAACTCGACGGCGCCTTCCGCGGCCGAAACAGCGAACCCACCGCGGACAATCTCACCAAACTCATCGAGACCGTGCGCCGCACGAAGGCCGACCTCGGCCTGGCCCACGACGGCGACGCGGACCGGTGCATCTTCGTCGACGAGACCGGCCGCTGGATCCCCGGCGACTTGAGCCTCGCCCTCCTGGCGCGCGACGCCGTGCGGCGCGCCCGGGGCGGCATCGTGTGCACGCCCGTCGCCACCTCGAGCGTCCTCGAGGACGCCGTGCGAGAGGCCGGCGGGCGCGTCCAGTGGACCGCCGTCGGCTCGCCCATCGTGGCCCGCGCCATGATGGAGTCCAAGGCCCTCATCGGCGGCGAGGAGAACGGCGGCGTCATCTTCCCCGAACTCCAGCACTGCCGCGACGGCGCCATGACGGCCGCGAAGATGATCGAACTCCTCGCCCGCGAACGCAAGAGCCTCTCCACGCTCGTGGCCGAGTTGCCCAAGTACCACGTCGTCAAGCTCAAGTTCCCCGTCCCGTCGGCGGCCAAGGACGCGCTCCTGGGCCGGTTGCGCGAGTGGGTCACGGGCGAGTTCCCCAAGGCGCGCATCGACACGACCGACGGCCTCAAGGTGTACACGAGCGAGGGTTGGGTCCTCATCCGCGCGAGCGGCACCGAGCCCATCTTCCGCGTCTTCGCCGAGTCGAAGGACGCCGCGGCCGCGGCCAAGCTCGCCGAACGTCTCGTCGAGGCGGGCCGGACCCTCGCGGCGCCCGTGCGGTCCCGCTAGAGGAAGAGTTCGACGAGCACGCGCCCGACCTCTTCCAGCCGGCTCGCGGCCAAACGGTCCGGCGTGTCACCCGTCGTGTGCCAATACGACGGGAACTCGTTGCCGGCAAAATCGATGAGGTCGATGCCGGGCATGCCCAGGTCCGTGAACGCCGTGTGGTCGTCGTAGACCCCGCACTGGGCGGCGCCGGAGACAGCCGGGACGGAGACGTTGCGTGCCGCCTCCTTCCATCGCGTGAAGAGGTCCATCTCGTTGTAGGCGAAGCAGAAGTGAGCGTTGCGGTCGCCGACCATGTCGAGCAGGTGGACGCCGCCGATATCGGACCGTTGGGCCGTGCTCAGGCCGCGGGCGTAGTAGATGGAGCCCGCGAGGGGATGGCAGTCCTCGAAGCCGTCTTCGCCGTCGACGAGGAGGATGCGCAGGGTCCCCGTGGGCGGATGCGCGGCCGCGACGCGGGCGAACTCGAGGAGGAGGCCGACGCCGCTGGCGCCGTCGTTGGCTCCGATGACGGGTCGCGAGTGATTGTCCGGGTCGGGGTCCTGGGACGCGTTGAGTTTGGATTCGTAGTGGGCCATGAGGATCTGGACGGGCGTCCCCGAGCCGAGGTCGGCCACGACGTTGGAGAAGGGCAAGGCGGCCATGCGTTCGTACCGGGGGTCGGTGTGGTGGCATTGGGCGAAGTTGGCGACGCTGCCCTTCCCGAGGGCGTCGTAGTCCGCACCGGTGAAGTTCTGGTAGGACGCGTCCCAACCCGCCGCCCTCAACCCGTCGTGGAGCAGGCGGGCCGCGCGTTCGCGCTCGGGCGTGCCGGGGACCCGAGCCATGAGATGGGGCGGCGACGCGGAATAGTCGCACGTGAGGCGCAACACCCACCCCATCGCGTTCTCGCCGCTCAGGCTGTCCGGGTCCCGCATCGTGGGCGAGGGAATCGTCGCACAGACGTCCCGTTGGACCGCGGTCAGCATAGCCGACGTCTGCGGATTTCGCGGGCTCGCGCACGCGGACAGGAGGAGGAGGCCGACGAGCGCCAATGCGAGCCGAGTCCGCACCTTCATCGGGCGGGCCCGACCCCGCGCGGCCGTAAGAACGTTCGGAAAGCTTCGTGAGGACCACGTTTCAGGGGCGGGACGAGAAACGTTTTATAGCGCCCGGCAGGCTGTTTGGCGTCGAGCCCGGAGATTCCGGGCCGGTTCGGAGCGTCAACTCATGCGCAACGTTCTCGTGCTCGGTCTGGTCGCGATCACCCTCGTCGGCATGGCCCTTCCCGCCACGGCCCAGGACGAGACGGCCGACGACGAGCCCCGGAACTTCGAGACCTACCTCTCCGAGGCCCACTCGTGGGGCAGCCTCGGCATCCACGTCGGTCCCGACTTCGTCGCGATCGACTGGTCCGGCATCACGTTGGGCGAGAACGCCTCCTCGGACCTGCGCCACCTCGCAGACGGAGCCATCTCGGGCGACAAGGACGGCCAGGTCGACGAGAGCGAACTCGACGACTTCACGTTCGGGCTCTCCGCCATCTTCCAGAACACGTTCGGCAAGTTCGCGAACAACCACGCCTTCTCCGGCTTCGTCCTCATCGACCAGGCCGAGGCCCAGGGCGTCGAGGTCACGGGCGTCGACGCCGACGGCCTGACGGGCGACGTCGACCAGGGCGGCCTCGTCACCGTCGGCATCCAACTCCGCATCGCGTTCCCGAACGTCGACGACTACCGCGACGTCCACACGGTCCGCTTCGACCTCGGCTCGTACTTCATCCAGGAAGGCAATGAGGAGGAGGCCGACCGCCTCGCGGGCGACCTCACTCTCACGGTCGACGGCGCGGACGGGTGGACCATCGACGGCGCCTCGGTCAACCCCCAGTGCGCGGCCGACTCCTTCCAGGACGGCCGTCTCGTCTTCGAAGGCGACGACGTGGCGTGCTTCACCGGCCACGACGGCGTCCTCCTCTCGTTCGCGATCAACGGCGACGGCCAGCGGGAGAAGAACTTCCTGCCCGGCTTCGAGGCGGCCTTCGTGGCCCTCGCCCTCGTGGGCGTCGTCGCCCTGCGACGCCGGCTCTAGGCCGGCGTGCTGCGGCGCGTGCGCTCGTGCCGGGCCGCTTCCGCGCGGCGATGCGCGTAGAAGCCGTACACCATGAGCCCGAGGCCCATCCAGGCCAGGAGGAAGAGGTGGATCTCCGGGCCGATGCCTAGGACGGCGATGGCCCCCAGGACCAGGATCGCCGCCACGGCGACGGACCAATGCGTCGAGAAGCGTCGAGGCGCCTCGGGCCGGAGCACCTTGAGCACGAGGACGCCGGCGGCGACGAGGACGTACATGACGATGGACGCGAGCACGGTCATATCGGCGACGCGGTTGAGCGGGATGAGACCCGCGCCGAGCGCCGTGAGGCCCCCGACCCACAACGTGAGGGCCCACGGCGTGCCCGTGGAGCGGTGGAGCTTGGCAAACCGCTTGGGCAGGAAGCCGTCGCGGGCCATCGCGTGCAGGATGCGCACGAGCGCCGTGTGGAAGGCGAAGATGACGGTGGCCTGCCCGACGAGGGCGCCGACGGTGATGAGCCCGAAGGCCCAACCGTAGCCGCGGTCCTGGAAGCCCGCCGCCACGGGCGGACGGTCGTCGGGCATGTCCGCGGTGGCCGTCATGCCCGTGACGACGATGGCCATGAGGACGTAGAGGACCGTCGAGACGGCGATGCTGAGGATGATGCCCAACGGGAGGTCGCGTCGGGGGTTCTTCGCCTCTTCCGCCGTGGCCGCGACCGTATCGTAGCCGAGGTAGGCGAAGAAGAGGATCGCCGCGCTGCCCGTGACCCCCGAGAAACCGCCCGGGTTGAAGGGCACGTAGTTGCCGGGGCGGATGAGGAAGAAGCCGAAGGCGATGATGAAGAGCACGATGAGGAACTTGAGGCCTACGAGGAGGTTGTTGACGACGGTGCTTTCCCGGATCTTGGGCAGCGTGAGGAGCGTGACCAGGGCAACGAGGACGAGGGCGGGCAGGTTGAGGATCCCATCCGGGGGCGAAGCGGTGAGGCTCGAGGGCAGGTCCCAACCGGCGGTCCGCGTCCCGGCCGTGAAGTAGCTGCTCCAGCCGATGGCGACCGTCATGTTGCCGACGGCGTACGCATTGAGGATGATCCACCCGATGAAGAACGCCGGCAGCTGCCCGAGGGCCGTGTAGACGTACGTGTACGCGCTGCCGCTTCCCGGCAGGAGGCTCGCGAGTTCGGCGAACGTGAAGGCCGAGAGCACGGCGGCGACGCCTCCGACGACGAGGCTCATCGTGACGGCGGGGCCCGTCGTGCGGGCCTCGTTGCCTAGGAGGAAGAAGATGCCCGAGCCGATGATGGCGGCCACGCCCAGGGACGTGAGGTCGAGGGCGCCCAAGGCGCGACGGAAGCCGCCCTTCTCGGTCTCGGCGAGCGCCTCCTCGAGACTCTTGCGGGCGAAAAGGCCGCTCGCTGCCATCGTCGACGCGCGCCAGCGTGCGCCGAGATATAAGCAGGCGGCCCGACCCCGTGGGTCGGCACTCCTAAATAGTTCGGGGCCGGTATTTTAGGCAATGAAGGGAAAGCGGGCTTCGACGGTTCCGCTTGCCGGCCCCCAGCGGTGGCAGTACCGCAATTATGCCATCCTCGAACGCGCGGCGCCCTTCGGCCGCCGCTTCGAGGTCCGCAGTCCCAAGGAAGAACTCGTGCTCTTGTGCCGGCCCCGCCGGTCCGACCCGCGCCTCGTCTTCTACGGCGACGAGGACGAGGCGGTCGAACTCTACCGCTTCGAACCCAAGACCGTCCGCCAGTTCCAACGCAGCTACGAAGCCGTCGACCCCGTGACGAATCGGGCGTTCGGCCAGGTCCGCAAGCGCGTCTACGCGCCCTCGCAGAAGGCCGAGTGGTTCCTTTACGACGCGGACGGGCACGAGGTCGGCCTCGTGACGGAGACGGCGCCCAGCCCCTCCCTGTTGCGCCGCATCCTTCCCATGGATCGGTTCCTGCCCAAGGCGTGGGCCATCCACTGGGGCCAGGCCATCGCCGGGACGCTTCAACCCAAACTGGGCGTCATGGGCGAACGCCTCGAACTCGACCTTCGCTTCGACACGCGGGACGAGATCGACCGACGCCTCGTCCTGGGGGTCGCAATCGCCCTGCGTTCCGACCTGCGCCGGCCGGAGAAGACGGAGAAGCCCGTGGCCGACGCGTCGGAGCCCAACGGCGCCTAGGCGCGGCGGGCGAGCCCGCGGACGGCTTCGAGCACGGATTCGTTCTCCGGCGTGGGGATGCCGAGCCGTTTGCCGGCCTCCACGATGGCGCCGTTGATCTGGTCGATCTCGGTGCGTTTTCCCTTCTCGACGTCCTGGAGCATGCTGGAGCGGTTCTTCGACGTGGCCAGGGCAATCCGCGTGACGACGGCGAAGACGTCGCGCTCGGGCAAGGGGATCTTTTGGGCCCGCGCGACGGCGGCGCCTTCGTCGGTGATCCGTTTCATGCGTGCGACGACGGCGGGGTCTTCGAGGAGTTCGCCGTTCGTCTTGCGCGTGAGGGCCGAGAGGGGATTGATCGCGGCGTTGACGATGGCCTTCTGCCACACGTGGCCGCGGATGTCGGGCACGCCGAGTGCCTGCAGCCCCGCCTCGCGCAGGAGGCGGCCGACCTTGCCGGCGGCCTGCAAGTCGTTGGCGGCGCCGCCCACGAGCATCTCGCCCCGACCCGCGTAGACGACGCGGCCCGGCGCGGCGAGGCTCGCCCCATACGTGGCGCTCGCGGCCAGGACGGGGTTGGACGGGAAGGCGGTCTTGAGGGCCTCGTAGTTGCCGAGGCCGTTCTGGACGGTGAGCAGGATGGTGGAGGACGAGACGACGGGGCGCAGCGCCTCGATGGCGGCCGCGGTGTCATACGCCTTCGTGGCCAAGAGGACGAGGTCGGGCGACTCGTCGCCCGTCAGGCGTTCGGCGGCGCCGACCTGAACGTTCATGGCGCGCACGCCCTCGACGCGCAGGCCCTCCTTCCGCACGGCCTCGACGTGTGCGCGACGCGCGATGAGGGTGACCTCGTTGCGGCCGGCCAAGTGGGCGGCAAACAGGCTTCCGATGGCTCCAGCACCGTAGACAAGGATGTTCATGCGGTCACGCTCGCGGTCTTCTTCGTGCGGACGGCCTCGAAGGCGCGGACTTCGACGCCGAGTTCGGCTTCGAGCCGGTGGACGGTCGAATCCTCCACGCGGCCTGGCGTACGCATGGGGCAAGGCTCATGGAACCGCGTCGTGCGTCCGGCCTCGACGCCGATGCGTTGCGCGAACTCGGCGACGAGCGAGGGCGTCATGCCGAGCACGGGCCGCAGGATGGGCACGTCGGCGATGGCCCCGAACTGCGTGAGACTCTCGACCGTCGTGGACGTGAAGGCCTCGCCCGTGACGATGGCCTTCGCCTTCTTGCGCCGGGCGTACAGGCCGGCTTTGCGGATCATCTGACGCATGCAGAGGACGCACGCGGCCTCCTTGGGGAACTCGCGGGCCTCCTCGTGGGGCAGTTCGACGAGTTCGCCTTTGAAGTTCCAGCGTCGGAGGAATTCGAGGAGCGACCGGGCTCGCTCGGGTTGCCCCGTGATGCCCGTGTACGTGATCGGGAGGATCGTGCAGCCGCGCTTCATCATGAGCCACGCGGCGATGAGGCTATGAAGGTCCTTGAGGAGCACGACGACCCGTCCCTGGGTGCCCATGGGGAGGCCGCCGGGGGCATCGAGGCGTCCGTGGAAGAGGAAGGCCTGGCGGTCGCGGATCTCGATGAAGACCTCGATGTCGGGCTGGGTGAGGTTGACGCGCCACCGGTCGCCCCCGGGTCGGTCGAGGACGGTCCCCCCGCCTTGGCGCGCGACGTCTTGGCTCGTGTACGGATGCTGCCCGCTGCGCCGCACGCGCAGCGCGAACGTCTTCGCGCCGGGTCGCGTGGCGGCCAGTTCGTCGAAGAACTTGGGAATCTCGCCCAGGAGGAGGGGCAGCTCGCTCGGGACGATGCGTGCGAGGCTCACGCTCGTCAGGCCGAAGATCCGGCTGAGGATGCCTTGGGCGCGCGCCAGGTCGGAACTGCTGACGAGGAGTCGACCGGGGACCCTCGTGACGATGCCGTCGAGACCCTCCTGCTCGAAGGCGCGCTCGATGTTGTCTTGGAGCGTCTGCTCGAAGCGGCGCCGGACGGGTCGAGACTTGAGTCCGATTTCGCCAAAGCGCGCGAGAACGACGTCGTAGCGCAACTCCGAGCGCAAGTGTGGCAGGATTCAAACCTTTTGGGTGCCACGGTACGGTCGCGCCGCCCGTGGGCGAAGGTCCGGATGTGGCGTCACGGCGCGCCTCGGCCGGGGCCGGCTCGCTCGGGTCGCCTACCCGATGGGGTCGTCGGGGCCCTTGCAGTAGTAGGCGACCACGTGGACCGGGCCGACGGATTCCTCGACCGTGCCGATCCAGGGACCCGCGCACTCGATGTGGCTGAAGAGGACGACATCGATGCCGCAATCATCGCGCACGGTGACTCCGCTTCCGGTCAGCGTGTCTTCGACGCCGCCGATGTTGCAGGCGGGCGGTGCGTCCATGGGTTGGCTGGGCGGGGGGCCCTTGCAGTAGTAGTACGTGAGGACGACGTTGGCCGTCCGGACCGTCCGGCTGCCTTGGGTCCAGAGGCAGGCGCTGTCGCCGAAGAGCGTGACCTCGATGGAACAGTCCGCCGAGAGCGAGGCGTCGAGGTCAGGCAGGTTCACGTTCTGGGCCGGGCAGGACTCGGCGGAGGCCGTGGGCGCGAACGTGGCGAACGTGGCGACCAGGGCCGTGGAGGCGAGGAAGAGGGCGAGCTTCATGCGATGCGGCAATCGCCGGACCGACTTGAACCTTGCCGCCGCGCCCTACATGCGGCGCGGAATCGGCAACGGGAGAGAGGGAATGCACGGGCACGGATTTGAACCGTGGAACCACTAAGGACCAGACCCTGAATCTGGCGCCGTTGACCAGGCTTGGCTACCCGTGCGCGGTGCCTGGGCAGGAGGGTCTTGTCCAAAAGGTTTCGCTCAACGCCGGCGCAGGATCGCGAGCGCGGCGAGGGCGCAAAGGAGGAGGGGGAGCTCGGGTCCCGGGATGCGGTCGACGAGGCCCTTCTTCGCGGGGGGCTCGCGGAACTCGGCACTCACCTCGTAGGGTCGCGGCAACGTGTCGCCCGAGGTCGAGTTGACGGTGACGAGGAAGCGTCCCGCTTGCGACGACGTGAGGGGGATGAATTCGCTCGTCGTCCGCCCCTCCCGCAGGAGGACGGATTGGCTCGCGTTCACGTTGAGGTCCGGGGAGCGCAGCTCGTAGACGACGCGCAAGTCCAACGTCTGCTCCTCTGCGGTCGCGTCGTAGTTGGTCGTGCGGCTCGTGAGGTTGAGCCACACGCCGCCCTCGCCCGGGGGAACCGTCGCGACGGGGGCGCTCAGCTGGACCGTGTAGCCCCGGTCCGCGAACGTCGCTCCGTAGAAGGAATCGTCCGGGCGGTAAAGTAGCGCCATCACGCGGTAGTAGCTCACATGCTGCGCTTGGATGGGTTTCACCGGGAGGTCGCCGGCCATGAGCGTCTGCGGCTCGTTCGGGCTCGGCGTCTCGCGTTGGCTCGGGGAGAGTCCGCCGCCACTCAGGGCCGTGGGACTGCGGCCGTCGGGGACGAGTGCGTACACGTCGCCCGTGCGCGGGTCTTGGGCGCTGTAGCCCGCGAAGTCCCGGACGCGCACCTGCAGGGCGTTGGCGGCCAATGCGATGTCCCGGACGGGCCCGGGGGCCTGGTTGCCGGTGAGCGCGGGGTCCTCGAGTTCGTACCCGTCGATCCCGACGCGGCGATTGGAGACGGGGACGACGAACTCGGTGGCGCCGATGCGGAACTGGGACCCACCGCGGCAATCGCCCGGGCACGCCGAGGCGTCGAAGTTGTCCGCCAAGAGGGGCGCGACGACGAAGAGGCCTTCCGGGTTCGTGGTGCGGATCTGCACGAGGTCGCCGGCCTTGAGGGCGAAGAGCACGTTGCCGTCGTCGCCGACCTTCTGCGAGGCGAGGAGTTTCTTGTAGACGGTGACGAGGCGGTCCGTGTTGTGGACGAGGCTTTGGAAGGTCTGGTTGTCGCTCACGCCAGGCACGAAGGGCAGCGTGGCGCCAGGCGTGGGCGCCGGCCCGGCCGGCGTCGGTTGGCCGCGTTCCGCGACGTATCCGTAGAGTTCGACGGTCTGGCCCGCGGCGGCGGGATCGAACGCATAGGCGAGGTCCAGGGTGTGCGTGGGATCGACGGGGCGCAGGAAGGCTTGGACGCTGCGGTCCCATCCGACGTCGTTGAAGAGGCGGAAGATGTGGTCGGGCACGGGTTGTTGGGAGATGAGTCCGGCCATCGCCGGGTCCGTGACCGTGCCGTAGGGCACGTCGTACATGAACTGGAACTGGACGTCCCCGGCGGGTTCGGACGAGGGCACGTCGTTGACGCGGCGGAAGATCTTGACGACCACGGTCTGGAGGCCCGCCGTCGCGGGCGGGGGCGTCTTGCCGTTGGGGGCCGCGTTGTTGGCGCCGTCCATGTCGAAGTCGAGGTAGAAGGTCGACGTGGTGGCGTCGCGCTTGACGAAGGCGTAGAGCGGCCCGCGGGGCGTGTCGATGTAGGCGCTCAGGTTGTGGTCCCGCGTGGGTTGCGCGCTGGCGTCGTCGACCTTGTAGAGTTGGACCTTGAGCGTGACGCGAAGGCCTAGGGCGCCGTTGTAGGACGTGGTCTGGTTCTGGAGGTGGGCGGCGACGACGGTGGGCGAGGCTTGGCCCTCGTACCCCGGGTCGTACTTCCAGGCCTCGGGCCCGTACGAGGCCGAGAGGTCCAGGATTCGGGCGGACCACACCTCGCTGGCGGCCGGTGCGCCGGGTGCGAGGCTCGTGAGGGCGCCGGCGACGAGGAGGGTCGCCAGGAGAAGGAAGGGGAACCGTAGGGACATGGGACTTCCGATGGTGGTGTTCCAACGCCCGCGTCGATTATATACGTATCCGGGACGCGGTTTTACGATTTGCCCCACGCGGCGTCCAGGTCGAGGTCGGCGTCGTGCTTGGACTTGGCGCGTTTGGCGCCTCGCGTTTCTGCCTCGTCGAGGAGGCGGGCCACGTCGTCGATCTTGCGTTCGAGTTCTTTGGCTCGTTTGGCGGTCACAAGTTCGCCTCGGGTGCGCTCGACGAGTCCGCGGGCGGCATCGACCTTGCTCCGCAGCGCGACGAGGGGCTCTGGTGCTTGACATTCGTGGAGTGCTTCATACGCCTTTTCCATTGAATCGAAGGCGCGTTGTGCCTCCCGGTGGTCGCCGCGCAGGAGGCAGGCAAGGGT
>Ga0070694_100000497_pt1 | contig 21582 bp, 19 predicted proteins | sample KBSK1251metaG_FD_65470 | JGI IMG/M metagenome (GOLD analysis project Ga0070694, IMG submission 65470) | Corn, switchgrass and miscanthus rhizosphere microbial communities from Kellogg Biological Station, Michigan, USA - KBS K1-25-1 metaG | ecosystem: Host-associated > Plants > Roots >... | reverse complement strand
GCCAGAAAGAATCCAATGAACATCGATCCGCTGTCGCCCATAAAGATCGACGCGGGGTTCGAGTTGTAAATCAGAAAGCCCAGCAACGCGGCCGTGAAAACTCCGAGCATCAACGCCTCAGTCGTCTGGCCCGAGGTCACAAAATTCAGCGTAAGAAAGGCTGAGGCGATGGCGGCGATCCCAGTAGCCAGCCCGTCCATGTTGTCGAGCAGATTGATCGCGTTCGTGATACCAATCAGCCAGAAGATCGTGATCACCATGTTGGCCGGCAGCGAACTCGTCCAGGGCAAAACTAACCCGTAGTTGACTACGATGGCCGCGCCAATCACCTGGCCAATCAATTTTTGATAAGGCTTGATGTGCAGCCAGTCATCTATAAAACCAACGGCGAAGAGAAACGATGCCGCGCCGATGATTACCCAACCGGCGGCCGTGTGCGGGACCAGGGTAACGATCGCGATGACTACGGCCAGCCAGATTGCCACCCCGCCCATCATCGCCGTGGGTTTCTTGTGCCAGCGATCGGTCTTGGGTTTGGCGATAAACCCCCACCTGCGCGCCAAAACTCTCACCACCGGCGTCAAAGCGGCGGCGAGGGCAAAGGACACTAAGGGCGGAATCAACTTGTCCGGTGTGACAGGAATCATGAATAAATCCGTTGAGAGAAAGCTATTCGATCGGTCAGGTAAAAGGCAAGCTGCGGCCTCAGGAGAACAACTCGAACGACGGCTTTGAAAAGCGCCGACGGCGCGCAAATGCAATAGCCTGGGCCAACGGCCCAGGTTAATTGCGTCGAAGCCGATTAGCGCTGAAAGCGCGGAATTGCTCGGCCTTGAAGTCTTATTACACGATTCTCGAAACTAGCCCGAAAGATTTTCACGGCGGATGAGTCCATGCTTGCATGGTCAATCGGGCCGCGCGTGGCCCACTATGCTGACCGAGATTTTGGCTCCCGTGCGGCCTTCACCGCGCGCTTGGGTCGCGATTGACCTTGACGCGTTCGGCGGCGTCGCGGGCGAGCGGGAGCGTAGTGTGGTCGACGACGCTCGACGTCGGCTCGGGGAGTGCGAACGGACTCGGGACCTCTAGACGATCGGTTGACTCGGCGCGGTCGGCGACGCCGGCTCGCGGGTTTCGGCGAAGCTCGTACGCCGTTAGGAAGTCTCGGACCGCGAGGCCACCGAAGGTGACCGGGAGCAAGGCTAAGAGCGAGAGGACGAGCAGTTCGAGGAGTCCGACACTGCCGAGCCCGAACGCTGTGACGAGGAGAGCGAAGAAGACTTTGCCAAATCCAGCCGCGAGCACGAGGAACGAGGCGCCCCGCACGATACGGAGTCTCGCGCGACGGCGCGCCTCTTCGACCTCCCGCTCACCCGGAATGTCGCCCGCGAGCGCGAGCCGGACGTTAGCGAGGTTGGCGCCGCAGCCGCGACAGAAGCGATGTTCGTCGCTCTCTCGCCCACACTGCGGACAGATGATGGGGCTGTTCGTCATCAGAGACTCCCGACCGAAACCAAAATGCATGAAGTTGGCACAGTGAGCACGTCCTAATGTTTGTGACAATCTCAGAGCCGCCGAACGTCTGAGAAGTTGACGCGGCCGCGCGGTAGCGCCAACTGTGATTTACAAAAGGATCTTGAGAAACACGCTCCCGCGGCTCGCGTCCAATGATTTGTTATAGGTGCGCCGTCGAGAGAGCCGTGAGCGCCGTCACATCGACGGAATAATGCTTACCTTTCCCTCCATGCTAACCGTAAGTTGAAAATCGACGCCTTGCGTTTTACTCGCTCTGCCGGAGTTCAGCCAGACAAAAAGCCATCGGGGGTCTTTAACATTGCCACCCCACAAAATGAATTTTGCTTCGAGCAAGTAGTACGAGGAAAGATCCAGTTTTTCAACCTCAACGTAGTGTTCGCCGATCGTCAGGGCCTGTTGGAGGGTTAGTTTAGGTCTGTAGCCTTGCTTTGGACGAGGAAGGTCCACGATTTGACGCTGCGGCAGCGAGGGCCCTTCTGATTTTGGTTTGGTTTCTTGCTCCTGGCTGGACTGACAGAATGATAGGCCGGGCACAGCCAGGAGAATGAAGATAAGAAAGACTGCTTTCATAGAACCTCCCCCAACAAGTAGCACCCAACGTCGGAGTTGACGCGGGCCACGCCCGCAATCACGCACGATGATAAAACCAGTTACGTTTGATGCGAAGCTCGCGGCGTGGCCTCGCGTCCAACGATTTGTTATGCGCCACTCTTAGCGGTAAAGCCCAAATCTTTTTCCGCCCAAATTGCGATTTGTTTATCAACGGAGGCTCGAATGTCCATTATGTCAAAAGGCTTATAGAGCTTTCCTGTGATATCAGAAGGCATCTTTGGAAGTCGTTTCTCCTTTAACAGCAAAACACGTCGATTCGCGGCCCGCATGAAGCCGTATTCTAGCGGGACATTGGGATTGAATTCCCGCTCATCGATGTCTTCGAATACAAAGACTCCGTATCTGCATCCCATCATGTAGACGCAGACATTAGTCCACAGGTCATCGTCTTGGGGATAGACCTTATCGTCAGCCCTTAAGGCCGCAAGCCCGAAGTTTGCCAGCGCCTGTTTGATGGAATCATGGATCTCTTTGAAATGCCCTTCATCTCTAAAACGCATCCCAATAAAAACATTCCGATCGAAGTCTGGGTGATCCTTTAAGAATACATCTAACAAACCTTGAAGTGTTTCGTAGCCTGGAAGAGTACTAGGCTTAGTTAGAAGTGTGTATAGCGCATCGACATAACTCTTGCCCCGTTCTTGTGCAGCTTGTCGTTGCTGATCGTCCGACGAATCGATTAGTACACTCGGGAAGCTTACAACGGTTGGATCAATCAAGCCGACTTGGTGAGCTGCGGCGTCCCGAATGACTTCGGGAGTAAATGCGCCCTTGGCTCTGGCATCCTTATAGGTCTTCCTTGGTAAACCACCTGCATTTACGTTACTGAACGCAATATGTAACTGTTTAGCGTCGAGAACAGCCCACACGTTACAAGACTGCAGAGCGGGCACAGCGGCTCTAGAGATGTGATACTGCCCAACAAAGGTCTCTACGGCTTCTTTGAAAAGCGTTGGCAAGTTGACCGCTTTCTGCCAAACGTCATTAGGAATATCGCCGCCGCCGGTGTAAGGGAGATCAAACATTTGTTAGTAGCTCCTGCGGAGTATGAATTGGCGCATAACGTCAGAGTTAACCGGGCGGCGCGCCGCCGAGCACCTTCGCCGGATCACGCTTGATGCGAAAGACGCTTCCGCCGCTCCGGTTCAACGATTTGTTATGCCGCCGGTGCAGTAACGGGTTTTCCACCTATGCCACCGAGATAGTCGAGTGGCCAAATCTGCCAGCGATGCAGAGTATCCTTCGTGAAGTCAGTCATCGCGCGGCGAGTTGCTCGATAAAAAGAGTATGGGCTACTAGAGACTTCATCGTATTTGATTTCAACCAGCGTTAGCGAGCAACCGATGAACGGAATCAATGATAGTGAACACAATAAGCCCTCCACGACACCGTCTGATACGCCTGCTTCGAAAGACGTAATCCATTCAGCAGATAAGTCCGTCGGCCACGTTGCGGTCGATTGGAATGACAATTCGTGGGCGGGTTGGCAGTCGAAGCGTACGTAAGCATAACTTGAGGGGTGTCCCATCTGGGTCTTGAACTCGTATTCGATGATCATCGGTTCTCGAAGATGATAGTAATGATGGTAGTTGAGTTTGCGTTGGAACCATCGTTCGAATAAAAGATTCTGGGACATTGAATGATCAGCAATAAACAGGATGCGGCATAACGGTGGAGTTGACGCGGCGGCGCGATTTCATTCAAGCATCGCCGGACCAATTATGTTACGAAACACGCCCCCGCCGCTCGCGTCCAACGATTTGTTATGCGCGTACGATAGATCAAAAACCCCGCAATATGAGCACGAGCCCTACGAGGAGAGCCAAGCCAATGACCACAAACAGACTGCCAGTCGCGATTAGCGTGTATGTCAGCATGTAGACTTCGGGCTGCGTAAAACCAAACGTGGTGCAGATAAACATAACCTCGTCGTCGACGTAATTAACGACACGCGCACCCTTGTAAAAGACCCAAGCGAAAAAGACACTCATTGCTATCGGGAAAATGAGCGACCATTTTACAAAAGGACTCGCGAGATGTGAAAAGTAATAAGACAGAAAAGCGCCAGTGATGGCGTAATAGAAAACGTTAAATTTTACGACGAGGTCGAGGTAGTGTTTGTAAAGGTCGATATGCAGTTGGTACTGCTTCCAAAGCAAATCCTTGTCGACGAATTCTTCGGTGCGCGTCGGATTGTCTGGCGAGATAGGGACAAAACGACGATGAGCAGTTTGCACGGTACCCAGCCAATCGACGTAGCGCTGTTGCAGAGGTGACAGTGGAGGTGACGGTTCCATTTAAGTCTGTGGGATCAAATGAATAAGCGCATAACTACTAATTATTGATCACGGCTAATCATACCGCGAAACGTGTGATTATGAGTGACTCATAATACCCTCAGTCCCGTTCTGATGAATCATCGGCAAACCGAGAAAGCGGCGAGACCACTCACGTGATCTCGCCGCCGGTTCGTTTCGGCAGATCTTGGGCGACTTACATTCTTACCCTCATGCCATGATCGTAGCGCTCACGGTTTGACTCCACGGACCGGGCTCGCCACGGGTGCTCACCCAGCGCAACATGTAGTGCGTGATCTTGCCACCGTTCCCACCATCAAAGTCCACCGCATAGGGCGACCGCGTGTCGGTGGCCAGGTAACGTAACTCGTTCGGATCGGTCGGTGGTGGGCCGTCGATCTTGGTCCAAATCTGGCAGCCGGAGACCCCGCCCGGCTTGGCCCGGCTGGTCGGAGTCAACTCGTCCACGAAGGCTATTGTGTGTTGTAGCCGTTGCGTAGTGTCAATCGTTGCCACCGGCCGCGAGGTCGGGACGCCCGCCGCCGAGCGCGTGGTCGAGCGGACGGTGATTCCCAGCCCCTGCCGCTGCTCGTCAGTCACGCCCGCGGTTCCCTGTATGCGCCCGACCAGAGGCCTGATCAAACGTTCGAGGTTTGCTCTGACGTGAGTCAAGAGGAAAGATTTACACTATCAATCAAGCCCACTCCATGCCAAACTTTGAATCAGCGGATTCAAAACGTACCATCACCGAATCTTGCAGAGGGGTTTAGTGTGGTGAATCTGTGCAGCATTCGCTTTTCGATTCGAGGCTTTACCGCTCGACAATCACGTTGCTGCTATCAGAATTAGACCTTTTGTACGGTCTGCAAGACGAAGCAGATTGAATATGATTGTCGACACTTTTTGGGAGGCCGCAAGGCTCTCTGGCGAAAGCCGTGAGCAGGGCGCGAAATGGGAAACCCAACGCTTATCCGGACTGTCTCGTTGCTCGTGACTGCTGGCCAGTGTGAAATTCGATCACGCTCTTCAGAATTCCGTCCAGGTCCATTTGCGGTTCAAAGCCCACCTGCTTGTTTACTTTGGAGATGTTCGGGATGCGGCGCGGCATGTCTTCAAAGCCTTCTTCATAGGCTTCGTCGTAAGGCACGAAGACAATCTCGGATGCTGATTTGGTCAGCTCTTTTACCTTCTTTGCCAAATCGCCGATCGTGATTTCCTGGTTCGAGCCGACGTTGAAGACTTCGCCCACGGCCCGCTCGTCATCCATCAACTTCATTAACCCGCCGATCACGTCGCCGACATAACAGAAGCAACGCGACTGTGTGCCATCACCGTAAACCGTGATCGGATGATCCGACAGCGCCTGCTTCACAAAAGTAGGAATCACCATGCCGTACTGTCCGGTTTGCCTGGGACCGACTGTATTGAAGAGTCGCACGACGACCGTCGGCAGTTTCTTTTCGCGCCAGTAGGCGAGCGCCAGAAATTCGTCAATCGCTTTCGAGCACGCGTAGCTCCAACGTCCTTTCGTGGTGGCGCCCATTACCAGGTTCCCGTCTTCGGTGAACGGCACCTGCGTGCTCAGGCCGTAGACTTCGGACGTGGAAGCGATCAGTACCTTTTTCTTTTTCTTGCTGGCCAGAGAAAGAATGACTTCGGTGCCGTGCACATTAGTCTCAATCGTGTGCACCGGACTTTCGACAATCAGCTTGACTCCGACGGCTGCGGCCAGGTGAAAGATGACCTCGCACTGATCTACCAACTCGGCCACCACCTGCTGGTTATGAACGCTGTCGATCGTGTATTTAAAGCGAGGATGATTTTTCAGGTGGCCGATGTTTTCAAAACTGCCGGTGGAAAGATCGTCGATGACAAAGACTTCGTCGCCGCGCTTTAGATAAGCGTCGGAAAGATGTGAGCCGATAAAACCGGCGCCGCCTGTAATCAAAACTCGCAAGTCGGGAGGACCTCCACCTGATGTTTGGAATGCGCGGTTAGTCTAGCATGACGGCATCTCATCCGCAGATTACGCAGATTACGTTAGAATTCATGCAAGAGTTTGAGGTCTATCAAACGCACCAACCTGTTTCGTTTCTTGTCTTCGTGGCGGGTATTTGCTTTTAATCTGCGTAATCTGTGGATCGTTTGTGCGTCTTTCGCTGGCTGCCCTCCCTTACGGTCGGGCTTCTGACAGCATCTGCTGATACAGGCTCGCGACATCACGCAACAGCCGCTCTTTCGAATAATTCTTTTCGACAAACTCTCGCCCGCGGGTCGCAATTTCATGGCGCAAAGACTCGTCAGTAATCAAGAGATCGAGTCCCTTCGCAAAAGTCGCCGCGTCTTTTTCTTCGACCAACACCCCGCGTTCGCAAATATGAAATCCGTCTGCACTCGAGGTCTTCTGCCCCAGGAGATCGACAACGCCCCCGACGGCCGTAGCGATGACCGGTCTCTCGTTGGCCATAGCTTCAATCAGGCTCAGCGGCGTGCCTTCGTTCAAGCTGGTAAGCGCCACAATGTCCAGGGCCGGATAAAAATTCTCGGGATCCGAGCGCGAGCCGAGGAACAAAACATCATCTCGCAATCCCAACTCGTTCGCGTGCGATTCAAGTTGTGGACGCAATCCGCCATCGCCAATCACCAGGAATCGTATCTTCGCACGGCTTATTTTCTTAAGTTCCGCGGCGGCGTCCAGAAACCCCTGGTGGTTTTTGATTTCAGTCAAACGGCCAACGATTCCGATTAGCACTTCGTCTGAAGTCGCGCTCAATTCTGTGCGAAGAGCGTTGCGGCGCGCCTCCCAATCGGCGTAGACGCCCAAATCAATACCGAGCGGAATCACGGCAAATTGATGGCTGCGCCCGACGCGAAAGTTCTCGTTGATTTCCTGGCGCTGTTGACGGCTGATGACGACGATGCGATCGGTCGCCAGTCTGGCGAGAAACTTCTCCACAGCCAGCAACAAGCGCGTCTTGTTGGGGCTGTAGTAACTGTGAAACACGTGGCCATGATAAGTATGCACGAAGCGGCAACGTCGCGGCCGTCCAACCAAACTCGCGGGCGTCATCCAGCGATAGAGAAGTCCGGCAACTCTGCCGACCGTACCCGCTTTGGCCGTGTGCGTGTGCACAATGTCCGGACGCTCGCGCAGCATCAGGCGATAAAGCTTCCAGACGGTGATCGCATCCTTCGGAGAAATCTCACGGCTCATCTCTCTCAGGATCATCGGCTCAATGCCGGCGTTGGCGGCGACGTAACTCATATCGTCTTCGCCAGGCGGCACTACGCCCGCGACCAGCAAGGTCTCATAGTCGTGCCTGAGTCCCTCAGTGAGCCAGACGACATGACGCGCCGGTCCGCCCACGTTAAGACGCGCGATGATGCGAAGCACCTTCATCCGAAAAGTTTTAGTTGGCGGGAAACGCTCGCACTCGATCACACACGAACTCGATTTGTGAACGGGTGAGTTCCGGATACATCGGCAGAGAGATTACGCGCTTAGCCACCAATTCGGTCACCGACAATGAATCCGGCGAGAAAGGAAAGCCTTCGTAACAGGGCTGCAAATGCACCGGAATCGGATAATGCAATCCAGCCCGCACGCCTTGATCTTTGAGGCGAGCCAGCAATTCATCGCGACGTGGATGCTGGATTACATACAAATGATAAACGTGCGTGCGCTCCTCGTCTGCGAGTGGGGTGATCACACCCGGAACATCTTTCAGCAATTCATTGTAGATACTGGCGGCCCGCCGCCGGTCGTCGTTCCAGCTATCAAGGTGTGGCAGCTTCACCCGAAGGACAGCCGCCTGCAGATTATCCAGACGGTGATTAAAGCCGACGAGGACGTGGCGATACTTTTCCTGCTGGCCACAGTTGCGCATGATTCGTAGCCGGTCGGCGATTTTTGCGTCGTTGGTGACAATCAAGCCGCCATCGCCGTAGGCCCCGAGGTTCTTGCCCGGATAAAAACTAAAACAGGCGGCGTCGCCCCAACTTCCCACCCGCCAGTCCTGGTAACGCGCGCCATGCGCCTGGCACGCATCCTCGATCAGCAGCAGATTGTGTTTCCGCGCGAGGCGCGCGATCTCTTCGATGTCGCACGGCTGGCCATAGAGGTGCACCGGCAAAATTGCCGTCGTGCGCGAGGTTATGGCGGACTCGATCAAATCGGGCCGCATGTTGTAGGTACGCTCATCGACGTCGATGAAAACCGGTTGCGCGCCGGTTTGGGAAATGGCAAAGGCAGTCGCGGAAAAAGTATGCGAAACCGTGATGACTTCGTCGCCTTCGCCGACGCCGTAGGCGCGCAAAGCCAGCTCGAGCGCAGACATTCCCGAGTCAACCCCAATGCCGTGGTTCACCCCGCAAAAGGCGGCGAACTCCTGTTCAAAGAGCTCAACTTCTTTCCCCAGGATGAAATCGGCGCCGGCGACGACGCGATGAATGGCGGCGTCCACCTCCGGCGCGATGGCGTTGTACTGCGCTTTCAAATCAACAAAATCAATTTCCATGGAATTTAACTGACTGGAGCGCAAGCGTCCCGCTTGCTCCAACAACTATCAATCCAGCTACTCAGGCAAGCGAGGACGCTTGCGCTCCAGTCAAAATCGTGGCTGGCGCAATTCTCAATCATCAATCCGGAATATTGTGTTGGGATCGTCCTCGTGCCTGATTTCATCGACCTGTTCGCGACGCTCCGGTCCCATGTAGAGGCGATTGGGACAGTTGATGACGATGCCGTCAATCTCGCCGACATTCCGGTAAGCATGCACAACGCCCTTGGGAATGATCACAGATTTTGGATTGTCGGCGCCGGCGGTCAGCGTCATCACATTCCGATAGGTGGGCGAGTCGGCGCGATTGTCCCACATGCGTATCTTGAAATTTGACGGCCCCAGGAAACAGAAAAGATCTGCTTGATCGACATGCTCGTGCGGGCCGCGGGTAACTCCGGCTTTCGTCGACGACGTGTAGGCCATCACCGGAAAGAACTCGGCGGTCAATTCGTCGTGTCTGAACAATTCGCTGAGCCATCCGCGGCTGTCGTTGAATCTCCGCAGGTCGCGCACCACGACATCCTGGATATTTCCTTCACTAAACATTTCAGTTGGCGCTGGCCTCTGCTGCATGAGCAATTTCCCGATGGTTCGCCCCGGTCTGAGCTACCAGGTTTGAAGCGTTGAGCAAACTTTCGAACGTTCCGGCGTCGCTCCACCACCCATCAAGTTCGTCCCAGGTGACTTCGCCACGTTCGATGTAAGCATTGTTCACGTCGGTTATTTCCAGTTCGCCGCGGCCGGAAGGTTTCAGGGTGCGGATGATGTCAAAAACCTGCGCGTCGTAAAGGTAAATTCCAATCACGGCAAATTCTGATTTGGGTTGCGACGGCTTTTCTTCGATGCGCAAAACTCGCTTGCCGTCCAGCTCAGGCACGCCGAACCGTTGCGGGTCCGTCACTTTCTTCAAAAGAAGTTTGGCGCCATGATTTTGTTTTCGATGGGACTCAACCGCCGCGGAAATATTGCCCTGGATGATGTTGTCGCCGAGAATTACACAAATCGGATCTGATCCCGCGAAATGCTCGACCAGCGACAAGGCGGCAGCGATTCCTCCTTCGCCTTCCTGATAAGTGTAGTTCAAGTGCTTCAGTCCGAAAGCTCTGCCGTTTCCCAGCAGCTTCAGAAAATCTCCTGCCGAGTTCCCGCCGGTGACGATCATGATGTCCGTGATTCCTGCGTTCACCAGGGTCTGAATCGGATAGTAGATCATCGGCTGGTTATACACCGGCAGCAGATGCTTATTCGTGACCGCAGTCAGCGGGTTCAGACGGGAACCGAGCCCACCCGCAAGGACGACACCTTTCAAGAAATCACCTCCCAGGGGTTGGACTTTGATCTTAGGTCTTTGGTCTTTGAATATTCGACTTCACGGATCGTACAAAGACCAAAGACCTAAACCCAAAGACCTTCCTAATCAATAAACCTTTGAAACCACAATTCCAGCATCAGCAACGACCACAAGCGATGCGAATGATCGATCCTGCCTGCGACGTGTTGATCGACGAGCTGTCTCACCTTTTCACTTTGGAAGAGATTGCGACCGAGCGCTTTGTCGGAAAGCAGCGTCTCGCGCAGGAACGGTTGCATCGTTCCGCGGAACCAATGACCGATGGGCACGCCAAAACCCATTTTGCCGCGACTCAGGTTTTCCGCCGGCACTAAATCTTTCAGGATGCGTTTGAGCAGATACTTGGTCGTCATCCGCCGCAACTTTAGTTTCTCAGGCAAGCTGGCCGCAAATTCCATTAGATGATGATCCAGAAACGGCGAGCGCGCCTCGAGCGATACGGTCATGCTGGCGATGTCCATTTTGACCAGCAAATCGTTGGGCAGATAAGTCATCGTATCAGTGAGCAGCGAAGCATCGACGATTCCGGCGCCGTTGGCTTTGGCGAACCAGGGTTGGATGATACCAACAGTTGAAAAATCTTTCGTCCGTTCGCGAAACCCGTCTGAATACAGATCGTGTTTTGCATTTTCATCGAAGGCGCTGATCCAACGAAGATATCTTTGGATCGGGCTCAAAGACGCGGCCTTAAGAAATCGCTTTCCTTTGCCCAGCGCCCCTCGCGTCTTGAAGTCAGGCAGAGCGTTGGCGAGATTGGCGACCACGCCGTTGCGCACCGCGGCGGGCAGCAGTTTGGTATATCTCTGCGCCAGACTCATCGCGGCATAACGTTCATAGCCGGCAAAGCACTCGTCGCCGCCGTCGCCGTTCAGCGCGACAGTCACAAAACGCCGGGTCTCGCGCGAAACGTAGTAGCTGGGAATGGCCGACGAATCGGCAAACGGTTCGCCGTAATGCTCAACCAGGGTCGGCAGGATCTCCATGGCGTTCGGTCGCACGATGAATTCGTGATGCTCCGCGCCCACGTGCTCAGCGACGCGTCGCGCATGATGCAACTCGCTGAAATCCTGCTCTTCAAAACCGATCGAAAATGTCTTTACGGGTTCCGACGATTCCTGGGCCATTAGCGCGACCACCGCACTGGAATCAATGCCGCCGGAAAGAAAAGCGCCGAGCGGAACCTCTGACATCAGGCGAACGCGCACGGCGTCACGCAGCAGTTCAGAGACGCGCTCGCCGGCTTCCTGCTCGCTGATATTGATCTTCCGGGAAAAGTCGAGTTGCCAATATCGCTCTGACTTGATCTCGCCGTCTCGCCACAAAAGCCAATGACCGGGCTCGAGCTTTTTAATCTGCTGGTAAGCGGTGAGCGGCGCGGGGACCGAGATGAATGAAAGATAATGATGAATCGCTTCGTAATTCACCTCGCGGCTGACAGCAGGGTGGGCCAACAGCGCCGTGAATTCCGATCCGAAGATCAATTGATCAGTGGTCTGGGCATACAGCAGCGGTTTCTTGCCGACCCGATCGCGCGCGAGAAAAAGTGATTTGTCACGCTCGTTCCAAATTGCAAGTGCGAACATGCCGCGCAGGTGTTTGGGACAGTCGGTGCCGTATTCATCATAGGCGTGGACGATCGCTTCGGTATCGCTGTCGGTATAAAACGTGTGACCCAGCGCTTCCAACTGTTTGCGAAGTTCGCGATAGTTATAAATCTCGCCGTTGAAAACGATCCAGGCGCTGCGGTCGGCATTGTGGATAGGTTGGCGCCCGCTCTTGAGGTCGATAATCGCGAGGCGGCGCATCGCCAATCCCACGCCGTCGCTGAAATAGAATCCATCATCGTCCGGGCCGCGATGACGAATCGCATCGTTCATCCGGGCGAGCAGTTCACGATCGATCTGTGCGCCGTCACGGCGAACAATGCCTGTTATGCCACACATATGATTCGTCTATTTTGGAAAGCAGAAGCCGAGGATGTTACGGAACACACCTGTTGGCGGCGTGGGTGCAATTTACCTTGCGAACATGACTTTCCAATCTTGCTGGCCTTAATATTAGCGGACGCTTGTAGCCAAGTCCAAAAGCGCCTTTTCGTAAAACGTCAAGGGATTTTGCGCGCGACTTTCGCTGGCCGAGATGCAATCGAACCCCGGAACCAAAACCACGCCATCCGCAAAGCGGCGCTTTCAACTTAGATTCCTGATCCTGGCGGCGGCTATCTGGCACGTTTCGATTACCCTCGGAGTATTTATGGCCGGCAAGTATCAGCTGACGCCGGGCCAAATTCATCCCAGCGGGATCGGGAGATTTGCCTCAGACGGCCTGATTTATCAGGACCAGGTGGCTGAGTTATGCGAGATCCTGAAAAACGACGGACTGTTAGCATGGGCCACCTGGCCGACCCAACTGCATGTGAGATTGTATTCCCTGCCGCTGTTTGTCGTGTCACGCTGGGTTGGCTTCAACATTCTCACGATTGAGCCGCTGAACTTAATTTACTACCTGGCGATCCTGATCCTGGTTTTCAGGTTGGGCGAAGCTGTATTTGATTATCGCGCCGGCTTGATCGCGGCCGGCATCGTCGCGCTTTGGCCGTCGTTCCTGATTCACACCACCCAACTACTAAGAGACCCTTTGCTGGTCCTCGCGGTTCTTGTCGTCATTTGGACCATTATCGAGTCGCTGCGCACCGACCTGCGTTGGCGTCGCGGTCTGCTCATGGGAATTGCGGCCTGCGCGGCGGTTGTCGTTATCAGGATTGTGCGACAGCCGATGTGGTATCTGATGATGGCCGCAGTTGCCGGTGGAACTGTTTTGCTGCTCTTTCACGCGGTGCGGGCCAGACATCTCGCTGTGGGCGCCGCGCTATTCGTGCTGCTGCTTGTTGCGGCGATTATTGTCACGCCGCGATTTCAACCCTATTTTCACAACCAACAAGAATCACGAATCCCCACGCCCCTAAGGCAGGATGTGGACTCATTGCCCATCCCCGAACAGATTTCCGCGCGTCGCCACGGATTCAGATTAAGGTTGAAGGACGGTAAGATCGTTCCGGCAATCGACGGATCAAGAATCGATCCGGATGTGAATTTGGATGATCCCGGCGCAATAGTTCGACACTTGCCGCGTGCCGTTATGGTGGGATTCCTGGCGCCGTTTCCGAACATGTGGTGGCAGACCGGCACGCAGGTCGGCGCCAATGGAAGACTGGTATCGGGATTTGAAACCCTGTTGACTTACATGCTTGAATGCTTCGCTTTATTCGGACTTTGGAGAGGACGTCGAAATCCCTCAGCCTGGTTGATCTTTGGCTTCACAGCCTTGGGGATAGTTGCGCTCGGACTTGTAGTCAATAATGTGGGAGCGCTCTACCGTTTGCGTTATCCGTTTTGGACTTTGATGGTCATTCTCGCGGCCGGCGGCCTTGAACTGGTTTGCACACGTTTGTCGAAAGCAAACAGGTCACTGGATAATCCGGCCACCCGGGAACACACTCCGATTGATTAAGCTAAGTTTCATACTCGCCGGACTGGCTATCTGCAACGCTGTGCTGGCTGTATTGATGCCGTGGTATGTCGTTACGCGGCTTGGTGTGGGAATTGAAACGGACGCCTTCTTTGCTTCGGGAGCCCTTCCGCAACTGATTTTTCTCGTCGCCAGTTTTTCACTCACGCAGGTTTTGGTTCCTCTGCTGGCCACTGAAGATGAAACGACTTTTCGGCGGGACTCGTGGGCGTTCTTTATCGGGGTCACCGGCTTTTTCAGTTTGCTGGCCATAGTCCTGTTCGTCACCGCGGGGATCTGGGTCGATTTGATTGTTCCCGGTTTTGACGCGCAGGGACGTCAGCTGACCATCACGTTAAGCCGTATTCAATTACTCTCAATGATCGGAAATGCATCAGTGGTGGTGCTGTGGTCAGTCCACTATGCGCGGCAAAAATTTCTCTGGGCCGAGTCGTCATCGTTACTCGCCAATGCTGTCGGACTGCTGGTCTTATTCTGGACCCTGCCACGTTACGGCATCATCGCGGCCGCGTGGGCGACGGTGCTGACGCTGGTGCTGAAAGTCGGTTTCCTGATGCCGATGCTGGGCGCCTGGCAAACGCCGCAATGGAATTCATCTGCGGTCATCGAGGCGTGGCGACGCGTTAAACCTTTCCTGCTGGGCCAGACCTACGCGAAATCAGACCCCCTGGTGGATCGATTTCTGACCTCGCTCACCACCGCCGGAAACTTATCGTTACTGTACATCGGCCAGCAGGTTTACTCGGCGATCAATCTGGTGATCACGAGGGCGATCTCCACCCCATCCGTGCCTCGTCTCGCGATTGCAGCCAAGGCTGGCGAATGGCGCGGCTTCCGTCACGTCTATCGCCAACGCCTGTTGATAATGTTAGGGGTGACAGTGGCCGCTTGCGCCGGGCTATTTTTTGCAGGCGAGCCTTTTCTGCGTTTATTGGTTGGACATGGCGGCATTACCGCTGAAAACGTTCATATGCTTTGGTGGATCATGGTTGCGTTGAGTGGATTGCTCATCGGCGGCTGCGCCGGACAGGTAACTTCCGGCGCATTCTATGCGATGGGCGACACTCGTACGCCCACGATGCTTTTTATCGTGACTTTCACCATCTACGTACCCATCAAAATTTTAGTGTTTCTTCGCTATGGAATGATCGGATTGGCAGCAGCCACCAGCTTGCACCTCGTCATTAACTTCCTGATGCAGTTGGCACTGTTGGAAATGACCCGATTGCCCAGGGAAGGTTGAACCGGGTCCGCTCGCCTGAGGCGTGCGTACCGCACCCTATCCTCGGTGGCGATTGCGACGAGTATCATCTTCTTGCCTCTGCTGTTGGGCACGCGCTTCGCGACGCTCCTTAACCAGAACAAAGCCGACGGCCACGAAGACAAAGTAGAAGACCAGCAACTGGGCCCGCTGCCTGTAGGCGGTTCCCACGTTGCCCTGCATGATTGAGTATGTGAGGGTGAGCAAACTGGTGAAAATTACGATGGGCGCGATCTCTCTGAGTCGATGCTTCATCGTGAACCAGGCGCCCAGCACCAGCAAAGGAATTGACGCCCACCAGACGAGCATCTCCGGCAGAGTGATCGCCTGCCGCAATGAAGCCAACTGCCAGGGAAAGGGCGCCAGGAGCAGATAGGTCAGGCCGAGCGGCACAGTGCTCAACGCGCCCGACGCAGTAGAAACATCAACGTCTTCGGCAAACCCCGAGGCAGCTGATTGTGAAGCGTCGAGCCGCATTCTCTGCAACTGTTCCGCACTGGCAAAGGTTTCGAATTGTTGCGAGGCGTAACGGCTAACGCCGAAATATCCCAGACCCAGGCCAATCATGATGATGATAATCATTTGCCGCGCAAAAGACTGGGCAGTCAGTTGGCGACGGCCGAGGATAAACGCGGCAGTCACGGCTATCACCACGATGTAAAAAACATAGAAGCGCAACGTGAGCAGACAGAACAGAGACAGCACCAGCGCGGTCACATACTTGAGACTGAATTTCTCGCCGAGTTTCAGCGTCGCCAGCATCGACAAGGTTAAGAGCAGAATGATTGGCCCGTCCTTCAACCCCTGGCAAGACCACAAAACCAGGGAAGGAAAGAAAGCTGCCATCAGCGCGCAGATTCGCGCGATCCGCTTATTGGGAAAAATCTCGATACTGATTAAGTAGGCGAGCGGCGCGGTAGCAGAACCGATGACGCAATTCACATATTGAGTTGCCAGCATGTTTTGGCCGACAATTTTATAAACGGCCGCGACCATATAGAGCATGCCCCAGCCGCTGCCGGCGCCGTTGCTCGAAAACAAGTCGACGGCCCGCATATATTGAGTCTGACCTTCCCAAACCTGGAGCAGGGCGTTTCCAAAGAAGTCGAATGTGAGCGCATCGCCGCCAAAGAATTCCTGCCAGTGAAAACCGTAAATCAGGGTGCCGACAAAGACCCTCACCAGGACGCCGCTCAGGAATACCCGCAGCAGAAATTTCCGATCAACGTCGAGCCGGTAGATCATGAACGACACGAGGGTCACGAGCGGCAGCATCAGCAGAATTCCCGGCCCGCCGTCGTTTGGCGCGAGCATGAAAACCATGCCCAGAATCGCCAGCGCCACAGCCATCAGAAGTGCGTTCATCTTATTTCTCGCTCAATCTCTGGTACTAAACGTCGTCGGGCAAATCAGGTCGGGTCCTGCGTTCGACTAAGAATTGGTCCTCAGCGCTCAACTCCTTGACCGGGCGGGCGGGGACGCCGGCAATCAACCATCCGCTGGTATCGATCTTCTTCGTAATCACGGACCCGATGCCGACAACGCATCGCGACGGCAACGAACTGCCCGGCGCCATGCGAATCTCAGAACCTACGTAAGCAAAGTCGCCAATGGTAATCGGCAAAGTCCGCTGCCGGTTGTGGGTCCACAACGACGAGTTGCGTCCCCCAATGATGGTGCGCCTCCCAATTTCAACCCGATCGGTGAAATCAATTTTGTGGCCGGCAGTAATTATGCTGCCATTGCCCAGCGTGAAGCGCGGGTCGAGGGGATTGACTGCGTCGGGCTCGGGTATCGAATTGATCTCATTCATCCGAATCAATTCGGAATATCTGCCCAGACTGACCAGGTCGCCGCCCCGTATGATATTCAGGTGCCCAATCCTGACATGATCACCCATGACCAGTTCCTGCACACCAATAAAGATGTTCAGATGACCAATTGTTGAATCATCGTCGATTTGACAGCGAGCTGCATCGACGATGCTCAATCCGATGCGGACTCGCCGTCCGATCTGGTAACCGAAGCAAAGCCGGTAGCACGGGCGCTTCAGAAACGACGGAAGCAGGGCGATGCACCCGAGGACCAACAATCTGAATTTTCCGGTTCGATGCATCCGGTTTCATCGGAGGTGGCACGCGCATCTTGCGCGTGATTCACGAGCGGAGGGCCCGTGCCACTTTCAAGCTTGTTTTCTTTCCGCCGCCTCATGCAGCGCGCCGGCTAACTTGTCGGCCTGGGCTTCGAGCCCGTAATGCTCGATCACATGAAGTCGTCCGGCTGCGCCCATTTGATGTCGACGATCAGCGTGGGCCAGCAAATCATCCAGCGCCCGGCGCCATTCTTCGTTACTCGTCGCGAACAAGTGGGTGGTTCCCTCCTCGCCGATTTCTGCCGAGCCGCCCACCGGCGTTGCTACGTAAGGAACGCCCACGGCCATGTACTGGACCGCCTTAAAGCCGGATTTACCCGATGCCCAACCTGAATAGAGTGAAGCGTCAATGGGATAAAGTCCAATGTCGATGGATTGAAAGTCCTCGACCTCGCGATCGATTTCCCAGGCTGAATTTTCAACTTCTACGCCCGGAATTGAGATGCCCTCTTTTCCGGCGCCTACGACTTTGAGACGAAACTTGTGGCGACCCGCCAGGTCGCTTAACACAGGGAAAATCGATTCCAGGTAAGGGAAAGTCGAATGCGTTCCTATCCAACCAAGCACCAACGGATTTCGGGCTCCGCCCCCGCGGCCCGGACGGAACACATCTGTGTCGACGACCGTAGGAATAACCCGCGCTTCGGTTCCTTTGCTGGAAACATATTCAGCAATTCCGCGGTTACCGCAGGTAACGACCTGGGCCCATCTGATCAAATCGTCGGTTTTGCCGAACCACTTCAAAACTGAGCCCAGGCCGCCGTAAGTCGGGCTAGTATATGAGACGTAAGTTGCGTCATCCAAATCCAACACCATCGGCCTTTTCATCACCCGCGCGCCCAGCCATTCGATGACCGGTGGTCCAAACATCATCGCTTCGCGTTGAATCAGAATCACATCAGCCTGACGCGCTGCGTCGAGATCTTTTAGCCGCCGCACGGACGACTTTAACAACCCCATCGCCGTGCGCGGCCATGATTTCTGACGATAGAGTTGCTTGAACTGTTGCGAGTCGAGGAATGAATGAATCGAGAGCGTCACGCCCCGCGCCGCCAGTGGCTCGACAAATTGTTGCAGTCGAAACCGAGTGGCGGCGGCCTCCACCGGATATGAGGCTAGGGCTAAAACCTTCATGGTTATGTCAGCGAGAAAGGATGGCCGGCTTGCGACCTGTTCCGATCCAGCCATACGCGGCGTTGACTTTGGTTTTCTCGAGTTGGGCGCGATTCAGCCAGTCGGCTACGTCTTGTCGAGTGTAGCGGTTTTCGATTGGAGCAGAGAATCGGTCGAGTTGATCATTCACACAGACGCGGAAGGGAAAGTGGGCATACTGCTTCATGGGCAGTTTTTCAGCAATTGATTTCAAACCGACTGCTTTTAGAATTCGATAGGGCCAAACAAAGAAAGTAAAAGCGCCGACTGCTGCCGGGAAAGCGAGCGCGTACACCGCGCTGTGCGGCAGACGTGTCGTCACCTGACGCGTGGCCCAGACGATCGAAAGCAGGGCGCGTTTGATTGGCTGACCTTCGGGCCGCCAGTACAAATAGATCTGGACCTCGCCCTGCGGCTTTAGATAACGAAGGAGATTTTGAAAGGACGCTTCGGGGTCCGGCAAGTGGTGCAGCACGCCGATTGAATAAATGAAATCGAAACTCTCCAGCGCGAATGGCGGATGATGCAGATCAGCCTGGATGACCTGAACCTGACCTGTCTCTTCAGTGTTGCGGCGCGCCACCTCAACCGCCGGGCCCAGGTCAATGGCCCAAACTTCAGCGCCGTACTTAGCCGCGTAAAAAGCGAAGCGGCCGTTGCCGCAGCCGGCATCCAGCACCGTCTTGCCGCGAAAAAACTCCGGCCCGTGCGGGTACATGTAATCCAGAAAACTTCGCTCCCATTCGGCGTACATCTCCGGGAAGCGAGTCCATTCGTAACCGAAGCTTCGAGCGGTCTTCACCTCGCGCTCGTCCAGGTCGGAAGACGCCTCGCCCGCCAACGCTTCGCGCATCGGAGAGAGCAGCATGCGCGGGATTTTGTTGGTGACCTCAAACTGCTCGTGACATTCAGCACACTCAAAACCATCCTCGGCGGTTTTGCCGCGCAGCGAGAGGCGGCCCTGGCAGCCCGGGCAGCGAAGCGTTTCCAGCAATTTTTCCGTTGAGAACATTTAAGATTGATCTAGCACACTCTCGTAGAGTCGCGCGTATCGCTCCACGCCGACCTGGCGCACGTCGAAAAACTTTTCAGCTACCCCGCGGGTTCGCCGGCGAATCTGCTGCGGCAGGTCCGCATATTCTGCGATCGTGCCGGCGGCCACTGAGTATGCCGCTTCGGTGAAATCCTGCACCAGCGTCCCGATCTGCTCGCGGCTGATGAGCGCGCCGGAGTCGCCTACGCCGGCGTTAACCACCACCGGCAAACCGCACGCGAGATATTCGCTGACCTTCACCGGTGACGTTCCCAGACGCGAAATCCCCGGCCGGTAGAAGGCAATTCCAGCGTCACTCGCGCTCAACCACGAGGGGACCTCGGCCGGCTTTACTGAGCGCACTGCATAATCGTCAGAACCAGGACTCGCGGCCGTCATCGCCTGATCGACGATCGACCTCTCATCCTGTGTCAGCCAGAGAAAGAAAGCATTCGGCTGCGTTTGCTTGAGCACCGCAAAGAACTGGGCCATTTCACCGGTCATGTACCATCCGCCGATAGATCCGCTGTAAACCAGAACGAAGCGATCGTCAAGGCCCAGATCCGCGCGCCGAACGGTCCTGGCCTCCTCGTCAAAGCGAAAGGCTTCGAGGTCGATGCAACAGGGAATCGTTTCGTGCGCAACATTGTTGGCCTGCAAGCTCGGCCAGTCGCGCATCTCTGACCACAGCACGTCGGTCAAAGTCACTACGCCATCAGTCGCATTCAGGACCCGCGCTTCCATCTTTTTCGTCAACCGCGCGGCGGCGCCGTTTGAACTCCAGTGTCCGGCATCAATGTACTCTTCGGCCATCAGTCCGCGCACATCAAAGATCATCCTGACGCCCAGGCGCTGCTTCAACCTCAGCGCGATCAGCGCCGGGATGTGCGAACGAGCGTGGACCATTTCAATCTTCTTCTGTCTAATCAGCCGGCTGGCGAAGCGCACTCCCGCCGCCACATCGAAAGCCGTGGCCGGAATCGACGGCCGTTTGTGATAACGCAGCCAGTGCCATTCAATGCCGGATTCGGCCAGTTCGGTACGCAAGCTTTCGCAACGCTGTTGACCTTCAGGTCCGAATGCGTGATCGCGCTCGTAACTCAGCAGCGTAAACCGCACGCCAAGTTTGCTCAACTCTTTCAAATACGGAATCACCTGACTTTGGCCCAGCGGATCAAGCATCCCGTTATAAGAGATGAACAGCACTTGTTTACCGGCGATACTCATCTCGTTCCGATCAGGCCCAGTTGGTCGCGCAGCAGCCAGTTTACCGAACCAATGAAGGCTGCTGCATCAAGCGTCGCGATGATTGGCACCAGCAAAACCAGCCTGGCCAGATTGGGCCCGAAACCAGCGGGATAGGTCTGCCGATTTTGATACAAAGTTTTCGCCGCCCGCGCAATCAGTAACAGCAACCACGCTACGGGCGGAATGATCAAGCCGCGCGGGCCCATGAAAATTACGCCGAAAGTTGTAGCCGCAATCAGCGCGTAGTAAAGAAAAATTGTTTGCTGCCATTCAGAGAAAAGGCCTGCCCGAATGTTATTGCGTGAGTATTCGACGAACCGCCTGAAGGTGCGCCAGAAGTTCGGTTGCATGTGCCAGTAAACCCTTGCGCGCGAAGTGCGCGCAATCCTGAACCCTGATTGCTTGACCTGAGTCATGAACAAAAGGTCTTCCGCCGAGCGCAAATGCTCGGGAAAACCTCCAACCGTTTCCCAGGCCTGCCGTCGCATCAATGCTGAGACGATTGAACGGGGCCGCACTGGTCCGCCGTCGCTTTCAAAAGGTGGCGGCACATAAGCAATCGCCGCGCATTGGGTAAAAAAACTGTCGACGATCGGCTCGTACGTTCCGTAGACGACGTCCGCCGAATCCTCCGAGGCCTTTGTCTTCAGCGCCTCTAACCACTCGGGCGTGAGTGTGATGCCCGCATCAGTGAAGGCAATCCACTGGCAGCGGCTTTCGGCGACCGCGAGGTTGCGTGCCCGGCCCGGCATCGACTTCGCCACCCGAACCAATTTCACGGGTGCTCCAGCCGCTATGAATTCTTCGATGATTTCTCTCGTCTGGTCGGTCGACCCGCCATCAGTGATGA
>Ga0070694_100000496_pt1 | contig 21599 bp, 17 predicted proteins | sample KBSK1251metaG_FD_65470 | JGI IMG/M metagenome (GOLD analysis project Ga0070694, IMG submission 65470) | Corn, switchgrass and miscanthus rhizosphere microbial communities from Kellogg Biological Station, Michigan, USA - KBS K1-25-1 metaG | ecosystem: Host-associated > Plants > Roots >... | reverse complement strand
CGTGCTTGAAGCGGACCCCGCCCGGTGACCAAACTTGCCGCACGCATCCTTTTGAGCTAAAACCAAATCCGTCTGCGAATGACAAACTTGATGGGTAGACAGGCCTGGAGCCAGGCAGCTTAATCGAAATGTTTTCATCAGAACGTGATGCGCGGGTAAGACAACTCTCTGAGCAGCTCATCGAGATCGAGCAGCGCTTAATCCCCACAGGGCTCCACGTGTTTGGACGGGCATCGGAGTTAAAAGAAAAAGCCGATCTGCTGCGCATGGTGGCGTCGTTTGATCGACCTGAGCACGGCACGCGCGCCTTGTCCCGGCTGGTGGCGGAAGGTCTCAGGATTACCGGTTACGAGCAACTGGTGCAGGAAGCCGGAACCAGCGAAACAAAAGAACTCATAGACGCGATCGTCACCGAATCGGTGAAGCTTTTTTGTGAAGCCGGTTGCGACGCAGCGGTTGAATACTTGATTGAGAAGGCCAATGTCGATCGCGAGGAAGGGTTGGCGACCTTTCGGCTCCTCACAAATGTGTCCGAACAGCTTGATTCGAATCACGAAATGGAATCGCTGACGCGCTCGCTTCGCGGCGAATATATTCAACCTGGCCCGGGCGCCGATGTTATTCAGAATCCCTCGGTGCTTCCCACGGGAAGAAACACGCACGCAGTCAATCCTTACTCAGTGCCTTCAAGAACGGCTTTCACCCGGGCCCAGCAAACTACCGAAGCATTGTTGCGTCGTCATGTGGACGAGCATGGCCGCTATCCGCGCGCGTTGGCCCTGGTGCTTTGGGGCCTGGACAATATCAAAACGCAGGGCGAAGGTGTTGCGCAGGCGCTCTGGCTCCTGGGTGTGCGGCCCGTTCGCGATGCGCTGAATCGCGCGACCGAGATCGAAATCATACCGTTGGCAGAATTGAATCGTCCGCGCATGGATGTCGTCATGACGGTGTCGGGCATCTTTCGCGATCTGTTTGCGCCGACGATGGCTCTATTGGATAAGGCTGTCCGCCGCGTAGCTGAATTAGATGAGCCGCTGGAAATGAATTATGTGCGCAAAAATGTTCTGGAAAGAACGCATGCGACCGCCGGGACCTTTGACGAGGCAATTACCAGAGTATTTTCGAATGCGCCAGGGAACTATGGCACGAACGTTAACTTTATGGTGATGCAGTCTGAATGGCAGGACGCGGCGTCGCTTGGGGATCTCTTCGTCACGCGAAAATCATTCGCCTACACGCGCGATTCCAAAGGGCGAGTAATCGAAGGCCGGGAAGCCCCCGAATTGATGAACGACGCTTTGTCACGGGTCGAGGCTACTTACCAGAACATCGATTCATTTGAGGTTGGCATTACCGATGTCGATCACTACTTTGAATACCTGGGCGGAATTTCCAAGGCGGTTGAGGTGCGGACGCAAGCTCGGCCGGCAATCTATTTGTCAGACTCTCTGTCGCCTCAGACCAGGATTCGATCTCTGGAAGAGACCGTAAGGCTTGAGACTCGCGCCAAAACTCTGAACCCCAAGTGGTACGAGGGAATGCTCAACCATGGCTTTCGCGGCGTCGCCGAAATCGAAAATCACGTGGCGAACACTTTTGGCTGGAGCGCGACGGCCGATGCGGTCGATCCGTGGATCTACACAGAGATTTCCAATACGTTCCTTTTAGATACCGCCATGCTCGAGCGTTTGAGCGGGTTAAATCCGCATTCCGTGGAATCGCTGGCGAGGCGTCTGTTGGAAGCGCATGACCGTGGCTATTGGAATCCAGACGAACACGTTTTGGAAAAACTTCGCGAAGTCATAATCAGGTTGGAAGAGACGCTGGCGCGGGCTCGGGTCGCCGAGGTGTAAGAATAATTTCTTGAACGTCACTGTCCTCTACGTCGGATCAAGTTTGCTGGCGCCGCTACGCAAGGCGGAGCGAGAAATCAATCGTGACCATCGATTGGATTTTCGCCTGTGTGCATTCAACTTCGGGGCGCCTTTTACTGATGAGCAGTGGGAGACGATCGAAAATGATTTGACCGGCGCAGATGTCGTCTTTGTGATTCATGTGATGGATGGCGAGAACGCGTCGCACCTTTTGCCGCTGCTGGATCGAAGAGACAGAGCTACGATCGTCATCAATTGCATGCCCGAGCTCATGAAGCGCACGCGCGCCGGCAGGTTGGACTTTGCGAAGCTCCCCGGAGTCAGGCGCAAAGGCCAGGGGGCAAAGGGCAAAGAGCCAGTCGAAGATGACCTCAGCGACGGCGGCTTGCTCAAATCAATCAGCTCTTGGATTGGGAGGCAAGCGAAAGGGAAGGGAAAGAACGGCGCTGCGTCGCACGGTCGGACTGACTATTTGAAGTGGGCCGAGCGTCTGCCAGGCCTTCTGCGCTTTGTGCCAAACGCCGGCCGTTTGCGCGACGCAAAGAATTACCTGTTGCTGGTGAGTTACTTTCTTCAGCCCACGCCAAACAATATTCGCTCGATGATCCTGCTGGCGCTGAAGGAGTATGTTGACGATGAGCGCTTAAAGACCATAGACGTTCCGGCGCCTGAGGCTTTGCCCTCGGTCGGGATCTATCATCCGGATGCGCCGGCGCTGTTCGAATCGTTTACCGCGTACGAAGCGTGGTATCGGGATCGAAGTTCAAAGTCCGAAATCCAAAGTCCAACGGAACACGAATCGCTGGCTCCCCGGACAACGATTGGCCTCCTGTTGATGCGGCCGCAAATTGTCAGCAACGCGCGCAAGCACTATGACGCGGTAATTCGGGCGATCGAGAGCGAAGGGTTAGATGTGATTCCGGCGATCTCGACGTTTATGGACAATCGTGAAGCGTGCGAAAAGTTTTTTGTGTCCAAAGTCCAAAGTCCAAAGTCCAAAGTCCGTGATAATCGATCAACTGACAACGAACAACCGAGAACTGACGCTCAGTCGCGCGTCAGCCAAATTGTTTCGCTCACCGGTTTTAGTTTTGTCGGCGGTCCGGCAATGAATGACAGCGAGGCTGCGGCGAACTTTCTGGGCGATCTGAATATTCCTTATCGATCGCTGGTCAGCCTCGACACCCAGACGATCGAGTCCTGGCGCGACTCATTCACTGGATTGAATCCGGTGCAGACAGGAATGCAAATCGCCATTCCGGAAATAGACGGAGCGACCGAGCCGTTTGTTTTTGGCGGCATTTCGGCCAACGGCGTCGAACCGGCAGCGCTGGACGATCGCTGCGCGCGCATCGCCCGGCGGCTGAAGCGTTGGAACTTACTTCAAACAGAGAGCCGCGATGAATTAAAAGTCGCGCTTGTTGTTTATTGCTTCCCGCCAAACAAGGGAAACATCGGAACCGCCGCCGACCTCGATGTCTTCGCGAGTGTTCAAGACATCCTGGCGCAGCTGCAAAAGGATGGTTATCGAGTCAGCGTTCCGGAAAGCGCCGACGCGCTCCGCGATCTTTTGTTAGGGGGGAACTCTGGCGAGTTCGGCACAACCGCAAACATCGCTTATCGGATGAAGGTCGATAACTATCGACAGCTTTGCCCATTTGTCGATGCGATTGAGACGGAATGGGGACCGGCACCCGGCGCGATCAATTCTCGTGACGGGGAACTTCTGATTCAGGGCGTGACGTTCGGCAATGTTTTCATTGGCATTCAACCGACATTTGGCTTCGAAGATGATCCGATGCGTTTGCTGATGGCCAAAGGCGGCGCGCCCCATCACGGGTTTGCGGCTTTCTATTCTTATCTGGAGCGTGTCTTCAAAGCAGACGCCGTCGTTCATGTTGGCACGCATGGCGCAATGGAGTTCATGCCCGGTAAGCAGGTCGGAATGTCCGGAGAATGCTGGCCGGACCGCCTAATCGGCGAATTGCCTAACATTTATATCTATAGCGTCAACAACCCATCCGAAGGCACAATCGCCAAAAGGCGTTCCTACGCCCAGTTGATTTCGTACCTGACTCCGCCGATTGAGAACGCCGGCCTATATAAAGGACTGGCGACGCTGAAGGACTTGATCGAAAGCTATCGCTTTTCGACGAGTGAAGAAGAACGCGAGCGAATCTATCAGGCGATAGAGAACGCGAGAAAAGACCTGAACCTGGAACTCTCCTAATCGGCGGTCTCGGAGCGCCCACTGGAAAGACCACCGGAAAGAGACGTCACGTAAGCCCTGAATTCTTCAGCCCTGAGGTGGTGTCTGAACGCCTCGACTCCATTAATAGAAAGGACCGGGATCTCGAAACGATATTGGGCGAACAGCTGTGCGTCTCCTTCAATATCAACTTCGACCAACTCATAAAGGTCTGAACAGTTGGCCTCCTGCATCTGCTGTTTCATTTCTTCACACAGCCCGCACTCAGCTTTGGTATATAAAACCAGACGTAACTTGTCAGCCAACTGTGATGACCTCCTGTCAAATTAAGCGGTTCTCAAAATATTATAAGGTCAAAGCGACCAGGCCTGTTGGGCCTTTCCAGGATTGTAAGAAGCCTGGGTTAAGCCCATGGTCCTACCGTCCCCATAGAAATTAATGCACTACTTTAAGAAATGCTCTTGCCAACTTTGCTGCGAAAGATGTATAAAGACACTTCTGTCGGGGCATTTTATTATTCTATAGTTGCGACCGCACTTCTAGTGAACAAGCTGGATAGGTTTTCACAGAGACATAAATCCCTGTGTCGCGGGGTTCTATAACCAATTGTCGAACCTGCGGCGTTGAAGTGTGAGCGGTCGCAATTGTGATCCCGATCACAATTGCGGAGGTTCCTGGAGTGGATAGTACCGCCAACGAACAAAGTTCAGCAGTTGCCGCACCGCCGGCAGGCTCGGCGCCGCCGGCTGCAAAAGCAGCGGCCCGGCCAGCGGCCAGACCGCCATCGGTGGTCGTCGAATCAACGCCCGATCCGCCAATCAACAAGATGCGACGCCGCATCGTTTGGGCGAGCGTCGCCGGCTTTCTTACTACCTGCTTCCTGATGTTTGTGCGGTTCTTTCTGCCGCGCGCAATCTTTGAGCCTTCCAGCACTTTCAAAATTGGATTTCCCGGCGACTACGCGTTGGGGGTCGACACTAAGTGGCAACAACAGTATCGCATCTGGGTCGATAAGACTTCAGATCGTCTTTTCGTGGTTTATGCGCGCTGCACGCACCTGGGCTGTACCCCTGACTGGAAGGCCAGTGAAAACAAATTCAAGTGCCCATGTCACGGCAGCGGTTATGACAGCGAAGCAATAAATTTTGAAGGACCGGCGCCGCGGCCGATGGATCGCGCGCACGTCGAGCTCGATGCCGAAGGCCAGATCGTGGTCGATGTGAGCAAGCTTTACCAGTGGCCCAAAGGCGAGCGCAACCAATTTAACGATCCCGGGGCATTTATTCCGCTGTAAAAATGGACGAGCCTAAAGACCAAAAAGAAACGAAACAGCTGACCGGCGAAAAAACGAACGTCGGGTTGGTCGAGCGCGCCAAAGACACGGCGATGTCGCTGAAGGATCGGGCGCTCGAAGAGGCGAAGGATTACAAGGATCCGCAGCAGACGCAGGTCTGGAAATCGATTTTCCGCGTCTCTCATGAGCGGTCCGATCCGCGTAATCGTTCGCTGGCCATCCTCTCGAACGTCTTTCTGCACCTGCATCCCGCAAAGATCAATCGCGACGCGGTGCGTTATCAGTACACCTGGGGAATGGGAGGCATCACCTTCTACCTCTTCATTGTGCTGACATTCACCGGCGTTCTGCTGATGTTTTATTACCATCCGACGAAGATCGTTGCGTTCCGCGACATCCTTTATCTGGAGCACGACGTCCCGTTCGGGAAGCTTTTGCGCAACATGCATCGCTGGGCGGCGCACCTGATGGTGATCACAACCTGGCTGCACATGTTTCGTGTGGTGCTGACTGGTTCGTACAAGAGACCGCGCGAATTCAACTGGTGCGTTGGGGTGGTCCTGCTGGTTTTGACTCTGCTGCTTTCTTTTACCGGATACCTTCTGCCGGACGATCAGCTGGGCTTCTGGGCGGTCACCGTGGGAACCAACATGGCGCGCGCGACGCCGATGTTAGGAAGCGAAGGGCCCTTTGGGGCACAGCTGGGTCTGACGCCGTACAACGATGTGCGGTTTGGCCTGCTGGGCGGGTCGATCGTGGACGATAACGCGCTCTTGCGTTCGTATATTTGGCATTGCATCGGCATTCCGCTGGTCGCCTCGATATTTATGGCGGTCCATTTCTGGCGGATACGTAAGGACGGAGGAATTTCAGGTCCGGCGCCGGTCATGCTCGAGTCAGAGATGAAAGTGCTGAAAAAGAAATGAGTGCGATAGTCGAACAGCCAACTTCTAATTCTCGCCGAAATAAAATGATCGGCTGGGCCGTCGTCATCGTGCTGCTGGGGCTGTTCATTTATTCGGTCCAGGACTGGCACCAGCTTTGGAAGGTCGCGTCGGCCGCCGACAACATTCCGATCGTCGCGATGTTGTTTCTGGTGCCGTTCTTTACCTGGCTTGGAATTAAGCAGGCGAAGGCGAACGATAAACTGATCGTTAACCTTGAAGGTGATAAGACTCTGGCCAAGTCCCATCATCGAAAGGCTGAACCCTGGCGGCCGGGTTGGGCCAAAGAGCTTCACGTCTGGCCCTACCTGGTGCGCATCGAGTTTCTGGCGGCCGTCATTGTGACGGTCGTTTTGTATGTCTGGTCGATCACACTGAACGCCCCGCTTGAAGAACCGGCGAATCCAAACCTGACGATGAATCCGTCGAAGGCCCCCTGGTACTTCCTCGGTTTGCAAGAGATGCTCGTCTATTTCGATCCGTGGATTGCCGGCGTGGTGATGCCTTCGGTCATCATGATCGGGTTGATGGTTTTCCCTTACGTCGATTCAAATCCGCTGGGCAATGGTTATTACACGCTGCGACAGAGACGGTTCGCGCTGAACATGTTCAACTGGGGCTTTCTGATGTGGATTCTTTTGATCTTCATCGGCACGTTCATTCGTGGACCGGGCTGGATTTGGTTCTGGCCCGGCCAGACCTGGGACCACGCCACGGTCGTGTTCGATCGTAATCGCGACCTGCACGAGATTATCGGCGATTTTTTTGGGAAGACCTTGGGCATCCCGGGATTCAGTCTGCTGAATACCAACTGGGTGGTGAAGGCGATGTTTGGGGCGATTGTTGTTGGTGGCTTCTATATCATCGGCGCTCTCTTCTTTCACTGGTTGATGAGGCGTGGGCCGCTCCGGATGAAATATCTGTTGTCGCCAAAGAAACTCTGGGCCTGGGCCAAAGAGCCTGACCCCTTTGAAGAAAAGCTTCTGGCAAACACCAGCCTGCTGCAATACGTGACTTTCCAGTTCTTCGCGATCAGCGTGTTGCTGGCGATGCCGGTCAAGCTGTTCCTACGTCTGGTGTTTACGATTAAGTATGTTTGGGTTACGCCCTGGTTCAATGTCTGATCAGGTTGTCCGACAAACTTTAGTTTGTCGTTGCGATGCGCGGCCGCACGGCCAAAAGACCGACTAACTCGACGAACTAAAGTTTATCGAACATGGAATCTCAGGAACCGATCGAATCCCTGGTAAAAAAAGAAGCGGAGCCGCAACGCGATCCGATCGTCAGCCAATCGACGAGCGCGATTATTTTTGTCTGCATGCTGTTGCTGATGCTCTCCACGGGCTGGGCCTTGTACGACGAAGGTTTTGGCCAGCGTCCCTGGAAGCCGATGCAGCAGGAGTTCGTCAAGCGTTACACCCGCTACCTCCGCAGCATTCGCAACAAGGCCGGCCAATCAGAGACGGAAGTAAAAGCGACGCCTGAATACCAGCAGCTTGCCGAAGATGCCAGCACCTCGCTGGAAAAAGTAAAAGCCGACCTCGCCGAAAAAGATAAAAAGGTCAGCGCGATCCAGGCAAAGCTCGACGCGGTCACCGATCCCTTCCAAAACCAGCGCGGCCGCATCGTCGTCATCACCTTCAAGTTGGAAACATCTAAAAAGGGCGGCATGTGGCACAGCCTTTATGAACGTCAGTTGCGTTCAAAGCAGATCGAAAAAGTCTCCGTCGACTTGCCCGACGACAATGGCAAGGTCACCCGGCAGAAGATGAACTATGAGGAGCTGGGGAAGACGTTCAACGACCTGCGCGAAGAAAAGGCCAGGGTGCTGGGCCAAAAGGCCGAGTTGCTGAAAGAGCCGACCGAGCTGGCCAAGAAGCGTGACGAGTATCTAAAGAACCACGTCAGCCTGCTGCCGAAAAAGAGCATCGAGGACCTGATCAAGAAGAACGAAGAGAACTTCGATTACACAATCCTGGGCCATCAGGTCAACGTGATGGAGTACAAGATTGTCGATCGCTGCGAGATTTGCCATTTAGGGACGCGCGAGCCTTTGCCGATTACCGCTTCTGATATGGCGCCCAACGGTCCGGGGAAGAAGGCTGATGAGTTGGCGAACGCGTTCGTCAGTCACCCGCGCAAAGAACTGCTCCAGATTCATAAGCCCGACAAGTTCGGCTGTGCGGCTTGTCATGGCGGCAATGGCCGCGCCACCACCAGCATAGAGAAAGCCCACGGTCAGAATCCATTCTGGCTGCATCCACTATTTCCCAAAGAGAACACTGAAGCCGGTTGTCAGATGTGCCACGCAAATGATCGCGTGACGCAGGGCGCCGACAAGCTGAACCTGGCGAAGGATTTGTTTTATCAGCGTGGCTGTGTCGGCTGCCATCGGATGGAAGCATTCGATCGAGAATCCGATGCTCTGACGAATGCGCGGCAACAGATTTCGCAGTTGCAGGAGCAGATTGTCGCCAACGATCGTCAGGCCAGACTGGACACCGAAGCCAGCGCGAATGCGACCGACGACGCTAAGGTCCAGGAGTTGCTGGCCCATGCCGAATCGCTGCGCGTTCAAAGCAGTCTACTGGCAGCGCGCATCGACGAGCTGAATTTACAGACGCGCTACCTGCAGCAGGATCAAAAGAAGGTTGGCCCAAACCTTAAAGATGTAAGGCTGAAATTGCGCAAGGAATGGGTTCCGGTCTGGTTGAAAGATCCGCAGGCATTCCGTCCCGGCACGAAGATGCCGACGTTCTGGCGTTTTCACCTTGACGGGGAAGAGGGCGCAGAAGATCTGAAAGGCGTCGCCGCTTACCTGTGGCAGAACAGTTTTGACGGCAAGGTCCCCGCGCAGTCAAAGGGCGACCAGACGCACGGGAAGGAACTGTTCGAAACGAGAGGTTGTCTGGCCTGCCATTCGATTGGTGAAGACACCAGCAAGCTCGGCGGCACCTTTGCGGCGAATCTCAGCCGCGTCGGCGAGAAATCGAATTACGACTACATCGTGCGCTGGATTTATAACCCGCGCGAGCGCTGGGCTCCCTATTGTCCAAAGGAAAAACGCGACCTGACTCCGGAAGATTACGCGAAGCACAATCAGCCCTACCTCTTCGACAATGAACTGCATTCGACTTGTCCAAACGATGGCGCCGAGCTGCAAGTGCAGAACATGACGGTCATGCCGAACCTCCGTCTGTCGGAACAGGACTCGCGCGATATCGCCACCTATCTGTTCTCTTTGTCTGCACCGCAAGCGTCCGAAGACGTTTCGTACATGGACGATCCGAAGCTGGCCGAGGAAGGGAAAGCCGAGATTAAGCAGTATGGCTGCGCCGGCTGTCACGAGATTAAAGGTTTTGAGGAAGAGCAGAGAATCGGCAAAGAACTGACGACCGAAGGCTCGACACCGCTCGAGCGTCTCGACTTTGCCTTGTTGACGCAGGATGCCGAGTACGGCCGTGAAGTTCTGAAAGACGCGGATGGAAAAACTGTTAAGCTCCATCCCAAAGAGAAGGAAAAAGAGTGGTACAACCACCGCGGCTTCTTTGAGCACAAGCTGGCCGAACCCGGAATTTACGATCGAGGCAAATCGGAGTATCTCGATCCGAAGGAACGGCTGCGCATGCCGAAGCCTTACCTGACGGACGAATGGCGCACCAACCTGACCACGCTGCTGCTCGGCAGTTTGGGACCGGAGGGGGCAAATGTGCCGACATCGCTCTTCTACAACCCGCAGGATTCGCGGCGCCAGGACATTCAGAACGGCTGGTGGGTAATCAAGAAATACAACTGCATGGGATGTCATGTGCTTCAGCCGGGGCAAAACATCAGCGTCTACAACAACTCACCCGAGCCAGCTATGACCAATGGCACGGTCCTGAATGCGTTGCCTTTCTACGCGACTCAGAAAGAGTTTCTGCCGCCGATGCTCACCAGCGAGGGTGCGCGTGTCGATCCGGATTGGTTGATGAAGTTCCTGAAAGATCCTTCGTTGATGAAAGAGGGCGAGAAGGCCCCGGCGCCTTCCTCAGCTCCGGCTGCGGCGTCTTCGCCGGCGACGAGCGCTTCGCCGTCTGCGAGCCCGCGGCCAGTAACGGCCGGCGCCAACGATCAAAGCAATGGCCGGCTCCTGCCGCAGTGGGGCGCCAATCGTAACGGCATCCGTCCTTATCTTCAGGTGCACATGCCGACGTTCAATTTCTCCCCGAACGAGTTGCGCGTGCTGGTGCGGTTCTTCATGGCGGTCTCGTCACAAAACGAGCCTTACATCAAAGAGCCGATGGTGCCGCTGACGGAATCTGAAAAATCGATTGCCCGCAGTATCTTTGTGTCGGGCACGCCTTGTTTGAAGTGTCACATCACGGGCGAGCCATCGCATGACGCCAAGGCGATCGCACCCAACTTCCTTTTGGCAAGTGAGCGACTGAAACCGGATTGGACTTTCCGTTGGCTGCTCGATCCCGCGCAGATCAGTCCGGGCACGGCGATGCCCAGCAGCTTGTTTAAGCAGGACCAGGGCCATTGGGTTGTGAATCTGCCGAACCCGCCGGCGGACGTCGCGAACTATCACTACGACCATGCGCGTCTGCTGGTGCGTTACATGTTCCTGATGACTCCGGATGAGCAAAGGCGGCTGCTTTCAGCGACCCCTGCAGCTCCGGCTGCAGCGGCTCCAGCGGCAACACCCGCGCCGCAGAAGACGGGGCGAAGCAATCTTAAGTCGCGTAAGGCTGAACAGCTGAGCCGCAACCGCGCCGGCAATCGTCGTGGCAATTTGAGCAATCATCGTCGCCATCATGCAGGGAAGAACTGAACTAACGAAGTCAGTAGCGGCGCAGTTTGCCGAAGTGGCACGGGCGTCCCGCCCGTCAATCACGCGCAAGATGCGCGTGCCACTTAACTAAGGTATGCTGGGCGTCAAAATCTAACGTTTTCTTAAATATTGGAGGACTCAATTATGTTGAGTAAACACGCAAAATTATGGCTCGGTCTAATCGCCATTGTCAGCCTGATGTCGCTGGCATCATCCTGCGGCAAAAAGGAAGTCGAGGAAGATGGACCGACGACAGAGGGCAAGACTTACACCGCCAAAGGCAATGAAGGCACTATTTCAGGAGTGATTTCATATACGGGCACCGCTCCGGAATCTAAAAAGATCGATACCGCAGCTGATCCTGCTTGTACTTCAAAGAACCCGAACTTGACGACGGAAGAGTGGGCGGTTAAAGACAGCAAGGTCGCGAACACCTACGTCTACATCAAGGAAGGCACCCTGACCGATGGCTCGAAGGTGAGTGCATATTCGACCTGGCCCGGCACGCCCGCAGCGGCAGCGCTGGATCAAAACGGCTGTCATTACAGGCCGCACGTACTGGGCGTGGTGGTAAATCAGGCCATCACGATTACGAACAGCGATCCGACGACACACAACATTCACTTCACGCCCAAGAATAATCCTGATTGGAACCAATCACAGCCCAACGGCGCAGCGGCGCTGACGCATAAGCTGGCGCGCGCGGAGGTTTTGGTTCCGGTGAAGTGTAATCAGCACCCGTGGATGAAGTCCTACGTCGCCGTGAGCAAGCATCCGTTCTTCGCAGTTAGCGCCGAGGATGGCAGCTTTACGATCAAGGGCGTGCCTCCGGGTAAGTACACCGTCGTGGCCTGGCATGAAGGCGGCGCGAACGGAACTGAAAAGACCATGGAAGTCACGGTGCCCGCCAGTGGCGCGGGCAAGGCCGACTTTGCCTTCGGCGCCACCGCGATGGGACAGCCGAGCTCTTTGCCGATGATGCCCGCGATCGAGTTTCCAATGGCCGCCATGAAGCACTAAGAGCATTACCAAAGGTCTTTGGCCTCTGGTCCTGGGTCTTAGTTGCGTGATGGTTGACGCAATTATCAAAGACCAAAGATCCAAGGCCAAAGACCAAATCGGCAATCGCAAATGTCAAAGGGTCTACATCGCTTCGCCGTGCTGGTGGCGTGCGCGACGTTCTTTCTCATCATCGCCGGCGCGAACGTCACCAGTCATGACGCGGGTCTGGCTACCTCAGACTGGCCGCTTTCAAACGGTTCACTCTTTCCCAAAATGGTCGGAAACCTGTTTTGGGAACACGGTCACCGCATGGTGGCGACCGCCGTCGGCATGTTGACGATTGTCCTGGCTATTTACACGCAGGTGCGCGAGCGACGTGTGTGGGTCAAGCGGCTGGGATGGGCTGCACTCGCGGGGGTAATCGCTCAGGGACTGCTCGGCGGTTTGACCGTCAAGATGAATTTACCGCTGGCTGTTTCGGCAGCGCACGCGACTCTGGCTCAATTGTTCTTTCTCATTACCGTCAGTCTGGCAGTATTCACTTCGCGCGGATGGAGAGAGCAGGAAGCGCGTCTCGCTGAAGACGGCGGTCCTTCGATTCGATCTCTGGGCGTGGTCGCAATGGTGGCGATTCTGGCCCAGTTGGTTCTGGGCGCCACGCTGCGACACTCGGCGACCTGGGACCAGGATTTGCCAACGAGCTTGTTACTGGCACACCTCGGCGGTGCGCTAATCGTGACCTTGATTTTGGGATTCACGATCATGAGCGTGCTGCTGCGTTACCGGGCAGAGAAGTATCTGGCCAAGCCGGCGGTAATTGCTGCAGTGCTGCTGTTCGCGCAACTTGGTCTGGGGTTGGCTGCATACATTGCGCGCGTCAGGTCGCCGTACGATCCGCAACCGCTGACCCCGATGGTGGCCATTACGGTGGCCCATGTCGCCTGTGGCGCGCTGGTGTTTGCCGCGACAATCGTTCTGACCTTGCGCGCGTTTCGGGTGCTGCGAACCGACCGCAAGGGATACGCGCTGGCTGCGGCTTGATTGTCCGACAAACTTCAGTTTGTCGCCGTCGCGTTTGTCGAGAAAAACGACAAACTAAAGTTTGTCGGACAGTTTTGCGATAATAAACAACTCCCGAGTTTCAAGTTCTCAAGAACAGAAAACGTTTTTCATGAAGACTGCTGCAATAGAACTGAATCCATCGAACGGCGCTGAAATGGTTGCTCCGTTAACTGCCAGAGCGCGGGTCGGCGCGTACTTTGAGCTGACGAAACCGAGAATAACTGTTCTCATCATGCTCACTTCGGCCGCGGGCTTTGCCCTTGGGTCGCGCGGCGCCGTCAACTATGTGTTGTTGACGCACGCGCTCATCGGCATAGGACTGCTCTCATCCGGCATCGCTACGCTGAATCAGTTCATCGAGCGCGACCTTGACGGTCTGATGCGCCGCACCGCGGATCGCCCTCTGCCATCCGGACGGTTATTTCCGATCGAAGCCTTATGGTTTGGGGTGCTGGTTACGGCCGGGGCCGAAGTTTATCTCGCGGTCCTCGTCAACACGCTGACCTCATTGCTGGGCCTGACCGTAATTGCGGGCTACCTGTTCGTCTATACGCCGTTAAAAACGCGCACGTCTCTGTCGACGGCGCTGGGTGCATTTCCGGGAGCTATGCCGCCGCTGATGGGATGGACGGCCGCCCGGGGCGAGATTGACATAGCCGCCTGGGTCCTGTTCGCAATTCTTTTCCTTTGGCAGTTTCCACATTTTCTGGCGATTGCCTGGATGTATCGCGAAGATTACGGGCGCGCCGGAATTCGCATGTTGCCGGTGGTTGAGCCGGATGGCCGGGTGACCGGACAGCAGATCATTCTGTATGCGCTGATGCTGGTGCCGGTGAGTCTGCTACCGGCGGTCCTGGGAATCTCGGGCAAGGTTTACCTGTTTGCGGCCCTGGTGCTCGGCATTCTGTTCCTGGCCTTCAGCATCCGGGCGGCGCTTTCGAAATCCAATCAACATGCTCGCCAGCTTTTGCTGGCCTCGGTACTTTACCTGCCGCTTTTGTTTGGAGTGATGGTCTTGAATCGGTGAATAGAATATCGGACCTATACGACCTATAGGACCTATCGCTTAGTAGGAGACAACTGATGGGACGGCTTCTGGGAATAGTAATCTGGGGGATCACGATCGCTTCGGTCTGGATGTTTGTTAGCGGAAAGTGGTGGTTTCCGGCGTCCATTTCGGAGCATGGCGGTCGCGTGGACAGCCAGTTCATGATCACCATCATCGTCGTCGGCATTTCCTTCACCGCCGCGCAAGTCGGACTAGGTTGGGTGGTCTGGAAGTTCCGCGACAACGCCGACAAGCAGCGCGCCACTTACTCACACGGCAACAACCGGCTCGAGGTCGTTTGGACTGTGGTCACCGCCGTCATCTTTATCAGCCTGGGCATCATGGGACAGAGAGTCTGGGCTTCGCTGCACCTGCACAACGCGCCTCCGGGATCGCTTCAGGTCGAAGTCGTGGCGCAGCAGTTCAGTTGGAACTTTCATTATGCCGGCAAGGACAAGGCCTTTGGCCGCACCGATCCAAATCTGATTGACGATTCGGCCCTCAACTATGTCGGCATTGATGAGACCGATCCCAATGCCAAAGACGACGCAGTTGTGTCCACTTTGGTGATTCCGGCAAATCGGCCGGTGGAACTTATTCTTCGCTCGAAAGATGTCACTCATAGTTTCTTCGTTCCTCAGCTTCGGTTCAAGCAGGACCTCGTTCCCGGCATGAACATTCGCGTTCATTTCACCGCTAACCGCGTCGGCAAATACGAACTGGCCTGCGCTGAGCTTTGCGGCATGAATCACTACAAAATGAAATCCTTTATGCTGGTCTTGCCTGAGAACGAATTCAGCGAGCTGGTCACAATGCCGCAGGACAAGTTCCAGGCCCGGACCGCCGAACTGATGGCCAAATATCAACTTCCGACTTATTGAGTTAAGAATTTTTGTCCCTTCGTTTAGAGGAGACCTACGATGGCAGAAGCAACCCATGAAGAAGTGCACCGGCACCCGGCGCCGACCGGCTTCATACGCAAATACATTTTCAGTATCGATCACAAGGTGATCGGCATCCAGTACATCCTGCTGGCGTTGGCGGCGGTGTTGGTCGGAATGATTATGTCTGTGCTGATGCGCGTGAATCTGAGTTGGCCGGGAACGCACATCAAGATCCTTGAGACCCTGTTTCCTCAGGGCGCGCCGGGGGGCGTGATGTCGCCCGAGTTTTACCTCAGTCTGGTGACGATGCACGGCACGATCATGGTCTTCTTCGTGCTGACAACTGCGCCACAAGGGGGCTTTGGGAATTATTTTCTGCCGATTCAAATTGGCGCCGATGACATGGCTTTTCCCTATTTGAACATGTTGTCGTTCTGGGTCACCTTCGTCGGTTTCATAGTCATTCTGCTGGCCATCTTTGCCGAAGGAAATGCCACCGTGGGTGGCTGGTTTACCGCCCTCGGAGCGTCCTGGGCGGGCGGCAGCGGCACCGTCGGACCCATTGGCGGATGGACGGGTTATGCGCCGCTCAGCGCTTTAGGAAAGATTGCCGGTCCGGGTCAGGGCGCCGGTGTGAATCTCTGGATTATCAGCGTCGCAATTTTCTGTGTCGGCTCATTGTTGGGCGCACTGAACTTCATCACGACTCTGCTGAACATGCGCGCGCCGGGAATGTCTCTGATGCGCATGCCTTTGACCTGCTGGGCCTGGTTCACCACCGCGGTGCTGGCGCTGCTTTCATTTCCAGTGTTGCTGGGCGGCGGCATTCTGCTGATGCTCGATCGCATGGTGGGCACGAGCTTTTTCATTCCCGGTGGTCTCTATGTCAGCGGCAGCACGGTGCCCCTGCATACCGGCGGCTCGCCTTTGCTCTGGCAGCACCTGTTCTGGTTTTTCGGCCACCCGGAAGTCTACATCGCGATCGTACCGGGCATGGGCGCGACGTCGCACATCCTTTCGACCTTTGCGCGCAAACCCGTGTTTGGCTACCGGGCCATGGTCTTTGCGATTTTTGCCATCGGCATGTTGGGCTTCTTTGTCTGGGGCCATCACATGTTCATGAGCGGCATGAGCCCTTATTCCGCGATTGCTTTTTCAGTCCTGACGCTTTCGATTGGCGTCCCGTCAGCAATTAAGACGTTCAACTGGATCGGGACCCTCTGGGGCGCCCGGATTCGCTTTACGACGCCGATGCTCTTTGCTATCGGGTTTGTTTCCCTTTTTGTCGCGGGCGGAATTACGGGACTGGTCCTGGGACAGACTTCGCTCGACTTTTTCTTTCACGATACCTATTTCGTGACCGCGCACTTCCATCTGGTGATGGGCGTGGCTTCAATCTTCGGCATGTTCGCGGCGACCTATTTCTGGTTCCCGAAGATGTTCGGCCGGATGATGAACGAAGGCCTGGGCAAGGTCCATTTCTGGATCACCTTTGTAGGGGTCTACGCCATCTTCATTCCGTTTCACGCGATGGGGTTGCTGGGAATGCCCCGGCGGTATGCCCGCTTTGATGAATACGAGTTCCTGAAGAACTCTAAAGGCCTGGTGTTATTCGTGACCATCGCGGCCATCATCACGGTAATCGCGCAACTGATTTTTTACTTCAATTTCTTCGTGAGTATTTGGAAAGGTGCAAAGGCCGGAGACAATCCCTGGGAGGCGACAACTCTGGAATGGGGTATTCCGTCACCGCCGCCGCACGATAACTTTGCCGGAATTGTTCCGGTGGTGCACCACGGGCCTTATGAGTTTTCCGTCCCCGGCGCGCCGAATGATTTCATCATGCAGACAGATCCTGAGGGCATCTCAGTTCATGCCGATTCAGGAGGAGTAAGCGGTAATGGCGGCAACGGTCACAGGCACTGATCAGGCAGTCGGCGTCGGTATAGGTGGAGGTCCGCGGCCGAAAAACGGCAACGGTTTTCATCGCAACGGCGGCGGTAAGGGAGACGGAGATGCTTTTCGTTTCTCGCCTGCGCGCTACCGGCTCGGGGCCTGGTTTGCCATCGGCAGCATCCTGATGCTGTTTGTCGCGCTCACCAGCGCGTACATTGTGCGCTCAGCGTCGTCGAATGATTGGCAGCCGATTGCGATCCCGAAGGTGCTCTGGCTGAGTACGGTGCTGATTCTGTTTAGCAGTGTCACGATCGAAATTTCACGTCGATCTTTGAAGCAAAAGAGTGAAGCTGGTTACAACCGTTGGCTGGCCGTGACGACAATCCTGGGTCTTGGTTTTCTGGGATCGCAGTTGATCGCGTGGCGGCAGTTGGCGCGGCAGGGAATTTATGTGGCCAGTAATCCCTACAGCTCGTTCTTTTATCTATTGACGGCGGCGCACGGCGTGCACCTCCTGGGCGGTCTCTGTGCTCTGACTTATTTGCTGGCGCGCAAAGGCAAATATCGAAACCAACTCGATGGTGAGTTGAGGCGAATCGGGGCTGCTGACGGAGTATCGATCTACTGGCATTTCATGGATGTTCTTTGGTTGGGGCTGTTTGGGCTGTTGATGTTTTGGAGATGAGTGTCCGACAAACTTCAGTTTGTCGAGAGACTGAGGATGAGCGACAAGACGCAAGCTTGTCGGACAATTCGGAGGTTAATGTGGCAACTGAAGCACAAGCATTGACGGGCGACTGGGGTGGCGGCGTTCACCCTTATCGCGTGGGGCATCGCAAGCTGGGCATGTGGCTGTTCATCATGTCCGACTCACTGACGTTCTCGGCGCTCTTGATGGGTTACGCTTACCTGCGCGCTTCGAATGTCTGGCCGACGCCATTCAAGTTTTTCCCCAGTATCGTTTTTTCGTCGGTGATGACTCTCGTGCTGCTGTCGTCGAGCTTGACGATGGTGATGGCTGTTTCCGCCTCAGCCCATCGCAACCGTAAGAAGGCGCGCATGTGGATTATCGCCACGGCCATTCTGGGCGTCACCTTTATTGTCCTGCACTCGATCGAGTGGAAGCACTTGATTGATGAAGGTCTGACACCTTTTAAGTTGCCTGCCGAATGGGCTGAGCACTGGCCGGGCGCCTCGCCCCTGTTTGGCGCGACGTTCTTTGGCATCACGGGCATGCACATGTTTCACGTGTTCACCGGTTGCATCTATCTCCTGATCGTGGCCGCCCGCGTTAACAAGCTGAAGCATGAGGATGTTGAGATTAGCGGATTGTATTGGCACTTTGTCGACCTGGTCTGGATGTTCGTTTTCCCGATGATCTATTTGCTGTCGGTTTATTCAAAGTAGTGGGGCAAGTGGCACAGACTTCAGCCTGTGTCACCGAGGCATCAGACACAGACTAAAGTCTGTGCCACTTTGGAGAATTACATGAACGCACATGCCGAAACTGAAGAGCATTTCGCCGGAAGCAATCGACTGTTCATGTCCGTCTGGTTTTGGTTGTTATTGCTGACGGGTCTGGAAGTGTTTCTGGGTTATGTTCAGTTGCCCGTGATCTATATGCTGGTGATTCTGATGGGCGCATCAATCATCAAGGCGGCTCTGATCGTGGCCTACTTCATGCACCTGCGCTTCGAGCGCCTGAACTTGATTCTGACAATTGTGCCGGCCCTGGTAATTTGCATCTGCCTGCTGCTGGTTTTCTTCCCGGATAGTTTTCGCTCAAAGCATCTGCGGTACCAGGGACCGCCGCCGGCAGCTGAGAAAGATTGAAAGGCACACCTTCGCAAAGGGTTTGATGATCGATGGCTGAATCAAATATGACTGACACCAGCGATTCAACTGAGAAACGCCAACAATCGGTCCTGAGCATAATCTGCCTGGTCGCCGCGGGACTTTTCCTGGCGCTGGTCGCCTACAATTTGTTTGCCGCCGGCGCCGTCATCAGCACCGACGGACTGTTTTTCACGGTGGTGCCTTTGCTGCTGGCTCTGTGCTTTCTGGTGGTGCCAGGTTTTGACATGTGGCAGAAACGGAAGGAAGCGCAGGCCGGATCAGCTGAAGGCGTCGAAGATGCGCACGCCGCCACTCACGCCGTGCCGGAAGAAGAAATTCACTTTGCCGGCAGCAACAAGCTTTTCTCGATCATTTGGCTCTGGCTGCTCGGGCTGACTGCCGTGGAAGTGCTTTTTGGCTATATCAACTTGCCGGTGCTTTACATGCTGGTGATTTTGATGGGCGCGTCGATTATCAAGGCCGCGCTGATTGTTGCCTATTTCATGCACCTGCGGTTTGAGCGGATCAACCTGATTCTGACGATCATCCCGGCCCTGGTGATTTGTATCTGTCTGTTGCTGGTTTTCTTCCCGGATAGTTTCCGGGCAAAGCATCTGCGTTACCAGGGGCCGCCGCCGGCAGCCGCTACGGAGGGCGCGAAGTAGTGGCACGGGCGTCCCGCCCGTGAATCACGAAATGCGCGAAGTGAATTACAAATGAAACTCGTTCGCTACTCGATCCTGATTTTGATTGCGGCGCTCGGCCTTCTGCTGTCTGCCGAATCAACTCTGGCTCAGTGCGCGATGTGCCGCGCTTCAATCGGCGCGAACAGTTCGTTCATTCGTAACTTTAACATTGGTGTGCTGGTGTTGCTGGTGCCGCCGGTGTCGATTTTTTGCACGATATTCATCGTGGCGTTCAGATATCGTAAATCGGAATAGCTAGGGTAATCAGATAGCACGCCGGAGGCGTGCGTACCGTGGAAGATCTGGCACAACAACTTCGGATCGATGTCGATCGCCGCACCACCCGGGGACGATCATGTCCGCGCTGCGGCGGCAAGATTATTCCGTCGCACCGGGCTGTCTACCAAAGCGCCGGCGACCCGAACGATGTCTACCCGTCCTGGCAATGTGAACGCTGCGGGTACGAAGAACTGGTTTCAAGGCCGGTTAAGGCTCCGGCTAAACACGGTGCAGCCGCTGACAAAGCCGCGCCGGCCAAACGCCCATCCGCCGTTTCAACCTCGAGCGCCGGTAGCGCTGTTGCTGCTCCGGAGGCGGGCGCGGCGGCTCGCGTCGTCCCCGCGTTAAAGGATCGAAAGGGTCGCGCTTTACCTCCCGACGTCAATCGGATGATGGCCGAGATGAGTCGAGATAGAGGAACAAAAGAATAGAGCTACTGCTCGTTTGGCCCACACCTCGGGTGGGGCCGGAGTTATTTAGACAGGATTGACATGATTCCCAAGATTTAATTTGGATCTCTTCCTGGAAAATCTTGTGAATCATGTCAATCCTGTCTAATACATCTTTGCCGACCCACGCCTCTCGTGCTCACTACTGAGCAGGTCGTTCTTGAGTACCGGTGCAGAGCGCCGACAGGTCGGAGAGTCTGATAAACGTGAATGAGCCCGCATTTTTCGCGGGCTCATTGAATTGAATCATAGAACGGAATAAGTCATGCTAAGAAAAAGTTTTGCGATCGGAGTTCTCATGGTGTTCAGCCTTGGCCCGGCGATGTCTCAAAGGGTTCGTCGCCCCCCGGCTTTGCCCAGCGCGATCAGTGAAGATGCACTGCGCGCGCACATCAAGTTTCTTTCGGACGATCGGCTCGAAGGCCGCGGCACCGGTTCCAAAGGAGGCGAAACAGCCGCGCTCTACATCGCCGAACAGTTTGAAGCGCTGGGCTTAAAAGGCGCGGGCGCGAAAGGAAGTTTCTGGCAACCGGTGTCGCTGGTCGGCGTAAAAGCCGATCCGAAAACCGAACTTCGCATTAGCGGTCAGAGCGGCTCTGAGTCGTTTAAGTTTGCCGATGACTTTGTCGCTTTCACCGGAGCCCAGACTGAGAAGGTGGACGTCAACGCGGACCTGGTGTTCGTTGGCTACGGCATCGACGCGCCCGACCAGAAATGGAACGATTACAAAGGTCCCGCCGAAGATTATCGTGGCAAGATTCTGGTGATGATGGTGAACGATCCGCCGGCCACCAAAGAAGAGCCTGATTTGTTTGGGGGCCGGCGGCTTACCTACTCCGGACGCTGGACTTATAAATTCGAAGAGGCCGCGCGGCGCGGCGCTGTCGGCGCGCTCCTGCTGCACACAAATGAATCGGCCGGCTATGGCTGGAATGTGATCCGCACCTCGAACGGGTCGTGGCGATTCGACCTGGCGCGCACCGCTGGTGACAAGACTCCATACCTGCAGGTTCGTTCGTGGATGACGGATGACGCGGCGCACCGGATGATGCGACTCGCCGGTTTGAATCTGGATGATTTGCGAAAGCAGGCAGCGTCTCGTGATTTTCGACCAGTGAAACTGAACCTCAAGGTTTCGCTCGATTTGAATAGTGAAGTGAAGCGCGTCGAAGCTCCCAACGTAGTGGCTACTCTGCCCGGACGCGATCCGAAACTGCGCGACGAGTACGTCGTGTTTTCTGCCCACTGGGATCATCTCGGGGTGGGAGCGCCCAACAAAAACGGCGACACGATTTACAACGGCGCGCTCGACAACGCGAC
>Ga0070694_100000494_pt1 | contig 21648 bp, 20 predicted proteins | sample KBSK1251metaG_FD_65470 | JGI IMG/M metagenome (GOLD analysis project Ga0070694, IMG submission 65470) | Corn, switchgrass and miscanthus rhizosphere microbial communities from Kellogg Biological Station, Michigan, USA - KBS K1-25-1 metaG | ecosystem: Host-associated > Plants > Roots >... | reverse complement strand
TCAAAGTGCATCGCGTCGGGGGCCTGACGGAGGTCTGCCGCATCTATCGCCTCGCCGCCGAGTACGGCGCCAAGCTGTGGGCGGGGACGATGCCCGAATCGGGTATCGGCTCACAATGTGCGCTCGCGGCGGCCGCGCTGCCGCTCTTCGTCTACCCCTCCGACCTGGAACCGTCGGCCCGCTGGTTCGGCCGCAACGGCGACGTCATCAAGCTCATCTTGGGGCGGGGCGGGCGTATGGCAGTCCCGCAACAGTCGTGCGGCAAGCTGCTCGATCCTGGCCGGTTCCGCCTCTTGACCGCGCCTGTACTTTAGGGGCGCCATGATCAAGCCAAACACGGATTACTGGGCCAGCCACCTCTACTTGAGCCCGCGCCAGCGGCCCAAGCCCGATCAACCGGTGCGCGACCTGTCCCCACGCGCCGCGCAGCGCTTCAAGAAGGCACGCGAGGAGCTGCGCAGCCTCCGGCATGTCACCGAACAGGTCGTCTATCTCGGCACGACGTGGAAGTGGGTGTGGATGTACGAGGTCGGAGGCCGCAAGCTGGGCTACCTGCACCCGATGCAGTCCGGGGTCAGCGGCACGTTCGTCTTGTCGGCTCCCGAGGAACTGGAAATCAGTGCCACGAATGGACTGCCGCGCGTCATCAAACAGGCAGTCCGTGACGGGCTGTTGTCCGACGGCGTGCGACATTGCTGGATGGATTTCGGCGATCTGGACTCCGTCCAGGCGTTTGTGGACGTGGTCAGACTGAAATACCAACTGCTGGCGCGCCCGGAATAGGAGGGGCGCAGCACGCCGCGCCCTACTTGTGCCACATTCCGCTCCCTGCATACATTCGTCAGCCTTCTGATATAACAGATCGCCCCTGACAATAGAGGTCATCTGCGTTCAGCTGCGGTCGTGGTGTTGATCCTCGCCCTCCCGCCTGTGGTCGCGAACGGCCAACAGGCTCAAACTTCTTCCTCGCGTTACCAAGCACCCGTCATCAGCGACACCGGCAGCCTGAAAGGGCCCCGGCAGCCGATTTTCTTTCGCCACGACATTCATGCCGGCCAGGACCAAATCCCGTGCATGTACTGTCACTATTCGGCGGCGGTGTCGAGCGAGCCCGGGATCCCATCGCTGCAGACCTGCCTCGGATGTCATCAGGTGATCGGCGGATCGACGCCGTCGCACCAGGCGGAGATCAAGAAGGTGCGTGACGCGTGGCGCGAGCGAAAAGCCCCGGAGTGGATTCGGATTCACGCGCTCCCCGGTTTCGTACGCTTTCCGCACATGCGGCACATCAAGGCGCTCGGGACGCAGGCCTGCGTCACCTGCCATGGCGACGTGCAAAAGATGACCCAAGTCTCACAGGTTTCCACGCTGCGCATGGGCTGGTGCGTGCGCTGCCACATCAAGAACAACGTGACACGCGACTGCAGCGTGTGCCATTACTGATATGAGCAACTCGGTCGATCGTCGCCGATTCTTGAAGGTGCTCGGCACCGCCGGTGCCGGGGCCGCAGCCGTGTCCGCGTGCGGGATCGGCCCCGAGCCGACGGAACGCCTGATTCCGTATCTCATTCAGCCCGAAGACCAGATTCCCGGCACCGCCACCTACTACGCGACGACGTGCCGCGAATGCGCCGCGGGCTGCGGCCTGCGCGTGCGGGTGCGCGAAGGCCGGGCCGTCAAGCTCGAGGGCAACCCCGACTCGCCGATCAATCGCGGCCGGCTGTGCGCGCGCGGGCAGGCCGGCCTCCAGGGGCTGTACAATCCCGATCGCGTCGCCCATCCACTGGTGCGCAACGCGCGCGGCACGTTCGAAGCCATCGATTGGGACGGCGCAATCCAGCGCCTCGCGGCGAAGGTGCGCGAGTCGCAGGGCAAGGGGATCGTATTCCTGACCGGCGCCGAGCAGTCGTCGTTTGGGGATGTGGTGGACGAGTGGATGCGGCAGGTGGGCGGGCGGCACCAGAGCTACGAGGCGTTCGGATTCGAAGCGCTCCGCGCCGGCAACCGCATGGCCTTCGGAACGGGGACGCTGCCGCGCTACGACTTCGCCAACGCGAAGTACATCCTCTCGTTCGGCGCCGACTTCCTCGATACCTGGCTTTCGCCCGTCGAATTCCAAAACGGTTTCTCGCGCGCGCACGCGTTCGACGCCGGTCGCCCTGCGTCGATGTCCAAGTTCGTCTACGTCGGCCCGCGCCTTTCGCTCACCGGGATGAATGCGGACGAATGGATCGCCGCGCGCCCGGGAAGCGAGGGGATGCTCGCGCTCGCCATGGCGCAGGTCATCCTCACGCAGCACCTGGCGCGGCTGCCCACTCCCCCTGACGCGAGCCGCCTCAGCTCGCTGCTGGCTGGGTACTCCCCGCGCGCCGTCGCGACAGCCACCGGCATCGAAGAGTCCGTGATTGTTCGGCTCGCCCGAGAATTTGCGAGCTCCGCGGGGGGCCTCGCGGTCGCCGGCGGCATGGCCACGCAGGGACCCAACGGCGCCCAGAACGTGGCCGCGGTCAACATCCTGAATTACACCGCTGGTTCGGTGGGCACGCTCGTCAAGTTCGGCGCCGATCTCGCGCTTGGCTCGACGAACGCCTTCGGCGACCTCACGGCATTGATGGCGGAGATGACCGCCGGCAAAGTCGCGCTGCTCTTCGTGCATGGCACGAATCCGGCGCACTCACTGCCGGGTGCGTTCCAGCAGGCGCTCGGCAAGGTCGCCTACAAAGTCAGCTTTGCGTCGTACCTGGACGAAACCGCCTCTGCCTGCGACTTGATCCTGCCCGATCATCACCCGCTCGAGCAGTGGGGCGACAGCCGGCCGCGCGCCGGCGTGACCGCGCTCCAGCAGCCCGTGGTGCAGCCCGTGTTCGACACGCGGCCGACCGGGGACGTGATTCTCAAGCTCTCGGGCAAGACCGGGACGTTCCAGGACTATCTCCAGGCCAAGTGGCGCACGCGGCACGCGGCGAATTTCGATCAGTACTGGATGGAGTCGCTGGAACAGGGCGGGATCTACGCCGAGCCACCCGCGCGGCCGGTGCGGCTGGCGGCGGACGTGTCGAAGATCAGTCCGGCTCCTCCGGCCACCGCCCCCGAGCAGAACCAGGACGTCATCGTCTTCCCGCACGCGAACCTCCACGACGGCCGTGGCGCCAATAAGCCGTGGTTGCAGGAGCTGCCGGACGCGGTGTCGAAGATCGCGTGGCACAGCTGGGTCGAAGTGCATCCCGACACGGCCGCGAAATGGGGCCTCGCCACGGGCGATTTCCTGGTGCTCGAATCGCAGTTCGGCGGAGAGAAATTCCCGGCTTGGATCACGCGCTCGGTGCGTCCCGACGTGCTTGCCGTGCCGACGGGGCAGGGGCACACCGCGTACGGCCGCTACGCCAAGGATCGCTCCGCGAACGCCTTTGCGCTGCTCGGCGCGCAAGCCAACGCGTATGGTGGTCGCAATTTCCTCGTCGCCGCACAGGCAAAGAAGACGGGTGAGCATCGCAAGATCGTCACGACCGAGGGTGGGCCGCGGGAGCTGGGGCTCGGGACCACCGAGGTGCTGCCGCTCGCGAAAGCCAAGGCGCTGCACCCCGGGGATCATCCGTTCCACTACGAGGAGACGCCCGAGTACGCCAAAGACGCCGTCGAGTGGTGGGGCGAGCGCCAGCACGAGAAAGCAGAGCTCGGCAACTACAAGGGCGAGCAGCCGCGCTGGGGTCTCGCGATCGATCTCGCGAAGTGCACCGGCTGCTCGGCCTGCGTGACCGCGTGTTACGCGGAGAACAACGTCGCGACCGTCGGTGAAGAGCTGATGCAGCGGGGTCGCGAGATGGCGTGGCTGCGCCTCGAGCGCTACTGGCGCACCGACGAGAGCGGCAACCCGCAGGGCGCGGTCAACCAGCCGATGCTGTGCCAGCAGTGCGGCAGCGCGCCGTGCGAGCCGGTCTGTCCCGTCTACGCGGCCTATCACACGCCCGATGGCCTCAACGGGCAGGTCTACAACCGCTGCGTCGGCACGCGCTACTGCTCGAACAACTGTCCGTACAAGGTCCGCACGTTCAACTGGTACAACTACGCCGAGCGTGACGGGCAGTTCGAAGCGTTCCCCGAGCCGCTCTCCATGTTGCTCAATCCTGACGTCACGGTCCGGGAAAAGGGCGTGATGGAGAAGTGCACGTTCTGCGTCCAGCGGATCCGCGGCGCGCAGAATCAGGCGCGGCTCGAGAATCGGAACGTGCGCGACGGCGACATCGTCACCGCGTGCCAGCAGACCTGTCCGTCCGAAGCGATCGTGTTCGGCGATCTCAACGACCGGAACTCACGCGTCTTTGAGCTCGCCGGGAACCCGCGCGGCTATCACGTGCTGGCCGGCTTGAACACGAAGCCCGCGGTCACCTATCTCGCACGCGTTGTGAGTCATGGCTGAGCCCCAGGCGCAGTCGCGGCTGACGTACGACTACGTCACGCGCACGATCGCGCGGACGCTCGGCACGCCCACGCGCGGCTATTTCGTCCTGCTCGGCTCGGCGGTGGCGCTGCTCGGGGTCGGGATCATCACGTTGCTCTACCTGATCCGGTACGGCCTGGGTCTCGCAGGGTACTCGCACCCGGTCTACTGGGCCGTCTTTATCACCTGCTTCGTCTTCTGGGTCGGCATCGCACACTCGGGGACGCTGATCTCGGCGATCTTGTTCCTCTTCCGCTCCGGCTGGCGGACCGCGGTGTATCGGACGGCCGAAGCGATGACGGTGTTCGCGGTGATGACGGCCGGTCTGTTTCCGCTGATCCACATCGGACGGCAGTGGTACTTCTACTGGCTGATTCCGTATCCCAACGAGCGTGGGCTCTGGCCGAACTTCAAGTCACCGCTCATCTGGGACGAGTTCGCGATCGGGACGTACTTCACGGTTTCGACCGTGTTTCTGATCATGGGCCTGATCCCCGACATCGCGGCGGTGCGGGATCTGGCAACCGGGTGGCGCAAGAAGCTGTACGCCATCACATCAATCGGTTGGACCGGCGCGAACGAGCAGTGGCGCCACTACACGCGCGGGTATCTGTACCTCGCCGCGCTGGCGACGCCGCTCGTGCTCTCGGTGCACAGCGTCGTGTCCTGGGACTTCGCGATGGCGATCGTGCCGGGTTGGCACGCGACGCTGTTTGCGCCGTACTTCGTGGCGGGCGCGATCTACTCGGGCGTCGGCATGGTGATCACGCTGCTCGTGCCGATCCGCAAGCTGTTCGGGCTGGAAGAAATCATCACCGTCCATCACTTCGAGAATCTCGCCAAGCTGTGCCTGCTCACCGGGTCGATCGTCAGCTTCTCGTACTTGACCGAGAACTTCGTCGCCTGGTTCAGCGGCAATCCGGCTGAGCGGGCGGCGTTCTGGTATCGCGCCTTTGGGCCGTATTGGTGGGCGAGCTGGACGATGAACATCTGCAACGGCCTGCTGCCGTGGCTGCTATGGTCCAAGAAGGTCCGCACGAACATCACGGCGCTGTTCGTGATCTCGATCTTCGTCAACATCGGGATGTGGTTCGAGCGCTACGTCATCATCGTCGTCTCGCTCGCGGGTGAGCCGTACACCACCTGGACGAACGCGGTCTACAACCCGACGTGGGCCGACTGGGGCATCATGGCCGGCAGCTTCGGCTGGTTCTTCATGTGGTTCTTGCTGTTCGTGAAGAACTTCCCAGCCGTATCGATCAGCGAAGTGAAGGAGGTCCTCGCGCCTCCGCGCAGCAAAGTCTCCAAGGCGCGCGCATGAACGTCCTGCTGAAGCCCTTCACCGAGATTTTCCGTCCGCCGCCGACACCAGGCGTGCTGGGCGTCTTTGCCTTCCTCGATAACACGCTCGACGCGATCAAAAAGCTGCGCGCGGCGGGCCACACGGACTTCACCGTCTACTCGCCGATTCCGCGCCACGAGATCGAGGACGCGCTCGGCCAGGCCGTGAGTCCCGTGCGCATGTTCACGCTGATCGGCGGGCTCGCGGGGTGTGCGGTCGGCGCCTGGTTGACGCTGTGGATGTCGTACGACTGGCCGCTCGTCGTCGGCGGCAAGCCGGTCGGATCGGTGCCGCCCTACGTCGTCATCATGTTCGAGATGACGATTCTGTTCGGCGCGCTCTCGACCATCCTCGGCATTCTGTTCAATGCGGCCTTCGCCGCGCGGCGCGTTGGGACGATCCAGTACGATGCGCGGTTCACCAACGACCGCTTCGGCGTCTTCGTGCCGGCGGGTAGCGACAAGGCGGCCGCGGCCGAGAAGCTGTTGCGCGACGCCGGTGCGGAAGAGGTTCGTCGTGGGTAAACGCCGCGCGGCCCTTGCCGCCCTTGCCGCCCTTGCCGTCGTTGCCGCCCTCGGTTGCGACCCCGACACGGTAGTCCACAAGGTCGGTTGGTTCGCGACGATGCGACACCAGCGCAACATCAAGCCCTACGCCCGGCCGATTCCGGCGGTCGCCGGCACGGTCCCGGTCGCGGGCGCCGAGCTGCCGCTGACGCGCGAGACGGCGGATCGGCTCGCGAATCCACGCACGCGCACCGCGGAGTCGCTCAATCGCGGCCAGTGGGTCTATCAGACCTACTGCCAGGTCTGCCACGGCGAGCGCGGCGAGGGGAACGGTCCCGTTTCCCTTGCGGGCGGCGGCCCGTTCCCGGGTATCCCGTCGCTGGTCGATCCGTCGCGCCCGAAGATGACCGACGGCGCGATCTACGGCATGATCGTGGAAGCGCAGCGCATGGGCCGCCCCTTGATGCCGCGGTATGGCGACAAGGTTCACGGCAACGATCGCTGGGATCTCGTGAACTATGTCCGCAGCCTGCAGCTGAACGCGCGCGGAGGCAATCGGTGACGACCGCGACGGCGAGCCGCGGCGATCTGGTCCAGAAGGCGCGCCAGGCGCCCGTCGCACGCTTCATGCTGTTCGGCGCGATCGCCGCGATTGCCGGTGGGATCATCCTCGTGCCTGGCCTGCTCAGCGCGCACCCGGAACGCGCTTGGTGGGCGTATCACGCGAACTTCATGTTCTGGACCGGACTCGCCCAGGGCATGGTGGTCTTCGCCGCGGTGCTGAAGCTCGCCAAGGGGCACTGGGGCGGCGTCGTCATTCGCTTCGCCGAAGCGGCTACGGCGTTCACCACGGTAGCCGTCGTACTCTTCATCGGCCTCGTGATCGGGCGCCAATACATCTTCACGTGGATTCACGAGCCGCGCCCCGAAATCGGTTGGTGGCTCACGACGAAGTGGTTCTTCGTGCGGAACGGTTTGATTCTGGTCGTCCTGTCCTGGCTGTCCTGGCGCTTCGTGCGGCACGACACGACCCCGGACGCCCAGGAGCTGCAGAGCGGTGAGGCCGTCCCGCGGCTCACCAATTCCGGCGCCATCATGCGTGATGCGGCGATTCTGGTACTCGCCTTTGCGTTCGGCCACAGCTTGCTGGCGTTCGATCTGATTATGTCGCTGGCACACAAATGGGTGAGCAACCTGTTCGGCGCGTTCTACTTCATGGGCAGCTTCCTCGCGGCGCTGATGATGCTGGCGATCCTCGCCATCGTGTTACGCCGCGCCATGGGTCTCGCCGGCATTTACACCGAGCGCCAGCAGCACGACCTGGGCAAGCTGTGCTTCGGGTTCACCGTTTTCTGGGCATACCTGATGTGGGCGCAGTTCCTCGTCATCTGGTACGGCAACCTGCCCGAAGAGACGTATTTCATCTTTTATCGACTGACTGGGGCGTGGCGGCCCGTCGGCATCGCCGTGTTCCTGATGGTGTTTTTGATTCCGTTTATCGGCTTGCTCGGTGTGAAGCCGAAGAAGTTCGCGCCGACAATGGTGGGTTTCGCTTTGGTGAGCGTCGTCGGGATCTGGCTCGAGCGCTATCTCGAAGTTGTTCCATCCATCAACGGTGGACGCGGACCGGCGATCGGCATCCCCGAGATCGGCGCCACGCTGTTCTTCGCCGGGCTCTTCTTCCTGTCCTGGGCCTGGTTCGCCCGCCGCAATCCGATCATCTCGCCCCGGCTCGCGGCAGACGCTTTGGAACGCGAGCAGCACTAGCGCTCTCCCAGGGAAACGACTACATCCGAACATCGACGGAACTGGATGTGGCGTTTCGGGGTGAAAGAACTCCACCAACTCGTCTCTTACGGTACGGAGGGCGTTTATGTCGATGGGTCGTCTGTTGGCGATTGCGGCGATCGTCGCTGCAGCAGCGTGCGGCAGCGGTTCGGGGCCCAATCCGCCCCCTCCACCTCCTCCAGGTCCTCCGCCGCCTCCACCGCCACCTCCGCCGCCGCCCGGTCCGACGCTTGCGGTGTCGGTGGCTGACTTTTCATTCAGCCCGTCGAACGGGCCGCTCTTGAGTGGTGGGACCGTTACGTGGACTTGGAATGGTACGGTCAATCACAATGTGACGTTTGAGGATGCGCAAGGCAACTCGCCTACCCAGACAGTCGGCACGCACTCCCGGACGTTCCCGACGGTGACTTCGGCGACCACGTTCCGCTATCACTGTACGATCCACTCGACCGCGTTCGGCAGCGGGATGGCCGGTCAAATCGTCGTGACGCCGTAAATTTCGGGGAAAGACGGTGAGAGCCAGCCGCGGCGCGCGTATGTTTGCAGCATGAACGTTTGGCGCGCCGCGGCTGATTTGGCACGCGGCTCTCAACGCGGGGCGATCGCGACCGTCGCGCGGGCGCGCGGATCGACGCCCGTTCCGGCCGGCACCAAAATGCTCGTCGGGCCCGAAGGCCGGCTGCTCGGCTCCGTCGGCGGCGGCTGCGTGGAAGCGGACGTCATCGGCGCCGCGCTCGACGCGCAGGTCCACCAGCGGCCCACGCTCTTGACTCATCACCTGAACGCTGACCTCGCCGGCGATCTCGGCCTGTCATGCGGCGGGACCGTGGACATCTTCGTCGAACCGCTCCGCGCCGACGACGAGTATGTGCGGGTGCTCGACCTGGCGGCACGCGCCGAGTCGGGGTTGGTGCGCACCGCGACGGCGTGGGATACGGGCCCCGTGAAAACCTTCGAGCCGCTCCGCGCGGGTCGCGCATCTGGGGGGAGGGCCGCGGCGACACTCACCCGCGATGGTCGCTACGTGGAGGAACGCCTGACGCAGGCTCCGCGCGTCATCGTCTTTGGGGCCGGGCACGTCGGCGCCGCGATCGCGCGCGCCGCGGCCGCCGCGGGATTCCGCGTCGTGGTCATCGACGACCGCCCCAGTTACGCCGACGCGTCGCGCTTTCCGGACGGCGTCGCGGTGCTGGCGGCGGACGTCGATGCGGCGCTCACGCGCTACCCGCCCACCGCGGCCGACGCCGTGGTGATCGCCACGCGCGGGCACAAGGGCGACGCGCTGATCCTCGAGCGCGTCGCGCCGTCGCCGGCGGGCTACGTCGGTCTGCTGGGAAGCCGCAGGAAGAAAATCGTCGTGACGAAGGGTCTCGCCGCCGCGGGCGTACCGGTGAAGAGCCTGGGCCGGGTGCGCGTACCTGTGGGTCTCGCGATCGGCGCCGTGACGCCCGAGGAAATCGCGGTGAGTGTCGTCGCCGAGCTGATCGCCTGGCGCCGGAAGGGGAGGGCCTAGGGAAGCGGTCGCACCTGGTCGAGCAGGCGGTTCAGCGAATCGAGTGACACCGGAGCGGCAATCTCCACCCGCAATCTTCCCACGTAGCGCGCCAAGAGGACGGTTTTCGCGTACCCGTGCAACTCGCTCCGCGCGGTGTTGCTCGCCGGGCGCTGAAAGATCTGAATCACCGTGGACGCGTCGAGCCGCTGTTCGACGACGATCGTGCCGTCGAGTCCTGGGCCGCGCCGGAAACTCCGGACCGGCAAAGCCGGCAGGCCGACGGGCTCATCACCCAACACCGACTTCGCCATTTCACGGTCGACCGCCGGCCAGGCTTTGGCGATGGACGGGTGGATGGCCGCGCCGTCGACGATGATGTTTGCTTCTCCGGTCGGAGCGCGGTCTTGGGCTGCGCGCACCGGCGCACCCTGCGCCGTGACCACGACTCCTTCCAGTTGCTCGACCTGCCGCTGCCGTCGCAGCGAGTCCCGCGCGACCGAGTCGTTCAAAAGCCTGGCGACAGCGGGGGCGAGGGCGGGGGCGGGAGCGGGGGCTGCCGACCTTTCTGCTTCGGCAGACGCCGCGACATCTGACGGTGCAGCCTTTTCGCGGGCGCGATGGTCCTCATCGGTACGTGCAGGCGCCGTGGGACGCGCTCCCCGTGTCTGCACGCGGGCGACGGTTTTCCGCTCCGACACCGCCGGGATGGGTTCCTGATTCGTCGCGACCGTGGTCGGCTCGGCGACCGTGGTTGGCTTGGTCGCCTGCTCCTGCCTGTCCGCCGACACAAAGGCCTCAGTGGGATTCCGGAGTAGGTAGCCGACTCCCAACGCGAGCGCGATCGATGCCGCCCACGCGAACGATGTGCGCACGTGCCAGGGTGCGCGCTTCGCGGTCCGCCGCAGCTGCTCGAAGGACGGCGCGGGCCGTTCAGCCGGCCGCGCCGCGCCGAGGACCGCGCTCGCCCGCTCGACCAGGGCACGTGCTTCGCTGAGCGCCGCGCGACAGGTGTCACATTGCGCGAGATGTGCTTCGACGGTCTTGCGGTCAGCGGAGGGCAGCTCGCCGTCGAGATAGGCGTGCAGCGTTCCCTCATCCACGTGCGACATGCTGTCCTCCTTCCTGTGCGGCATCATAGGCTTCGACGAGTCTCCGGCGTGCGCGTGCGAGCGTGGTGCCAATCGCGCCGCGCGCCAACCCCGTTTGCGCCGCGATCTCGTCGTACGACATTCCCGCATCCCACAACAGCAGCGCCTCGCGATCTCGCGGGGTGAGCTGCTCGAGGGCGGTGCGCACCCGCGTGCGCTGTGTGTCCGCATCGATCTCGTCTTCAGGGGCGCTGTGCACGGCGTCCGGCTCGCTCTTCAGCAGCGTGAGATGCCGTTTTTCTCTCGCGGCCTTTCGGGCTTCGTCCCGCGCCATGTTGGCTGCTACCACAAACAACCATCCTCGCGTGTTCTCCGGCCGGTGCACCAACGCGCGCGCGAAGGCTTCCTGCGCCAGATCCTCCGCGCGCTCGGCGTCCCATACCTTGCGGTACAGGAAGCGCACGAGCGCGGGATACGTGTTGCGATACACTTCAGCGATGTCTTCAGGCACCTGGCGTCTTAGCCCCGGAATGCGCGCACCAGCCGCTCCAATTCACCCGGAGTGAAGGTTGTCTTCCCACCCGCTCCAATCTTGATGCTCGCGTGCCGTCCGGCCACTAACACCGCGGGCTCGAGCACGGCCACCTCCCGCAAATCCGGGAGCGCCTGCAGCAACGCGAAGTAGGCGTCGCTGTACGGAGCGATGCTGACGACGCGCAGCGAGTCCCCGTGGCCGAGGTCGGTCCAGGTGCTGTCGCGCATGATGAACAGCCGGCCGCTCACGCGCTGCGTCGGATTGATGCCCGACCTCGCACGCCGTATTTCGTCCAGATCAGACCGATTCGCAGTCACAACCACGGTCTCGAGCTGCACCGCGTTGGCCATCGCTTTCTCGGCGGCCGCGCGCCCGACGGACGCCGCCCCGGCTTGATCGACCGGAGCCGGTGGGGGAGCCTGCATGACCCGGTCCTCGGCGCGCTGGCGCATGGCGATGTTCGGCTCCTGAACCAGGTACGACGTGTACTCAGTCAAGATGCCGTATCGTAGCGCGAGCTGCTTGAGCGAGTTCATGATCTCCTGCGTTTGGCCGTGCAGGCGGATCTCGCGTGATAGTGCGCCCACCTTGCGAGACGCCCACAGCTGTTCGATGTAGCGAGCGTCGCCGTTCTCGCGATCCGTGAACGTCGTGCGGAACTCCTCCTGGCGGCCGTTCCGCCGCCCACTAACCGTTACGGACTGCTCCCCGCTCCCGGCTCCCCGGTAACGGCCGAACACAACCATTTCATCACCCGCAAACAGGTCCGGCAAGTTGCCGGGCTGCAGATCGTAGAGCTCGACGCCGGAGCCGGCGAGGATCGTGACATCGGTGAGCACCGGGCTTGCGACCTTCGCGGACAGCGCGCCGACCGCGCGTTCGATGTTCTCGCCCGGCCGGATGTATTCGGTGGTGCCACGGGCGCGCTCGGTCAGCCGGTCGAGGAGAAACGTGTTCACATCGTCGCCGATCCCGAACGAGAAAACCCGGAACCTGCCCCGGCCCTGCTCGGCGCGGTCGGCGATGCGCTCCGGATCGGTCTCACCGGTGCTCGCCTGGCCGTCCGTGAGGAACACGACGACACCGAGGGCCTGCTCGGCCGGCGGTTGCGCAAACGCCTCCGCCAGCGCGCCCGCGATGTTCGTCCCGCCTTCCGCTTCCAAGCTGCGGATCCAACCCTCGGCCGCTTGCCGTGTGCTGGCGGTGACGTCGGTCCATCCGTCGGCGTAGCGGCGCACGCCACCCGAGAATGCGACCAGCCGGAACCGGTCGCCTTCACGCAGCGTGCCCAGGAGTTGAATCAGGGCGGTCCGGGCCTGCTGAATCTTTTCGCCCGACATGGAGCCCGACACGTCGATGACGGCGACGACGTCGCGACGCATGGCCGCGGCGTCCGCTGCAGCGCCAGGGGCGAGCAACAGCATGAAATAGCCGTCTTCCCCGACGGGATGGTGCGGCACGAGCGACAGACCGACGAGCCCGCGCGCGAGCGGTAGCAACAGCTCGAAGTCGCCGGCGGCGGCGCCGCTGGCGAGCGTCACCTCGAGCCGATTGTCGCGACGGGAGACTTGTACCTGATGCGTGGGGGAGTACGGATCACCAAAACGCGCCGCGCTGTCGACTTCCAGACGGAAGCTGCGCGGGGCATTCTGACGATTGCGATCGCCAAGGTAGCGGAAGCGCCAGGCATCGCCGGCGCGGTCGAGCAGCTGGGTGTATTTGAGCGTGATCTTGCGGGTTTCGCCGGCAGCGATGGGGAACACGCGCGCGCGAATGAGCCCCTGACCGGCGAGCTCGATCAGCGCGGGATCGCGCTTCTGGCGGACAATCGCTTCGTAGATCGAGCGCGCCTGCGTCGCATCCATCGCTTCGCCACGCAGCTCCTGGTCGCCCTGCCACAGCGAGTAGCTCGAGAACACCGCCTCGCCTGGGAGGGGGAAATGGTACATCCCTTCCTCCAGCGCCGGGCCGTTGTTGCGGAACCACTCCTCCACCGTGACGCGGGCCACACGCCCCGTGACGCTGACCTGCACGGCGCTGCGCAGCCGCTCGACGCGCGGGTTGAGACCGGGAGGAACCGGCCGGACGGGATCGATCCAGCCTTGGGCAGGAACTGAGGACGCCAGGGTTGCCAGAAGGGCGAAGGCGCCCAGCACGCGCGAGTACTGCATGGTGAAACTCCGGTAAAGGACGCATGAGAGACGGGCATCCCCCCGGGGCTTGCACAACGTGTCCTAGATCACCCTATGGCGCACTGATTCGGGCCGGACTCCAGGATCTCGGCGTCGGCTTCGGACGGCTCCACCAAGCCGAGATTTGCTTCCTTAATAGTGCGGTAGGCGTCGGGGAAGGCCGTGGCGTGATCGGAAATCCACTGCAGGAACTGCCGCTCGTCCTGAATCGCCACGGCGGCGTTTGTGGCGGCGATCACGTCAAACCGTGCGGCGACGGCACGGTCGGCGCGGCGCTCGCCTTCAGCGGCATAATGTGCGGGCAGGATCAACAGCTCCCCGGGCCAGGTTTCCCGTACGCGTTCCAAGCTCCGCCAGAGCAGCTTGGCCCAGGACTCCGCGCGACCGGCGAGGTCGGGCCGGCCGATCGAGTGCACGAATAAGAAGTCGCCTGTCAGAGCCAGACCGTCGTCGGCAAGCAGCGCGATGCTGCCGAGCGTATGGCCAGGCACGTGCGCCGCGCGCAGCGTCGCATGCCCGAAGACGACGGTGTCACCGTCACTCAATGGTTGATACGTGATCCGCCCGGGTGTCTGGTCGTAGGGGGAGACCGCATCGTCGGGGTGGAGGAAATACGGCACGTGCCAGCGATCCGCCGCGGCGCGCGCCCCGCTCAGGTAGTCGGCGTGAATGTGCGTATCGACTACCGCCGCCGGCCTCGCGCCGAGCTCCTTGAGCAGTACATCGTAGCGGTCGACATGCCGTCCGGGATCGACGATCACGGCGTCGCCGTCGCTCACGAGCACATAACTGAGCGCACCTTTGCCGACGCGGTCGAGCTGGACAACGTGAGAAAGTGATGGGGTAGGCGACAACTGGCGCGCGACGTAGACGGTCTCCCACGCTGCCATCCCGCCGATAACCGAGTAGGCCTCAAACCCTCGCTCGCGCAGGAAGGCCGTGGCCTTCTTGCTCGAGTTGCCGTGACCGCAAATGACCGCGATGGGACGCGCTGCATCCAGCTCGAGGGCACCGACGTCCGGCATCGCCAACAGCTTCGAGTTCGGCGCCGCGTGGAAATCGAGCTCAGACCCGAACACGATGTGGCCGCGCTCCACCTTGTCGGGTGCGCGCACGTCGAGGACTTGCAGCGGCTCGCCACTGTCGAGCCGCTCGGCGAGCTCCTGAGGCGGGATTTGCGGTAAAGCGTCGGGCATACCCCGGGAAAGCTATTTGAGCGGCATAGTCGCGCCAAACAGCAGGCCAAGGGTGTTCGTGGCCCTGGTGCCGAGCTTGCTGCTCGGCCCGAACAAGGTGTAGTTCAGCTCGACGCGGCCGCCCAGTGCTGCGACGAACGGAAAGCGATAGCCCCAGGCGAGGTTCGCGCCCGTGCGGGTCGCGGCATCGACGCCGGTCGACTTCACGTAGTGGAGATTCCCGCCCGCCGCGCCGTACCAGCCGCCGTGTACCGCGTAATCCAGACGTGCTGAAACGTTGCCTGAGAAACTCGTCTGGCCGTTTTCCTGAAAGCGATGGATGTCGAGGCCAGGCTCGATCGCGACCCGATTGCCCAGCGGAATGATGGCGAAGATCGTCGGCGGCAGCGTGACCTCGGTAGCCAGCACCGGTCCGAGCGCCCCGCCGTAGATGGGGAACGCCAGCGCCGTGAGCGAGCCGCCACCCACGACGTGGACGCTCGCGTAACCGCCGGCGACGCCCAGCTGCGGCGTCCAGGCGCCTCGGGATGGTTGGCCGCCGGCACTCCTCGCTGCGGTGCGCGCGCGACCGGCGACGGTCGAGACGCCGAGCAACACAGAGTACAGATCGCGTGCCGGCGCGTTCTGGGCCTTCCCCAAGAACGTTGTGCGGGCCTCGAGCCGCGCATTCAGTGTTCGCGACAGCCGAAGCCGGTAGCCCAGCCCCGCCTGGACGCCGAGCTGGGTCTCATTCGCTCCCAGCCCGTTGTTGTACGCGACCACGCCGCCCGCGGCGCCGTAAATCGCACGCGTCAGCGCGTAATCCGCACGAACGCCGAGACTCAGCACGGTCACCGTCGCTCCCGCGGAAAACTGCGACGCCGCGACGTCGCCTTCCACGGCGAGCTTCTGTGACCACGGGATCGTGAAGTAAAGTCCCGTCGGGGACGGCACGAGGTTCCCCAAATTGAATCCGGGAATGCTGAACGCGTCTGTGGGATTGCCGCCGGTGCCCGCGGGGACGATCCGCGTGAACCCGCCTTGGATTCCAAACTCCGTTTGCCACGACCGCTGCGCCGCGGCTGTGGTCGTTAACGACGCCAGGACCGCGAGCACAGCGAAGGGTTTCTGCACGGTAAACTCCTCGAAGAGTTCAGAGGCTGGAAAAAAGCGCCCCAATATTGGAGTTACGCGCGGAAACGCAATGCTGGAAACAGGTCGCGTTTTTGGAGGACTCCCGTTTTGAGGTACTGCCTCTATATTGACCGCTATTGTGAAACAGTTCACAAGCGACAGCAACAACGACAGCACGCACATCCACAATTCCCAGTCATGTTCCGGAGGAATCCCGCAATGCGCTTCGCTTTGCTCACGGCCGTCGTAGCCATCGGCGCGCTCGCCTGTGGTAAGAAGGGCGACCAGACCCAAGACCAGGCGCAGGCTGCGCCTCCTGCGGCGCCCGCGGCCGCGCCCACTGGTCCTGTCGTTGAGGTCAAGATGACCGGCAACGGCAGCACCAAGGCGGCGTTCGAGCCGAGCTCGATCACGGTTCCGGCGGGCGCCACGGTGCGCTTCACGAACGTCTCGGGCGGCCCCCACAACATCACGTTCTGGTCGGATTCGGTGCCGGCGGGCGGCGCCCCGGCCCTCCAGGCAGGCATGAAGAACACAGTCGACAATCTCTCCGGCCCGTTCCTGACGCAGCCGAACGAGACGTACGATGTGTCCTTCGCCAACGCGCCGAAGGGGACGTACAAGGGCTACTGCACCCCGCACTTGACCCTCGGCATGAAGATCGCCATCAAGGTCGAGTAGTTATCCTGAACGGACGCGACCAACGGCCCCGGCGGAGTAGATGCCGGGGCCGTTTTCTTGCCTTAAATTCGCAAGCGAGATGAGCGCCCCATCCGCCACCTCGCGCCAAACCCTCGCCACCCGACTTCGTTCGGGGCCGCTCTCGGTTCGGGAAGCCACGCAGATCTCGCGCGCCCTGCTGTCGGCGCTCGAGACCGCGCACGCGCGCGGCGTCGCCCACGGGTCCATCACACCAAGCACGATCATTCTTGAAGAAGGACGAGCGAGTCTAGAGGTCGCGAGTGCTCGCACGGCCGACGTCGCCGCCGATCTGTATGCCGTTGCGACGGTGCTCTATGAATCGGTGAGCGGTCGCCCATGGGTGCCAGGCACCGATCCCGAACGCGCCGACTGGGCCGGTGTGCCACGGCGCCTGCGGCGCGCGCTGGAGCGCGCGCTGAGTCGCTCGGCCGCGCGGCGCTGGCCCGATGCCGCGGCGTTCCAGCGTGCGCTCTGGGTGCCTCGCCGGCGGGACACGATCTGGCCGGCGGTGCTGGTGATTCTGTTGGCGGCGGCGATCATCTCCACATTCGCGCTCTGCAAGCCGCTCGGATTGTGCTGGGAGCGGCCACAGGCTGCTCCGACACGGTCACCATAAATGGCGGCTTCCGTGAATCGCGCGGTTCTCGTACTGATCGACGGCGCCCGCAGCGACGTGCTGCGGGACTTGCTTCGCCAGGGCGAGCTCCCGAACCTCGCGCGCTGGGTCATCGAGCCGGGCGGCCTCCGGACGGGAACGACCGTCTTTCCGTCGACCACCGGCGTGGCCTACATCCCGTTTCTCTTTGGACGGTATCCGGGCAGCGTCGGCATTCCCGGCATTCGCTGGCTCGATCGGCGGGGTGCCGCGGCAGGCGCCGGGTGGCGCACACAGTGGCGCGCCGCGCGGAGCTACTGCGGCGTCCAGGGTGGCTGGTTGAACAGCGACATCGCCGTGACGCCCTCGATTTTCGACCTCGTGCCCGAGAGTATCGCGATCTGCACGCCACTGACGCGCGGCCTGGGCCCCGGCGCCAATCGGTGCGCCCGGAGCCGCGTCGTGCTGGGATCGGTTGCGCACTATGCGGGGACCTATCCCGCGCTCGATCGAGCCGTCGCACGGGCCTGGCTCGACGCAGCGGACGAACCGTGGCGGTTTCTGTTTGTCGTGTTTCCGGGTGTCGACGGCATTTCCCATCTCGAGAATCCCCTGCACCCCGCCGTCCTGGAGAGTTACCGGCTGGTGGACCGGGCGCTCGGCGCGTTCGTGGCGCGCGTGCGCAAGCAGGGAAGGGAGCTGCCCGACTTTTTCGTCGTCTCGGATCACGGCATGACCGCCATGCGGGAGCATACGGACCCCGCCGTGCTCCTCGAGCGGGACGGGGTGCGCACGCTGCGTCATCCGATCCATGTCTGGCGCCGTGGCGCCCGCGTCGCGACTATGGTCTCCGGCAACGGCAGCGTGCAGCTTTACTTCGATCCCCGGTCGGGGCGCGAGCGGGCGCGCACGGAATCGGAGATCCCAGAGGCCATTTTCGAGCGATTGCTGGCTCTGCCGGCAGTCCGACTCGCCGCCTGCCGCGCCGACGGACCGAATGGTGGCATTGTCGTGCGAACCAAGGACACCCGTGCGTTGTTAAGTGACTCGACAGGATTGATTCGGTACCAACCCCAGCAGGGCGATCCGCTCAACCTCGGCGGGTACCTAGAGCTCGACGACCGCGACCTGTTGTTACGAACGAGGGAGACTGACGTGCCCGACGCCCCGCGCCAGTTGCTACAGCTGTTTAGCACCCCCCGTGCCGGCGATCTCGCGTTGGCGGCGGTGCCCGGTGCAGATTTCCGCGGTCCCTGGGAAATCCCCGAGCATCGCGCGGGCCATGGCAGTCTCATCGCGGAACATATGGAAGTACCGATCGCCGCCAGTCTGGCTCTTCCCGAGGCTGCCGTGCGTACGGTAGATCTGATGCCGACGATACTGGAACGCCTCGACGTCGCCGTGCCATCCGGTGCCGCTCTCGATGGCGTTCCCTTCTCCAAAATCGCTGCTGCAACGGAACACCTGGTTCGGTGAGGAGACTGCCGATGCGTCCGCAGTTATTCGTGGGGCTGGCCGCGTTCCGCCTGGTCGTGGCGGGCTCAGCGGTCGGCGCGATTCCAACGCGTCATCCAGCCGCCCGCGGAGAGCTCGACGATTGGAACACACTCGAGCGCACCACGATCACCGCTGGACCAAAGCGCGGCCAGCTGCTGCTCGAGCTGCCGCCGATCGATCTGCCGGCGGGGACCGTGGTCGATGAGCCGGCATCCGTTGGCGAATTCCCGGTGGACGGATCGATTTACGCGCTGCACGCCGAGCTCGTGGACGAAGAGGGCCGCCGGCTGCCGCCGTCGCTGCTGCATCACATGAATGTCATGGACCCCAGCGAGCGCGAGCTCTTCCTGCCGATCGGGCGGCGGATTCTCGCGTCAGGCATGGAAACCGGAGAGATCCGGTTTCCCTGGCTGCTGTTCGGCGCGCGGGTTCACGCCGGCCAGCGCGTGCTCGCCAACGCGATGGTTCACAACCCGACGAACGTCGGCTACCGGGGTGTCCGCGTGCGGCTGGTCATCAGCTACATCCCGGAAGGCCGGCCGTGGCCGTTGTTCTCCGTACTGCCCTGGCAGCTCGACGTCGGGTTCCCCGTCGGCGATAAATCGTTCGACTTGCCGCCGGGCCGGAGCGAGCGGTCGTATGAAGGCAGCCCGGCGGTCGACGGCAAGTTGATTGTGATCGGTGGGCACATGCACGTGTACGGGCGGACGATCGAGTTTTGGGATGCGACGACCGGCACCTTGTTGTGGCACGGCGAGCCGGCGCCAGCACCGCCCGGGGAGGCGAGCGCGGTCCCGATCGCCAAGCTCTACAGCCTGAAGGGCCTGGGGTTGCGGATCACGCCTGCACATCGCTATCGCGTGCGCGTAATCTATGAAAACCCGACAGCTGAGCCCATTCGCGGCGGCGGGATGGGCGTCGTGGGCGGACTCTTCATGCCCGACCGCAAAGCGACATGGCCGGCTACCGAGCCGAGCGACTCACTCTACCAGAAGGATCTGCGGCATTTCATGGGGCCAGTAGGCAAGCCGGCCGTCGGCGTGCCGATGGAGATGGGCCACATGCACATGCAGCACTAAACGCTGCCGCCGGGCTCCACGCCGTAGTCGCCGACTGGCACGCGCTGCGGCGCCGTCGCTTCCGCCGTCTGCATGACGCCCAGCATCATCGCGGCGAGAATCAACCCCGCCAAGGCGTCGACCGCGTAATGGAATTGTCCGTACACCACCGCCAGGATGAGACCGGTCGTGAACGGCAAGAGAAGCATGCCGAGCGCTCGCCAATACCGCAGCGCCATTCCGGTTGCAACTACCGATGCGGCGACATGGGACGAGGGGAATGCCGCGCCCCATGAATCGCCGCGGTCCAGCAGCCACGAGGCAAACCGCGCCGGGCCGACTTCGGTGGCGACATTGTGCGCGCCGTCGAACGCGTAGCGCGGTCCCGCGACGGGGAAGAACAGGAAGACGACGTAGCAGATATAGAAGGTCGCCATTACGGCGAAAATCGTATGGCGCGAGGCGTCGCGGCGGCCCGCCATCCACAGCGCAAACGGCGACGCATAGAGAATCGGATAGTAGGCGAGATAGCAGGCGTGCAGCACCCAGGACACAACCTGATTGGGTGACTCACGAATCCAGCGATACGAGATCTGCGAGCCGAAGACCCATGTCTCCAGGCGCTGGATCAGCATATCGTTTTGGAAACCGGCGCTGAGTGTCAGTACGCCGATTTCTCCATACAGGGCAGGGAGCAGGAGCATCGGGTACCAGTCGCCGAGAAACCGGCCGACCCGCCCGGCAGTGCGCGCCCGTGGGGCCAGCAGGACCAGCGAGAAGATCAAGGCATGGGCGCTGAGGAGCCATGGCCATCCGGGAATGCCCTCGCCCCGGAATGACAGCAGGACGGGTCCGGTGGCCACCGCGATGTATGCGCCGGTTGCGATATCGACCGCGGTGTACTCTCGCCACAGCGGCTTCAGAGCCATCCCACCTCCCGATACCAATTCGCGGCTCGGCGCAGGCCGGTTTCGAGATCGACGTGAGCCTGCCAGCCGGTGTCGCGGGTCAACGCGTCGCTCCGACAGGTCCACGCCGGCGCGAGGTACTCATTGCTCTTGTCGGCCGACAGCAAGGTGGCGTGCCCGGCCAGTTTAGCAAGGGTCCCAACCGTCCAGAGCACGCCGCGCGCAACCAGTGGCGGCACCGGCACGATCTTCGGCTTCCCGCGGCCGAGCGCCCCGGCCGCTGCCACGACGAGGGCCCGGCTCGTCGTGATCGTCTGATGCGCGGCGAAATAAACTCGACCGGCCGCCGCAGGTGAAGTGGCCGCCGCGATCAGCGCCTGCGCCAGATCCTCCGCGTGGATCACGGACAATTCCTGCGAACCGTCGCCGAACACCGGCACGACGCCGCGCTGCGCCAGCTGAAAGATCTTGAGGGTGCCGCGATCCCATTCGCCATACACCACCGGCGGCCGTACGATCGTCCAGGGCAGGGTCGGCGGCATCGCGTGCACCAGCACTTCGGCGGCGAGTTTGGACTGCCCGTAGTTCGTCACGGGAGCCGGCGTGCGGCTTTCGTCGATCGGGTGGCCGGGCGTCGTCGGACCGGCGACGGCGAGTGAGGAAACGAAGAGAAACCGTCCCGCTCCGCCATCGCGCGCCGCCTCGAGCACGTTCGCCGTCCCATCCCGGTTGGTGGTCATGAAGTCCGCCGCGTTGCGCGCGGCGATCTTTCCGGCGACGTGATACACCACATCCGCGCCGGCGCAGCCCTCGCGTAGTGCGGTTTCAGTCTCCAAATCGCCTCGCACCAGTCGTACCTCGGGGCCCCAGCCGAGGCGCTGCGCGAGGGCGGGCTGGCGCACCAGCGCCGTGACGCGATCACCGCGCGCGCAAAGCGCCTTGACCAGGTGAGCACCGACGAACCCGGTGCTCCCGGTCACGAACACGTTCACAGCGGCTTGTCGTAGACGCGGTAGGTCTTGGAGACGCGGAAGCCGAGCTCAGCCGCGGCTTTGTTCATCAGAGCGTTGTCTTCGAGGATCCAGCCGGCTTCGCCCCGGGGCATGCCGTGCTTGACGGAGTTTTCCCACGTGCGTTGGTACAGCACTGCGTCGATGGCGCGGCCGCGAAACTCCGGAATCACGCCGAGCAGCAT
>Ga0070694_100000493_pt1 | contig 21660 bp, 9 predicted proteins | sample KBSK1251metaG_FD_65470 | JGI IMG/M metagenome (GOLD analysis project Ga0070694, IMG submission 65470) | Corn, switchgrass and miscanthus rhizosphere microbial communities from Kellogg Biological Station, Michigan, USA - KBS K1-25-1 metaG | ecosystem: Host-associated > Plants > Roots >... | reverse complement strand
TTTCGTGCGTTCGCTGCGCCACTGCATACGACATAATTCCGTAGATGCCCGCCGCCGCCAGCACCAGCGCCGCGACAGCAAAGATGGCGAGCAAGAGCATGCTGAACCGCTGACGTGCGACCGATTCAGTCAGGATGCGCTCCATCGTTTTGACATTCGCAATCGCCAGGTCTTTATCCACTGACCACAGTGTATTGCGGATAGTGGCGGCCATGCTGGCCGGGTCGCTGGTCGTGCGAATGGTCAGGCCCATCGAGCGCCAGAGATTCTGCGTGTGCGGCACATAAATCAAACCGCGCAGTTGATCGTCACGTCCGAAGTAGCGCACATCCTGCACGACACCGACGATTTCACGCAGCAGGTTTTCATCGCGCCACGACCTGATGCGTTTGCCGAGCGGGCTTTCGTTGGGAAACATGTGCCGGGCCAGCGTTTCGTTGATGACGATGACCGGCGTGCTTTCAGCGGTGTCGCGTTCATTGAGGGCGCGGCCTTTCAGCAGCGACATGCCCAGCGTGGTGAAGTAATCGGGGCTGATGACATTCCACTCAGCGCTATAATCCGGCCCGGCGGGCGGCTCCGGCTGCCCTTCGCTTAAGAACACACGGCCCAGATAAAAGCCGCCGCCGCCGAGCGGCAAAGCGGAACTCGCGCACGCCGACTGCACGCCGGGCACTGCCTTGAGCCGATCCGTCAGCCCTTGATAGAAAGCGAGCACCTGCGCGTTTTCACGGTACCTCGCGCGGGGCGCGTTGATGTCGAGCGTGAGCAGGTGATCCACCTTGAAGCCCGGATCAACTTGCTGCAAGCGCATAAAACTCCTGATCATCAAACCTGCGCCGATGAGGAGCACGAGTGATAAGGCGACTTCGGCGACGACCAGCACGCCGCGCACACGCCGTCCACGCGCGCTACCCGCCGCGCCGCGTCCGCCTTCTTTGAGCGATTCGTTGAGGTCAGTCTTGGTAGCTTGCAGCGCGGGAATGATGCCGAAGGCCAGCGCCGTGAGCAGCGCGAGCGCCAGCGTGAAGCCGAGCATCTTGCCGTCAATCGCGGCTTCATTCAAGCGCGGCAGATCGTCGGGGGCAACAGCAATCAGCGCACGAATGCCCCACTTGGCAAGCAGCAACCCGGCAGCGCCGCCGAATAAAGCGAGCAGCAAACTCTCCGTCAACAGTTGTCGAATCACACGCCCACGCCCTGCACCGAGCGCAATGCGAATTGCAATCTCGCGCTCACGCCCTGCCGCGCGAGCCAGCAGCAGATTGGCCACGTTGACGCAGCCAATGAGCAGCACGAAACCGACAGCAGCGAGCAGCACCAGCAGCGCTCGACGAAGCTGCGGTCCGACGATCCATTCGTGCAGCGGGATCAGCCCGGTGCTCCAACCTTTTCGGATCACAGGATGGTCTTGCTCGATCCGCTGCGCGATGGCGCGCAGTTGTGCTTGTGTTTGCCCAAGCGAGACGCCCGGCTTGAGCCGCGCGATGGCCTGCCAGATGAAGTTGTCGCGGCGCACCAAATCCGCTGGCGGATTGTCTTCGCTGATTCCCATTGGCACCCACAGCTCGATTGAATCCGGATACTGCGAGTCGGGCGGCATGACGCCGATGACGGTGAAAATTCCGCCGTTGAGTTTGATCGTTTGTCCGATCAAATCACGATTCGCGCCGAAACGGCGTTGCCACAATCCGTAGCTCAAGACAACGACGCGCGTCCCGCCGGGCTTGTGCTCTTCGGGCTGGATCGTGCGCCCCAGAAGCGACTGCGCGCCCATCACCGCGAAATACTCGCTCGATGCAACCGCGGCTTGCACTCGCTCCGGCTCGTTCCCCCCGGTCAAGTCATAAGTGAAAGTCTGAAAGACGGCGACGTGCTCGAAGACTTTCTCTCTCTTCCAATCGAGGAAATCACCATAAGAAATATTCGTCCGGTCACTGCCGCGCCCTGCGTTAGTCGAGACCGGCACCGCCAACCGATCAGGCGCGTGAAAGGGGAGCGAGCGCAACAGCACGGCGTTGACCGCGCTGAAAATCGCCGTGTTCGCGCCAATGCCGAGCGCCAAAACCAGCCAGGCAACTAAAGTGAAGCCGGGACTTTTGACCAGCATGCGCAAGCCGAATCGCAGATCGTGCCACAGGGTTTCCATGCATTCCTCCTCACTCGTATCTCAAAGCAATCATCGGATCAACTTTCGTTGCCCGCCGCGCCGGGACATAGCAAGCCAGCAGCGCCACGACGGCCAACAACGCCACGACTGCGGCGAACGTAGCTGGGTCGGTCACGCTGACTTCAAACAACAAATTCGCCATCAGCCTCGTCAGCCCAAATGCTCCGGCGAGGCCAATGCCGATGCCTGCCGCTGTCATCTTTGCTCCCTGGCCGAGTACCAACCTGAGCACATCTGCGGTGCTCGCGCCGAGCGCCATGCGCACACCAATTTCCTGCGTGCGTTGCGAAACCGAATAAGCCATCACTCCGTAGATGCCCACCGCCGCCAAGGCGAGCGCGATAGTTGAGAAGGCCATGAGCAGTAACGAAAGGAAACGTGGCCGGACGAGTGATTCATCCACTAGGTCCGTCATCGTCTTCAAGCTATAAACTGGCAAGCTCGGATCAAGCTCGCGCACCATTGCGCGGGCGGCTGCCGCAATCGCCAGCGGATCACCTGTGGCGCGCAACACAAAATTCATTTGCGGACTTACCCCGCCCGCCGCCCCTTGCGGCTGCAAAAAGTAGAGCTCTGTGCCAGCAGGTTTATCCACGCCGAGGTTCTTCGTGTCTTCAACTATGCCGACGATGGTGAACCAGTTAGGCTGATTGGAGACTTGCGGGTTGACGCGCTTCCCGATGGGCGAGCCTTGCCAGAAGCGCCGCGCCAATGCTTGATTGATGACCACGACACGCTCTGCGTTATCATTGCGGTCAGATGGCTCGAAGGTGCGGCCTTCAATCGTGCGAATGCCGAGCGTCTTGAAATAATCTTCGCCAATGACATTCCAGAAATCTACGTTCGGGGCGGGGCCATCGGGCTTCGGTTGGTAGCCTTCGATCTGCGTGTCGTTGGCGTCTATCGGGCGCAACGGCGGCAATTCGCCAGCCTCGGCGGCAGATTTCACTCCCGGCAGCGCAGCGAGTTTCTCTTCGAGCGAAGCGGCGAAGCGCACGATGTCGGGATTCTTGTATTTACTGGTCGGCAGATTGACGCTGAACGAGAGCGTGCCTTGTGGGTTGAAGCCGAGATTGACTTGCCGCAGTTTCCAGAAAGCGCGAATCATCAAACCGGAGCCAACGACGAGCACTACGGCGAGCGCGATTTCAGCCACGACGAGCGCCTGGCGCAGCCAATGACTGCCGCCGCCTGCCCCGCGCTGGCTCGCGCTGTGTAACCAGGCAGCCAAGTTCCGCTCGCGCAGTTGCGCCATTGGCGCGAGCGCAAAGACGAAGACCGAGAGCACTGAAAGGCCGAGCGTCACGGTCAGCACCGGCAAATCAATCCTGACTTCGCCCGTGCGCGGCACGCTATCCGGCGCGACAGCCAAAATCACTTTGAGGCCCAGTTGCGCGAGCAGCACACCGACCGCTGCGCCTGCTAGCACCAGAATCATGCCTTCAGTCAGGAACTGTCTGAGCATTCGCCCGCGCCCCGCGCCGAGCGCCAGCCGCACTGCAAATTCACGATGCCGCGCTTCGGCGCGCGCCAGCAATAAACTTGCGACATTGGCGCACGCAATCAACAAGACGAAGCCGACTGCGCCCCACAGCATCAATACCGCCGGTTTCGCCGAACCGACGACATCTTCGTGGAGCGGCATCATCAACACCGGATGACGCTCCGGATTGAGCAAATGCCGCGCGCGGCCCTCTCTCTTCCATCCGGCTTCCAGCGAATCCATTTCGGCGCGAGCTTGCGCGATGCTCACGCCGGCCTTAAGCCGTCCGATGACATACAGGTAATGGTTGCCCCGTCCACCAGGATTGGCCGGATCGAACTGTGCTGGCACCCACACTTCAACTGGATCGCTGGTGCCGGGCGGAAAGACGTAGCCCGGCGGCATGATGCCGACAACCGTGTAAGGCTGCTCGTTGATTTTGATTTGATGGCCGATGATCTCGCGCTGCCCGCCGAAAGCGCGTTGCCACAATTCGTGAGAGATGATCGTCGTGCGCGGCCCGCCATTGAGGTCTTCTTCCGGCGTGAAGTTGCGCCCCAAAGCAGGCTGCACGCCGAGCGTCTCAATCAAACTGCGGGTGACGAGCGCGGAAGTCACGCGGACTGGCAGGCTCGCTGTTCCGACATTGACGCCGCCCGTCGCCCACGCGCCAATCCCCTCCCAAGATTTCGCCTCTCGCTGAATCTCCACAAACTCCGGCGGCGAGAGCCAGAACTTACGCAAGTTCATTGTCGGGAACTCGCTGTAAACGCGCACCAGGCGCTCCGGCTCGTGAAAGGGCAGTGGCCGCAGCAGCACGGCATTCACAACGCTGAAGATCGCCGCATTGGTGCCAATGCCGATGGCGAGTGTGAGCATGACGACCAGAGTAAATCCCGGTCGCTTGCCGAGCATCCGCAGGCTATAGCGTAAATCTTGGAGTAAGGTGCTCATCCTTTTCTCTCTTTCCGATTATTCGTATCGCAATGCGACCATCGGATCCACTTTCGTCGCCCGGCGCGCCGGAATGTAGCAGGCGGCGAGCGCAACGAAGGTGAGGAGCAGCGCGAGCGCGGCAAACGTCAGCGGGTCAGTCGGGCTGACGCCATAGAGTAAATCCTGCATCAGCCGCGTCAGCGCGAATGAAGCACCCAGGCCGATCACGACTCCCGCGCCCGTCAACACCACTCCTTGCCCGACGATGAGTCTCAGCACTTCGCGCCGCCCAGCGCCGAGCGCCATACGCACGCCAATCTCGCGCGTGCGCTGCGTGACGGAATAGGCCATCACTCCGTAGATGCCGACCGCCGCGAGTAAGAGCGCCACGCCTGCGAAGATGCCGAGCAACCACAAACTGAAGCGACGCTGCGCGAAGTTCTCGGCAACGATCTGTTCCAATGTTCTGAGGTTGGCCAGCGGCTGATCTTTATCAACTGCTTGCACGGCTTCGCGCATCGCAGCCGTGAGCCCCGCCACCGCGCTGCGCCCGCGCACCATAAAGGCCGCGAGAGGCGATGGCGATTGCCAGTAGCTCGTATACATCGTCACTTCGCCTTCACGACTCTCCAGGCCGTTTTGCTTCACGTCGGCGGCGATGCCGATGACTTCGAGCCAGGGTGATTGTGAATTCGGGAGGGTGCCCAGCTTCAACCGTTTGCCGAGCGCGTCTTCTTGCGGCCAGAACCGGCGGGCCATGCTTTCGCTGACGATGACGACGCCGGGAGCGCCAGCGCGATCTTGCTCTGTCAAATCGCGCCCGCGCAAAAGCGGAATACCCAAGACGCGGAAGAAGCTAGGGCTAACGATGTTGTAATTTGCGGCTGTGTAATCTTCCGGGCCGCGCGCTGGCCGACCTTCGGCGTAAAAGAGAATCTGGCCGCCTTGCCCTGAGAGCGGCAAGGCGCTGGTGACAGCCGCGTCTTCAACGCCGGACACGGCCTTCAGGCGATTGAGCGTTTGCTCGAAGAAGGCGATTTGCTGCGGCTGATCGCTGTATTTCGCGCGCGGCAGCGCCAGATCGAAGGTCAAAACATTGTCCGGGTTGAAGCCCAGATTGACTTGCTCCAAGCGCTGAAAACTTCTGAGCAGCAATCCCGCCCCGATCAGCAGCATCAACGCCAGCGCCACTTCGGCGACGACCAGCGCGCTGCGCAGCCGGTGTTTGCCTCCGCTCGCCGCGCCTTTCACGCTGTCCTTGAGCGCTTCGTTCAAATCCGAGCGCGAGGCTTGCAGCGCCGGGGCGAGACCAAAGATCAAACCGGTGAGAATCGAGACGGCGAAGGTGAAGCCGAGCACGCGCAGGTCGAGGCTGATTTCATCAAGGCGCGGAATGCCCGTGCCGAATTTGGTGATCGCGCGAATGCCGCCAAACGCGATGGCGAAGCCGAACAAGCCGCCCAGCAAAGAGAGGAGCGCGCTTTCAGTCAACAGTTGGCGCACGATGCGGAACCGGCCCGCGCCCAGTGCTGAGCGAATAGCGATCTCTTTCTGACGCGCCGCTGCCCTTGAGAGCAGCAGGTTCGCCACATTGGCACACGCGATGAGCAGCACGAAACTTACTGCGCCCAGCAAGATCAGCAGCGTCGTGCGGATCGAACCGACGAGGTCTTCCTGCAAAGGCACCAATCTGACCGTCCAGTTTTTATTAGTCCTCGGATATTGCTCCTCCAGGCGGCTGGTGACGGTCTTCATATCAGCCATCGCTTGATTGAGAGTCACACCAGGTTTCAATCGCCCCACCGCTTCCATAAAGAGACTCAAGCGGCCAGTCTGATTGGGATTGAGCGCGATCGGCCGCCAGATATCAACCCCGCGGACGTAATTGAAATCAGCGGGCATCACGCCAATGATGGTTACGCTGTTGCCGTCAAGCGACATGGTCTTCCCAATAACTTGAGGATCGCCGCCAAAACGGCGCTGCCAGAGGCTGTAGCTGAGCATGGCCACCGCATTGCCGCCAGGACGGTCTTCATCCGGCAGAAAGCCGCGACCGAGCACCGGGCTGACTCCCAAAACGGTTAAGAGATTGGCCGACGCACGAACGCCACTCAGCCTCTCCGGCTCGCCCGCGCCGGTCAGGTTGTAGTCGGTGGAGAAATGCGCGGCCAAGCCCTCGAACGATTGGTTCTGATCGCGCCAATCAACAAAGTTCGGATAGGAAATGTTGCTCGGCGCGGAAGCATTTTTGGTATTCGCCGCCCAAATCTTGACGAGCCGCTGCGGCTCACGAAAGGAGAGCGGGCGCAGCAGCACCGTATTCACGACGCTGAAGATGGCCGTGTTCGCGCCAATGCCAAGCGCCAGCGTGAGAATGGCAATCAACGTGAACCCGGGCTTCTTCAGTAACATTCGCGCACCATAGCGCAAGTCTTGAAATAGGGTCTGCATCTATTCCTCCAGACAAATCAAAAGGCAAAAGTTAAAAGGCAAAGGGCAAAAGGGTGGCACTTCCTTTTTCTTATTTTTGACTTTTGATCTTTGCCTTTTGCCTTTTGATTTGTTTTTACTCGTACCGCAACGCGACCATCGGATCCACTTTCGTCGCCCGCCGCGCTGGCAGATAACAAGCCAGCAGCGCGACTACGATCAGCAACACCGCGATGACCGTAAACGTCAGTGGATCGGTCGCGCGCACACGGAACAAGAGCGCCTCCATCCAGCGCGTCAGCGCATAAGCGCTGAGCAATCCCAGCGCGACGCCGATCAGTGTCAGCTTCATACCCTGCCCGACGATCAAGCGCAGCACATCGCCGCGTTGCGCACCGAGCGCCATCCGCACGCCTAGCTCGTGAGTGCGCAGGCTGACTGAATAAGAGATCACGCCGTAAATGCCGACCGCCGCCAGCAGCAGCGCGAGCACGGCGAATCCCAAGAGCAGCACCAGCGTCAGCCGCTGCTGCGCAATAGCGTTGCCGAGCATTTGATCCATGGAGCGCACGTTGAAGACCGGGAGATCTTTATCAAGCGCATGAATGGTCTGTTCGACTGTCGTTGCCAATTGCAGCGGATTACTAGAGGTGCGCACAACCAGCCCCAGGAAGCGAGAGGAATCTTGCGCCAAAGGCAAATAAGATTGGAGCGGTGTATCCTGATCCACGCCATTCAGCTTTACGTCAGCCACTACGCCGATGACTTCACGCCACGGTGATTGATCTTCCGGCCAGCCCTGTTTCAAGCGTTTCCCAATCGGGTCTTCACCCGGCCAAAGCCGCGCGGCGAGCGTCTCGTTGATGACCATCACTTTGGGTTTGTCAGCCGTATCAGTTTCCGTAAACACACGGCCTTTCAAAAGCTGGATGCCCATCGCTTTGAAATAATTCGTGCTCACTGGCGTGAAGGCCGAACTCGGCAATTGGTCGCGTGGCGGCACCGGTTTGTCGGCAACGATGAAAATAGAATTCCAATTCGAGCCGTCAATCGGCAAAGAAAGTGTGAGCGCCGCGGCTCGCACGCCTGGCAGACTTTCGATGCGCGTCAAGGATTCTTTGTAGAACCCCTGAAGGCGCGGCTCGTCGTAAACATTGCGCGGCAGATTGAACTGCGCGGTCAGCAGATGCTCGGTCGCAAAACCCGGATTCACGTGTATCAGTTGATAGACCGTGCGCAGCATCAGTCCGGCGCCAACCAGCAGCACAAGCGACAAACCGACCTCAGCCACAAGCAGTGCCTGGCGTATCCTTTCGCGCCCCGCGCCCGCCGAGCTGCGCCCGCCTTCTTTCAAGGTCGCGTGCAAATCGTGCCGCGCCGCCTGCCACGCGGGCAGCAGGCCGAAGAGCAATCCGGTGACGAGCGAGATGCCCAGCGTAAAGAGCAGCACTGTCGGATCCAACTTGGTTTGATTGAGCCGCGGAATATCGTCGGGCGAGAGCGCGAGCAGCCCTTTCATCATCCAGATTCCGAGCAGCACTCCAGCGACACCGCTCAACAAGGCCATCAACAAACTTTCGCTCAACAACTGCCGGATGATGCGCCCGCGCCCGGCGCCCAGCGCGAGCCGAATGGCGATCTCTTTCTGCCGCTCCGCCGCGCGCACCAGCAGCAGGTTCGCGACGTTCACACAAGCGATCAACAAAACGAAGCCGACCGCGCCCAACAGCACCCATAATGTCCGACTGATGTCCGACGCATAGCGGTCAAGCAGTGAATAGGTCAGCGCGCCTTGACCACTGTTGGTTTCGGGATAGGCGCGTTCGAGCCCGGCGGCAAGCCCATCCATCTCGGCGCTCGCTTGCGCCTGGCTGACTCCGTCCTTCAAACGCGCCAGTACGTTCAGCCCGCTATGATTGCCGCGCCCCAGATCCCCGCGTGTGGCGGAAACGTCGAGCGGAATGAAAAGGTCATATGGGTAAAAGAACTCGAAATCGGCTGGCAACACGCCGATCACGGTGTAGCTGTCACCGTTGAGCGAGAGCGGCTTGCCAATGATCGCGGGATCGCCGCCGAATTTCCCTTGCCACAGCCCATGGGTGAGCAGCGTAGTTCGCGCCGCGCCCATCTTGTCGTCCGCTTCGACAAACATCCGACCGAGTTGCGGCTGCACGCCGAGCAAGCGAAAGAAATTCCAACTCACCATCCGGCCTTGCAACCGCACCGGCTTGTCCACGCCCGTTAGATTGAAGGGCGCGCCGCGATAGCCTGCCATCTCCGTGAACGATTGTGCTTGCCCGCGCCAGTCGTAGTAATTCGGATAGGCTACACCCATCAGTTGCCCACTCCGCGTCTTTTCCCTCAAGACGACCAGCCGGTCAGGTTGGGGGTAAGGCAAAGCGCGCAGCAGTACCGCATTGACGACGCTGAAGATGGCCGTGTTCGCGCCGATGCCGAGCGCGAGCGTGATGATGGCAATGAAAGTGAAGCTCGGTTTCTTGAGCAGCATTCGCACGCCGTAACGCAAGTCTTGAAATAGGGTTTGCATCATTCCTCCTTGAAAGCTGTCAGCTGTCAGCTTTCAGCCATCAGCCGGAAAAGATAAAGCTGATAGCTGACGGCTGACGGCTATCTGCTATTCGTACCGTAGTGCGATCATTGGATCCACTTTCGTCGCCCGGCGCGCCGGGAGATAACAGGCCACAAACGCGATTACTGTCAGCAGCAACGCGATCACGGCAAACGTCACCGGATCGGTTGGGCTGATGCCAAAGAGCAAAGTCGCCATAAACCGCGTCAACGCGTAAGCCGCGCCTAAACCGAGCACAACACCCGCGAGGGTCAAGATCATGCCCTGCCCGACTACTAATCTCGACACGTCGCGCTTTTGCGCGCCCAAGGCCATTCGCACTCCGATTTCATGCGTGCGCTGTGTGACCGAGTATGACATCACGCCATATAGCCCGATGGCCGCCATCAACAATGCGACCACAGCAAAGACCGTCATGAGGATCGTGTTGAATCGCCCCGCCGCAGTCGAAGCTGAAATCACATCCTCCATCGTTCTGACTCTGAAGACGGGCGCGTCAGGATTGACTGCGCGCACGGCGCGGCGAACAGCTTCGGCCAGACCCGCCGGATCAGCTTGTGTTCTTACCACCAATGAAACTGTTTCTTCGTTCGGGAGCTGCGTGGTCGAGACGTAGATTTCGGGACTCGGCGGCAGGTTCAGCCCCCATTGGCGCGCGTTTCCGGCGACACCGATGATCTCGTGCGGGTTGCCGTCCATGACTTTCAGACTTTTTCCAAGCGGGTCTTCATTGGGGAAGAAACGGCGCTGAAGTGCTTCGTTGATGATGATGTTGACGGGGGTTTGCGGCGTATCGCGGTCACTGAAGGCGCGTCCCTTGAGTAGAGGAATACCCATCGCGTTGAAGTAGTTCGGCGTGATACAGCGGAACTCGGCCACTGGGGCATCAGCCCATTTTAAGTCTGTCTGGCCAGTGATAATAAAGCTCCCATTGACGCTGCTTTGTCCTGTCACCGGCAAATCGTTGATGACCCCGACCGACCGCACGCCGGGCAAGGCCGTCACCTTTTGCTCGACTTCGCGCAGGAAATTGCTCCGATCCTGGAACGAGTGTCTTCGGCCTTCATCGTTTTGCGGGTAGGCCGAAGCTGGTTTGCGCGGATAAGAAATATCCGCCGTCAGCAGATTGTGCGGATCGAATCCCGGATTGACGGCCAGCAAGCGTCTGGCGCTCGTAATCAGCAATCCAGCGCCGATGAGCAGCACGAGCGAAAGCGCGATCTCTGTCATGACCAGCACACGCCGCAACCAGGCCTGCGATGATCCGCCCATCACGCCGCGCGCGCCTTCCTTCAATGTTTCGTTCACGCCGGCTCTGGAAACTTGCCCCATGGGAGCGAGTCCGAAAATCAAACCGGTGAAGAGCGACACGAGCAGCGTGAAGCCGAGCACCCACATATCTATGCGCACCTCGCGCACACGGGGTAGATTGCCCGGCGCAAAAGCCACCAGTAGTTTAATACCTCCAAACGCGAGCAGCACCCCGAGCGCGCCGCTCAAAGCGGCGAGCAGGACGCTTTCTGTGAGAAGCTGGCGCACGATGTGCCATCGTCCAGCGCCGAGCGCCACGCGAATCGCAAATTCCCTCCGTCGAGCCGTCGCGCGAGCCAGCAGTAAGTTCGCGACATTGGCGCACGCAATCAGCAGCACCAGGCTGACCGCGCCGAGCAAAATCCACAACACCGAACGAATATTGCGCACTTGCTCTTCGAGCATCGGCGAAACCAGGATGCTCAGCTTGGCGTGATTGCCAGGGTACTGCTGTGCCAGCGCCGCCGCGATCTGATTCATTTGCGCCGATGCCTGCTCGGTCGTGACGCTGTCTTTCAATCGCCCGACCATCATCAAGAAATTGTTTCCGCGCCCGCTTTGACTTGCAGCGAGCAAAGCGGGCGTCCAGATTTCGACGCGCGCCGGAAATTGAAACTGTGGCGGCGCGATCCCGATGACGGTATGGGCATCACCATTGAGCTTGATAGTTTTACCAACGACTTCAGGGTCGCTGCCGAAGCGTCGTTCCCATAAACCGTAGCTGATGACGGCCACGCGCGGGCTATCGGGTTGATCGTCAGACGGCTGAAAAAATCGCCCGCGTACCGGACTCAGTCCAAAGAGTGAAAAGAAACTGGACGTCACGCGCCGACCAATCAGGCGCTCGGCTTGATCCACGCCGGTCAGGTTGAAGGTTTGGCCGTAGTGCGCGGCAAATGGATCAAAGACTTTTTGCTGCGCCTCGAAATCCAGAAAAGCCGGACGCGAGACCGGGCTATAGCTAACTGGCGGCTGCATCCGAAAAGCGTGCATCAGGCGCTCAGGCTGCGCATAGGGCAGTGGTCTGAGCAGCACACTATTCACCACGCTGAAGATGGCGGTGTTGGCGCCAATGCCGAGCATCAAGGTCAACACAGCAACAGCCGTGAAGCCTGGTTGCTTGGCAAACATGCGAATGGCGAAACGGATGTCTTGCCACAGTGTTTGCATCTCTTCCTCCGGAAAAATCAAAAGGCAAAAGTGAAAAGGCAAAAAGCAAAAGGGCGGCACTGATCTTTTCTTATTTTTGACTTTTGATCTTTGCCTTTTGCCTTTTGATTTGCTTTTACTCGTATCTCAAAGCAATCATCGGATCCACCTTCGTCGCCCGCCGCGCCGGAATATAACAGGCCGCGAGCGCCACGCTGGCTAGGAGCAGCGAGATGCCAGCGTAGGTCGTCGGATCAGTCGGCTTGATGCCGTAGAGCAATGTCGAGAAGCTGGTGAGCAAAATTGACAAGGTAAAAGCCGCGGCCAAACCGAGAGTGACGCCAATCAGCACAAGCAGCATGCCTTGCTTGATGACCAGCTTGAGCACCTTGCTTTGACTGGCCCCGAGCGCCATGCGAATCCCAATTTCGTGCGTGCGCTGTGTCACCGCATACGCCATGACGCCGTAGATGCCGACGGCCGCAAGCACCATGGCCACGGCGGCAAAAACGCCGAAGAGCAGCATGGAAAAACGCTGGTTGGCGAGCGAGTTGTAAAGAATCTGTTCGAGTGCGCGAATGCTGGCGACAGGTTGCTGCTTATCAATGCTCAAAACCTGGCTGCGTACTGCGGCGCTCAGGCTGAGCGGATCGCCAGCCGTGCGCACCACCACCACCATACTGTTGGAAAAAGGCATCTGCAGATACGGCGTATAAGTTTGCACCGGTGTGTCTTGATCCAAACCGTATTGCTTAGTGTCGCTCACGATGCCCACGATTTCGCGGAAGGTTTCCGGCCCTTGAGTGACGTGAATGCGTTGGCCGATGGGGTCTTCGTTGGGGAAGTACCGTTTCGCCATGGCTTCATTGATGATGGCCACGTTCGTCGCACCCAGCGTATCGCGCTCGGTAAACAAACGTCCGCGCAATAAAGTCATGCCCGCTGCTTTGAAATAATCCGTGGTCACGGAGTAATAATTGGTGCTGCGATCCTGCCCCGGCGCGGCGGGCGGACGGCCTTGGATGACGAAGCCGAGCACATAATCACCGCCGAGCGGCAGTGATTGTGTTGCGCCAACGGCTTGCACACCGGGCAAGGCGGAAAGCTGCTGGATGAGTTGATTGTAGAAAGCCAGGCGCTGCTGATTGTCAGGATACTTTGATCCAGGCAGGTCTATCGCGGCCACGAGTGCATTTTTGGGATCAAAGCCCGGATCCACCTGCTGCAAACGCGCAAAGCTTTTCATCATCAAGCCCGCGCCAACGAGCAGCACCAGGGCCAACGCGACTTCAGCAATAACCAGCAGGTTGCGGATGCGTTGACGGTGAACGCCGCCCGTTCCGCCGCGCCCACCATCCTTGAGCGTTTCATTCAAATCGGGCCGCGAAGCTTGTAAGGCGGGCACCAGGCCGAAGATCACACCGGTGAGCAAAGTAATGAGCAGTGTGAAACCGAGCGCGCGACCATCAATCGTGACATCTTGAATCCGCGGCAAACCCTGCGGCGCCAGCCGCAAGAGCAATTTCATTCCGCCCCATCCTAAGAGCAATCCCGCGACTCCGCCCACGAGCGCCAGCAAGACGCTCTCAGTCAATAACTGGCGAACGATGCGCCAGCGCCCAGCGCCCAACGCTGTACGCACCGCCACCTCCTTCTGCCGCGTGGCAGCACGAGCGAGCAGCAAATTGGCGACATTGGCGCACGCAATCAACAGCACACAAGCCACTGCGCCAAGCAACACGAGCAACGCGGGCTTCACGTCGCGAACACCGAATTCCAGCATCGGGATGAGCTTGACGCTCCAACCGGCATTGGAACCGGGATATTGCCGTTCTAGTTGCTGCGCGATGTTCTTCATCTCCGCGAGCGCCTGCTCGAGGTTAACGCCCGGCTTGAGACGCCCCAGCGTCGAGATATAATGCCCGCCGTGAACTTGGCGTTCCTGGTCGGTAAACGCCATCGGCGCCCAGAGATCAACATTGCGGTCGGGAAATTGAAAGCCGGGCGGCATAATGCCGATCACGGTATGGCTGCGATCATTGAGCTTGAGCTGTTGACCGATGATATTCGCATCGCCGCCGAATCTGCGTTGCCACAAGCCGTAGCTGATGAGCGCGACGTTGCCGCTTCCCGGCTTGTCTTCTTCGGCCAGAAAATTCCGCCCCTGCGCTGGTTTGACGCCGAGCATGGGAAACAACCCGGTGGTGACGCGCGTGCCGCGCAATCGTTCCGGCTCGCCCGTACCGGTCAAGTTGTAAGTATTTCCGCGATACGCTTCGAGCTGTGAGAAGACTGTGTTCTGTTTCTGCCAATCGAGGAAATTGCCCGGCGCAATCGAAAACTCCGGAAACTGCGGCAGTTTGGTTTCGCGCACCACGATCAACCGATCCGGGTCGTCATAAGGCAGTGGCCGCAGCAAGACGGTATTGACCACGCTGAAAATCGCGCTGTTGGCGCCAATACCCAAAGCGAGCGCGAGCACGGCCACGATGGTAAAGCCGGGATTCTTCGCGAGCATCCGTAAGCCGTAACGTAGATCCTGCCAGAATGATGTCATTGTTTCTCCCTCTCAAGAATCATTTTTTGCCGCTCTTCAACTGCTGCTCGATGATCGCGGCCAATTCTGTTTTGGCATCTTCGCGGTAGCCCTTCTCCGCATGCACGATCTGGCCCTCCGGCCCGATTACATAAAGCGTCGGCAGCAACTGTGCGTTGTAGCTTTTTGCCACCTCGTCGCCTTTGAGCAATAAACCGTAGGTAAAACCTTTCCTCTTCATGAAACCTGCCGGATCGCCATCGTCGTCGGCGACCGCCACACCAAAGATCGCCACATTTTGCCCTTTGAATTGTTCGTGCAGCGCTTGAATATTCGGCATCGCCTTGATGCACGGCACGCACCAGGTGCCCCAGAAATCAAGCACCACCACTTTGCCGCGATAGCGAGCGAGCGAATGCTCCTGCCCCGCCGGATCGCGCAGCGTCCAATCGGGCGCTGCTGAACCAATGGCCAGCAAACCTTTGGTCTTTGGCTCGAGTCCCGTGATCAGCTTTTCGCCATAACCGCTCGGCGCATTGATGGCAAAGGCGGCATCCGGCATCTGCTCGTTGACGCGGAGAATGCGCGCTGTCCCTTGAAGCGGCCCTGACACCAGGCGACGCGGCAAATGATCTTCGGCGCCGATGAGCCAGCGCGAGATCAGCGTCTGCTTTCCGGCTTGCGGGTGATCAATCGTGCGCGTGACGGCGATGATGTCGCAGAGCGTGTCAGCGACTTTGACTTGGCCTTCGTGCGTCAGGCTGTCGCTCTGCTCGATGATCTCTTTGAACGGGGCAGGGTGCGTAAACATGGTCAGGCCGATGGTGGCGAATTCGGTCATCCCCAGCAAACTGCCGATCGTGTTCGCGGTCGGTGATTTGACGACGAACACTGCGCGCTCTGCGTGATCGAGCATCCGAAAAGTTTTTCCGTCGTACGAAAACGCAAAGTCATTGGCTTTGTCGGCGACAGCGCCACGCGCCACGAAATTGCCCGGCAGAAACCCCACTTGCGCGACATCCGCTCGTGCTTGTTTGATCGTCGCCGTGATCGGTGTCACTCGAAAGCCGGAATTACCAGCGCTCTCACGTTCATAGACATATTCGATTGTTTTCACTTTCAAACAGGCGTCAGCCGCCGCTTGCAAGAGCGCCTTCGGGTCTGGCCGCGTCACCGTTTGCATCCGCGCGCCACCCGTCGCACGCAGATGTGATGGATCGGCGGCAAGACCCAGAGCGATCACCAGCAGGCTGGTGATAAAAACAACTCGATTGGCTCGACGTGTCATAAAGGAATTCCTCCTGGAAAACCCGCGCTGCCTTTCATCATTCGTTCAAACCAGAAGCTGCAAACTCCACAGTCGTTATCCTGCGACAATCATGACCAACGAAAAGCTCAAGCTTTCCTATTCGATTACTTCACGTTCTTGATCCATTCTGACCAGCGGGAGATATCATATCCAAAGTCCTTGCCGCTTAGTCTAACCAGCAGTTGGCGGGACCTTTCCTTTTCTGCTTTACGTTCTGCCCGTAAGAAGGACAATAGTATCCGGCCGCCTTCATCTTTCAATAATGGCTTGGCCAAGTTGGTGGAGGCATCCGTCTTCAATAAGGCGTCAATTGCGAATGGCAAACCGAATAAACTCGTTCCATTTAATATGTGGCGAATACTGTCTGCTACTGGCACCCAATTGACTGGTCTTGGAGAGTAGTCTGCAAGCGATTTCAAAGCATGCATGCAAGAGGCAATGACCATATCTTCTGGATCTCTCAACCCATCCATTAGTGCTTGCCATGCCCCATCCTTTTGGGGGAAGTTCATTAAGACAGCCGCCGCAACTATACGCTTCGCACTCGCTCGATCCTCTGGCAGAACACGTAAGGCCAACTTGTAATCATCTTGGGTTCGACGTTGATCAAGCAGTTGCCACCAAGCTGGCGCATCTTTCTGTTTATCAACATCCGTGCTCTTTTGTTGCCGCTTACCATAGCCTAGCAATCCATAAGCGACCTCTTGCCCATAGTCTTTCTCTGCGACTGTAATCAATTCTTCCCATGAGCTAGGAACACTCACGGAACCGGCTGGTCGAGACTTAAATCTAACGCGATTGCTGTATTGAGGTTCTACTACCGTTATTACTTTGTAGCGGGAATTACCTTCGAAGTGGGTGAAGACAGAGACATCAGGGAATCCTAGTTTCTGCTTCAGCGCTGTAGCACAGAAGTGGAGTTGGTCAGGTGAATCATAACCTAACTTCTCTTGGATTAATTGTGGCGTCCACTTTTCCAGGCCGATGAACTCAATCTTCCCTTTAGAAGTCTCGATCACTTGGGCCAACAAAGACAAATTAAAGAGCAGGGTGCAGAGAATAATTGGAAGAGCAAATCTTTTTCCGATCATAAAGTTCATCCTTTTTGTATGGTTTGTCATATTCCTCTAACCACTTTTGCCCACATCGCCCAGATCTGGATCAATCTCCCTCTATACGCCCTCACCTTTCCAGTTTGCTGCGAGACTAAAATCTGAAGCTCATCAACAAACTGGAAAGTTCGTATGACAGCATCGCCTTCATTCGTATCGGAGCGCGATCATCGGATCCAGTTTCGCCGCTCGACGCGCGGGCAGATAACAAGCTAGAAGCGCGACTAAACAAAGCAAGACAGAAATCCCTACGAAAGTCAGCGGATCAGTCGTGCTCACACTGAACAATAAACTGGACATGACGCGAGTGACGGCGAAGGCGCCCGCCAACCCAATCACCACACCCGCCAAAATCAAAATCATGCCTTGACCGATCACTAGCTTGAGAATGTCACGGGGTTGCGCACCGAGCGCCATGCGCACGCCAATTTCGCGCGTGCGTTGCGCCGCCGCATATGAGATGACACCGTAAATTCCGACTGCCGCGAGCAGAAGCGCCACTGCCGCAAAGATGCCGAGCAGGAGCATATTGAAATTTTGCTGCGAGACTGATTCAGCGAAGACTTGCTCCATCGTTTTGAGGTTATGAATCGGCTGATCTTTGTCCACTGCTGCCAACTCGCGGCGCACGGCAGCGGCAGCACTCAAAGGATCGGCGGCGGTGCGCACCACGATGTGCATGAAATCATTCGGAGCCTGGAGATACGTCAAATAGATTTCCGCCTTCGATTCAGCGTCCAGCCGATAATGTTTGACGTCTCCCACTACGCCCACGACTTCGTACGAGACGGGCGGATTTTCTCTGACCGTCAGCCGTTTGCCGACCGCATTTTCATTCGGCCAAAAGCGGCGAGCCAGGCTTTCATTGATGATTGCGACAGAAGGACTGCCCGGCGCATCGCGCTCAGTGAATTGCCGGCCAGCGCGCACAGCGATGCCGAGCGTGCGGAAGTAATTGGGGCTGATGAGGCGATAGTCAATTTGCGGCACATCCGAAGGAGCCGGTGCCGGTCGGTCATCCGGAGTCACGCCTGTGGTCGCGTTGCTTCCGCCGAGCGGCAGATTCAAGACTGCGCCAGCCGAGATGACTCCCGGCAGGCTCTCAATACGCTGAAGAGCTTGCTGGAAGAAAGCAGCTTGTTGCTGACCCTGAGGGTACTTGGCGCCGGGCAGCGCGATGTCCATGGCCAGCACGTGATCCGGCTGGAAGCCCGGATTGACTTGCTGCAAGTGCCAAAAGCTGCGGATCAGCAAACCCGCGCCGACCAGCAACACCAGAGCGAGCGCGACTTCAGCGACGACGAGCAGTCCGCGCAGGCGATGGCGGAAACCCGCGACTGAAGTCCGGCTGCCTTCTTTGAGCGATGCGTTCAAATCAGCGGCCGTCGCTTGCAGCGCAGGCGCAAGACCGAAGATTACGCCGGTCAAAAGTGAAATGATCAGAGTGAAGCCGAACACTTGACCATCAATTCCGATCTCTTTCAGGCGCGGAATAGTCGCCGGGCTGATGGCAACGAGCAAACGAACGCCCCAGAAGGCGAGCAGCAATCCGAGAGCGCCGCCAAACAAAGCGAGCAGCACGCTTTCAGTCAGCAATTGCCGCACGACGCGCAACCGCGTGGCGCCAAGCGCCGTGCGAATAGCGATCTCTTTTTGTCGCGCGGCGGCGCGGCCAAGCAGCAGGTTGGCCACATTGGCGCAGGCAATCAAAAGCACAAAACCGACTGCGCCGAGCAAGACAAACAACGCTCGCTGGATTTTGCCGACAATCTGAGTTTGCAGTGGAACGAGCGTGATGCCCACATTGGTATTGGTATTCGGATACTGCTGCGCGAGCCGCCGAGCGATACCGTCCATCTCGGCTTGCGCTTGAGTGTTCGTCACGTTTGGTTTGAGACGGGCAAAGACGTAGAGAAAATGTGCAGTGCGATTGGCCGCCAACTGGGTCGTGAAAATTCGCGGCAGCCACACGTCCACTTGCCGATTGATGGGAAATTGCAACTGAAAATCGGGCGGCATGACGCCGACCACCGTGCGGTCAACGCCATTGAGCATGACCGTTTTTCCGATCAGATTCCGGTCTCCCGCAAAACGCCTTTGCCAGAGGGCGTGGCTGAGCACGATCACGCGCGCCGCGCCGGGTTTTTCTTCTTCGGGAAGAAAAGTGCGGCCTGCGGTGGCGGGCGTGCCGAGCGCGGAAAAAAAGCTCGACGTGACAACGGCGGCTTGCAGTCGCTCCGGCTCATCTCCGCCCGTCAAGTTGACGCTCGCATAAGAAAGCGCGGCGATCTGCTCGAAAGATTGATTCTGCTGCCGCCAGTCAAGCAAGTTCGCGACTGCAACTTCATTCTGCTTGTTGTTCGGATTGGTTTCCCACATCGCCACCAAACGCTCTGTCTCCTTGAACGGCAGCGGGCGCAGCAACACCGCGTTGACGACGCTGAAGATGGCGCTGTTGGCTCCGATGCCTAATCCGAGCGCGAGCACCACGACGGCGGTGAAGCCAGGGCTTGTTCGTAAAACTCGAAGGCCATAGCGCAAGTCTTGCCACAGATCTGCCATCATAATTTTCTTCTCCTGGCTCGTGACCGCGACCAACTACTTACCGGTCGTTAGCGTATCCGCCACGTTCGGCTTTTCAGCGATGGCTTCAAGCTCTCCTTTTCCAGGCGCTTGAACTTCATCAAATCCTGCTGCTCCTGACGCTTGAGTTGCATCAAGTCCTGACGCTCCTTCTGCTTGAATTCGCGCGACTCTTTAGACTTGAGAAAGAGGTTGTCTTTCTCCTTCGGTTGCCGCTTGAAGGTTTGTTTCTCTCGCTTCAGATTCTCTTTCCAGAGTCTGTCTTCTCTCTTTTGACGACGAGCATTGAGAGAGTCGGCCATGCGCGCGTCACGACCAAGTTTTCGCTCGCGAAAATTATCCTGCGCGGCGGTGGCGGAACTGCCCGTGATGGAGGTGAGAGCGACCAACACGATGGCGAGAGCGGTGGCGGTCAAAGACCTTCTGATTGATTGAGCTAGCATAAATCCTCCTCTGTGTGCTTCATTCGAATATTTCGGATCAGTACCGCGGAGCTGCGAGCGAGCGTACTTCCGAGGTAGCCCCTCTTGCGAGCCGCGCTCGCTCGCAGCTCGCGGTACTGATCTGGACACGCAATCATTCGTATCGCAGCGCGATCATTGGGTCTACTTTCGCGGCGCGGCGCGCGGGCAGATAACAAGCGAGCAGCGCTACCACTCCGAGCAGCGCTGAAATCCCGACAAAGGTCAGCGGATCAGTGGCACTCACGCCAAAGAGCAAGCCAGACATGACGCGCGTGATGGCGAGCGCACCCACCAAGCCAAGGGCGAGACCCGCCGAAACCAACATTAGACCCTGCCCGACCACCAGCTTCAAAATGTCGCTGGGCCGCGCGCCGAGCGCCATGCGAGTTCCGATTTCGTGCGTGCGCTGCCGAGTGGAAAAACTAATCAGCCCGTAAATGCCAACCGCCGCGAGCGCCAGCGCGATCAGTGCGAAGGCGCCGAGCAAGAGTAGATTGAAGCGTCTTTCGCTCAGCGACCGTGACATCAGTTGTTCGATGGTTGAAGTGCTGGCAAAGGGCAAATATTTGTTGACCGCCCAAATCTCCCGCTTCACCGCAGGCAGCAATGTCAGCGGATCAGCCGCCGTGCGCACCACATACGTCATCGAGCCATACGGATACTGCAAGTGCGGGAGGAAGAGTTCAGGACGCGGTTTTTTTTCAAGCCCTGTCTGACGCACGTCACCGACCACGCCGACAATTTCGCCCAATACATTCTGGCCATAGAGCCGGGCCGCGATCTTTTTACCGACCGGCTCTTCGTTGGGCCAATAGCGGCGGGCCAGCGTTTCATTGATGACGACGACTGGCGGCGTATCCCGGCGATCAAACTTCGTGTAGAAGCGGCCACGCCGCAGCGGAATGCCGAGCGCTTTGAAGTAATCGGCCGTGGCGACCGTCATATATGCCGTTGGCTCTTGTCCTTGAGCAGGCGCAGGTCGCCCTTCGATGGTGAAAACAGTGTTGGGGCTGATTGGATTGTCGTGAAAGGGAAGCGCTGAGACGGCGCCTGCTGCTTCAACGCCGGGCAAAGCAGCGATGCGATCCAGGGTCTGCTCGAAAAATGCCGTCTGTTGGTCTGCCGTGCGGCTCAATCCCCAAATGTGAACTTCGAGCGCCAATGCTTTGTCCGCGGTAAAACCCGGATTGACTTGCAGGACCTGAACAAAACTGCGCATGAGCAGCCCCGCGCCAACGAGGAGCATCAAGGCCAGAGCGATTTCCGAAACCACGAGCGCGTTACGGAGACGATGCCGGATGAAACCGGTCGTGCCGCGCCCGCCTTCTTTGAGTGATTCGTTCAAGTCAGGTTTGGAGAATTGAAGCGCGGGAGCTAAACCGAAAATGAGCGCCGTAAGGACGGAGACTGCTAACATAAAACCGAGGACACGGCCATCAATGCTGACTTCGGCGGCGCGCGGCAGGTTGCCGGGACTGAGCGCCAGGATTGCGCGCGTTCCCCAATGAGCGAGCAGGATTCCGCCCACCCCCCCAAACAATGCAAGCAGCATGCTCTCCGTCAACAACTGGCGCACCAATCGCACGC
>Ga0070694_100000491_pt1 | contig 21679 bp, 19 predicted proteins | sample KBSK1251metaG_FD_65470 | JGI IMG/M metagenome (GOLD analysis project Ga0070694, IMG submission 65470) | Corn, switchgrass and miscanthus rhizosphere microbial communities from Kellogg Biological Station, Michigan, USA - KBS K1-25-1 metaG | ecosystem: Host-associated > Plants > Roots >... | reverse complement strand
TTGATCGTACCGACCACATTTATCCTCATTTCGAGACTCAAAGATCGCTGGACGATCTCTCACCAAGGCAGTTTGAGGAACTAGTTGCAGACGTGTTTAGGAGGCGTGGTTATGAGGTTACCCTTACCTCTCAAACAAGGGATGCGGGATACGATTTAATCGCTCGACGTTCAGATCCTGTATTGGGTGAGCAGACCTTTCTAGTCGAGGCCAAGAAGTATCCGGCGGATAGAAAGGTTGGGCTGTCACCGTTGCGTGCGCTAATGGGCTCTGTTATCGGGAGCGACGCTGAGCGCGGAATCTTTGTAACCACTAGCTCATTCACGTCAGATGCGCGCGCTCTTGCCGATAAGAGCGGCCGTCTGCGTCTAATTGACGGTCCAGAATTTCAGCTGCTTATGAGGACTTTTGGCCCAGACGACATGTCCTAGCACTCTCTTGTCCAGTTCAGTCATGCCTCTTACAACAGTTTCTGGCCGTTAGCCACAAGAACGTTGTCAGTGGTTAGTCCCTGACATTAAGCCGCAAGAATCACAAGGAACTTCGGACGATTAAGCTAAGAGTTCGCCGCAAAAGGCAAAGACGCTTGGTCCTTCTTCTTTGAGCTGGCTTTCGTGCGCTGTGTCCCGTTACCCCGTGCGCGTCCTGAACTCACGCTGCCTTTTCTCGGTGCCATGCTCTCGCGTTCTCTTTCGATCGTTTGAGTGCGCCTGCGATTGCGTTCGCAGTTGTTCAAGAAGTCAGTCAAGTGCTCAGCGCAGTAGAGAACGCGCGTCCCGATGCGAAAGAATCGGATGCGCCCGGCCTCGCGGGCTCGGAGAAGGGTGATGCGAGCGATGCCTAAGCGCTTCGCTGCCTGTTTTTCGGAAAGTAAATTAGGGTAACTCTGGGTTGTTTCCATGGTTGCGGTGCATTACAAGTCCCATGCCAGTGATCCTGTTGAGGAACGCAAGGGAACGGATGGTAACCCATGGCAATCAATGAGAACCTAACGACACAGGGCCAGATTGTAGTTATCTGAAAATTAGTTCAGCGTCTCCGAAAAATTGAAGGGCACCGCTGAAACGGTATGCAGATCGGAAGGACTAACATTCAGCCTTGAGCGCTCGGATTGTCAATTTTGTTCATACCGATTGTCAATTTCTTTACACCAAAATTATCAATTTCGGCGAATCGGATTAAACAAAATGTTTAATTTGGACCAGGCCCTGATTAGCTTGATAACAGTTTCAACCTCACCGTTCAGCGTGAGTGATACCCTATCGCCGCCGCTCCGGTTTCAGCCGCGCAGGGCAAAAGTGATGTAGAAGTACACACCTGATTATCCAAAAAACATCACTTTTCGGTTCAGCTTTGGGTCTTGGGATTATCAGTTTTTGATAATCCGCCGAAACTGGAACCTGCCTCCAAAAGGTGACACCCTTGCCTCCAAAAGGTGACACCTTAGGACCTCCGTGAGTACCCGAACCTTCGAGTCGTGGCTGTTCCTAATGAACAAAACATTCATGGGTATTGAAAAAATGTTCAAGAGTGGTGTCGCCTTTTGCGACAAGAATTAGACAAAAGGCGACATTTCAGCTAGTCCCGAGGCGCTATTGTGGAGCTATCTATTGGGCCAAGCCACTAGCCGATGGGATCAACCTCCTCCTGCTCAAATCTTCGGGTTCGCTCAAGAGCTTTCTTCTTAATCTCTTGGATAACGCCTCGACCTTCTGGGTAGCCGTCCGAGTATGCATATCGTAAAAGTTATCCATGGTCTCGCGCGTCTTCCCCTTCTCCATCCATGGTTTTCGAACGTTTTCCTCGTAAACCAAGTCCCGGCAAGCGCGAGTCTCAATCAGTAGCTCGCGCAACATCAAAAGGCCAACGTCGCGGGCCATAAAACTCTTCTCTTCATGCTTCAGGAGTTTGAGTAGCAAGACTGAGATTGTATTGAATGTTTCCTTGTCTTCCTGGCCGGGTGGCTCTTCCCAATCGGCGATACCCAGAGCCTTGCGCCGGCGCGCGCCGAGAGCCTCGTCGAGGAGCTGACGGATGACGGGAGCGTCCTTCTGTTCGTCGGTCGCTTCCATGATGGCGCGAATCTGGTACATCTGATCCATGTACATGTTGAAGGACGAAACCTTCTTTGAGAGCGATCGCTTCTTTCCTCGGGGTCGAATCATGAATTCCTCCCGGTTAACCAAAGTGCTGACGAGATGCCGATCGCTTACCAAAAATAAAGCCACAAACATCGTGATTCAGACACGTTAACCGGATTCCCCAGACGCCCAATTTTCTTAACCAGTTTTCTTAAATGTCTAAGGTGTTAGAAACGCGCAACTTAGGAGAAATGAGTACTAACTTTCTCGCTCTCTATCCTGTCTGCTCACCCTAGTTTGCTTCTTAGGCTCGTTTTCACCATTCGTACTGACATCAAAAAGCGCCACTCACACGGGACTAGTGGGACGCATTTCGAGTTTAGAATTTGAAGATTGATTAGCTGCCCTCAGAAGCTAGTTGCATCGGCAGCCGAAGCGAAGAATGCAGTCAAGGACGAAGCGAACCGCATTTCATTCGCGAAGTTCATCGGAGCTTGCGGAGATCCTTGACGGTGTTCGTCGCGGAGGTTACGTCAGTCGCATCAGCTATCGTCAGCAACAATCAGTGAAGGTGTGAGCACGCTAGATAATAGACGAGAAGAAGAGAGAAGCCGGGCGTACGATAATCGCAATTATGTTTCCGGCGCATGGGGCGTGACATCGTTTTTAAGATGGCGTGCCGTGTGTCTGCCCAGGACATAATTCTCGATTATCGGATGACCGTCTTAACCATGGGCCTTATTCACTAAAAGGATCTCTGCTTACTGGGCTTTACGTTGTATGATACGGCCCATCTGCTCCGGAGCGTCCGTATGGCATACAGAAACAAGACTTTCGTAAGCTTCGCGAGCGAAGACATTCATTACTACCGCCTCATGTGTGCGTGGAAAGAAAACGAGAAAATCGATTTTGATTTCCACGATGCGCATGGGATCAATGTTGCGCGAGATAGCAGCCAAGCCGAGACGATCAATCGCCGGCTTGGTGAAAGACTGGAAAACACCAAGCAAGTTGTCATGCTGATCGGGGATGCTACCCGCCGAAAGGCAGCGGATCCCAATACATTCGTTTATTACGAAGCGAGGAAGATACTCAAATTGCGTTTGCCCGTGGTGTTTGCAAACGTTAACGGCTCGCGCGAGGCCCAACGCAACAGGATTCCGGAAATCCTACTTGAGCAATACAGCATGTCAGTTGGTTTCGGACCCAAAATCGTTAAGTACGCGCTTGACAACTTTCCTGAGAACTTCGCAACAAACGGCGGACTACCTGAAGAAAAACAAAGAAAAGGACTGTATTACTACAAGGAATCTGTTTACGACTCACTAACTTCATGATTCTGCAGACGCTCAAACCTTGGTACTCAAAGGCGGCCATAGCGCGCCTAGCTCGCAGGTTTTTCGAGGTGTTTGGATTTTGCTGGTTACTCTTAGAGCCGTTAGCTCTTTGGCGTCCAGAGGATTTGCGATGGGGTTTCAAGGGATATTGCATACTGGCGGCAATTAGTGTCCTAGCTGCGATCGTTTGGGCTTGGCCAAGGCAATCTATTACGCGGAGACTGCCCGCCTCGGATACAACAATTACAATCCGAGTAAGTGATCTCCTACAACAACAAGGGAACATCGTTATTGGCGTTACGGATGTGTTTGACACGGAACTGGGTGACGTGATTGCTCCCTCAAGCGTTCAGGGACAGTTTCAGACCAAAGTGTTTCCTGAACGTGCACTGCTTGATCACGCCATCGATGAAGCTCTTCAAGGAGCATCATCAAGGTTTGACGAACACAAGCCCAAGGGAAAGAAAGACCGTTATCCAATTGGAACAGTGGCTGTCGTCGAGGCTCGCGGAAATAGATATTTCCTTGTCGCTTACACGAGAATGCGAAATGACATGCGGGTTGACTCTGATATTTGTAAGATCAGCTCTGCGTTGAGTGAATGCTGGGAGACAATTCGGGCCCGCGGGCAGCACGAATCCGTTCACATGCCCATAATAGGTTCGGCTTTTGCCCGTATTGGTTTGTCACGGGCACTGTTACTGCAATTCATTGTATTGTCCTTCATTGACGCGGAGCAAAAGGAAAGCCTAACAAGTCAATTGAGTATCCACATTCACGAAAAGGATGCTGAGCATATTGACTTCGTCGATCTGGAAGGCTGGCTGAGCAGCATAACTAGAGCAGCATAAGGCCGCTCTCAACCGTCGTGCGGGTAATTTCAATTCTGAATTGGGCTCATGCATAGATTGCGCAACGGTCTTAGGAACTGGAAATCAAGATTCAGTCCATGAGGAGCCGACCCAAAGTGTTCATCTCGCACGCGTCCGACGACACATGGGTCGCACAGCAGATTGGGCTGCATGTTAGATCTCGTGGTGCTGATACTTTCTTAGATAACGAAAATATTGAGCGCGGTGATGATTTTGAGGAACGAATTATTGAAGAGGCAAATGAATCGACGGAACTGTTAGTGCTCTTCACACCAACTTCAAGCGAACGGAAATACGTCTGGATGGAGATCGGGATGTTTCTCGGCGCGCGCAAACGAATTGTCGGAGTGCTGTACGGCGTGACAAAAGAACAAATCTCCACCGATCAATTCACTCCCGTTGCTATTAAGCGAATAAGCGCGGTTGATTTGAATGACATTGACTCCTACTTTGACGAATTAGCTGGAAGAGTTAAGACCTGGGGGAGCTCGAAATGACTAGTCGCAACGTGTTCATCTCATATTCAAATCAGGACAAATCCAAGGTCGATACTCTCATACGCGCACTTGATAACGAAAGAATAAACTATTCGACAGACCAACAAATCCGGGCTGGTGACAAGTGGGAACAGACCATCGAGTCTGCTCTGCATCGCGCTTCCGTGTTCCTGTTTTTCATATCTCCTCACTTCTTGGAATCCCATTGGGCGATGTTTGAGATCGGATTGGCGCTCAGTCGTGCTAAAGAGCAGGGAGTAACCATAATCCCCGTTCTTTTGCATCCGACCCAATTACCTGAATATATTCGAGGATTTCAATCGATAGATGCGTCGTCACTAAAGCCTTCAGAATTCGCCCACAGAATAAAGCAAATAGTCCAAAGCAAATGACCAAGGTTTTTTTGTTGCTCAGACGCTGTCTATTAGGCGAGTGATATGGATGTCGAATTAGGGAAGCGCGTTCTCGATTTGAAGGAGAGAATTGTGTCGCACTTCAGTGCGACGAACTGGGATGAGGTGGGACTCCTAACCGGATACGGGGATCTCATTTCGAAACACCCGCGGCTCTTACGGAGTCTGTCTTGGGGTGATGAAGACTATTCGGGTAATGCTCTTTCCGTGTTGCGGCAAATCGCCAGCGTGAATGTCGACGCCCTTTCCGTAATAGAGAACTACATTGATTTAAATTTTCCGGAAGAAACGCACTACATATCAGCCAAGCCGTCTCCCATGAAAATAACATTCGCGCCTAATGTGTTTCACGTTCCCGAGTTTTCCGTCGAGCTTGATCTGGTTGCTGTCATGATGCCGTTTCGAGCTGAGTTCCAAGCAGTTTATGAAGCGATAAAAGCAAGTTGCCAGACATCGGGATTCCGCTGCTTAAGGGTTGATGATATTTGGGAGGAAAGCATAATCATCCAAGACATCTTCAATCTGATCTTTCGAGCTCGGATAGTCGTTGTCGATTTCACTGGCAAGAACCCAAACGTTATGTATGAAACAGGCATCGCTCACACTTTAGGCAAGTTAGTGATTCCGGTTTCGCAATCCTTGGATGATGTTCCATTCGACATGGCTCATCATCGTGTACTCAAGTATTTATCGAATCAGGAAGGTCTGAGCGCTTTTGAGTCAATGCTATCCGTAAAGCTTCGGCAGGCAAGCGACTAAAAAAAATTATGCGCCAGACCTGAGGAGCGATTCTAGATACTTACTGAGCGCCTCGACAGCAACCGTCTGGGCAACGTCACCCGCCTTGTGAGCCGCTTTCCTTAAGAATGCCGACAACCGTTGTTTTGAGTTTTGTCTAGTGAGTTCTGGGGCCGACGGGTCCTTAAGCTGGTCAAGATCCGATCGATATTGCAATGCCTCCAGTTCTTGTGAGTGATTCTGAAAAAGTGCGAGCAATTGTTTGTCATTCTCGTTGTAAGAAACTCCATTGACGATCTGCGCCACTTCTGCTCGAATGTTTTGTTTCGTTCCTAAGGACACGTTGTCAATATTGATTGCGACGTTACCCCCCGCCGCAATCTGAAGGACGCTGGAAAGACCCTCATTTGATTGTGTGATCGTTGGCGACTCGCCTGCCAAGTCAAGTACTTCAGTCTCCAATCTCTGTTTTAGAATGAGTGTCTTGCGCTCAAATTCATGTCGGGTATCAAGAACCAATCGTCGGTAATCCCTGGCATACTTCTCCACAAAGTGAGTGGCATCCTTGTTGTTCACACCCTTCTCTTGTAGAACCTGCACGGCCTGCGATGGATCGTCACCACAAAGCCTCATGAAGCTATCGAACCGCACGAACGCGTCGGCTAGTCCTTGAAATGTAATATTTGCAGTTCGTGAACGAAACACGTACGTGACACCATGCTCCGACTTATGCGAGTCAATTGAGAAGTTCTGTCCCTCTACTTGTCTTAAGTACCTTTCGAGCACTGACAAGAGCCCCTTTAATTGATCGGCTTGGAGCCGGTCGTTAGGAACGTACAAGCGCAGAAACACACCCTGTTCTATGTCCTCCAAGAACTCTTCTAGCCTCATAGTTACATCTGATCGAACGAAGAAGGGTGCACCCTCAGCTCCGCTGTCGTAGAGCGAACCTAGTAGTGAACTGATCTCATCGCGACGATCTTGATAGTCAATGAATCGCTCAATGGCTTTTTCGAGTCTATTTCGGCTGGTTTCCCATTTTTCCTGCTCTGCGGCTTTCTGCAGTTCCTCCAGCGTCATTGGTTGGCGCGTTTCAAAATGTCTTATCGTAAATAGACCGTCTAAGTTGTCCTGAAAAACGAATATGATTGTCTTAAGGGAACGTGCCTGAGTGAGAATAGCGTCGAACTCATCTCTGAATTTCTGACTGCTAGCTTTTAGAAGCAGGGTGGTGTGAAGGTAAATTACGATGGCTACCAAGCGGTCCGATTCCCTTAGCTCTCGAAGCTGCTCAGCACGTTTGATCCAGGTTTTCGAACCAACCTTATCAAGCGCTAGAGAGACGAGTCTGTAGCCGAGGGCTTCTACTTTTGTGGTGAGCCCCTCGTGCGTGAAACCGCCCAGCACCACAAAGGCTTTTTTATCGTTCGAGGCCATAGCTTGCTAAGATCTCGTTAAGAATGAAATCGCGGGCTCGGCGTTCGCTTGACTGAAGTCTTAAGTCTTTTCGCGTTGAGCGAAAGGTTTTGCTCGACCCCTTCGCAAATCGTCAACGGGCTTCCTTCAATCGCATCAAACGCCAGAAGAAACTATTTGCCAACACGCGAGCGCAGGCCCACGATCACCTTGCCGCTTTTTGCGCGACTAAATCGAACTTCACTATCGGCACGCAAGATATCTCGCGCTTCCTGTTCAGTAATGCCTGCCTCAGTTGCGATCCGCTCAATCGATCGCCATTTGAATCTTGAATCGTTTAAGGCTTGTCGAAGGCGGGTCTGGATCGATGCTTCTTTTGTTGATGGTGATCGGTTTCTCGCGGAAGAGAGCGAGGCCTTTACCTTGAAGTCGCCCTCAGTGTGCCAGTCAGTCCCTTTTAGATCCACTGAGCAGCCAGCTGCCCGCAGTCGCTCCGCCAAAAGCTGTCGCGCGGCCGTTGAGTCGCCGAGCTTGACCACGTGACGGCCGCCAATATCGGAAAAAGGACGCAACTGTCCAAGCTCCACAATTACAGTTCGATTGGGATGCCGACCAAGGGCCATACCTGCTTCAAACAGAACATTGGGTCTGGCTTGCCCAGTCATCTGGGACTCATAAGCAGGATCGTCCTCCTTTCTAAGTTCTTCCTTCAGACGAACTTCGTCATCGGGAGTCATCAGCACAACAAACCCCTGAGCTTGTGCGAAGCCGGCGTCAATGATTTCGCCGATGTAGGGCGAGGTTTTGCCCGTGGATTCAACGGCCTGTGACCATTCAATCGGTCGCAAGCCGATGGATCGCAAGAATCGAAAAAGAGCGGTTCGTGCTTGACTGTTTCGGCCATGTACGACGAATACGTTTCGTGCGTTCGCAGAACTACCACTTTCAGCCATAAGACTTTTACCTTTATCTTCCTTGCGAATCGACGAAGCCTCCGCTTTTGTTTTCGAAGATCTGGTAGACCGCTGCTTTATCCCTTGTAGTCGCTGGGCGATTTGCGAAATATCCTCGAATAGCTTACTCGCTGTAACTTCTGGCTTTTCATCTTGCATGAACAGCAATAGATCGTCTATCAGTTTGCCAACAATCTTGTTGGATTCGTTGGTCCAAAAAGCACGAAGACGACTCGCTTTGGAGCTGCCGGTCTCTTCATACGACCGATTGTAGATATCCTTGCCCGTGCTCTCTTTCACAAAATTCTGAAATGTTCTATTTGAAAAGCTGAGGACGTATCCGCCTCGCATTTCCAGCAGCTTTTCCAGTTTGTTTCGTTCTATGAACGTAAGATCTGACATAACTACGACTAATCGTACTTGGAATACAGTTCCGCCGCGACAGTCACTGGAGTGTTTGGATCAGGTGATGCAAACAAAATGTAGTACGTTCCAGGCTGAAGCAACTGACGAATCTTCGCCGTCGGCGTTTGTTGACGCTGGAATAGAGATGCCTTCGCGGCACCATTTGACCATTGCTGAAACTGAACGTCACTCACAATAAAGAAATTGACGGCAGTTCCATTAATAACTTTGAATCCACCGACGACGCGAGAATTCTTTGCGCCATTGGGGAAGGTAATCTTGAAACTCGCTGGTTTGTCGAACGGCGCGCTGAAGGACTCGTTCACGATCGTATTAACATTCCCCGCCTGATCCGAACTTCCACTGCGATTAATAAAGTACAGGAGAGCCGACACACCAATCACGACGATAAGAACTAGAGTTGCGGCGCCGCCGATTACCGTAATCAGTCCAACTTTTTGAAGTGAACGCTCCGCTCGTCCTTTAAAAGTCTTAGAGTATTTCGATTGGATCAACGGAGCTTCGCATTGCGGACAGTGTGATTTATCTGGACTCGCTAAGTGCCGGCAACGGTGACACTGGATTCTATTTCCCTTTGAGGTGTTACATGTTGGGCAAAGTCGTTGGATGTTCTCGACGGTGTTAGGTCCACCTAAATCAAACGGAAAGAGATGATCCCAATGAAGGAACTCGGTCTCGACGCCGCAATTCCTGCACTTGTTTCCGTCACGCGCGATTACCGCTCGCTTGACGTATTCTGGAATAGCTGTCCGTGTTTTGGGGCCACGTACTCCACTCATCTTCTTAACTCATCTTAGCGTGGACGGTATGAAAGGCTTGGGACGACCTGCAAATTAACGCCAAACATTTACGATGTCAACAATGGTTCTGCCTTACACAAGTAGTCCGCGCAACGGATGAATAGACACAGCCCAGCTATTCGACTTTGCGAAACTTGAACGAACCTTTCTTTTGATTTTGAGGCATGATATAAACGCCGGCAATTGAAGCGGTCCAGCGGTTATTTCGCGGCTTCTTTCTTTGTCTTCCACATCCAGCAGAGCCCTTCAAAATCGCGCTCGCAGAAGACCAAGAAAGAAACAAGCCGGTTGTTGCAACCACCTTGGAGATGAAACTATGCCAAAAGAACCGGATATGAAAAGAAAGATTAGTCGAGCGTTGTCTAATTTTTACTGCTGCTAGGAGCGTGTCTGGTGAACTTCTCAAGCGGAACTCTCCGAAAGGTATCAGAAGTTTTGCAGGTTCCGTTCTAGCACATGCGGATCGACAGAAGAAAAAGAAGCGATAGACGACATCTTGTGCATCCCAAATGGGTTTCTTTTTTCGAAAGAGCATCAAGTTTGGCCCAATTCGGCTAAACCTCTCGAAGTCCGGTATCGGTGTATCCGGGGGCATCACCGGTGCCCGGATATCAACAGGCCCACGCGGTACATACGTTAATCTGGGACGTAAAGGAGTCTACTATCGAAAGAAGATCAGTATTCCCTCAGGTGCGAATGCACCATCGCATGTTCACGGAAGTTCTGTACCCTCGCCTCCTCAAACCATATTCGATTCATCCGGTTCGCCAGATATAGTTCAGACCGAAACAGTAGACGCGGATCATCTAGTTAATAGCTCACTCGAAGACACCTTGTCCAAACGTGAAAAGACAAGCTTACTGACCTACGAGTTTGACGAGGTATCGTCAGCCCGCTACGAACTGATTCTTGGGGCTGTTGATGCTCTGGGTAATGCGTCACGAATCTGGAGTCAGCAGACGCAACAGTCGACTTATGATTGGAAAAGGAACGCCGGAGCAAGGGCGCTCATAACACGGACGCCAATTCGTGTTGGTCGGCTTCAACTAAAAGGTATCATAACTAATATTCCGGTTTGCGGCTTCGACTTTGGTTACATGAATCTCTTTTTCATGCCTGACAAAGTATTTGTCTTGAAGGGGAAGAGATATGGGGCCATTTCATATGACCACATCAATAAACTCACGAGTTCAGAAAGGTTCATCGAAAACGAATCCATCCCGCGAGACGGCAAAGTCATTGACTACAACGTGGCAATACGTTAATAGGAACGGAGGGCCTGATAGGCGCTTCAAGAACAACAGGCAAATCCCTGTCATGCAGTATGGAGTTGTTGAGTTGACGGCAACAGAAGGGCTCCATATACACCTGCAAGTCTCTAGCTTAGAACGATCTGAGTTTGCCACTCTTTCGAATCAGGCGTGGTCAAAATCGACTACCGAAACAAAAAACAAAACCCGATCTGGAGTGGGCCCGCAAGATTCTAGATGTCGATGAGAATGTAACGGCAGAAGAACTAACGGCGGCCTACAAATACAAGGCGAAGCAGTATCATCCCGACAGAGTTGTAGGACTTGCCGACGAGTTTGGTCAGTTAGCCGATGCTAGAATGAAGGAAATAAATCGTACCTGTGAAGAGCTTAAACGCAAAGTTTCAAACAAAAATCGAGAAGAAAGGGCTGAGCCTACGGCTTTTGCTACTTCCATTCCATCATTCTCAACCACTCAGCCATACCCGATAGCGGGAGCAGTCCTCGGATTTGCGGGAATATTGGCCTGCGTCGGACTCTTACTGTCGGGCGAAGCTTTCTCGAACACTTCGCAAGCGAATCCAACGGTAAATTCTGTCCCATCACCAAGTGCAAGGAATGTCTCGGTAAACGCGACTAAGTCACCTGAGCCAGGAAAGAAACGACACAAATAACCTGCCTGCGGTTCCGAACCAATTTAGGTCGCGGGCTCCGAAATTTACATTGTTAACAACCCCGTTAACAAGGTTAACGCGGCTGTCTACGTCTGTAGACAAGAATCTTAAGTCGTTTGTTTCTGCCAGTAGACAATGTAGACATTTGTCTACAACGTATACGGCACACCCGATTTTTTCGGGGGTGGCGTGTCCCATTTTTTCAGGTGCGCAGCACCTACTCGGCTACACGCGCTCTGAGGATAGTGGCTCGTCCTGCTCAGTACGATGATTGTTCGCGCTCAAGTAGGACGAGATTTTGGCATGACCTTGTTTCCGAAGATGCGCTTGGCGCGCGCTTCCAAATCGGGCCATTGAACCCGCTGAGATGATGCAGGAGTAGACGTCGAATCTTCCTCAAGCTCTAGGATGATCTCCGCGAATCATTTCTCGATTGAGATCAGCAAAGTCAACGACGAAGGCTTCCTCGCCTTCGCGGGCTAATGCGAGAAGAAAGTCCGTCCGATCCAGTCCGGCAACCTGAGCAGCCTTTTCCTGAGAGATGTCACCGCGCTGATACCAGTGGATGGCGGCGGCGAGTCGCAGTTCGCGGGCGAACTCTTCAGGAGAACGCCGAAGCGCGGTTAGCACCTCCTCATCCAGTTGCATCGTTATTTCCATGCTCGCGGTTCCTCCAACTACAAATGCGATTCAGTGCGCCGAATAAATCGTCAGCTCGAAAGTTTGAGAGTGGGCCGCTTAGAAGGCGCGACACTTCAGATTGTTCCAGGCCCGTCTGGGCGGCGATTTGAGCTTGGGTCCATCCTTTCTGCTCGATCAATTGAGCGATCTTGCTTGCTAACTTCGCTTTCAAAAGACGTTCTTCCGAATCTTCAAAGCCAAGATCAGCGAATACATTTCCACTGCTGATCTCAACCATGTCGCTTTCCTTGCTGGAGCGCCCGGACTCTGTTGCTTTCTGTCTTGCTCTCATTTGATACGTTCCTAAAGCCTTCCGGTATATAGTACCAGCGTTCACCGGCATGACTAAGAAGCAACGTTGAGGCTATGAAAGGGAAATGATTGCTTCGTGCCTCGCGGTGTGCTACAAAACAATCTATGAGCGCCCAGCTTGAAAGCAGTGAAGCAGCCATCCTGAGTCGGGTCATCCAACCGGATTCCGCAGATTGGTCTCGGGCGGCTTCTGAAGCAATTCTACGAATAGGCTTCAACGAAACCGACCGAGAGCAAATGACTGGCTTGCTCGAAAAGGCGAAGGCAGGAGATCTGACCAAGGAAGAGTCAGAAGCTCTGGAGCATTATCGGCACATCGGCAAGCTGCTGGAATTAATGAAGTCGCGGGCTCGGCGTTCGCTGCAAACTTCTCCGGCGTGAGATGGCGCGTATAAGCCGCACGCTCGAACTCGAAGTTCGTCGCCGCGCAGCCGGGCGTTGCGAATACTGTCTCTTCCCAGAATCGGTAAGCGAACTCCCTTTTCACATCGATCACATCATCGCGCAGAAGCACGGTGGCCAGAGCAACTCTGAGAATCTTGCGTGGGCATGTTTTTCCTGCAATCTTCGTAAAGGACCAAATATCGCTGGCCTTGATCCAGAGACAGGCGAGTTAACGCCGCTCTTCAATCCGCGCGCTGACCCATGGTCTGAGCATTTTGAATGGAACGGCGTCTGGTTGCGGGGTAAGACACCAATCGGTCGTGCAACCGTAGCGGTGCTCGACATCAATCATGTGGATTCGGTGGCTGTTCGTGGGGCGTTGCGGGAAGAAGAATCCTAGCCCCGATAAAGGTAACGATCGTGTGAGCGAGCAAAGTCAGCAATACCAGTGTCGATTGCACAATCCCTCAAGAGGAAGCAGCGCGTCCCCAAGAACCTTCGTCGGCTTCTGGCGATTCAGGGAAACCTGCTTCGGCGGATCTCACAGTGATCTCAACCTGAGTCCCGTCACGTAGCGGTAATCATTCTTCAAGTACCAGCTTGCTCGCTTTGAGGTTTCTTTTCATGAGACCAAGATTCAGTTTACCGCTTCGGTCGCATCCAGAACCAGATCCGAGCTCTCGGCTTCCTCAGCGGCGACGAGTTGTTCGACTGTTCCCTCATTGAACGCGTCGAGCAGTGCCGCTGCGCGCCGCGTGGTTTCAATGTTGGCGTTCACGTAGCGATAAGTCGTGTTCGCCTGCGTGTGGCCCAACACGCGGCCAACTTCGGGCAAAGGCAAGTGCGCGGCGACTAAACGCGTCGCTGCGGTGTGACGGAGGTCGTGGAAGCGAACGTCGGGTAAGCCTGCCTTCGTACGCACGGAGGTCCAACTCTTCTTCACATTGTCGGTGAAGCCGAACACGAGAAAGTCTTTGACCTTTGGCGACTCTTCCCAGATGCGTTCCAATTCGATCATGAGTCGCGTCGTCAAAGAGACTTGGCGTTCTTGCATCGTCTTCGTATTGAATGCCCGAATCGTTAATACGCGTTCTTCGAAATCGACATCGCTCCATTTGAGTCCGAAGATTTCACCGCGTCGCATGCCGGTATCGAGGGCACAAATCAGGATTGGTCGTAGATGTTTTCGGTAACGATTCTCACAGCCCGCGAGTAAGCGCAGTTCTTCTTCCCGCGTGACTATGCGTTCTCGTTTGCGCTCGTCGGCCATGCTGATTAATGGGTCGCCGCTACGCATTGGATTCCGCAAGATCCAGCCTTCGCGTTCGGCGATATTCAATAACCGGCGCATCTTCTCGAGTTCGCGGTTCACGGCTGCAATGGTCCGCTGTTTCTTGGCTCTGGTCTTGGTCGCCAGTCTTATGGCCCGGAACTCCCGGATATCGCTGTGAGTGATGCCGCGAAGCAGCCGCTTGCCGAAATGGTCTTTCAGGGCTTTTACGTTGGCCTTGGCTGGCACGATGCTCCTGACGCCGGCCACTTTACGCCCGTCGACATACTCGGCGGGCTTGAGATACTCCTTCTCGTAGTACGTCGCGAGATCGAAAAACGTCATGTGCTCTTTCGCGAGCGAGCGTCCGCCGGTCTTATCCACTTCCGCGATCAGGTCTTGCACCAGGTCCTTCGCATGACTCTTACTCTCGGCTCGCCGCTGTCGATCGTGTCGCTTACCGGTGACTGGATCGGTGTAGGTGACGCGCGCCCACCAGGTCACTTTTCCTTTCGCGCGGCGACTCTTCCGGCTGACGATTGATCCAACTCGCTCTCGCATTTTTCACCTCCAAAAACTGCACACACTTTCGCACACAAAATGGATGCTATTTTGTGAGATTAGCAGAGCTGTCAAGTTAAGGCTGATTTCATTATTAGCCAATAAACATGGGCCTTTGAGCACTTTTTGATAATTGGAGATAACGCGAGAAAATGGCCTTGGGAGGATTCACACGCGAGGGGTCAGTAGTTCGAATCTACTAGCGGGCACCAATATTTCCAGCCGCTTATGGCGACCCACATGAGTATTGGGTCGCCCGTTTTGCTTTCACACATTAGAGATAAGAAAAGGGGGCTCAGGCGAGTATGTCGCACTGAACCCCCTGCTGCCGGGGTGTGGTTGCTGGCCGTTCTGCCCCCGTTGTCAACGCGACCACACCCCGCTCCGCGCGTCCCCACGCGCTCCTTAATATGACGTAAAATCACATCGGTCACTGCCACTTGACGTTGTAGTACTTCGCGAGTCGATCCAAGTCGGTCTTTACCGGTTCCCAGGCACTGTGCACATCTGGGGTGATTGCATCCTTGTGCTTTCGCATGAAGCCATCGATCCTGTTAGCTCTGACCAGGACCTCTTTTGCGTCGTCCTTCGCCCGGTCCTCGTTGTAATGATCCTGGAGACTGTTGGTCGCGTCACGAAAGTCTCTGACGTACTGGTTAATCTCGTCCTCAGTCTTGGTGTTGTTCAGCTTCGAGTTATCAAGCGCCGCGTCGAGAGCCTCTTTATAACGGTCAGCCACATCCTCCATGTGTTGGGTCAGATTCTTGACGTCGACCGCGCCTACCTTGGCGCCGGTGGCATGCCCTTCACCTTCTTTCCAGGTGATATTGAAACCACTCGCCAGTTCGCCGAGCTCGCCCCGCAAGGTGGCCCAATCCTCTTGCACACCGTCCAGTGGATATTTCTTCAAGAAGTTCTCGATAGACACTCCATAGTGCAGCACCAGTCCGAGGTACTTCTTGCCGTTCTCCCCCACATGATCATTCTTCAACCCTTCGGTTGCGCCCTTGAAGTCCTTCAGGATGCGATTCAGATCGTCTTCCCTCTTCGAGCCGTCATAACCTGACTTGTCCAGCGCCTTGTCCGCAGTCTTGGTGAAACCTTCAGTAGTCGCGTCAATGCGGCTCAGCAGGTCGGTCAGTTGGTCTTCTGAAATCTTCTGCTTCACCTGCGCATTCGAGACCCCCACAGTGAGCACGAGTACCACTATGATTAGTGTGACGTAGGTATGCAGTTTCATCTTGCCCCTCCCGTTTCTAAGCTCTGCCGTCGGGTCACTCGCATGCAGTTTGTTGTTCTTCAAAACCTGATCTGCCAACATCAAGGAAATTAGTTGCCGCCACTCAGACAGCATCCTTCGAGTACTCGTCCTCTTTGATTAGCCTCCTCATTCCGTTGTCGTCATGTGCTAAAACGCCCGCGTTACCTGGTCGAGTCTTGTCCTTAGGTTGATTAGCTCCCCAATCGCAACCACCAGCGAAGATGAGCTTACGCCTAACTGCCTTCGGCCATGACTGAAGTGTTTGGACCACTCTCCCAGCCTTCGTTTTGAAGAACTAGAAGGCTGCTTGCCGCTGCAATCACCGCCAGGGGCTCGTGATTTCAAATGCCGTTGAACGCAGCACTTCATTTCAAACGCCGTGCCGGAAGAAGCCTTGATGAATGCGAATTGTGTAAGCGGATGAACTGGAGGAAGTTAGAGGATTTCGTAAACTGCGGGGAACGGATCTATTGCCATTTAACGTCACCGCATAACTGCGAGATACCGTGAGTTCCACGAAATATGGAGGCTGAGGTGTTAATTCTCTGGAGTTGCGCGGACCGATAACGAGCTGAGCTCGTCAGCTGAGGAATCCAGATCTTAAGCTGGGCGCTACTCGCCCCTCGCTTTAGGGCTTGGTTCAGCACGTGGTCCGTGCTTAAGAGTCAGTCCATGAAGCGGACGGCTGAGTTGAGGCCTTTTGGAAACTACGGTCTTTCAGTCGTCCGCTTCACGGATTCTGGTTCAAATCGCACGTTCACCCAGCGCTGAAGAGGCTGTGTCAAAACGCAATCCGCCGAGCGCCAACGGCGCGAAATGTAATAGCCTTCTGGGGCAACGCCCCAGGTGAGTGTCAAGCGAGATTAAGAAAGCGCTGAAGGCGCGAAATAGAATTATTAAAGGACGACAGTACTGATTCATAGCGCTGACATTATTTCGCGCTTTCAGCGCTTGGATCCTGCAACTACCTCAACCTGGGCCGATGGCCCAGGCTATTACATTGCGCGCCTTTGGCGCTGGAACTCCGAGTTTTTGACACAGCCTCTGAAGCACTGGGCTATTACCATTCAGTCCGCTCCGCGGACGGAAAATGACTTTTGCAGCAAGGCTATTGGACTCAACGTCCTCTTGACGGGGGATCTCCTCAAATGAGGTCCTATTGTGTTCGTGGGGGAGGTCTCCCATCCAGCTTCAAGCCTTTCAATTTGTAAACAATTGTTAAATTCTAGATACAAACGCGCGGCTGTCCAAACAAAATGAATTCCGGCAACGTAACATCTTTGAAGCAAACAACTGATAATTTTGAACCGAATGACTGCTCAAGGCAGAGGCAACGTGCATTTGCCCAAGGCGACCAGGTGATACGATAATTGTCTTAACAACATTAATTTAAAGTCAGTGCAGAGCTATGAAATACGATCAGGGGTACCTATTTATTTTATTAGCCGCGCTATGCGTCTTGAACCTCACGGGTTGCGCGAAGCAGGCGGCGCAGAGTTTTGACCGGCCTCCCGCGCCGGTCCAGGCGACTGTCGCGATCGCCCAGGATGTGCCAACTTACCTGGACGCGATCGGCAAAACCGTCGCGCGTGAGGTGGTTTCCGTCCAGCCGCAGGTGTCCGGCCGCATCACCCAAATTCATTTCACCGACGGGGCCAACGTCAGAAAAGGCGATCTGCTTTTTACCGTCGACACCCGACCCTTTGAAGCGAATCTGAAGCAGGCCCAGGCCAACTATTCCAAAGACGAAGCGCTCAAACGTCAGGCTGAAGCGAATCTGGCGAAAGAGATCGCCGCAGCCAAGTGGGGTGAAACTCAGGTCAAGCGCTATGGCACGCTGGTCGAGAGCGGTGTGGTCCCGCGCGAACAATACGAACAGTTCAAGGCCAACCAGGATTCGCTCAATGCGAACGTAGGCGCCGCGCGCGCCGCGGTCGCCAGCGCGAACGAAGTACTGAAGGTTGATGCAGCAGCCATCGACAGTGCGAAAGTTGACCTGAGTTATTGCTACATCCATTCGCCCATCGATGGCCGGGCCGGACAAAGGCTGGTAGACGTTGGGAACGTGGTCAGCCCCGGCGGCACCGCAAACCGGAATTCAACTGAGGGCGGTAACAACGGCTCAGCGAGCTCTCCCACAAATAGCAATGCGCTCGTGGTGATTGAAAAGCTCGATCCGATTTACGCGGATTTCACCATCTCGCAGGACAAGCTCACCGGAGTGCAGGAACAGATGCGTTCAGGCACCCTCAAAACAGAAATTCGTTTGCCGGATGCAAACGACGAGATGGTTGCCGGGACGCTTACCTTTCTCGACAACGCGGTCCAGAACACGACGGGCACAGTCAGCCTGCGAGCCACTATTCCTAATGCCGGACATCGCTTCTGGCCCGGCCGCTTTGTGAACGTCCGTCTCGTGCTCAGCACCCTGCATCAAGCGGTGCTGATACCCGCCACGGCGCCGCAGATGTCGGCCAAAGGCTCGTTTGTTTATGTCATCAAGCAGGACCAGACCGCAGAGCAGCGTCCGGTTACCCTGGGCCAACGTCAACAGGATCTGATCGTGATCGAAAGCGGAGTAGCAGCGGGTGAGCTCGTCGTTACCAACGGACAACTGGGTGTCACGCCAAATGGCAAAGTGCTGGTCGAACAACAGGGCAAGCCGGCAACAGGTGGTAATAGTGGAAAATAACTCTGCAATCCTCGGCGAAACCCTCTGCGTCCTCTGCGGTTAATAGGTTCACAGTTTACCTGACCGCAGAGGACGCAGAGGCTTTTCGCAGAAGGCGCAGACAAGAACGGTCATGAATTTATCCGAACCATTCATCCGGCGGCCGGTGATGACCGCGGTGCTGACTCTCTCAGTAATCCTGTTCGGAATACTGAGTTACTTTCAGCTGCCGGTAAACGATCTTCCGGCGGTCGATTATCCGGTCATCCAGGTCCAGGTTGGTTATCCGGGCGCCAGTCCGGACACAATCGCCAACAACATCGCCACGCCGCTCGAACGTCAGTTCATGCAGATCAACGGGCTGGAGGTGGTGACCTCGCAAAGCACGCAGGGCTTTGCCACCTTTACGCTGCAATTCGCGCTCGACAAGAACATCGACGCCGCGGCGACGGACGTGCAGACGGCTATCTCGCAGGCGCAGGGAAGCCTGCCTGCCGACTTACCTTCGCCGCCGACTTATTCCAAAACGAATCCCAACGATCAGCCGATCATGTACATCGCTCTGACCAGCGATTCAGTCACGCCCGGTCAGCTTTACGATTATGGTTCGACGCAGGTCGGGCAGCGTCTGAGTATTCTGCCGGGCGTTTCGCGAGTTCAGGTCTTTGGCACCAAGTCCGCGATTCGTATCAAGGCCAATCCGGACGCGATGTGGGCGCGCGGTATTTCGATCGATGATCTGACAGCGGCAATCAAGAGCGGCAGCAGCTACACCGGAGCGGGACAGTTGGACAGCAGCTCCGGCACTTCAGTGCTCCGGCCGCAGGGCCAATTGGAGACTGCCGATCAATACAGCAACCTGATTGTCGGGGGCTCAGGCACTTCACCTATCTATCTGCGCGACGTCGCCGAAGTGAAAGATTCGGTCCAGGACGAGCGCATCAACATGAAGTTCTGGGTGCGCGGCTACAACGTTCCTTCCGCTACGGTGATCGTGGCCGTTAATCGCCGCGCCGGCGCGAATGCCGTCGAAGTTGCCAGGAGCACCCGCGAGCTCTTGCCCATGGTCAGCGCGCAACTGCCGGGTTCGATCAGGATCACGCCCATCTACGATCGCTCGCTCAACATCGTGCACTCAGTTGCCGATGTCCAGATGACTCTGGTCATCGCCTTCGTGCTCGTGGTGATGGTGATCTTCGTCTTTCTGGGTCGAGCCACCGACACGCTCATCCCGGCTGTTGCCTTGCCCTTGTCGCTCTTGATCACGTTCATGGCGATGCGCGGGCTGGGATACAGTCTCGACAATTTGTCGCTCATGGCTTTGACCCTGGCCATCGGTTTCCTGGTCGACGATGCGATCGTCTTTCTGGAAAACACTGTGCGGCGAATGGAGCGCGGTGAGCAGCCGTTCGAGGCCTCGATCAACAGCGCCCGGGAAATCAGTTTCACGATCATGTCGATGACGATTTCCCTGGCGGCCGTTTTCATTCCGCTGGTCTTCATGTCGGGATTGGTCGGCCGGGTCTTTCGCGAGTTTGCCATCACGATTGTGATTTCGATCTTTGCTTCCGGCCTGGTCTCCCTGACGCTGACGCCGCTGATGTGCGCGCGACTTTTGAAAGGACGCGGCGAAGGCTCGAAGAAGACCTGGATGGAGCGGGTCATCGGCGGCATCGAAAAGCGCGTGCTCGCTTTTTACGGTGGGACCCTTTGGTGGTTCCTGCGCTGGCGCTGGGTCTCTCTGGTGATCTGGGTCGTCTGTCTGGCCGGAACGATCTGGTTGTTCATCCGGATACCCAAAGCCTTTCTGCCGCCGGGCGACAGCAGCGTCATCTTTGGCGCGTTCATCGCGCGCGAAGGTTCTTCGCCGAAACAGATGCACGAGCTTCAGGCCCGGGTCGATGAAAAGCTGCACGAAGACCCGAACGTGATTACGGACTTTACGTTGACCGGCGCGACCGGATTTCTGGCTTCGAATCAGGGAATAACTTTTACTTTCATCAAGCCGCCGGGAGAGCGCCCGCCGATCGCCGAAGTGACCGCGCACATGATGGGCAATCTGAACTCGATTCCCGGAGTGTTCACTTTCCTGCGGCCGTTCCCGGTCCTGGAAATCAGCACCGGCGTCACCAGTCAGAACCAGGGCCAGTACGCCTTTGCCGTCTCCGGCGCGAATCCGCAGGAAGTCTACGGCATCCACCAGAAGCTCATTGCCAAGCTGATGCAGTACCCCGGCTTTCTCTCGGTCTCTTCCGACTTTTATAACAACACACCGAACGTCGACATCGAACTGCGACGCGATCAGGCCAAGACCTATGGCGTATCCGAAGCGCGCATCCTGAACCTGCTGCGCAATGCCTACTCGCAAAATTATCTCTACCTGATCAAGAAGCCCGAAGATCAGTACCAGGTGATTTTAGAGATGCAGGATGAGGCGCGCGCCGATCCGGAAGATCTTTCGCGTCTCTACATCAAGTCAGACAACGGACAACAGCTGGTGCCTTTGCGCGAGTTGGTGACGTGGAAGACGACGCTGGGACCGCAGGCCGTGCATCACCTGAATCAATTCACCAGCATCACGTTCTTTTTCAATCTTAAACCGGGCGTCGCTCTGGGTGACGCCACCAACTACATCACGAAGTCAGCGGCCGAAGTAGTGCCGCCAACTCTGCGTGCGGAACTCCAGGGCGAAGCACAAACCTTCAGCAACACCGTCACCAGCCTGACCATCCTGATGGCCCTGGCAGTCTTCGTCATGTACGTGATTCTGGCGATCCTTTATGAGAGCTACGTGCATCCGCTCACGGTGCTCTCGACGCTGCCTACGGCTCTGGTGGGCGGATTATTCACTTTGATGATCTTTGGTCAGGAAGCTTCGCTCTACGCCTTCGTCGGCATGTTCATGTTGATGGGAATAGTGAAGAAGAACGGAATCCTGATCGTCGACTTCGCGCGCCAGAGAGTCGAAGCGGGTGAAGCCGCCGACAAAGCCATTCACGACGCCAGCATGGATCGCTTCCGGCCGATTTTGATGACGACTCTGGCAGCCGTCTTCGGCGCAATGCCAATCGCTCTGGGTTTC
>Ga0070694_100000486_pt1 | contig 21763 bp, 14 predicted proteins | sample KBSK1251metaG_FD_65470 | JGI IMG/M metagenome (GOLD analysis project Ga0070694, IMG submission 65470) | Corn, switchgrass and miscanthus rhizosphere microbial communities from Kellogg Biological Station, Michigan, USA - KBS K1-25-1 metaG | ecosystem: Host-associated > Plants > Roots >... | reverse complement strand
AAACTCTCGCGGTCAGCCCGAACAGCGCAGGCTCGAGTACCTTTTTCTCTATCACTTTTATAAGGACGTCGGCGATCACCTCTACTCATTTCGTCGCTTCAATGCTGACTTGCGCAATAAGTTTCCGCTGGGTGAAAACAACGAACTTCGCATTCGCGGTCGACTTTCGTTATCAGAGACACGCGCCGGACAACGTGTGCCTTTTTATCTGATGGAAACTCTCGGCGGGTCGAACATTCGCGGCGATGATACCTTGCGTGGTTTTCGCGATTATCGTTTCCGCGATCGAGACTATCTGCTGGTCCAAACCGAGTATTTGCGCAGGTTGTACGGTCCAATCAATCTGATCCTGTTTTACGACTTCGGAAAGGTGGCGTCGAGTATCAGTCGCTTTGATGAAGGAAGGATGCGACACACCTACGGTGCCGGAATCGTGGTAGTTCCTCGTCAACTCGATAACATTCTCTTTCGCTTCTACGTCGCGCTCGGCAGCGGTGAAGGCAGCCACACGTATCTCAACGGCGGCATCACCGGCCGCGGCGACCGCTTGACGAGGTAGTCTTCACGTACCATGAAAGTAGTTGACTTGGCGGCGCAATCAGCATATGGTGCGCACGATTCAAATCGGCTGAATTCTCACGAGCTTGGCTCCTCGCTGGCTCGCTTACTTCGGCCTTCTAAATTCCGCTGAAACAGATTGCGGCGGTTTGTCATATAGGTTTGAACCTAGGTTCAGGCCTCGTTGTGATTATTCTCAACCTACTTAGGAATACGTGATGAGCACTGTTGCCAGACCACGCACGCGCCGCTTAACGATTGTCGCCCAGGATCCAAGTGTCCGAGTCGACGGGCGAATCCTGACTACAGAGGTAGAAGTACCAGCCGAGGAAATTGCGCCCGGCCCCCGCGGTTACCGCGTCAAAGTCATTGACTACGACACATCGTCGGGCGTGTTGTACCAGCCGGCGCCTTACCCGCCACTACAGAATGGCTCCTACCAAGATCCTTTTAAGGAAGACGCCGCGCTGCCGAATAACGACGGCCTCTTGAGCGATCCGAAGTTCCACCAGCAAAACGTCTATACGATTGTTATGAAGACGCTGGCGCGTTTTGAGTTCGCCTTGGGCCGGCGAGTCGCTTGGGGCTTTCGCGGTCACCAGATCCACGTAGCTCCGCATGCTTTTGCAGATGCTAACGCGTTCTATTCCAAGCGAGACCAGGCGCTGGTGTTTGGGTATTTCCGTGGACTTAGCAACGAACTTGTTTTTAGTTGCCTTTCACATGACGTCGTGGCGCACGAGACGACCCACGCGATCCTCGATGGCTTACGCAATCGTTTTACGGACCCGTCATCACCGGAACAAGCCGGTTTTCACGAAGGCTTCGCAGATGTCGTCGCGTTGCTATCCGTCTTCTCCTTGCCTGCCATTGTTAGCACTCTTTTGCCGAACAGCGCTAAGAAGAATAGAAAACTTCACCCCGACTTAATTGACCCTGAAGATTTATCGGTCGACCGGCTTCAGCAGTCAGTTCTGCTCGGTCTGGCTGATCAAATGGGCGCTGAGATGCTCGGCGTGCGAGGAGATCGTGCCGACGCATTGCGACGATCAGTCACGCTGCCGAAACTGAGTCGGCGGGACGTGCAAACGCTCCCGGAGTTTCAGGAACCACATAGGCGAGGCGAGCTGCTCGTGGCCGCGATGCTGAACGCATTTCTCCAGGTGTGGCACGCAAGGATTCAGGCCATGGAGCGCGGACGGCGGGGCGCGCCACTTGACCGCGATCTTGTCGTTGAGCAAGGTGCAGACGCGGCCGACCGCTTACTCACGATGGCCATTAGAGCGTTGGACTATACGCCGCCGACAGACCTTCAGTTCTCCGACTATTTAAGTGCCCTGCTTACTGCCGACAAAGAACTGGTGCCGGACGATAACAAGTATCACTACCGAGAGATAATGCGACGTAGTTTTGCGAATTACGGGATTGAACCTGCCAGCATCAACAGTCAGGATGGAACCTGGGAACCGTGCAACGCCGACCTTACTTACGAACGCTCTCACTTCGAATCCATGCTGCGAGAGGCTGATGAAGTCTTTCGCTTCATCTGGGAAAACCGCACTGAGTTGCAATTGCATGAGCAAGCGTACACGAAGGTGATCTCCGTCAGACCATGTTTGCGCACTGGTCCAGACGGATTTGTGCTTCGCGAAACGGTGGCGGAGTACATTCAAATGATCACGCTTCAAGCCCAGGAGCTACAGTACTTCGATCCGCCTGTCGGCAAGCCAAGTGCGATGGCTTCGGATCAGGAGGTGACCATATACGGCGGTGGCGCGCTGATTTTTGACGAGTATGGGCGCTTGAAGTATCACGTCTTCAACCGGATCAGCAACGCTACAAAGCAGACGCCTCGGCTCAAATACTTGTGGCAATGCGGCTACTTCAATACCACGGAGTCGGCTGACGGCGGCTTTTCTCAGTTGCACTTGGATCGAGCACTCAACACACGTAACCACGCAAGGGAGACCTTTTAGCATGGAACCCCGGAAACTTCTCATTCGCGCCTATCAGGTAGGTTTTGGTGATTGCTTCCTATTGTCCTTCGGTTATTCAAAGTCGGAGAGGAAGGGTCAGCGCGAACGTCACGTGTTAATCGATTTCGGCAGCACCGGAATGCCTGAGGGTATCAAGCCCAGTGAACAAATGCTCAAGGTCGCGAACGATATCGCTGAACGGTGCGACGGCAAGCTTGACATAGTCGTCGCGACGCACCGTCACAAGGATCATATTAGTGGTTTCACGACTAATGACGAGAAAACCGCGCCCGGAAACATCATCGCGCGCCTCAAGCCGCATATGGTCATTCAGCCATGGACCGAAGACCCGGCTCTTAAAGATCCAAAGCTACCCCCCTTGAAACGCAAGGGTGCGCAGGCTTTGCAGGCGAGCGCGCCGGTCCAGCATCTTTCCAGCCTTCGCGCGATGAATCAGTTGGCGGAGTCCGCGCAGCGTGAGGTACAGCATCTCACGTCGGCGAAGTTCCGGCAGCCACTCGAAGCCGACCTCGCTGAGCAGATTGATTTTCTTGCCAACGACAACACCTTACCGAACCGGGCGGCGGTAGCGAATCTCGCCAGCATGGGAGAGAACCACTACGTGCACTTTGGCTACCCGCTTAAGCTCTCGCAGCTACTTCCTGGTGTGAAGGTCCATGTGCTTGGCCCACCGACCCTTGAGCAGCATGCAGAGATTCAAAAGCAGCGAGCGCGTGATGCCAATGAGTTCTGGATGTTGCGCGCCGCCGCGCAGCGTTTTTGGGGCATTCAATCAGCGACGGCGGACCTGGACCAGTCGCAGACCGTTCTCTTTCCTGGCGCCGACGTCTACCAGGACTTCTTTCCCTCTCACGATCGATGGTTTATCCGGCAACTGCGGACACTACGCGGCGAACAACTGCTCGGACTCGTCCGCGTACTCGACGACGAGATGAACAACACCAGTGTGATTCTGCTGTTCGAAGTTGGTGGCAAGAAGCTCCTGTTTTCCGGAGACGCTCAGATCGAGAATTGGGAATATGCGCTGGGGAAACCGGAGGTGGCGAAACTCTTAAAGGAAGTCTCGCTTTACAAGGTGGGACATCACGGCAGCCGCAATGCTACTCCGAAAACGCTGTGGAATATGTTCAGTCACAGAAACACAGAGGTCAAAGCCAAGGATCGGTTGCGAACCGTGATTTCAACCATGAAGGGCAAACACGGTCATCGTGAGAGTCACACGGAAGTTCCGCGAAGTACTCTAGTGAAGGAGCTTTCCAATCTCAGCGATTACGTCACAACGGAAACGGCTGCAAAGAAGGCTCAGCTGTACGTGGAGACGGAGGTAACGTTCTAGCGGATCGGTCATTCGATCACGCGCTCGGTTTTGAATAGTGCGTTGCTTGACTGAACGCAAAACGCTAAACTAATCGGCACGGTGACCTCGCCTTCGGGGCCGTAGCTCAGCTGGGAGAGCGCATGACTGGCAGTCCTAAGCCTACCGTTTTGCTAATCATTAACAGTTAAACAGGTTGCAGCCAGCGAGGAATTTGGGCCATTTCCCGTTTCGTTACGGTTTGTTGGTCCAACGTAACGAGCAGTCGGTTTTCTCCGGTCACAATTTGGCCACAAGTTAGTGCAGATTTATTCCAGCATAGATGCTTTCTGTGAGTTGGGGCGCTTCGAAAAGCATTTATGCTGTCGCACGTTATTTGGGAGGACCTTTGCACGAGTGCGGACGTGTTCGCGCTTCCGTGTCAACGACCCAACGGTAACACCACACATCAATGACCGGGTTTAACATTGATTGAACAATAGTCAGTTGCGTCAATGCTTGTAGCTTTCAATCCCGTTTGCGGAACCTGCGTGGGTGGACACTTTCTCCTTCCGTAGGACATGCATCTGACGTTGACAGCCTTTAGACACAAAAAGTAGTATCTCCGCGCCAATTTGACATTCAATTACGCCTCATTGGTCAAACTCGCTATTTCACTAAGCGAGATCTCAATACCTTTTTTAATCCGACTGGAAACAAGAGATGCCTGAGCAGCTTTCCGACTGGACCTGAGACGAAATCGGACCCGGCTATATTCGCAGCGGCTGACCGGGAGGCTCATGGAGGAATTTGTGTTATGAAGACGGTCTTACAGGATTTCCAGTGTTATACCGGTGGACTTATTAACGTGATAGAAGGCGGTAAGCCGAAGAAGATGCCTCAACCGCGCCTTGCTGTACTTGAGAACCTCTCGCTCTCATACCTTCATGAACCGACCAAAATAGTGCAAGTGCGGGCACTCCTGGATACAGGTAACGATATCACTATGGTCAGGCGTGAGAGGATCTGGGATTTGGAAAGAATCCTGAACCTTAAGATCTATGAGCGCAGACAGTTTTCCTATTATTCTGACGTGAACAAGCGGGAATCGTTCCAGCCGGCATTTCCACTGGCGTTGAGTCTTACCCCCTCTGACCGTTACTCCTCAAAATATGGGTTTATATCGCCTTCGGTATATAGTTTTAATTTTGACAGCTTCGACGTCTGGATTGGTCGGGACATTCTCAACCAGCTCATCTGCACCTTCAATGGCGTCGACGGAACCCTCACGATCATCCAACCGTGATGAAAAACCTGCACTCGTCTAATCTCAGGGTTGCGTGTCTTCAGTTCTCGTCATTCGATGAGCCCCGCCATGTGGACCATGCGCTGTCATGTTGGGGGATCCCACTTCAACAACGTAGGCCCTAAACGGTTCCTTATGGCGTTGAAGTTCACTCAGCTTTCTTGCTACTTCAGCCTCGTCGCGGTCATGGACCACCACTTCGCCATTCCAAATGGCGATAAACTCGCCGGCGTATTCCTGGTCCCAAACTTCCTTGTTTCTCTGATATGTCAATTCACCCTCGCTCACGACCCGGTCTGGATCAGACAGTCGCTCTCTGATCCGCTGTTGAGCGCTGTCAATGAGAGCGTTTATTTTTTCGGGTGAGAATTCCATGGGAAACGGGGACGCCTTCTTCTTAACTTCCTCAAGCAGAGCTAATTCTTTTTCCATTCCGCGACCCGCCATCCAGCGAATGGCCGCGTCAAACTCCTTCGGACTTACCGGATGCAAAAGCTGTCGCCTTATCTGCAGCCTTTCGTATTTGTTATGCAACTCACGCCACTGGTCCCTGATCTCTTCCCAACCGCCATTACAATACGAATTTGTCTGGCGACCCAGATCCTCAATCAGCGCCACTTCGAGGTCCAGAATGCGCCTTTCAAATTCTTCCTTCTTGCTGGGAACGATGTGCGCAAAGCTGTTTTCAAGCACACTTTGAAGGGCTGCAAGGGCTGTCAGCGGTTGCATAACCGTAGTGTTTTGCATCATTTATCGTCCGATTTCCGGGCTCGCTTATCTTTCAGGATCTCCTCAATCTCTTCCACCAGCTCAAATGGTAGCAAATCAGACTTGGGATATAACCAACAATCTACTTCATTAAGAAACTTTTGTGCCACTTCCCGGCCAGTTACATTGGTGAAGACGATCACTGGAAGGTGGGGCGCTTTTGCGCGAATCTGATCGTAAAGCTTGATGCCAGTATCAAGCCCTTGGTCAGTGCTCGCCTTCAGAGTCGTACCCGGAGGCATCATGATGTCCAGTATTAGAACGTCAAGTTTATCCGAGTTTTCATGGAAATAGACCATGGCCTCATCCGTTTCGGTTTGGTACACATACTCGTAATCGGCCAATTTGAGTTCATCAAGAAAACTCTCGGCCCACCGGGTTTCATCGTCAATGATAAGTATCCTGGCCTTCGCCATGCGGCTGCTCCTTCAGACTTTTAGGTAGAACCAAGTGAAAAGTGGTTGGCCTGTAATTGCCAACCAGTTTTAGATCTCCGCCCATCTCTCGAACTGCGGCGCGAGCAATGGTAAGGCCCAGACCAGAGCCCGCAACCCGTTTGTTAATGGCTTCGGGAGCGCGAAACCCGTCTTCAAAAATCTTCTCCTCAAAGCCCTTCTTAATTCCTATTCCCCAATCCTTAAATACGATGATGTAATTGTCACGAGTCTCTTCTACGGAGATGCGAATTGTAAACAACGAACGATCTTTCTCCGAATACTTAATCGAGTTTGAGAGCAGATTGAATACCACCTGACTGAGCCGGCCCCGGTCTACATAGACCTTGATGCGGTGAACATCCCAATCGGAATATTCCACCTTCTCAGGATTAAACCCCTGACCGATCACGATTGGTCTAAGCTGCTTGACAGTCTTGATAACAACGTCGCGGAAAACTGTCGTCTTCTTTCTTTTGGACGTGGTGAAACTTACGCCCAGAATGTGCTGCAGCTCGTTCACCTGCCACTTTAAGATCTCGCAGTCAGTCAGGATGTCTTCAAACTTCAGGTCAATCAGTTGGTGTGACAATTCCGCATGCCTCTTTTGCAGGAAACTCGCGTTACTTCTGATTCCCGTGATTGCCAAACCAAACTCGTGTTTGATCCGTTTGAGCATGCCGCGGTTGCGCTGCTGTAGTGCACGCACCGTGTAATCGACAATTCGTTTGAGTATCTGAACATCCTGCTCGTAGATATGTTTTCTACAGCCCATCACATAACCCGCCTCAACTGTTCCCATCACCGGCTCGTCAGGCGTAACCGTCATGGGAATTAGAACTCGAATCAGATTTGGCAGATTACATTTCCTGAGTAGTTTATCCTCTTCATCCGGCACTTCGGCTTCCTTTGACCGGACAATCGCTGCCTGGATGTGTTTACTGTCGAGAGAATAATCGGCGAGCGTTAAGAATTCTTTAACCTTGTCTGGTCCAATACCGGTCACATACTTCGACTTGATGCGAGAGAGTTCTGGGACCACCAAAGAAACGTTAACAAATTCATAACCCAGCGTTACCGTGATGCCGTTGAGCAGTTGTTCAATTATGTCATCCCAATCGCGTTTACCAACGATGGCGGTCTCCATTTGCGTGAGCTCAGTCAATTTTCGATTTGACTCCAACTCCTCAATGCAGAGCGCGGCATAAGAGGCGAGTAACGAGAGGCTCTCTTCATCCGCTTTTGAGAACGCCGCCAGCGTCGGACTTTCGATATTCAAAACGCCAATCGGCTTCGGGGCGAAATCAATCGATTTCTTCCTCATGATCTTCGCGTTCTGAATTAAGATCGGAATGGCAAGTTCAGAACGGGTATCTTCCCAGAACTTCTCATAGTTCTTGTCGGTCGTAACATCATCGACTCTTAGCGGCGTCCCATCTTCAAGCGCGCGTCCTGTTATGCCGGTTCCGATCTTTAATGGCCGCGTGTTGAGTGGCTCACCCTCCGAAGAAACAAAGTTCAGTTCACCCGTTTGCAGATTCAACTGGCTGACCCAACCTCTTTTTGAGCCAACCAACTTAAGGCTTCTGACAAGCAGTAACGTGAGCAGTTCTTTTTCATCCCGAACCTTAGCCATCTCCTGCATAACCTGGTTGAGGGTTTGCGATCGCTGCCGGCTAGTTAGATTCTCGATCGCCATTGATGACTGCACGGCGAGCGTTTCGAAAAGGCGTTGATGCCAAACGGTAAAGTTCTCCTTCTCGTACGAATAGACCTCGATAATGCCCATCACCTGATCCTTGAAAACCAGGGGCATCGCGAGCATTGATTTCCAGTCCAGGCCCTGCAGCACTTCAACGTAAGGATGCTTGGACGCCTTCCTGGTATCTTTGAGATAAAGAGACTTGCCTGTTTGTAAAAAGCGCTGTACTTCTTCGCCCGCCGTGCTGATGAATAGAGAGTTGATATCTACACTCTGGTCATTTGGTATTCGTTTTCCTTTGATCACAAAGCCCTGACGGTTTTTATCCAGCAGCCAAACAAGGCAAACGGGCTGGAACATTAATTCGCAGGCGAAGGAGGCAATCTGATCGAGGAGTATTCTCAGCGAGGCGGAGTTATTTGTAGCTTCGGCAAGCTGCAGTACTGTCCTTACCAGCTTGGCGCGCATTATTACAGCCGAAATCTTGTCAGTTACGCTTTCGAGGAGGTGCAGATGGTTCTGATCAAAAGCGCGTGCCTGGTCTGAGCCAACACTAATTGTACCGATCACAACATTGCCAGTCTTGATTGGCACGCACAGGATCGAAGCCAGTTTCAGCTCCGGCGCCACTTGCGAAGCATGTTCACCGTTGGAAGTGTCAGGGTAGATATAAGCAGTGCCGGTTTTAGCTACAAATCCGGAAACGCCCTGGCCGATTTCGATTCGATGGCCTAAGGGAAGCTGCTTCACCAGCGGGTCCTCGTGGTAGCAAACCTTGAGTTCGAATTGATTGGTCGCCATATCTTTGAGCCGAAGAAAACAGGTCTGCGCGCGCGTGTGGATCTTGCACTGTTCGGCGATGAGTCGCAGGGTTTCTTCCAATTCACTCTCCACCGAAACACGCTCGCGGCTCTCGGTGTCGACCCTGTCAATCGCTTCCTGAATCTTGGGTAGAAGGACTTGCTGCTCCTGTTGCTGTCGGTTTTGCAGTAACACGTTTAAGAGGGCAGAGTTCTTGACCAGTTCAGCTCTTTGAATCGACGTCGCGGCCTGATTTGCAAAAGTGCCAAACAACTCCCGCTCCCATTCCCTGAAGCGGCGTTGCCGCGTTGTATAGACGTCAATCATGCCGATGATCTGCTCGCCGACGTGCATCGGCGCGCTCAGGAGAGAAACCCAACCCTGTGCCGCCGCTTTTGCTGAATCCCTGTACCGTTGGTGTCCTGCCGAAACATTGGTTAGGTAAGAGGGTCGCTTTCTGGCCACGTGCTGCGCGATCCCCGGCTCATTTAGACTTAACTCCAGTTGCTTGAAGCTATTGTCAATCGGCCCTTCCGTTGCCACGATGCGCAGCTTATTCTGAGGCTCATCCAGCCTCCATACGAGACAAATCGGCACATTCAATAACTGGCCCGCATACTTTGAAATCTGACGGAGGACTTCGTCAGTAGTCATCGACAGAACATCGTGAGAGAGTTGATGGATAATACTGGCCGAACGATGGAGTGTGCGATAGTGTTCGAAACGTTCGATTATTGCTACTGCGTGGTGAGCGAATGTTTCGAGCAGTCTCTTTTCACCATCTGTAAATCTATCCGGCCTCGAAGAGAAGTGTCCAAAGTAGCCTATCAGCGATCCATCCGATCTCATCGGATGGGCCAGCACTGACTGCAGACCATACTTCTCAGCAGTTCGTGGATTCGCAACTCCCTGCGCCCGATAATGAAGTTCGTACTGTTCCACTAACTCGCCGCGGGCAATTAAAGCGTAATCCACCATATCGCCCTTTTCGAGCGAGCCCATGTTGATGATCCGGCCGGAGATGTGCTTTTCAAACTGCTCATCGAACCCTGAACAAGCTTCTACCGTGATAAATCTCTTTTCTAGGTTCGCAAAAGAGAGCGTGCACGCGTGAGAGCCGAGTGCCTCTTTACCTAACTCCGTAATTCGCCTCAATGCCTGATTTCGATCCGGGTAACGGAAGGGAATCTCACTTAACGCATTAAAGATCTCAATGGAGTCGCGCTTAATCACCTCGACGCTCATTGATATGCTCCTTCAGGCAATAGCAGTTTCTATGTTCCAGACCAGGGCTAATCACGAAAGGAGAGGAGGCTCGAACCAACTCTCAATTCTTTCCGCTCGTCCGCCCTCGTCAATCTCCAACAAATGACGTGAACCACCTAACCGCCACAAAAACAAAAACCGCGCCTCTTCGGTGCGGCCTGCAAGGAGCGTTCGAAAGATGATCCTTTCGATGAAGTCCAATGTCGCAGGCTTGACCGCGAAGTTCGAGAGGTACCCTTGCGGGCCGGTTCTTGCTTGACGTGTGCGAAGTAGTCCACGGGTGCGGACATAACCGCTAGTTGTGCGGCCGCCGAAACTCAACGGATCCGGTAACGGGTAGAGCGGCGCCGACGGCAGATCTTCAAAGTCATATCCAAATTCTCCCAGCCCGCTGGCAAAGTATTCAGACAGCGTCGGGTGGACCAGATACTGTTGTGCCTCATCGGTGTCACTGAATACAGTCAGCAATTGCCGTTCGTGCAAGTTATTGAAGCACGCTTGCAGATCATTCCGTGGGAGCGCCGTAAGTGTACCAGCCAGATCGTCGTCTTCATGAAGAAAAATCTGCTCGAACAAAGGCACGGTCAGAGGCAAATAAAACATCGCCAGGCGCTGGAGAATTGCCAACTCCTGCTCCGGAAGCAGTTCCTCATAACGAGCCAGCAATTGGATCAATCGCCGGTTGATATTATCTGTCTCAATTACGCCCGTCTCGTGCAGGATCTTCACCACCTGTGGAAGGTTACCGGCCGCCTTCGGATCGCCATGGTAAAACTCTCCCAACAGCTTACCGAGGTGATAGATAGTCAAAGCGTGGCAACCAAAACTCTCGGCCAACGGAGCCAACACTTCCTCGTCACCGCGTACGCCACAGTGCCCTAGCAAGGCAACAGCAAGTTGCGGCTCAAGCTTTCTAATGTTCAGCGGAAAATAGCCCCGACCGTGATAGGGTCCCAGGTCTGAGAGAGCCATCCTGCTGGTAACAATCACGAAGACCGGCAAATCTCCCGAAGCAATTTCTCTTAACAACTGCGCCAATGGCGCGTTTTGCAGTTTCGCTTCGTCTGGGGAGTCTCCCGTTCCTTCCTGAACGAGCTCCAGTCCGTCAAGAACGAACAGCACCCGCCGCATGTTGCGTTCCCACAACCCTGTGCGGATCGACTGCAGAGATTCTTCGCCGCTCGCGCTCGCAGTTTCACGACCCGTGAGATAGTTTGCGAGGCTGAGCAAAAACAGATCGGCGCTTGGCTTGGCGTAGAAATTCCACACGAAGACGGCGTCGGAGGCCGGAAACTTCACATCCCCGGTTTCCTCCAGCTCATGAGTTACAGGACAGTTCTGCAGGAACTGTTGGACCAGCGCAGTTTTTCCCATCCCACCTAAACCTACGAGTGCTACAACGCACGGTTCGCCCTTCAACCACAGCTCGTTAAGCTCTTTTTCCACCTCTCGACGAGGTTGGTAAAATTCCGCGCTCGGCAGGGCATGGGCGAAGCGCTTCAACGAGCGCGTTAACCAAACTGTCGTTGCATGCTCAGGCTGACTAGCCGTGCACGCAAGAATGAGCTCGGGCAAAAGCCGCCGCTTCTTTGGATCGCAGGCGCGCTGCGCCAGCGACTTTGAAGTATGCCCGGCATCATCATCAGCGAGAATCCACGTCGTGCGAATCCAGTCTCTCCAATCACTCAAGCGCTCGAACGTTTCATAATCACTGACAACGAGATCCGGACTGGCAGCCCAGGGCCAGAGACAATCTGCTCTAGTTGAGGTCTCAGCCAGCAGGCTGAATGACAAGCACTGACGAGACAAGCTAAAGATGGTATGAACCAGCTTTTCCAGCAACTCGAGTTTGCCAAGCAGTAACGCTTCAGGTCGGTGCGGAAATCTGTGATAAGTCAGGTAATGGTCCAAGCGGCGCAGATCGACTATTGCGGGAATAGACTCGCCGCTCTTTTCCTCCTGCATCGGACCACTTCCGAAAAACCACTTACTACTGATTGCATGACAGGTCGAAGCAAGTTTCGGGAAGTCGCGCGGGTCCAAATCAAACACCACGTCGTTTGGCTTGACGCCGGGATCACATTCGATCGTAAGACGCATCAGGCATTCTGCTGCGTCCGCGTCTTTTGCTGTCGAGCGCGCGACGTGGAGATCGTCGCGCAATTCCTCCGGCAGCACCATGGCTGCGATTTCGTCGCGGATCTCACCAGTCTCCGAAAGGTCAAGAATGTATGCGTGCGTTCGATCGCGTTCGTACCTCTCGAGGAACGGCAGCAAAAAAACCTGACGGAATCTCGCGACTGCAAGTCCGACGTAGATCACTCGAGCGCATGAAAGCCTCCGATTCCTAGCTCGTCTTTGTTTTAGATTATTCGGTTCCATACTTCCTTCCGATTCTGCAAACACCTTACCAACGTGCCTTATGTGACAGCAGATTCATGACCTCCTGCGTAGTGGTCGCATCACCTGCGGTGTAGCGATACATGGGACGTCCCTCGCGGCGCTTGGCTATCAGGTGTCGGAAAATTTTGTCAGCCATATCAACAGCATCTGTGGCGGATGGGAAGTAACGCGTATCAAGCGCTGCGGAGCCCCAGTCACTTTTGATCATAGATTCAAAAATACCTTGATACTCCGGTTCCAACCCCGGCACGCCAGATTTGAATGGCTCGTCTAGAATGAGTCGTCCCGTCTCCAACCCGAAGCCTTTGTAACCATCTCTCACCGCTATGCATTGATTCTTGAAATCAAACACAAGGCCCACTTCTTCGCCACGATCATTGTAGCGACAATCAACGCGCAGCGACTTGCGCTCCGGTCTGAATCCCTTGCCCGTTCGACAGTAGAGAGGGATCTTTAATCCCTTTACAAATACCTCAGCCTCAAAAGCTACGAAAGTTTCCGTTTCCGGACTCAACGGCCGATAGAAACCGGGCTCGAAGCAGTAGGGCTCTCCAGTCAGATCCAACAGTCTATGTTCCAATGGGGCATTGTGATACTGAGCACGGTATAGTTCGTTTCCGAAACGTATTTCTATCATTCCGGTCGTCACGCCCAGAATGGCTCGTACTGCCTGGAGCAGGTGCGGCACCATGTCGCCGAAGGCGCCACCGGCGCCGTTATAGAAACTGCAACGCCCGAGCGGCAATGGGGCTTCTTCGAGTAACTCGACGACGATACGCGACACTCGACTGAGATCGAGAAGATAATCGAAGAGGTGATAATCGCGGATGCGGTCCATCGCGCGCGTAATCAGTTTCGCGTTGTAATGATCGCATGAAACACACTGCGCTGGGGCCTTGATGCGGCTGACTGCCTCGCGCAGCTTAACCGCTGATGGGTATTCCAGCGTTCGCGGGTCTAATCCGGCAGCAGGCTTCTCAAATACGATGCGATCCGCGATGCCGTTCCACTGGTCGATGATTCCGGGATAGGCCACTGGAGGCGTTGCGAGAAACACTGCCACTTTCGTCCCCTGATTTTTAAGTTCAATAATCTGATTCATCACTTCTTTAGGATTAGATGTGTAACGCTGCAAACCCACCCGGGAACTCCCAGTGAACCAGTCTAGGTCGCGATCGAGTTCAGCTTGCAGTTGCTTTGCCACTTCTTTCACATCACCCATGTCAGGATCCAAACAATCAGAGACAAATTTTTCTATTTCCCAGGGCAGCGGCGTGGCTCCCAAATCGGAAATTAAAAATCTCGAGTGAATATCCTCCAATGATTCGGAATCTGCCTTGGCTATTTTTTCTCCACGAAGCTCGATCATCCGGCGACCAATCCGCAAGCGCAATTCGGTTTCGACCGGGAGACTTCCACGATCCCAGGGCACATCGACTAAAAGAGTGTTCAAGCCTGCGTTCATCATTTCCAATTCACGAGCCGGATCCAAAAACTTGCGCTTAGCCAAATCGCCTAAAGCGCCAATGAGAACCAGCAGAACCTTAACATCATCCATTCTCGCGACACCTCAGCCGTAGGATGCAATACGTTTACTCCAAAAACTCAAATCCCGGGGGATAAACGTGCGGCGCAGGTCAGTGCCGCTTACAGGCACGAGAAGATGAGGGATACCTCGTTGAAGCGTTGAAAGGGTTTCTTTATGAGACTCCTTCGTCTTCACGCACTCTGGTCAGGAGGCAAGGCTTTAAAGAGATTGCTGGCTTTCCCCAGCACCTCTCCGATGTCCTGTCGTCCCACCTTGAGGTCATAAGCATAGATACTCTTGCCCTTCTGTCGGATCAGTTCCAATGCGGAAGTCAACTGCAGCGGGCGAACGCCACTTATTTTCAGCCGGCGCAAGGCTGGGAATACATCAGAACGCAAAAGATAACGACCCACTATCCCAAATGCATTTGCAGAGTGAGATATCAGGCTGCCTGGAACTGGTTTCTCTTCCAGCTCTTCGATTCGAAAAACACCAGGCTGATATTGCTCGCCCACTCGCGCGACACCATAACGTTGCATCTTTGATTTGGGAACGCTCTTCACCGCCACCAGACTCCCGTCAGGCAATTCACTAAAAGCCATCATCATGCTGCGCAGGACATGTGAGTTCTCTTCTTTGCCGGAGCGTTCATCAAGCAACTCATCGGGCAATATCAGAGCAAACGGGTGATCACCCACAAACTTCTCTGCTTGAAGGACGGCATCTCCCAAACCCTCAGGTCTTGGCTGCAGTGCGTATTCAAGTTTCACCGATGGCGCAATTGAAACATCCAAAGCTTCTCTCAATGGAGCATAGAAGGATGGTTCCATTCCGGGGGCGATGACCAGGACCACTTTCGAGATCCCGGCCTGTGCCGCTTCGCCAATTGCTTTTAGTAACAGACGTTGAATTACGTGCGACGCCACCATCAGATGTCCCGAGGCTGCCGGAATGACGGCAGTTCGCACCGGCGCTTCCAGCATCCGCGCAAGATACGTGAACGTGCCCGAAACCAACTCAGTTACTCGCCTACGCTCCGCCATCCCGGTGGTTTCCATTCCCTGCAGAATCGGGGCGATCATCTCAGGCTGAAATCCCATCGCCTCAAGCCAATTGCTCCATTGCCCAACTAATTGGAAACGCGGTTCGTCAGTTAATGAACGCGAGTTCCGCAAGACGCTCCTCGTGCGCGCGGAAGATCCGCCGGCCAACTGCAACGGAAGATCCGCGAACCCTGCGGCCGTCAACCAGGTTGAAAGATCCTCGCTCTTGAGTCGCATAGCATCAGCCAAAGCCAATACCGCCTCGCGGCTCGGCCTTCTGGAACCGGCCTCAAGACGATGGATATAGCTCGGGTCAAAGTCGATACTTCGAGCCAGGGCCGCCCGGCTCAGCCCAGCGTGCTCCCGGGCTCGGCGCAACAGATCTCCAAAGTGCAGTCCCATCTCCACGGCGGCAGAGTGTACGACACCCGATCTTGACTAGTCAACAGCGGACAGGGGTTTGATGAGCAAGCCGTGACAATTTGTCACGATCGGCATGATTTAGCGACTCAGTTACAAAACTGACGTGACAAGACCGACACGGGTTGGACCGTATTACCAACCAGGGCCAGATCGTTGATCGCTATAGAAAAGGGTTCATGCGGTACCAAAGAGTGCATTTACAGTCAACGAACCTTTTCGAGCTATGCGGGAGTTAGTGGAGGGTCCATCATGCTTGCGGTCCGCGCCTCCGTACCGTGCATGTCAAGGGGCTTTGCCTCAAAAGTCAGTCTCATTCAACATTGGGCTTCAGCCCGGTGGAATCGCACTGACATTGTTAGAAACCGTTTTTAACAGTTTTCTGCGGAATGTTTCCTTCTGCCACCGGGCTGAAGCCCGGTGTGAATGAGACTGACTTTTTGAGGCAAAGCCATGTCAAGGCTTCTTTTTAGGTTTGCTCCTCCGGCCTTTAGATCCCCGCTTTATTTTCGGTTCCTCGATCTTCCTGATCTGAATGAGATTGGTCGTGCCGATTTCCATTAGCGGTGAGCCGCTCGTGGCCACAAGCTGATCATTGATCTTCAGCAACTGGAAGCTGGCATCCCAGTGTACGTAACCCGGCTTGATTGCTTCATTGCAGGCTTCTGAGAATACTTCTTCCACGCTGCGCTGGCCATCGCCGATACTCAATGGATAGACCCCGAAACTAAGGATTAACTTGTGCGCGTTGAATTCGTCGTGCGCGACGCCGACGATCGGAACCTGCGGTCGAAAGCGGGCAATCATGCGCGCGGTTCTACCCGAAGTTGTGGGGGCAATGATCGCACTGTAGTCTTTCTCTGCGCTCAACAGGCAGGTGGATTCAGAAATGCTGTCGGTAGTTGTCTGTTTTTTACTACTGGTAAGTTTTTGATCGTAGAGTTGGCCCCGCCACAGATATTCCTGTCGTTCATCTTCACCGATACCTGCTGCAGCGGCTCTGCGTCCCCATTTGGTTTGCGCCGCCTCCAAACGCTCACTTGTTAACTTGCTCGATTCTTCTGATTCCCGTAGCGTATCCTGGAGCCCGACTTTATAGGTACGCCCCGAATGTTTCTCAGCATAGAATTTTTCGGCCTGCTCGGCTATTTGCGCCATCATTTCAACTGCTTGAGCAGGATACTTACCAATCGACGTCTCTCCTGAAAGCATCACTGCATCGCTGCCGTCTTGAATTGCGTTGAACACGTCATTAGCTTCGGCGCGGGTCGGCTCGAGGCTTTGCTCCATAGAGTCCAGCATCTGCGTAGCCGTGATAACCGGTTTGCCTCGCATATTGCATAGTCTGATGATCTCTTTTTGGATTGCAGGTACTTCCTGAGGATTCAGTTGCAGGCCGAGGTCCCCGCGCGCGACCATTACGCAATCAGTAACGTCTAATATGTCATTTAGATTTTTCCGTGCGAGGCGGGTCTCAATCTTCGCCACGACAGCCGGTGAGTATCGTCTCGCATTGGCCCCGAATTTTGCTTCGAGCTGTTTTTCGATTTGATACTTCACTTTCAGAATATCTTCGGCGTCGTTCACAAACGAAACGGCGATGTATGAGACTACGGTTGGGCCTTCCTTAAGCAAGAACTTTAGCGCCCTCTGATCCTGATCCAGGAATGGAGGCACAGTAATGTCAGCACGGCGAATCGTAATACCGCGCGTGTTCAAGATGACTCCCCTTTTTACCACCTCACACTTGACTATCCCGCGTTTCGGACTCTGGGATTTCTCGGGAATGGCTTTCAGAAGGATCTGACCGTCGCCGATCGAGAAAACAACCTCCTCTCCTTTACGGATCGATTCCTCGACGTATTGCTTTATCTCGCGAAACCCATTTACGGAAGCGATCCTGCTGAATGGTTGTTTGTTGACAAGCACAGCGGCTTCCCGTTCGCTTGATGGAAGCTCGTCAACAAAGTTAAGCCAGTAGGGTTCGCCGCGCTCCAACGAGATCGACTTGTTGATATGTATTCGCATTTTCGGCCCGGGTAGATCACCTAGAACGGCGACGTGTTTGGCCAGTCCCTTACGGTTGGCCAATACCCACTGGAGAACCTTTTTCGCGTCGGCGCCATACGGAGTCTGGTCTGAAGCGAATGACATGTTGAGGCGGATAACGTCGGCGCCCTTATGTACCAGCCAGGGAAGCAACTTCTTGTGTTCGAGTAGGCCCTTAACCGGGTTTCCGGCGGGATCAAAAACTTCTTCACCTTTGGCTGCATCGGGACGGCGTTCTTGTCCGACAGTAGCGACAATCTTGGTCTTGAGTAATTGACCGTCGTCGAGTATGCGCATGTGTGCATCCTCCTGTTTGATTGACTACGTGGGATCCTGGAGCTCGAAATAGAGTTGAGCCAAAAGCCGCAAGCGCACTATGAAGTGTTCGAGTAGAGCGACCCGTGCGTGAGTTCGGCAGGCCTGAGCCGGACGGACTTTATTATTCAGCCAGCCCTTGTGTCAACATTAAAGCACCGGCAAAGAGTTTGTTACTGGGAGTAGAAACTGGGCCGTTTCCTGATCGGTGACCAGTACATTAAAGAGTCCGCCTGCAAGAGCTGCTTTGATCGCCCTCTTCTTTTCTGGCCCACCGGCAATCGCAATCACCAGGCTCGCTCGGGATTGCGCCAGATCTCGCAATTGGGTCAGTGGCACGCCGATAAATCTGCGCCTCAAAGATTCAAGTTCGGGTGCCACCAATTCATTCCCGGATTCATCTATTGGTTGATAATTGAATTCGCCAACCATCCCCAACTTTTCTAATTTCTTTTCCGAGATCCCATTTCTGGACGCAAACTCACAGAACCCGGGTGAGCGGGAGTCGACCGCTCCGATGCCTGTCAAAGCAATGTCGACATGTTGCGACCTGTCCCAGATCTTTTTTATCTCTGGATTATCCAGGAACGACTTCCGATTTCTCTCGGCGGATCCATTTCTTACCAACTGAGCCGGCAGCGAATACCCCTTCGCGTCAGGCCTGAATTTCGCAGTCATCATTCCGACCAGCGTGTTCGGTGAAATATCTGTCCACTCCAGAGACGTTTCTGCGGTCAACGGATAGATTTTTATTTTCTTGCTCGCGCCTTCCTTGAGGTGCTTGACGAAATAGAGCAATGTGTTGCCACAAGAAAGTCCAACCGACGCCTCATTCGCAATGACACGCTCAAAGTATTGTGCTGTGGCTCTGCCAAGATCTTCCTTAAGCTGATTGAGTTCACCTGTAGGTACGACCAATGCGTCGCGAAGGGAAAAACTGTTTGCCAAACTGCCGGCCAGTTGAAGCATTGGTGGAAAACTAAACTTGACGCTATAGAAGCCCTCGTCCAGGGCGCGTTTGAGTAGGCGCGACACACGACTCTGCGACACCCCGAGTTTCCTCGCGATCTCAGTTTGTGGCTCGTGCTCACCAAAAAAAAGTTGCACACAGCGCACCATCTCCCTCAAATCCCGATCATGGTCCGATGACTTTGGCAGCATGGCACGCTCCTTTAGTCGACATCCTACCAGCCCGCCAAGCCTTTCAGCAAGATGCATAAATAATCGCTCTATGCAAGAAATTGCTTGACAGTGCCGAAATATGCATGTAGGGTGTGTGCAAAATTCCGCAGTGGGAGTGAGCCATGAGACATCCCTTCCTTGTGATATTGGCAGGCACGTTGCTTCTTCTCATATCCTCAATGGTCAGTGCACAGTCGCCGGCCAGCGAGGCGGGTCCGGCGCAAAACGTCCCCACTCGACCGCGTCTGCGATCCGAAACCGACGCAAAGATCACGGATGAAGTCGCCCGCGTGGGTGATCAATTCGTGATCTTTCGTTCGGGCGAAAACGTGCTAATCCCGTTAACGGGTGGCGCTCTGCTGAAGTTGGGCCTTGACGCACACTTGAGCACTGGCAAGCTGAAGGAGGGCGTGACCCTTACGCGCATCCTCGAAATCCGCGCGCCAATTCTCAGCCCGTTCAACGCAATCTATGCCGACAAGGGAATGCAGGTGGAAACGGTGTTTTTCGGCCGTTCCTCCGGCTTCAAGACCCGTGCTGTTCTGGCGATTATCCCGACGCAGCTTCAGGTCGAAATTGGACCAACCGATTACAAAGTACTTGAGAAGCTGAATGGTACTTACGTCGCGCTTAAACCGGGCAAATGGCGATTTGATCTGCAGTGCTCCCTGACTCACGTGGTGAGTCCGGAAGGCGATACATGGGTTGTTGGTCCTAATTCAGAGACTGACAGCATTGAGGGCAAAGCATGGGGCCGTGACGGCAGGGAACCATACTATCCGGATCCCTTCGCTCCGCTGGTGGGAGTTCCGTATTTAGGCCGTTTTTCACCTTTTGTTGAACTCAAGGGCCTAGTGAAGATGATTTTTCACCGGCCTAACATCACCCTGCCGACTGAATCCGACATCTACTTTCACATTAACCGAATGACCGGAACCTACCTTGGTCCTTCGATTCCGACCAACCCCCCAACTCTTAACAGATAAACAAGCTGGCTCAGCGCTGGCGAGCGGCTTGGTGGGAGTCACTGAGCGCCGTCGGCAGACTTTCAACTGTTTCAATTTTGAGGAGAACGATGATGTTGAAACTAATGAATGAGATGAAAATGGACCTTCCGATGGGTGCGCTCGTTAAAAGAGCTTTCGTGTGCCTGGTGTTCGTGGTTGCGCTCACCTCGCTGCCACTCGGCGAAGCCCAAGCCAAAACAATGTACGTTAATAACGGGAAAGTCGAGTCTATTTACTACGACTCCGACGTGCTCGTAATCAAGCTTACGAAAGACGCTTTAGGTTACGGATGGACTGGCTGGGGCGCGGACGAGTTGGCGCGGCACGTAATCTATTTGGTGGAGCGTGATGGAAAATCTTGCCGAAACGCCAGGATTAGTAAGTTGGCTCATCAAATCAAGCTTCATTGCATAGCCTATAGCGGTCCGACCGGAAAGATGGCAAAGATAAGAAAGCACGCGAACCCGATCAACGTGACGTGGCGTGAGTTAAGGTAAAGCTCACACCAGGCACCGAAAAATCGGCCACTCTTCACGAGGGTGGCCGTTTTTCTTTAACGATGAGCGGAAGTGCGGAGCCCCGCAGTTGAGGTGCGACTGTATCGGAAAGATCCGAGAAATGGGAAAGAGATCACAACTGAGCGAACCAAGCGCGAAGCTGTTCAAACAGCGATGCTTGTCTCTACCTGCGTGATCGTTGGAGCCAAAAGGGACTCCGTAAACCCCTCAGAGTGCGGCAACCAAACATGCTGATCATCTGTCGATTCCAACGATCTCGATGAATCCTATTTGGATTGGTTTCGCATACTCATCCTGCGCGGTTTGCGAATTCAAATTGACTCCAGGAACAACGCGGGACCAGAGGAACGTAATTGGCCTTGGTGAAGAACATCCTGAAATCGACCAGTTATCATTTGCCAAGCCAGAGTGGGCGAATTCGCTGGCAACGTGCGCTCTTCGGATTGTAACCCCGATAGTCTTCGCCGTGATGTAAGACCAAGCCAAACACGTCTTCGAATGCCAGCACGATCTGAGAAGCGCGTTCCGAAATAAATAGAATAGTCAGCCCATGTCTCGCAGCGCGCAGGACAATTTTAAAGCTGGCACCAGGCAAAAGATTCACCCCAACATTGAAATCCACAGGCCTCCATGAATCTATTTCAAGAAACGATCCCCATTCTCCACCTGTCTGAAGAGCTGGATTAATCCTCAACTCCGGTCGCTTCGGTTAGGTTGTCGCCATTGCCGACAGTACTTCCTCAGCAGATAATTAATAGCCGCTGCATAAGGCACTAGGCAGTCATTGTTTTCTGATGGACTTGCGGTGAACTCGTTTTTTCTCGTCGAGCCTGTCCAAGTGTATTACTGTGCCGACGTGGATTACTGTGCCGACCCTCGAGGATGTTCACAAAAACGCTCGGGCCGCTCAAGGCTGAAATCAAGTGCAGATATATGTTTGGAAGATTAAACCAGACTAGGCACGTGCTCATCTTGACCGTGTTACCCGGTGGTTCGTCAAAGCAGATTCTCAGGCTTGCGAAAAAAACGAAGGCACGACTGGACTACCGTGGATTTTTAGTATTCTTTAACAACTGAATAGGCCACTGGGGCCTGAAAACCCTGATCGCCACTCGATTTACGAGACGCCTAGCCGTGAAAAGCAGGCCGCTTGTAGGTTTGAGTGGTTTTTT